>Ga0194125_10008176_pt1 | contig 14833 bp, 13 predicted proteins | sample TA2KigC250mmetaG_FD_148626 | JGI IMG/M metagenome (GOLD analysis project Ga0194125, IMG submission 148626) | Freshwater microbial communities from Lake Tanganyika, Tanzania - TA2015034 Kigoma Deep Cast 250m | ecosystem: Environmental > Aquatic > Freshwater > Lake | place: Tanzania: Lake... | reverse complement strand
CCCATTCACGGTCCAGTCGAGGTTGTAGATCGGGGTGTTGCCATCCTTGAACGGAGCGTTCAGTCGATCGTAGAGGGCGAATTCCGCATGACCCTCGACGAACAGGAGGGACATGCCCTTGGTGCCGTGGCCCGAACTGGTGGTGCCTTTCCGGATGTCGTTCCACTTGCCCTTGGTGCTCGCGAAGCAGGGTGAGATCGCCTTCTTGGTCGGGTGGACCATTCCACTTGCCCTTGGTGCTCGCGAAGCAGGGTGAGATCGCCTTCTTGGTCGGGTGGACCACCTCGGGGACCTTCCGGAGGCGCATCGCCGAGCCATCGTCGGTGTGGTAGAACTGGAAGTAGTAACAGTAGGACAAGGGGAACAGCAGCTCGTTCGTGGTGATGGCCTTGGTGGACTGGGCCCACTCGACGTTGAAGCCACGTCCCCTCTCGGCCGGGCAGACGAAGAAAGCCCGGGAGTTGGTGCTGATGTAGGGGTTGATGAGTTTGAGCAGGTCGACGAATCCCATCTGGGGCCAGTCACGTCCCGAGTAGGGGAACTCGTCCCGGTTGTCGCTGGTGTACAGGCTGAAGGTGATCCCCAGCTGACGCAGGTTCGAGAGGCAGCGTGCCTGGTGGGCCTTCGCCTTGGCCTTGGCCAGGGACGGCAGAAGCATGCCGGCAAGGATGGCGATGATCGCGATGACGACCAGGAGCTCGATCAGGGTGAACGCCAGGCGATGGGAGGAATGCCTCTTGGTGTTCATGGGGAAACAGTGTCGGGAACGCCGTCGTTGTGCGAGGGCGGACTCGGTCCCGAATCAGCGGAGATGTCGGATTGGCGTTGAAGCGCAGTTGCCGGACCGGAGTCGCACCGTACGGTCGCGGGTTCATTTGCCCCATCCCAACCATGCCGCCCAGAACCTGTCGCAACCTCATCGTGATCCTTGGCGACCAGCTTGACGAGGCGTCCGCCGTCTTCCGGGACATGGATCCGCAGCGAGACTGGATCTGGATGGCGGAGGTCTCCCACGAATCCACCAAGGTCTGGAGTTCCAAGCCACGAACCGCGGTGTTCCTTGCCGCAATGCGTCACTTCCGGGAACGGTTGCGGCATCTGGGGTGGACCGTGCTGTACCGGGAACTCCTCCCGGAAGGAGCGGAATGGACGGGGTGGGGAGGGGCGCCTGCACCTGCCAAGACGGATGTTGGGGAGACCTTCTCCGAACAGCTGGCCCGGGCGGTCGGCACGGTCCGTCCCGAGAGGCTGGTGACGGTGGAGCCCGGCGAGTGGTCGGTCGGGGAGGAGATCCGTGGGGTCGCCACCCAGGCTGGGCTCCCGCTGGAGGTCCGCCCGGATACCCATTTCCTCTGCTCCTTGGAGGAATTTCGACGTCACGCCTCGGGTCGGCGTCAGCTCCGGATGGAGTTTTTCTACCGGGAGCAGCGCCGTCGGCTGGGCATTCTCATGGAGGGGGAGCAGCCGGCTGGCGGGGCATGGAACTTCGATGCGGAGAACCGGGAGGCCTTCGGCAAGGAGGGACCCGTCTCCGTGCCCCGGAGAACCGGGAGGCCTTCGGCAAGGAGGGACCCGTCTCCGTGCCCCCACCGCGAACGTTCCCGCCCGACGCGATCACCGCTCGGGTCATCGGGATGGTTCGACACCGATTCGAGGGCCACCCCGGGTCTCTGGACCGTTTCGACTGGCCGGTCACGCGGCCCCAGGCCTTGGAGGCTCTGGAGGACTTCATAGCCCACCGGTTGCCCCAGTTCGGTCGCTGGCAGGACGCCATGTGGACCGGAGAGCCGTGGTTGTACCACTCCCGGCTCAGCGTCGCGCTCAATCTCAAGCTCCTCCATCCCCGGGAGGTGGTGCAGGCGGTGGAAACGGCGTGGAAGGCCGGCACGGTGTCCCTCGCCTCGGCGGAGGGGTTCATCCGCCAGGTGATCGGGTGGCGGGAATATGTCCGAGGGATCTATTGGACCTCGATGCCGGGTTATCTGGAACGGAACGCCTTGGTGGCGGACCAGCCTTTGCCGGCGTGGTTCTGGACGGGGAAGACCGACATGAACTGCCTTGCCGACACTCTTCGGCAAACGCTCGATCTCGGGTACGCCCACCACATCCAGAGGCTCATGGTGACCGGGCTGTTTTCCCTGCTCTTCGGGGTCCGACCCCGGGAGATCCATGCCTGGTATCTCGCGGTGTATGTCGACGCCGTCGAATGGGTGGAATTGCCCAATACCCTAGGCATGTCGCAATACGCGGACGGAGGCGTGATGGCGTCCAAGCCCTATATCGCCTCCGGAAAATATATCGATCGGATGTCCAACTACTGCCGGGGATGCCGCTACGATCCGGCGGAGTCGATGGGGCCCGGGGCCTGTCCTTTCACGACCCTCTACTGGGATTTTCTAATCCGGCATGAGTCTCTGCTGGCCATCAACCCCCGCATGGGCATGCAGGTGCGGAATCTGGGGCGTCTGGATCCGGATCGGCGGAGGGGCATCCAGGTTCAGGCAGAACGGTTTCGGGCCTCCGGTGCCGTTACAGAGCCTTGGCGACTCTCAGCCTCCTGAAAAACCCTGCTGAACCAGGCGCGTGTTGGTAGGGGCTTCGCTCCCGGGCTTCGCTCCCCGTCCGATATCCTCTCGGATCGTTCTGCTCGATTCACTCGGTTTTGCGTGATTCTCACGCCGGTGGATCGGTGTCGACACCGTGCTGTCGTGGTTGCCCCCGCGTGACTTCGCGGGAAACCCTCCAACGGGGACCCTGTGTGGACGCTGGCACTGGTACTGCTTCTCCTGGGAAAAGGCGTTGACACTGAAATGCGCCGAAACCTAGTGTCCGCGCCACTTCACTCCACTACTCACAACCAATCCTCGTTGTGATCGCGATCATCGCGATCCTCGCCGGCATGCTCCTCCCCGCCCTGGCCAAGGCTAAGGCCAAGGCCAACCGCATTGCCTGCGTCAATAACCTCAAGAACGTGGGCCTCGCCTGCCGTATCTTCGCCACCGACAACAGCGGCCGCTTCCCCTGGGATGTGGCGGTTGCCGAGGGCGGCGCTGCGGATTACGTGGCGGCCACCGGTGGTACGAATTTCCCTGGCGGACCTGCTGGCGCTGTCAACCTGACCGCCAACCCCGTCTGGGCCATCTACGCGGTGATGTCCAACGAGCTGAGCACCCCGAAGATCATCCTCTGCCCGTCGGACTCCAAGAAGCGTCCTGCCGCCAGCTGGCCGGCGATGCTCCGTTCGAACGGCAACACCGTGACCGACCCGAACAAGAGCGTGAGCTACTTCGTCGGCACGACGGCCAACGAAGAGCAGCCGCAGTCGATCCTCGGTGGTGATCGCAACCTGACCAACGGCGTGGGTTCGACTCCTGAACCCTGCTCAGTTCGATGGCGGCCGTGGCGCCACCACCAGGGGCGTCCGGGTCGTGATCGCCGCTCCGGTTGGCACCCCGGTTCGCACGGTCAACACCACCGCCGGCTACAGCGGCGACGTGCACCAGAACGCGGGCAACCTCGTCCTCGGTGACGGTTCGGTCCAGCAGGTCACCTCGGGCCGCGCCCGGGAGCAGCTGCGGGACGCCGGTGTCGCCACTGACTCCACCCAGGAGTTCATCTTCCCCTGGGACGCCGACTCCACCAAGTAATCGGAACCTTTCCCTCACGAGGCGCCCCGCGAGGGGCGCCTTTTTTGTTTCAACCGTCGCCTCCAAATGGTTCCCGTTTCCGACCCCAATCTCTGGATCAGTCTGCTCACGTTGACCCTTCTTGAGGTGGTCCTCGGCATCGACAACCTGATCTTCATCTCGATTTTGAGCGGCAAGCTCCCCCGGGACCAGCAATCGAAGGCCCGGCGCATGGGGCTTGGGTTGGCGTTGATCACCCGGATCCTTCTCCTGCTGTCCCTGTCGTGGGTGATGCGTCTCGACACGCCGTTCTGGCACTCCACGACCTTTGGTGTTTCGGTGTCGCTCTCCGGCAAGGATCTGATCCTGTTGTTGGGGGGGCTCTTCCTGATCGGGAAGAGCACCTATGAAATTCATGAGAAGCTCGAGGGCGTGGATGGGGGCAAGACGGATCGAATGGCCCCGACATTTGCTGCCGTGGTAACCCAGATTCTGCTCCTCGACATCGTCTTCTCGCTGGATTCAGTCATCACCGCGGTGGGCATGGTGAACAAGATTCGTGTCATGGTCGCCGCCGTGGCAATCGCCATGCTGGTCATGCTGCTCTTCGTGAACCGGATCTCCGCATTTGTGGACCGACATCCGACGATCAAGATGTTGGCCCTGTCGTTCCTGATCCTGATCGGAACGGTGCTGGTCGCAGAGGGGTTGGGACAGCACATCAACAAGGGGTACATCTACTTCGCGATGGCCTTCTCGGTGGCGGTTGAGTTTCTCAACATCCGGATGCGCAAGACCCAGAAGGTGGATCTCCACCAGCCCTACCGATGACCCCCACCGAGATCCAGGGAAACGAAGAACTCCGGCGGCATGAGTTCCCCGTCGTTCTTTCACGCGTGTTTCTTGGACACGCTGCCGTGTGTCCGCTCCCACGGCGGGTCGCGGAGGCGATTTCTCAACAGGCGTTTGCCGGGACGCTCGAGGATCAGGAAGCCGGCATTCCTGGAGGATACATCGCAGGGACTCGAGGGTTGATCGCGAAAATTCTCGGAGTGGAGGCCGGAGAAATCGCGCTGATCGGATCCACTTCCATGGGCTTGAGCCAGGTCGCCGCGGGTCTACCATGGAGGAAGGGGCAGAATGTCGTGGTCTACCAGGACGACTATCCGTCCAACGTCTACCCGTGGATGGCCCTCGCCGAGCGAGGGGTGGAGGTCCGATTCCTCAATATTCGGGAACTGGGACGCATCCGAGCGATCGATGTCCAGGGACAGGTGGACGAAGACACCCGGCTGGTGGCCCTCTCCAGCGCGCATTTCGTGACGGGCTGGCGGTTGGAGGTGCAAGCGTTGGGACGCTGGCTGCGGTCGCGCGGTATCCTGTTCTGTCTCGATGCCATCCAAACCTTAGGGGCGTTCCAGACGCCGCTCGAGCAGGTCGATTTCATGGCCGCTGATGGCCATAAGTGGCTTCTCGGCCCCCTCGGAGCCGGGGTCCTCTACGTTCGGAAGGAAGTTCAGGAGATTCTGAGGCCCACCACCTACGGATGGCACAATGTCGAATGCCCGGGATTCGTAACTCAGGACTCCATGGTTCTGCGTCGGGATGCCCGTCGGTACGAGGCTGGGAGCCTGAATCTGATCGGGGTTGCTGGGCTGAGGGCTGCCTTTTCCCTTCTCGAGAAGGTTGGGCTTGGGGCAATCGAGGCGGACCTGCTGGCGAAGCGGAGAGGGTTGGTGTCCCAATTGCAGGAGAGAGGGATGGAGGTCTTGAATCCTTCACCGACAGGCCTGAACGAAGCGGGCGTCGTGAGCTTTTGCGTCCCGGGAGAATCCGCTTCTGACCTCCACCGCAAGCTCCAGGATGAAGCGATCGTTGTGTCGCTAAGGACCACCAGGGATGGAAGGGATTGGATCCGTGTCAGTCCTCATTACTACAACACCGTGGCGGAACTGGAGCGGTTTTTGGAGGTCCTGACGGCGCGTGCCTGAGCTCGCCCCTCGATGAGTCGAAATGATTCCAAAAAACCCGTTGACGCATCATCGCCACGCATGGCAGGTTCCTTGCACACACGGAAACTATTTGGTCTCTCATGAACAAAAACCTTCTCGCCCTCACTGTGGCGGCCTCGGCCTTGGCCTTCTCGGCTTCGGCGGCTACCTCGAACATCGTTGGGTACGTCAAGTTGGCCCTCAAGAAGGGTAACAACCTCGTTGCCAACCCCCTGAACAACACCAACACCGACGGCAACAAGGTCGGCAGCCTCTTCGGCTCGATCGACTGCTCCGTCCTCCGTTGGACCGGTTCCGGATTCACCACGACCGACACCGTCGCCGGTGCGGGTGTGGTCAGTGGTGACGACTTCAGCCTCGCCCCCGGCGAAGCGGTGTTCGTTGCTGTTTCGGCTGATGCTTCTGTCACCCTCGTGGGTGAAGCTCTCACTGGCACCCAGACCGTGGCGATCAAGAAGGGTAACAATTTCGTGGCCTCGAAGATCCCCCTCTCCGGTGCTGCTGACACTGTTCTTGGCCTCGGAATCGATGGGTCGTCGGTCCTGACCTGGAATGGCAAGGGCTATGACTCCTACGACTACGTCGACGGCGTGGGCTACCTCACGGGCGCCCCGAACATCGCTGTGGGTCAGGGCATCGTTGTGAGCGCCACCGCTCCTGCGACCTGGTCGAAGACCTTCACTCCTGCTCCCTGATCTCCTCGAGCTTTTAGTCTCCAAATTATACAACCAACCATGAATAAGTTGCTCCTCACCACTCTGGGCATGGTTGCCGCGGTTTCCGCGGCATACGCTCAGGGTACGTTCAACGCCAACAACAACTTCGTTCCTGCTGGCGCTTCTGCCAAAGCGTTCATCCTCGGAACCGACGGCAATGCGCTGGCCAAGGCCAACGGTCGTGTTGAGATCCTTGAAGGTTCGACCACCCTCTCGCCCAACGGTAGCGCGGGTGTGGCTCTGACCCTCGACGGTCTGTTCTTCATCAACGGTCTCGCCTCTGGTTCGGCGGGTCTCGGTGGCACGGCCAACCTGGTCGTCCGCGCTTGGGACGTCACCTCTGGAGCCACCTATGACACCGCCTTGGTCAGGGGTGCCGTCAACGTGGTCGTCAGCAGCCTCGGTGGGGGCACGACCCCTCCGGCGACCTTCGGCAACAACTCGGACTTCAAGGGTCTGAGTGTCAGTGTCATCCCTGAGCCCTCCACCGTTGCCTTCGCGGCCCTCGGTGTTGCTGGCCTCTTTGTGGTGGCTCGCCGCAAGGCCTGATCCAACTCACCCAACAAGACCGCCCTGTAAGCAGGGCGGTCTTTTTTTTTGGTCAGATTCCCCACGATCCAGCAGCGGTCGAGCACGGAACCTGTCCCCTTTCCAAGATTCCCCTCCAGTCCGATCTAAAGCAGGGTTTCCGTCGGATGAATGTGGCTTTGATCGTTGCAGCGGGGCGAGGTACCCGAATGGGGCCGAATGTGGACAAGATCTTCCTTGAGATCGGCGGGCTTCCGATTGTAGCCCACACATGGCTGAAGTTCGATTCCTGCCCCCAAATCTCGGAGGTGGTCATGGTGGTGCGTGATGGAATGCAGGAGGCCTTCTTGGAGCTGGCCAACGAACACCGTTTCACCAAACCGTTCCGTCTCGTTGCGGGGGGGGCTGAACGGCAGGACTCGGTCTGGAATGGCCTCCGGTCGATCCCTGAGGGCGCTGAGGTCGTGGCAATCCAAGACGCTGCCAGGCCCTGCACTTCTCCGGATCTGATCCGTCGGTGTCTCATCGCTGCGCGCGAAGGCGGTGCCGCAGTCGCGTCACAGCGGGCGACCGACACCATCAAGGAATCCAATGGAGGCACCTTGATCGCCAAGCACCTCGACCGCTCCCGAATCTGGGCCGTCCAGACACCCCAGTGCTTCCAGCTTGAGGTCATCCGCAGGGCTCTCCAAGCGGTCCGGAAATCAGGCCTTCTCGTCACGGACGACACGGCTGCCTGCGAGCTCATTGGGCAGCAGGTCCAGCTGGTCGAAAGCACCGAACCGAATCCAAAGATCACGACTGCTGGGGATGTCCCGCTTCTCCGATCCTTGCTGGTGGGCTGAGCCCCGGGAACGAAGGTCGTGCTTTTTCACAGTTCCCAGAGTCGGCTTCCCGTGGCTTGGGCTTGCCCTAACTGACCGGCAGGAGTGAAACGCGTTCGTTCCGCTCATTCCGGGTCACTCCCTGTGCTCTGGGGTCGAGGGTCAGAACGCCATCGACCAGGAACGCATAGCGGTGATGGCCATGTTTGAGTTCGAGGGTGGTTGACCAGGTCCTGTCCGGCCCTTGACGCATGGGGTGTTTGTGCGGATCCCATCCGTTGAAGTCTCCGACGAGGGAGACAGATTTTGCCTCGGGCGCAGGGTAAAGGAAGTTGACGGCACGCAGTGTCTTCAGCTTCGTCATGTCAGGTTTTCCCGTCCAACGGGCCCGCGACAATCATGTCTCAACCCCTTGAAGGCAAGTGCCTTCGGAGTTCGTCCTAGTCGGGGAATAACGGACAGATGCCGTCACCCATTTCAGGTGCCGACGGGGGAAAGCCTTTCCACTTCCGTGATGGCTCACCATTGTCCGGGAATGGCAATGCGGAAGACGAAGATTGTGGCCACCCTGGGTCCTGCCTCCATGGCACCGGAGCGCATTGTGGATCTGATGATGCGGGGGGTGAACCTCTTCAGGATCAACGCCTCGCACTCCAAACCGGACCAGATGCGTGCCGTGGTTCCGGCGATCCGGGATGCCGCGCGGGAACGTGGGCTTCATGTGGGCATTCTTCTCGACCTTCAGGGTCCGGCCATCCGGACCGGTGATGTTGTCGCGCCGGTGCTGTTGTCCACCGGTGACAGAGTTTCCTTTCATGTTCCTGGCGATCCACTGGCTTCGCCCAAGAGCTTCTCGGTCAACTACCCGGAATTCGCCAAGGATATCGAGGTGGGCCGGATCCTCCTCGTCGACAGTGGCGAGATCCGAATGAGGGTTGTGGGAAAGACGGCGACCCGCGTCGATTGCGAAGTGCTCAATACTGGATCCATGGGGAGTCGACGCCATGTCAACCTTCCTGGGGTCCGGGTGTCCCTGCCAGCCCTGACCGAGAAGGACCGTGAGGATGTGAAGGTAGGACTCGAACTCGGTGTGGACTTCATTGCCCAGAGCTTCGTCCGAGACCCGGAGGATGTCCGCGAATTGAAGTCCCTGCTCGTCGGCAGCCCGGAGATCCCCGTCGTTGTCGCCAAGATCGAGCATCAGTTCGCTGTCGACCATTTCCCGGCCATTGCCCAGGAGGCGGATGCGATCATGGTGGCCCGCGGTGATCTCGGCATGGAATGCCCCTACGAGGAGCTGCCGATCATCCAGCGCCGCATCGTCAAACATTGTCTCCACCATAATCGCCCCGTGATCGTGGCGACTCAGATGCTGGAGAGCATGGTCGACAACCCGTTTCCAACACGGGCCGAGATCACCGACATCGCCAACGCGGTCTTCGAGCAGGCGGATGCCATCATGCTGAGCGGAGAGACCGCTGTCGGGAAGTTTCCCGTCGAATGCGTCGAGGTCATGGACACCATTTCCCGACGCATCGAGCGCAGTGGCGGGGCCAACTATCACCTCAGCGCCCAGCTTGAGGAATCGCGGGAGATGTTGATGCGTAGTGCTGTTGGGCTTGCGGACCAGCTGGATGCAGCGGCGCTCGTCGTGTTCACTCGCACAGGCATGCTGGCTCGAATCGCATCGTGGCTTCGCCCCCGCTCCACACCGATCTACGCCTTCAGTGACCGCGAATCCCTGGCGCGGCAACTTTCCATTCTCCGTGGTGTCGAACCGATGGTCATGCCAGCGTGTCAGGATGACCCATCTGGATCCGTGGAAGGTGCCCTGCACCGACTGGTTCAGGGGGGCTGTGTTAAGGCAGGGGATTCCGTCGTCGTGGTGCTACCTCATCCCAGCAGCTTCGACCACGAGGTCGAATCCATCAAAATGCACGTCATCGGGTAGCCCAGCTCGTCCGCGGTGCTTGAATTTGTCGATATTCCGCCCGCTCAAGATGCCAGCGCGCATGGCCGTAACGGACCGCCATGGCGTCAGCGTGACGCGCCCGGGGCACAGGTCCTGTAGAGGGAATTGCGGCCCAGGCTTCTATGATGGCCTTCCGGATTTCGCTCGGCTGGAGCGGCAGGAGCGTCAGGAAATCAATGTGGGATCGTGAACCTCGGTAGGCGGGATGGTCCTCCGGAAGCCTGAGAATTCGGTCGATTTGTTGGAGGTTGGCCTCGTGGAGGACTGTCCCGTGGAAGAGGACGGCCGTGCGGGTTCTTCGCTGGGCGTTCCCCGAGAATTTTCGTCTCCCGTCCGGCATATGGAGGGTGAGGTCCGTGTGGCCGTCGATGTCCACCGGCAACCCGGTTGGTTCCCTCAGTGCACAAGCAAGGGTTTCCATCATCCATCGATTGGTCGAATCCAACCGGGCCAGCGCAGCGTTCGCAGTGATGGGCAGTGTGATGCCATAGGTCAGGCATCCGGGTCCTTGGACCACCGTGCCGCCTCCCGAGCGTCGACGCAGGATAGGAATGTCGTTCTCGATACACCGCTCCACCTCCACGGTCTCTTCGATTCGCTGTCCGTATCCTACCACAACGAACACGGATGCTGATTCCCAGAACCAGAGGAAGCCTCGCCCCGTCTCTTCGGTCTCGCCAAGGAAGGCATCGTCCCAGGCCAGCAGCTCCGCTGGGTTACCCGAGAAAGGGATATCGATGGCTTCCACTCGCTGAGGATCATGGGTTGAGAACCGTGGACGTCCACCCCAAGCTTCGAGGCATGGAATCACGGGAGATTCTGCTCGGAATCGAGTGTGGCGGGACGCGGACTGTGGTCCTTGCCGTGGATCCCGGTCTTCGGGTGGTGCGACGATTGGAGCTGGGGGCATGCAACCTGAGGCTCGTCGACGACGCCCGGCTCGAAGCACATCTTCGCGACATTGCAGGACGGGTTCCGTTGCCGTCGGCTCTTGGTATTGGAATGGCCGGTGTACGGGATGCTCGTGACTGCGACCGCGTGCGGGGTGTGGTTGACCGGGTGTGGCCGGGAACCCCATCCAGAATCGACCATGATCTCGAATCAGCTATTTCGACCCCGGATCTCTACCCAGGAGCCGATGACGAGTCCCGGGTCGTGATCCTCAGTGGAACGGGTTCGTGCTGTTTTGGGCGGTCTGGCGGTGGCAGGACGGTGAAGGTTGGAGGATGGGGGCATCTGCTCGGTGATCGAGGCAGTGCCTACGATGTCGCCTTCCGGGCGTTGCGTTCGACTGCCCATGAGTTTGACCACACGGGGCACCTTGGAATGCTGGGGAAACGGGTGCTCCGGACGTTGCGTCTCGCTGAGCCCAATGACCTGATCGAATGGCTGGCCAAGGCGGGGAAGGGGGACGTCGCGGCGCTCGCCCCGCTCGTCTTCGGTGCCGCTGTGGCTGGGGATCGGACCGCGTCCCGGGTCGTCTCGGAAACCGTTGAGATCCTGGCCACAGATGCCTTGGCCTGCGCTCGTCGGCTTCGATCTGGGAACCGCCCCACCCGATTCATTGTGGCGGGAAGCGTGCTGCTGAAGCAGCCGACACTCGTCCAAAGGCTACGGCGTCAGATCCGGGCCGTTCTTCCAAACGCCCGGGTTGAACCACTGGCCCACGACTCGGTCTGGGGCGCGGTTGTGATGGCCCGAGCGGCCCTGTTTCAGCCGAAAGCTTCCCGGGCACATGACCAAGGAAATTCCGTGGATCCGGAGCTGCGGCCTGTGGTTCCGAATTCCCGCCAGATGTCTCCGACGGAGCGTCGCAATTCCAACTCGACCCATCTCGATCGACTTGGTCTGACTGAAGCCATTGGATTGATGCTCGACGAAGATTCGCGCATCCCGGATTCAATCCGCCCACACTCGAAGGAACTGGCCCGGCTGGTCCGGACCACCGCTTCCGCCCTCAGAAGGGGCGGTCGCTTGCTCTACGTCGGTGCGGGTACCAGTGGACGCCTCGGTGTTCTCGATGCGAGTGAATGCCCGCCCACCTTCGGAACTTCGCCGGATCAGGTCCAGGGGATCATGGCCGGAGGCCTCTCGGCGCTCCACTCGTCGGTCGAGGGGGCGGAAGACCATTCCGGACAGGGTACCGCCGCGGTGGTGGACCGGACTGTCGGCCCCCTTGATGTGGTGTTAGGAATCGCCGCCAGTGGCCGGACCCCGTTCGTGTGGGGCGCCCTCGCAGAGGCCCGGAAACGGGGCGCCACGACAGCCCTGCTCTGCTTCAACCCCCACCTTGATTTCAAGACCGCTTGGAAACCGCACCATGTGCTCGCAATCGATGTCGGCCCAGAGGTTCTCACGGGTTCCACCCGCTTGAAGGCAGGAACCGCGACGAAGCTGGTGCTCAACATGCTGACCACCCTTGTCATGGTCGAGCTCGGCAAGGTTGTTGGGAACCTGATGGTCGACCTTAGGCCCTCGAACGAGAAGCTTCGTGATCGGGCCTGCCGCATCGTTGGCGAGTTGACGTCCCTCGATCCGAGTCGCGCCCGAGCGGAACTGGAACGTGCCGGCTGGAATGTCGCCACCGTGGCGCGTCGTTTTCGCGCTCTGAGCGGCTCGCGAACAGCCTCTCGATCCAAGGGAAGGCTCCGGTCGTGACACCCTCGGGAGACGGCAACCCAGTCAAGCTGTGAGACCTGGAAGCCTCCTTTTTCTCGGTCTCTGGATTCGGCATGGTGCCCGTCATCGCCTACTGGCCATCCTTTTTGGCCTTATCCTGGGGGGGGCATGCCCCAGGGCATCGACCGGGGGCATCCAGTTTGATGCCTTCGTGGGGTACGACGGTCTCGTCCGCCCAGGCTCTTGGAATCCTGTGGTGGTGGAGGCCTTTAATGAGGGGCCGTCTCGTGGTGCCGTTGTCGAGGTCTCCTCGGATCGGATGGGTGCGGCCACTGTCCGGGTTCCCATCGAGTTGCCCGCACAGTCGCGAAAGCGGTTTGTAGTCCCTTTTTTCTGCGGTGGAACAGGCGTGGAGTGCCGACTCCTTGCCGAAGACGGCCAGGTTCTCACCCAGAGGCCTTCCGGTCAGATTCAGATGATTTCCTGGAATGCCCCGCTATTGGGATCGATGTCCGATGCTCCCCAGGGTGGACCTTCCCTCATGGAGGGCATCGTCGGTGAGGTGGAATTGGATCAGCCCCGGGTGGTCCGGCTCCAGGTCGAGATGTTTCCCGATTCCGCCTTGGCCCTCGAATCACTGAGCTCCATCTATGTCAGCCCATCGAAGGCTTCGGCTCTCCGTGAGCGGCAGGTCGCTTCGCTTCTGCAGTGGGTCGCCTGCGGTGGACAGCTGGTGGTGGGACTGGATCGGCCCGGTGATCTTGCTTCGTTGCCATGGTTGAGGACGGTGGGTGTCCCCGAGCCTCAGGGTGTGGGTGTCCTCACCGAGTCCGAGATGGTTCGTTGGTTGAATGGCGAATCCTGGAATCCGGGTTTCGCTTTGCGATCCCATTCAGGAAAAGTCGCCACGCTGGAGGATCGTGGAACCGTCGATCCGGGTGCCACCGGCTGGGCGGAACCCATGCAGTTCCTGCGCTTCCGCACGGGTCGCGCCGAAGAGGGGTTTGGTTTGAGAACTCCATGGATGGAGGTTCGGCGCTGGGGTCGAGGGCAGGTGTTGGTCCTCGGCTTCAATCCCGAGCGGGAGCCGGTGCGATCCTGGAATCAGCGGTCTCGATTCTGGTCCCACCTTTGTGGGATACCCCCAGCCAACCGATCCGGAACTCCTTCCGATGAGCGGGTCCTGACTGGACTGGATATTCTGCTCGCGGATCTCGTGGACACCCGTCAGGTCCGCAAGGTCCCCATCTCGTTCCTCCTGGTCCTTCTGGTCGTCTACCTTGCCATCATTGGTCCCGGGGACCGTTGGCTTTTGGTCCGGATCGGGCGTCCGATGCTCACATGGCTCTCGTTCCCAATCTATGTCCTCTTGTTCTCGGGTCTGATCTATCTGATCGGATATCGACTCCGCTCAGGACAGACGGAGTGGAACGAACTGCAGATCGTGGATGTGATCCCAAGGGAGAGCGGTGCTTCCTCGCTATTGCGATGCCGAACCTACGGGGGGCTCTACTCCCCCGTGACTGGGTCCTATCCTCTGGACCTCGATGTGCCGCTCGGAGGTGTTCGTGGCGAGCTGAGAAATCTGTTCGGCGTTCGATTGGATTCGGGGCGGGTCACCACCACACTCGGCCCGAGATCGACCTCTGCGGAGGTCCAGGCGTCGCTGTGGATGAAAAACCTGGTGGTCACCGAGTGGATCGAGGAGGGGCAACCTCCGATTGAAGCCCGTCAGGAGCGTGACGGGCGGTACAAGATTCTGAATCGGACAGGCAGGCGTATGGGGCCGGTCTGGCTGTCACAGGGCGGCCGCATGCAGGTGGTGGAGTTCATCGAGGCAGGTGAAACCTTCGAGTGGGGGCCTGGAACGGAGTCAAGGCCGTTGGTCGAGGTCCTTGAACCCCACCTCAACGGTATTTCGGAATCGCTGAGTCGTCGGGAACAATCCTTTGCCGCAGATCCCGACACGGAGCTGAGCGCGCATGCATCGGTGGTGATGGCCTCGGGTTTCACCGCCAGTGTCGATACCTCGATCCCGGAGGATAGGGCGATCCTCTGGCCGCGTGCCTTCAGTCTGTCGAACCCACTGGATTCGGGGAGCCTCGTGGTCCAGGCATGGGTTCCTGACCCGGGTGTGATTGCCCCGCTGAACAGGTTCTCAGCCGTCCGGCGGAAGCGGGAATCCCTCCTGAGGCTCATCGTCCCTCCGTCGACGTCCAGCCCAGCCCTCTCCTCCCCATGAGCTCAGCCACCGGCATTCCCGCGGTCCAGACGCGATCCCTCTCTCGGGATTTTGGCGACATGAAGGCCCTGTATGCCCTCGATCTCCGGGTCGAGCGCGGGGACCTGTTTGGATTCATCGGCTCCAACGGTGCCGGCAAGACCACCACATTGCGGATCCTATCCACTTTCCTGACACCTTCGGAGGGACAGGCAGAGGTCCTCGGAATGGACGTGGTTCGCGAGGCGGAACAGGTCCGTCATCGGATCGGCTACATGCCCGACTTCTTCGGCGTGTACAAGGACATGGAGGTCT
>Ga0194125_10008171_pt1 | contig 14839 bp, 11 predicted proteins | sample TA2KigC250mmetaG_FD_148626 | JGI IMG/M metagenome (GOLD analysis project Ga0194125, IMG submission 148626) | Freshwater microbial communities from Lake Tanganyika, Tanzania - TA2015034 Kigoma Deep Cast 250m | ecosystem: Environmental > Aquatic > Freshwater > Lake | place: Tanzania: Lake... | reverse complement strand
GGAGTTGTCTGCGGGCGGTGCGGCAACCGGTCAGCCCGTGGCCGCGCAAACGAAAGTCGAGCAATTCCTACGGAGAGTTCAAATATGAAGTCGCAAACATCACCCGATGAATTCCTTCAAGGCATTGCCCTTAACCCCCCTGCTGTCGCCGATGCGAAGCCCCTCTGACAAGCGATTTCTTATCAGTTGAACTTCATGCTTGTTTCGCCGTAGAAAGACGTCGCCATGAAATGCTTCGTTGCTCTCACCGCCCTGCTGCTGACAGGAATTGTCTCGGCAGATGAACTGGAAAGAAGTTTCCTGTCGCCATCATTCTCGGCGAAGCCGCGGACGTACTGGTTCCACATGAGCGGCAATATCACGAAGCCCGGCATCACGGCGGACTTGGAAGCGATGAAGGCCATCGGCCTCGGCGGGACGTTGTTCATGAACGTCAGCGTGGCGCTTCCGACGGATTTGGTCGAGAGGAAGGATTTCATGTCGCCGGCGTGGCAGGATTGTTTCCAGCACATGCTCAACGAAAGCGCCCGGCTCGGCCTCGATTTCGGCACGGCGCTCTGCGACGGCTGGGGCAACGCCGGCGGGCCGACCATTCCACCGGAACTGGCGATGCAACGGCTGACGTGGAGCGAGACGCGCGTGCGCGGCGGCGAAACGGTCGAGACCGGGAAACTGCCGCAGCCGACGACATTGCTCGATTACTATCGCGACGTGGCTGTGGTTGCGTTCCCGATGCCGTCAGGTGATCGGTCGCCATCAGTTTGCACGAAGAAGGGACTCGTCCTGAAACGCACAACAACCGGTGTGATGGAGATCCGCTTCGATCTCACTGCGCCGGCAATGGTGCGGGAGTTGACGCTGTCGAAAGTGGATGGCTTGGCGGTGTTCGGCAATCCCATCGCAACCATCGAGGCCAGCGATGACGGTAAGACCTGGCGCACGGTGAAGAAACTCCCGTGCTCGTGGCGCGGGAAGCCGCTGGAACTGACAATCGTCTTCGACCCGGTCACGGCGCGGCATTTCCGTCTCATTCTTCCACCGGACAGTTTCTTTAGAACAGAGCAAATACGGGTTGGCGAAGCGTCTTTGTTCAATCGCGAGCGGATCCATCTCTGGCAACCCAAGACTGCCATTGCCGCGCACCCCGAACACGGCGGCGGCGCGGCCCGTTATCTCGACACGGGCGCCGGTGAATGTTCCGGAATTGTTCCGGCAAGCATTGTCACTCTCACCGGCAAAGCAAAGTGGGTTGTTCCGTACGGCGATTGGATTGTGCTGCGAATCGGCCACACGCCGACCGGCGCGCACAACGCGCCCGCGACGAAGGCCGGCGTCGGCTTGGAGTGCGACAAGTTCAACCCGCGCGGCGTTGAGGCGCAGCACGAGGCGTTCGTGGACAAGATACTCGCCACGGCCACGCCGTCGGGGAAGAAAGCGTTCAAGCACACGTGGATTGATAGCTGGGAAGTCGGCACACAGAACTGGACGGCGAAATTCCCTGAGGAGTTCAAGGCGCGCCGCGGCTACGATATCACGCCGTGGCTGCCGGTGCTGGCCGGCGGATACATCGTTGGGTCGCGCGACAAGTCGGAACGTTTCCTCTGGGATTTCCGGCGCACCATCGCTGACTTGCTCGTGGACCATTACTGGAAACGCTCGATGGAGTTGGCGCACCAGCGCGGCATCGAGTTCCGCGCCGAGTCGTTTGGCCGGCAGCAGTTCATGTACGACCCGATGAACTTCGCGCGCGCCAACGACATGCCGTGCGGCGAGTTCTGGGTCGGCGGCGGCCCGCGCGTGGATTGCAAGGTCGCGGCGTGTGCGGCTCACTTGAGCGGACGCCAGATCACCGGCGCGGAGGCGTTCACGGCCGGGCGCGGACAATGGCTCGACGACCCGTGGAGCTTGAAGACGCTCGGCGACCGCGCGTTCTGTCTCGGCATCAACCAATATTATTTTCACCGCTACGCGCACCAACCGTGGATGAACCTCGTGCCCGGCATGACGTTTGGCCCGTACGGCATCAACTTCGAGCGGACGAGCACGTGGTGGGAGCAAGGCAAGGCGTGGGTCGAATATCTCACGCGCTGCCAATCACTCTTGCAGCAGGGACGCTTTGTTGGCGACGTGCTGGTGATGCTCGACGAAGGGGCTCCGAGCTACGGCGGATGGAAACATGAACTGGCGATCCCATTGCCCAGCGGCTACGACTACGACTTCGCTAATCTCGATGCACTTCGCGAATCGCGCGTCGAGCGCGGTGTCATCATCCACAAGAACGGGATGCGCTACCGCGTGTTGATGATGCCGGCCTACGGCCGCGCGACGCCGGCGTTGATGCGCGAGGTATTGCGGTTGGCGAAAGCGGGGGCGACGGTAGCCGCGCCGTGTGAGTTTACGCGCGCCCAAGGCATGGCGTCGGATGACGAAGTCGCTGCGATGTGGAAGAAGGTCAACGCCATTGTCACCAAGAGCTTTGATGCGGTGGAGAAGAAACTCGGACTCAAGCCGGATTTTGCGCACGACGATCCGAACGGACTGCCAAAGGTCGGCCCAAGCGACAATCCTGCAGAGCAATCATGGGCGGCAGTAGCTCCACCGCCTGACTCGTTACTCTGGATTCATCGCACGAACGATGCAGGAATGGATTGGTACTTTGTCTCCAACCAGTCCGACGCTGCGTTTGATGCGCTCTGCATGTTCCGCGTGACAGGCCGCCAGCCGGAGTTGTGGGATCCGGCCACGGGACGGATGCGCGAGGTGGCGCGGTTTGAAGAACGCGATGGTCGCACCACGGTGCAGATTCCGTTTGACCCGCGCGGTTCGTGGTTTGTGGTGTTCCGCAAACCGGCGTCGCGGTTGGCCGTGACGCCGGAAGTGAGCGCTGCCGCCAAGACCGGCAAGTTGCTGCTGCAACCAGAAAACCGCGGCACGACAAACAACTTCAGCGTTATCCTTCGCGCGAAACCGTCCGCCGACATCGAGTTGGTGAAAGCCGCCGACAAGGGCATCACCATGATGCGCGGCCAGAACTTCGCGGTGATTACGCGACAGGGCGAACTGATGTTTGGGGTGGGGCACGTGAACGCCGGTGTGAGCGTCGGTCGCAACGGCGTTGCGGTCTGGGAACACGGTGCGCGCTATCTCGTGCCGCGCATCGTCGTGGCGCAGCCGATCAGCGATGCGACGGATATCGCTGTCGTCTATCGTGACTGCGCGCCGTCGCTCTACATCAACGGCAAACTTGCCGGCAGTGCTGGCCCCTCGCAGTTCATCGTGCATCCCGGTTGTCCCGGCCCGTTCAAAGGAGAACTGAAGGAGGTCGAGTTGATCGCATCGGCGCTCGATGTGAAACAGATCGCCCAACGCGCTCCATCCGCCACACCCCGTCGAGATCTCTGGATTGAGAACGGACGACTGGTTGAGGAGACGGAACAACCGGTCGCGTTGACGCTCGATAGCGGCTGGGAGGTGAGTTTCCAGCCGAAACGCGGCGCTCCCTCATCTGTCCGGTTGGATCGGCTTATGGATTTGTCGCGCCACAAAGATGAAGGCATCCGTCACTTTTCCGGAACAATGGCATACCGAACAACATTTGGAGGGCCACGCTCCGTCGTGGCCGCATCGAGCAACGGACGCGACGGAGCGCGTCCCTCCAATCGTGTTTACCTCGACCTTGGCGCAGTACACAATCTGGCTGAAGTCATCCTCAACGGACGCAACCTTGGGATTCTCTGGAAGCAACCGTTCCGGGTGGATGTGACCGACGCGATCAAGGAAGGCTCGAACGAATTGGAAATCCGCGTAACGAATCTCTGGGTGAACCGCCTGATTGGCGACGCAAAGAAGATGACTGCGCTCGGTGTATCGTATGTGGGGCGTGGAGTCATCAAGGAATGGCCGTTGTGGGTGCCGAAGGATGCTCCGCCTGCCGACGCGCCGGTGAGTTTTGCCACGTGGCGTCAGTGGGATGGCACCGAGCCGCTTCAACCTTCCGGTCTCGTTGGTCCGGTGACGATCCGTCCGGTGAAGACGGTTAACCGTTGATCTTGATTCGGAAACGGATGGTGTCGGAGCAGTAGTCGTCCCATGTTACGCGCAGTTACTCGGCGAGGAGGACAATTTCGTCACTCGATAACGGAAGCATGGACGCAGTAGAGTCGCCAGTGCCAATCGCAAATGCAAACTCTCCCGTGGACTTCGCGCATGTTTGGCCGTAGAAAAACTCTGTCATGCAACATTTCCTTGTTCTCAACGTGCTGCTCAAACCTTTGACGGGAGCGTTGGCCGCGTTGCTGAGGATCGCGCAAACTGGCGGTGGCGCGTGAGAGTGTTGGTTGCTGCCACGTGTTGTCCTGATGATCGAATCACCTTGTGCGCGGTTCGGTCGCTGGCGGGCGAGGGGATTGAGGTGTTGGTTGGCGGAGACCGTTTTGCGGGGCGCGCTTTTTTCTCGCGCTATATCGGCGGGAAACTGAAGTATCCACACCCCGCCGTGGATGCCCGACGGTTTCTCGACTCCCTTGCGGATCATGCGGCGCGAGAGCGGATTGATGTCATTCTGCCCACATCGGATTACACTGTTGGCGCGATGGTCGAAGGAAGAGGGCAGCTTGGCGGCTTGGCCCGGCACTGTTTGCCTTCGGAAAGCGCGTGGCAGTTGTTCCGTGACAAGTGGGAAACGCTCTCGTTGGCCAACAAACTTGGGATTCGCGCGCCGAAGACCTATTGCTGCGGAAACGAAACGGAGTTGAGGTCGCTGCTCGGTTCGCTTGACTATCCTCTCGTTGTCAAACCGAGGAAGAGCGCGGGAGCCATCGGTTTTTTCCTGCTTGGCAAACCCTCCGATCTGCCGCCGGATTGCTTTCAGGCGGCTTCAGGATCGGATGCCGTGTTCGATTTCCAGCGGCCATTGGTGCAGGAATATATTCCCGGTGAGATCCACGATGTCTGCCTGCTTTTCAACCACGGCGAGCCGCGCGCGGCGCTGACGCAGAAGCGCCTAAAAATGTATCCGTCCAGCGGGGGCGCCGGGATTCTGAACGTCACGACTGACGAACCGGAATTGAAGGAACAGGCGATTGCCTTGCTGAAGGCCGCGCAGTGGCACGGGCCGGCGCAGGTGGAATTCAAGCGGGGTGTTGATGGCCGCGACTATTTGATGGAAGTGAACGGCCGGTTGTGGGGGACCTTGGACTTGGCCGTGGCTGCGGGAATCAACTTTCCTCTTCTTGCGAGTCGCATCGCCGCGCGCGGTGACGTGCGACCGGTCACCTCCTACCATGTTGGTCTCTCCTACCGGTGGCCGTGGCCATACGGTATTTTGAACGCAGCCGAGACTGGGCGATGGTTTCGGACATTGGGGGAGTTTTTTGGAGCGGGACGCGGTGTCAAAAGTGATCTTTGGATGAGCGATCTTGTCCCCGTGTTTGCGGAAATTGTGTTTGCCGGGCAGCGTTTTCTGTCGAATCGAAAAGCACATCGCGCGGGCAACGCGCCGTTGCGCCGGATGCGACAGGTCTTCCATCACAAGAATTGCTGAGACAGGGTTTGTTGACCGCGGCAGACGGATTGTGTACAAGTGCGCTGCATCATGTCATCCGCCAACATTCATCCAACAGCCGTTGTGGACGCACGCGCCCAAATTGGCGCGGACTGCGAGGTCGGTCCGTATTGCATTATCGGCCCCAATGTGAAGCTGGGGGACGGAAGCCGTCTCCACTCACATGTGGTGCTCGATGGGTTGACCATCATCGGGCCGCGTTGCGAGTTTTATCCGTTCGCCTGTATCGGGCTGAAAACGCAAGACCTGAAGTGGAAAGGAGGAAACTGTCATCTTGAAATCGGTTCGGAGAATGTGTTCCGCGAACACGTCACCGTCCACACGGCGACCGGTGACGGCGGCGTGACCCGCATCGGCTCGCATAACAACTTTCTGGCCTACTCACACATCGCGCACGATTGCTGTGTCGGCAACCGTGTGATCTTCAGCAATAACGGCACCTTGGCTGGCCATGTGATCGTGGAAGACCATGCCATTATCGGCGGATTGGCTGCCATACACCAGTTTTGCCGGATTGGCGCGATGTCAATCATCGGCGGCTGCACCAAGGTGGTGCAAGATGTGCCCCCCTACATGATCGCCGACGGCAATCCCGCTGTGACCCGCGGCGTCAACAAGGTCGGCCTGGAGCGGAACGGCGTCTCGGAGACGGCGCAAAAAGCCCTGCGGGAAGCCTATAAAATAGTGTTCAGGTCGGGGTTGACAGTTGGCAACGCCTTGGATAGAGTGCGCATTGAAGTTCCGCCCAGCAAAGAAATCGATCATTTCATCAACTTCTGTCGTACGTCTGAACGCGGAATCGCCCGATAATCAACGTCCATAGTGTTGTATCGTGGCAATGACGGAAAACCCAATGGGATTCTATCAGCGCGGGAGCACTGGATTGACTGAATGACAGCCGAGAAACAACAACAAGAGACCGCAACGCCCGAGACGGCGCAAACGCAGCCGCCTCCGTCCACCGAACCAACCAAGCCGCCACCGCCGCCGGAACTGCCGGCGCGCGGCGTGCTTGAAGTGGGTGAGAAAGGTTTTGGGTTCCTCCGCAACCCGGCCCGCAATTTCCAGGTCAGCCCCAACGACATCTATGTCTCCCCTGACATGATCCGTCGGTTCCGCCTGCGTCCCGGCATTGAGGTCGAAGGGCGCGCCGCGCCGCCGCGCAAAGGCAGCCCCCAACTCATCGAAATCCGCGCCATCAACGGCCATCCGCTGGAAAAGTTTTTGAACCTGAAAAAGTTTGACGACCTGACCAGCATCAACCCGAACCAGCGCTATGTTCTCGAAACCGTTCCCGACCGCATGACCACGCGCATCGTGGACCTCATCGCGCCCATCGGCAAGGGAACACGCGGCCTCATCGTCGCCGCGCCGCGCACAGGCAAGACCACGCTGCTGCACCACATGGCCGACGCTGTCATCACCAACCATCCCGAAGCGCACGTCATCGTGCTCCTCGTGGACGAGCGTCCCGAGGAGACCACCGATTTCCGACGGTCCATCAAGGGCGGCGAAGTCATTGCCTCCACCAACGACCAGACCATCGAGGACCACGTTCGCACCGCCCGCATGGCCATCGAGCGCGCCCGTCGGCTCGTGGAGTTCGGCAAGGACGTGTTTGTCGTGCTCGATTCCATCACGCGGCTCGCGCGCGCCTTCAACAACTACATCGGCTCGACCGGCCGCACCATGACCGGCGGCCTCGACGCCCGCGCGATGGAACAACCGCGCCGCATCTTCGCGTCCGCCCGCAAAGCGGAGGACGGCGGCTCGCTCACCATCGTTGCGACGGCGCTGGTGGATACCGGCTCGCGCATGGACGAGTTGATCTTCCAGGAGTTCAAGGGCACCGGCAATTCCGAGCTGGTGCTCAGCCGCAAGATTGCCGAGCAACGCTTCTGGCCCGCCGTGGACATCAACGGCAGCGGCACGCGCCGCGAGGAATTGTTGCTCCCGCCGAAGGACCTCGAAGCCATCGCCCGGATGCGTCGCGCGCTCAGCGAACTGGAGCCGGAGGACGCACTGCCGCGACTGCTGACCGGCCTCTCGAAATTCAAGACGAACAAGGAGTTTCTCAAAGCCGTGGTGTGACCGCACCCGGCGAAAGGAGTGTCTTATGAAACGGCTTTTCGCGTTTCTGTTTGCCGCGACAATGCTGACAGCCGACCTCCACGCGCAGCTCAGCATCCAATTGCAGGCGGAAAAGGATTTCTACCTGCTCTACGAGTCCATCCCGGTTGTCGTTTCCCTGCGAAACCTCTCCGGCCGCACCATTCAACTCGACGGCTCCGCCGAGCGTTCCTGGCTCAACTTCCTTGTCCACGAGCAAAGCGGCGCCGCCGTCCGCGCCACGGGACAGGTCAACACCCTCGAAACCGTCCTGATACCTCCCGGCCAAACGGTCAATCGCGCCGTGGACATTGTCCCGCTGTTTGAACTTCGTTCCCGCGGCAACTATCGCGTACAAGCCAAAGTGGACGCCAGCGGCATCTCTGCCGTCTCTGCGCCGGTGAAGTTTACCGTGCTCCAAGGACGCGAACTCTGGAGCCAGATCGTCGGCCTGCCATCCGTGGACAACAGCAAGGACGAATACCGCACCTACACGCTGTTGGCGCACCGCACCGAGCGGGAAGATCGGTTTTACATCAGCGTCAAGGACGAACCCGGTAAACTGGTCTATGGCGTCGTGCCGCTTGGCGTCTTTTTGCCGATCCACCAGCCAACCGCGCAGATTGACCGCGATGCCCATCTCCACGTCATTTTCCAAAACGCGCCGCGTTCCTTCGCCTACGTGGAAGTGGATCCACGCGCCAAGATCATCCAGCGCGCTGCCTTTTCCGACTACATGTCCCGTCCCCGGCTGGTCAACGACAAGGGCGTGATCACGGTCGCCGGCGGCGAACAAGTCTATCCGAAGATGGAACGCATCCTCACCGAGGAAGAAATGACCCCGCCGCAGCCACCGCCGCCGCCGAAAAAGAAGAAATCCTGGTGGCCCTTCGGCAAAAAGGAAGAAAAACCCGAAGGCGACGAGTTGCCCCGTCCCAAACCCTGACGTGTCGTTTGCAGTGGCTGTCGCCTGTGTTGGGGGTTTTCTGCTATAATTACGGGCATGAACCCAACTATGCTCGGATTGCTTTGTTGCTGTCTGCTGACGGCTTGTGCCACTGTCCCGCGTATTGAACCGGTGGGCCTCGCTGCGGACAAGCGCGGCTTTGTCCTCCAGCCGTCTGGAAAACCGTTTCGTCCGTGGGGACACAATTACTGCGGCAACAACGGACGATTGATCGAGGATTACTGGGAGACGGAGTGGGGAACCGTCGTCGAGGATTTTCAGGAAATGAAGGCGCTCGGCGCCAATGTCGTCCGCATCCATCTCCAGTTCGGCAAATTCATGGATGCCCCCGACAAACCGAACGCCGCCGCGCTGCGCCAACTCGACCGGCTGGTCGCGCTTGCCGAGCGGACCGGCCTTTACCTCGACGTGACCGGCCTCGCCTGTTACCGGCCGTCAGATGTTCCGTCGTGGTACGACAAACTTGATGAGAACGCGCGTTGGGCGGCGCAGGCGCGCTTCTGGGAGGCGGTCGCGGCCCGGTGTGCCAGAAGCTCAGCAATCTTTTGTTATGACTTGATGAACGAGCCGATTGCGCCCGCCAAGAAACGCGGGGCAGGGGAGTGGTATTCGGGAAAACTTCTGGGCGATTACGATTTCGTCCAGTTCATTGCGCTTGATCCCGGGACGCGGACAAAAGAGGAGGTTGCGCTTCGCTGGATCAACACGTTGTCGGCGGCCATTCGCAAACACGACCGCAAACATTTCATCACCGTCGGCTTATGGCTGTGGTCGGGATTCCCCCCGGCGAAAGTGGCGCCGTCGCTGGATTTCCTTTGCGTCCACATCTACCCCAAGACCGGGCAGATGGAGGCTGCCATGAGAGAGTTGCGGCAATACGCGGTGGGCAAGCCGGTCGTGATCGAGGAGACCTTTCCGTTGAGTTGTTCAGCGCCGGACTTGGAGAAGTTCCTCCTCGCATCGCGGGAATACGCCTGCGGTTGGATCGGCCACTACGACGGCAAGACCATCGAGGAATACGAGGCGAAGAAGCTTACCATTGCTGAGTCGCTCTGGCTGTCGTGGCTGAAACTTTTCCAGAAACTCACGCCGGTCATGCGCGCCCCGTAAGCATTATTTGCAGTTCGCATACCGCAAGACAAACTCCACTATCGGCGTCGGGTCTTTGAGGCTGTGCGGATGATGATCGCAATCGTGCTTGGCGATCACTACGAACTCGCCGCCGAGCGCCTTGTAGCGTTTCTCGGCCAGCCGCGTGTTCTCGTCAATCGGCACCGTCTTGTCCGCCTCGCCGCAAACGCTCAGGATCGGAATCTTCGCCTTCGCCAATGACGCGAGATTGTCCACGGGATTGAGTTTGTAAGCCAACGCCTGTTCTTCGGTCAGCCCATAGACTGACAGCAATCGTTTCCAATCGCCCGGCGAGTCTTTCCCCTTTCCTTTGCCGCCCGGCCAACTCTTGAAATCCAGCACCGGCGCGTCCACGTAAATCGCCGCGACCTTGTCCGGGTTGCGTGCCGCCCAGTTGAACGCAAACAGCCCGCCCCGGCTGAATCCTTCGAGCACTGTCTTCTTCGCAAGGCCGAATTCCTTGGTCAGATGCGCATGAAACTTGTCCATGTGATCGAGCGCCACCGGCGCGCCGTACATGTTCTGGACATTCATGTACACGACGTGAAATCCTTTGCCGAGCAACGCAATATCAGCCTGCGGTTCGTGTCCGAAGAATTCCGTCCGCCAAATCCACGGCTTGCCCGGTGCCGTTGTTTTCGGCTGCACCAGCAAGCACTGGCGTCCATCCACCTCAAACTTGAGTTGCTCGTACCCGTTCCATTCAGCCGCCGAAGCGCCGCCGACCAAGCACGCCGCCAACAATGCCATCACTGTTCTCATCAGCGGCGTTGATAGCATGCCGTTTCTGACCATTCAAGATGGCGTTGTCCGCTTCTGCTGGAAAGGCAGATGGACGATAATCCTCAGACCAGCTATGATACGCGCCGATGATCTACCTTGACCATAACGCGACGACACCAATCTCGCCGGAGGTGCTGGAGGCGATGATGCCTTACCTGACTGCGGAATGGGGGAATCCGTCCTCGTCGTACAAGTTTGGGTCAAAGCTGAAGGGTGTGGTGGAGGTCGCGCGAGAACAGGTAACGGAGTTGATCGGGGCACATGGCGGGGAGGTCATCTTCACGTCGTGCGCGACGGAGAGCAACAACGCGGCGATTCATGCGGCGTTGATGGCAACCGGTAAACGGCAGATCATCACGTCGGCGGTGGAACATTCGTCGGTGCTGAACTACTGCAAGGCACTCGAAGGAAACCACGGATTACACGGATTGCACGGATCGAATTTCACCACAGAGGCACAGAGAACGCAGAGTTCTCAAATAGGTTGTCATTCTGAGCGAAGCGAAGAATCTCAGTCGTGCCGCGTGACATACTTGCCGGTGGATCGGGATGGGTTGCTGAAGTTGGCGGACTTGGAGAATGCCATCACGGACGAGACGGCGGTGGTGTCGTTGATGTGGGCAAACAACGAAACCGGAGTGCTGTTCCCCGTGAAGGAGATTGCGGAGATTTGCCGGGCGTGCGGGGTGTTGTTCCACTGTGACGCGGTGCAAGCCGCCGGCAAGGTCGAACTTGATGTGCGCAGGGTGCCGGCGGATTACCTCTCGATTACCGGACATAAGCTGGGCGCGCCGAAAGGAATTGGGGCACTGTACGTGCGTCGGAAAGCGCCGTTTGTGCCTTTGATTCATGGCGGACATCAGGAGAAGAACCACCGGGGCGGGACGGAGAGCGTGCCCTTGATTGTTGGGCTGGGGAAAGCGTGCGAGTTGGCGAAGAAGAAGTTGCCGGACTACGACAAGATGGTGCGTCCGCTTCGGGATGCTCTGGAGGAAGGGATTCTGAGTTCAATTCCGAACACGGAGTTGAACGGCCATAAGACCCAAAGGCTGGCCAACACGACCAACATCACCTTTCACGGCATCGAATCCGAGGCGTTGCTCATCTTGCTCGATCAAGAAGGCATCTGCGCGTCGTCAGGTTCGGCGTGCCTCGCGGATTCCGACGAGCCGTCACATGTGGTCAAGGCGATGAAACCGGATTCGACAAAATCCCGGCAGATGATTCGATTTTCGCTAGACGAATCCAGCCACGACGCTGAAGTGCGTGAAGCTCTCAATGCCCTGCGTAGATCGTCCAAAGCACTTTGCAGCTAACACCGGGATGCTTGTTGCTTCTTCATTTGCGCAACGAACGCCATAGTTTCGGCACGCGCGGCTTCGTAGAGATCGCGGTTCTCCTCCAGAAGACGAGCGGCTTCTCTTGCTCCTTTGCGAAACTCCGCTCGCGTCTGCCAGTCAAGCGTGCTGTGAAAAACATCGTTGCGCATGATTTCCTCAACCATCGGTGCATCGGCTGCTGTGCAGTCGGTGTCCTCTTGAATCATCCGAGTGTAGGAACTCATTTTGCCCTCCTCATGCTGGTTGATTGGCTGGTTGCCAACAGCGGATGCGCTGGGGCAACGAACCGGGTAGTTTTACGAAGGCAACGCCTGCCTCCAGTTGCGTATCAGAAAACTCGGCCGCTTGCAGTTTCCGACCAAACACTCCCTCCAATGCGCCCAAGCCGCGTTTACTCTGGTTGCAGGCGAAGGCAACGACGGTCCCAAGTTGACTCGTGAAATCATCGGTCTCGCCCTCGAAGTCGCTGGGGTCCTGAGAGAGAAGCATCACAACCGAGCCTTTGGAACGGCCCTGACGCACCAAGTCAACCAGCGATTCTGATCGTTTCTCCCGCAGTGTCTTGCGGGCCTCGTCGACGACGAGGAGATGCCGCAGAACGCGAAAACCACCAACAACCGGTGAGTCGGCCTGTTCGAGGATGAACGCACTCACAGCATCCAGCAGAACAAGAGTGACAAGACGCTTCAGTTCTTCCGGTAACAGATGCAGGCTCACGACCCACGACCGCGTGAAGAACTGTGCTGGCTGTAGCGTCGGTTCGAAGCACGGCATGTTGGCGCCGGTCATCTCATTGAGGCGGCTGATAATGCTGTCGGTGCCAGACTTTCCGTTGGCCAGCAAGGCCGCTTCGTACCGGTCGCGGATTGCATCCAAACTCCGGTCGCCACGACTGTTGATCACGTCCTGAATTGCTGTCCGCAGCAGATCCTTCTGTAGGTCGCCCGGGCTCTTGCAGCACATGGCCAGTGTATCGCGTAGGCGCATCGCAGCACGGGCAATCTTTTGGGAAGGTGCTGTGTGCGGCGGCAAAAAGTTAAGCGGCAATGGGTCGGTTCCCACTTCAATCCCTGAAACCCTTGCGCCAAGGGAAGCCAACGGCCCGACAACGCGACCATCCGCAACAAACTCACCCTTGGGATCGATGAACAGGAAGGGAATGCGCGCTTTCTGCGCCAGCTCAATGGCGATCTGCGTTCCGGTCATGGTCTTGCCCTTGCCAATCGCGCCCATGAGTGCGATGTGAGGCGGCAGACCGGGGCCATTCAGGACAAAGTCCACTGGCTCGTCGCGGTCAAGGGTGCGGCTTACCGAACCGACCTTCAAGCGCACTTCGCCTTCGACGCCGGTTGCGGGCACGTCATTGGTGCCGGTATCCACACCGCTTTCCGGAAGGAGTTCGCTCAGTCGCTGGATTAGCCGGATCTCGTTGCCATGACAACGCTCCAGTTCTTCCTTGAGCAGTTGGTGTCCTCGCGCCCAATGAGCCTCGACGAGCGAACGGAAGTCATCCACTGTCGCAGTTGGCGAAAGTTTCCCGTCAATGATCAGCGCACACAGCCAAAGATCGTCGTAATCCCCAAACAGGTACTCGCCGGGGATCGGCTTGTTGTAGAACTTCGTTCCGGACGGCAACGGATCCGGCGGTATCGGCTCGGCGAGCGAGCGTCCGATGAGCAGGCGCGCAGCTTCATAGCGATATTGTAGCCCAAACGCCTTACGGAGATTGTCTTCAAAGGCTGCTGATTCTTCTGTTGATTTGAACTGGGCCTTCCAAACTTGCTCTTTGAATTCGAGGTTCATAGTCACCCTTTGAAGTACTGGTTGGGATAGATCACCGATCCACGTTCGCGGCCTTGATACTCGACGAGGAAAGTCTGGCGAATGTACGGGTCAATGTGTTGCATCAGGCGTGGCGTAACTTCCTCGTCGTGCGTGAGCACAATCGCCTGATCGAGGTCGAATTCCGCCAGCGTCCGGAGCGTGCGGGGCCGGTATTCGGAGTCAGCGTTGCCCAAGGGCGTGTCGATGATGAGCGGAATGCGTCGTTTAGTAATCTCAGCAAGGGCAAGCGAGAACGCGACGCCGAAAGATCGCTTTTCGAAGCCGCTGAACGCTTCCAAGGCAAGCCGTTGGCCTGATTCCAGTTCGATTTCGGGCGGCAGCCCCACCGGCAAATGAATCTTCCCGCCTTCAAATCGTTTGTCTGCGATTCTCCGGAAGTACTTTGTTACGTATTCCTCCAATCGGGCGGTCGTTGTTGGCTTCAACTGTTCCAGGAGATCATCCAGCGCGCGCCCTACCCGCTCCGCAACGGCAATCCGCTTCTGCTCCGGGCCGAGTCTCGCCAGTTCCTCCTGAATACGGCCAATGTCCTCATTCAGGGTGTGAAGGTCGGCCTTAAGCTTCCGAATTTCCGCCTCCAGAAGTCCCAACTTCCGGCTGACCTCTTGGTTCTCGGTGTTCAACTTGTCCAGTTGCTCGCGGATGTCTTTCGTAGTTTGCGGCAAGTGTTGGAGTCGCTCGATCTTTCCCTTGATCTCGTCAAGGTTCTCACGGGCTTCGCGAACACGCTTCGCACCTTGAACGATCCGCGTTGAGCCGCTGGACTGCGCTTGGACAAGTTGCAGAAGCACCTTGGCGCGCGCGTCTCCTTTGACGTGTCCGAGGAGATACTCCGAAGCGCAATCTGGCGCCGGCGGGTTATAGATTCGTTCAAGTGCTTCCAAGAATCGGTTGCGAACTTTCAGACGGATCGATGGGGCGATGTTGCCAAGAAGCGGATCGGCTTCGGGCGGTTCTGGCAAGGCCACAGCTAACCCATTTGTTTCACCGTACGAAAGGTTGTGATGGTTTTTCGATTTGATTGAGGCTCTGAACCCTCTGCCCAAGAGTCATCAGCAGTTTCAAAGGACGACGGCCTCTGCGGAGGCCGCGTCGGGCGGG
>Ga0194125_10008170_pt1 | contig 14840 bp, 12 predicted proteins | sample TA2KigC250mmetaG_FD_148626 | JGI IMG/M metagenome (GOLD analysis project Ga0194125, IMG submission 148626) | Freshwater microbial communities from Lake Tanganyika, Tanzania - TA2015034 Kigoma Deep Cast 250m | ecosystem: Environmental > Aquatic > Freshwater > Lake | place: Tanzania: Lake... | reverse complement strand
ACGAAAGGCTCTTTACGAAATATCCGCAGGTGATCTGTGATCTTTTCGAAAAGGTGATGTGGGTGGATGAGAACCCCAAGGAAGGGATCTATAAAACCAAAATGGCGGAGTTGAAAAAGGAATTTTTAAATCTACAGACATTTAAGGATTGGTTGCAATTTAGAAAAATTTAATGGGTACAAGTTCAAATTTCAAATTCTGTAACACTTTAGCGGTTTGAAAATCTTTGTAAAATCCCTCCCGACCTCCCTGCCAAAGGGAGGAGATAAGGGTTTCCCCCTTTGGAAAAGGGGGATTAAGGGGGATTTTATGATGAATCTTTTGGTCAATTGACTCGTAAAACTCTTTTTTTCAAAATGCTAAAGTGATACCAAATTCTAAATGCCAAAGGAATGTCAAAGTTCAAAATCCATGACTTTTTGACATTTTTGCATTTGTAATTCCTTTGAAATTTAGGCTTTGACATTTGAAATTTTAATTGGAGGTTTGATGAAAATCACTGAGAAACTGGCTCTCGATGCCTTTAAAAACGATAAGGAAACCCATATTCTTCTCGATCAGAAAATCTGCCATACCTGTAAGGAGCGGTTCTGCGTCTATGCCTGCCCGGCAAACCTTTACTCCCTGAATGAGAAAGGAGAGATGGTGGTGGAATTTGCCGGCTGCCTCGAATGCGGCACCTGCATGATCGCCTGCATCTATGGCTCGGTCAAATGGAAATACCCCCGAAGCGAATACGGCGTCCAGTACCGCTGCGGATAATAGGATTAAACATTATCCGCTAATGTTCTCCGTCAGTTGGAATTTCAGGCATATTGTCAACCTTGGCAGAATTCGATTGTTCGTAACACTTTAGCGGTTTGAAAATCTTTGCAAAATCCCTCCCGACCTCCATTTGCCAAAGGGAGGAAAAAGGGGGTTCCCCCTTTGGAAAAGGGGGATTAAGGGGGATTTTATGATGAATCTTTTGGTCAATTGACTCGTAAGACTCTTCTTTTCAAAATGCTAAAGTGATTCGATTGTTCAATGCTGTAAATTTGGAACAGGGTTATGGTTTGATTGAAATTCGCACTCCGAAGGAGGTGTTATCCGGTGAAAAAGACATTTGATGCGGTCGCTTGGATGCGGAAGCGGTGGGAAGAAATTGACAAGGAGGACAAGGGGCTTTCCTGGGAAGAGAAACATGAAAAGACCCGGAAGCTTCTTGAAAAGGATCCTCTTTGGCTCAGCCTAAGGAAGCGCCTGGTTGACCCCACATCGGTACCGGTTGGGAAGTTCAAGGGCCATAAGCAGGAAGTTACCGAAAGACATCCCGATTGAGCCTTTTATTTGATCCCCTTTGATGGTCTTCCCGATGACCTTCGGTCAACTTCTTCCGGATCCCAACCTGCGATCCTTGTTCCCTAATCCACTTGCTCTATGGTGTCTATCCTTTCCTTCGAAAAGAGATGACTGTTTAGCCTCCGAAGCTTCAGCGAAGGAGGGCCTGCTGATCTCTCATTCCTTAAAAAATTGCCATAAAATTGAATTTTTGGTATAGTGAGGTCAACTTCGCCGGGGGTGATTGAAACAAGGGGCAAAGAAATCAAGCTGGGGTCGAAAAGTTACTTCGGAAACATGACCATTTCGGAAAAGTGAACCCTCATTGGTTCATGAACATTTTGCCTCACATCGCAGAAATGGACCAAACAACAGGACCTCAATGATCTTAGAGAACAAGAAAAACCTCAGTGAACGCGACATCTGCACCAAGTTCATCACACCTGCTGTCACACAGGCGGGCTGGGACATCCTGTCGCAAATCCGCGAGGAAGTCTCGTTCACCAAAGGCCGTATCATCGTCCGCGGCCGCCTGGTCACCCGCGGCAAGGCCAAGCGCGCCGACTACATTCTCTACTACAAGCCAAACATTCCTATCGCCCTCATAGAGGCCAAGGACAACAACTACGCTGTCGGAGAAGGCATGCAGCAAGCCCTGGGGTATGCTGCTACCCTCGATATCCCCTTTGTCTTTTCATCAAACGGTGACGCGTTCCTTTTCCACGACCGCACTGGCAAGGGTGGTCAGACCGAAACCGAGCTGCCCCTCAACGCGTTCCCGACCCCAGGAGACCTTTGGACCAGATACCGTGAGTGGAAAAGCCTGGGCCCGGACCAAGAGGAAATATTTCTCCAGAACTACTTCGAGGACAGCGGCGGCAAGGAGCCGCGTTATTATCAGCGCATCGCTATCAATAAGGCCATCGAAGCCATTGCCAAGGGGAAGGACCGGATTCTCCTCGTTATGGCCACCGGCACCGGCAAGACTTACACCGCTTTCCAGATTATTTGGCGTCTTTGGAAGGCGGGCCGTAGAAAGCGCATTCTTTTCCTTGCCGACCGGAATGTCCTCGTTGACCAGACGATGGTGAACGACTTCCGTCCCTTCGGCGCTGCCATGGCGAAGCTCTCTACCTCCTCGAAGACCATCGAGCGCGACGATGGCGCTGAAGTGCAACTCCCGACAGCGATAGACAAGAAGCATCGACGCATCGACACCTCCTATGAGATTTACCTTGCACTCTACCAGGCTATTACCGGCCCGGAGGAACGCCAGAAGATCTATCGGGAACTCTCCCGTGATTTTTTTGACCTCATCGTCATCGATGAGTGTCACCGGGGGAGCGCGGCAGAAGATTCTGTTTGGCGGGAGATCCTGGACTACTTTTCCTCCGCCACCCAGATCGGTCTCACCGCAACGCCGAAAGAGACGGAATACGTTTCCAACATCCACTATTTCGGCCAACCCGTGTACAGCTACTCGCTTAAAGAAGGCATCCGCGACGGTTTTCTCGCCCCCTATAAGGTGGTCAAAGTCCACCTCGACGTCGATGTGGAGGGCTACCGTCCTGAACAGGGCGAAACCGATAAGTACGGCTTCGAGATCGAGGACCGTATCTACAACCAGAAAGACTTTGACCGTAATATGGTCATCGACGAGCGCACCAGGCGTGTCGCCAGGAAGGTAACCGAATTCCTCAAAGAAAGCGGCGACCGCTTCCAGAAGACCATCGTCTTCTGTGTGGATACCGAACACGCTGCGCGGATGCGGCAGGCCATCACGAACGAAAACCCGGACCTGGTTCAGCAGAACGAGCGCTATGTCATGCGTATCACAGGGGATGACGCCGAAGGCTGTGCCCAGATCGGCAATTTCATCGACCCGGAAGCGAAATATCCGGTCATCGTCACAACCTCGCGCCTGCTCTCCACGGGTGTCGACGCCCAGACCTGCCGCCTCATCGTCCTCGACCGCGAAGTAGGATCGATGACCGAGTTCAAACAGATCATGGGCCGCGGCACACGCGTTCACGAGGACACCAAGAAGTACTACTTCACCCTGATCGATTTCCGTAAAGCCACCAACCACTTCGCTGACCCCGATTTTGACGGCGAGCCGGTGCAGATCTATGTGCCGGGCGAGGGCGATCCGGTTTTGCCCCCGGACGATGTGCCGCCGACTGAGAGCGGGGAGGAGACCATTCCTCCGAAACCCGGTGAAGATGAAGAGGTGATTGTCGATTACGTGCCCTATCCACCCCCAGAAGGACATGAGCCTCCTCTGAAATACTACATTCGGGGAAACCCTGTCAGCATCCTGGCTGAACGTGTCGAATATCTCGACGAAAATGGTAAACTCGTTACCGAGAGCCTGCGTGACTACTCGAAAAAGACCCTCCGTAAATGCTTCGCCAGCCTCGATGAGTTTCTAAGACGCTGGAACGGAGCAGAGCGCAAGCAGGCCATCATCGAAGAGCTGGAGAATGAAGGCTTGCTTCTTGATCCGCTGGCCGAGGAGGTGGGCAAGGACCTCGACCCCTTCGACCTCATCTGTCACGTGGCCTTCGACCAGCCACCCCTTACCCGGCGCGAGCGAGTGGAGAATGTCCGCAAACGAGACATTTTCACTAAATATGGCGAACAAGCCCGCACTGTGCTCAATGCCCTGCTCAAGAAATACGAGGACGAAGGCGTCACTGACCTCGATGATCCGCGCATCCTGAGGGTTGATCCATTTGACACCATGGGTACCCCACTTGAGCTTCTCAAGAACTTCGGCGGACTAAATGGTTATGAGCAAGCTGTCCATGAGATCCAGTCCGCCCTTTACGGAAAGGCAGCCTGATATTCCATGAACGTGAGAACAACCGTCAAATCCATTCAGGACATCATGCGGCAGGATGTTGGCGTCGATGGCGATGCCCAGCGCATCTCCCAGCTATGCTGGATGTTCTTCCTCAAGATCATCGATGACCAGGACCGGGAACTGGAGATAATGCAGAAGGGCTACCGCTCGCCCATCCCGGAAAAACTCCAATGGCGATCCTGGGCCGCTAATCCTGAAGGCATGACCGGCGATGCGCTGATGGCCTTCATCAACGATGAGCTTTTCCCAAAATTGAAAGAGCTACCCGGCACCGTACGCGACGGCCGGCGACGTGTCGTGCGCGATGTTTTTGAAGACGCCTACAACTATATGAAGTCAGGCCAGCTCATGCGCCAGGTGATCAACAAGATCACTGCCATTGACTTCAACAATCTGGCTGAACGCCAGCACTTCGGCGACATCTACGAGCAGATCCTTAATGACCTACAGAGCGCCGGGAACGCCGGGGAGTACTATACTCCCCGCGCTGTCACCGCCTTCATGGCCGACCGTATCGATCCCAAGCCTGGCGAGATCCTTTTTGACCCCGCCTGCGGCACCGGCGGTTTCCTCACCTGCGCCATCCGCCACATGCGCGAGCACTACGTAAAAACCCCGGACGACGAGATGAAAATGCAGCAAGGTCTCCGGGCCACGGAAAAGAAGCAGCTCCCCCACATGCTCTGTGTGACAAACATGTTGCTTCACGGCATTGACGATCCATCTTTCGTCCACCATGACAACACCCTGGCCCGCCCCTATATCAGCTACACCCAATCGGACCGGGTGGACATCGTCCTCACCAATCCCCCCTTCGGGGGCCGCGAGGAAGACGGCATCGAGAGCAACTTTCCGAAACACTTCCAGACCCGGGAGACTGCCGACCTCTTTCTGGCCCTCATTGTTCGCCTGCTTAAAACCGGCGGTCGCGCAGCTGTGGTCCTGCCGGACGGCACCCTGTTTGGCGAAGGGGTAAAGACGAGGCTGAAGGAGCACCTGCTTCAAGAGTGCAACCTCCATACTATTGTTCGACTTCCAAACAGCGTCTTCAAACCCTACGCATCCATCGGCACTAATCTGCTTTTCTTCGAGAAAGGCACGGTCACGAAGGAAGTTTGGTATTACGAGCACCGCGTCCCCGAGGGGCAGAAGGCCTATTCCATGACCAAGCCGATCCGCTTCGAGCACTTGAAGCCCTGCATTGACTGGTGGGAGAAGCGTGAGGGAAATGAAATCGCCTGGAAGGTCACAATCGACGAGATCAAGGCTCGTAACTACAACCTCGATTTCAAGAACCCGCATACCATCGAGGAAGACCACGGCGATCCGGCTGAGCTACTGGCCAAGTTAGAGCAGAGCGAAGCAGAAACGGCCAAACTCCGCGACCGGCTAAAAGCCATCCTGGAGGAGGCGCTTCTGCGATGAGACCGCAGAATACGCAGAATATGCAGAAAGAAGACTTTCCGTTGAAGGAAGAAAGCTACGCCATCCTTGGAGCTGTGTTCGCAGTTTACGGGGAAATGGGATGTGGATTCCTGGAGGCAGTCTATCAGGAATGCCTGGAAAGGGAATTACGCGAACGGCAGATCCCATTCACTGCACAGCCAGTGCTGACCATTGCATATAAGGGTCAAAGCCTCCGGCAAACCTACCAGCCGGATTTGATCTGCTTCGATAAGATCATTCTCGAATTGAAAGCTGTAACGGAGCTTGCCCGTGAACACCGGGCACAGCTTCACAACTATCTCAAGGCAACGGGTCTACCTGTGGGTTATCTGGTCAACTTCGGACACTACCCAAAAGTTGAATTTGAACGGGTTGTGAGGACAAGCCGATGAAACCGCAGAATACGCAGAATATGTAGAAGAATGACTTTCCGTTTGTGAGGACAAACCGATGAGACGATATTCCTTTCGTTCTGCGTTTTCCTCGTGTTCTGCGGTATTGAAAGCCATCCTGGAGGAGGCACTGCTGCGATGACTGAGCTGAACCTCTACGCCGACCTGCTTGACGACATCAAGGCCCGCATACGGCAGGCGCAGATAAAGGCCGGTCTTTCCGCCAACGCTGAAATGATTCTGATGTACTGGGATATCGGGCGGATGATCCATGAACGTCAACAGAAGGAAGGATGGGGTGCCGGGATCATCCCACGTTTGGCAAAGGATATCCGAAATGAACTGCCCGAAATAAAAGGGTTTTCGGAGCGAAACATCAAGCGAATGCTTCGCTTTTATCGGGAGTATTCGGGTGCGTTGCCAATTGTGCCACAGCCCGTGGCACAATTACAGGCGACTGAAAATCAAACCTTTATAAAAGTGCCACAACCCGTGGCACAAATGCCCGATGGAAATCCACCCCCGAATTTGCAACAGCTTGTTGCACAAATTCCCTGGGGACACAATATCCAGCTCATGGAAAAGGTCAAAGACCTGCCAAGCCGTCTTTGGTACATGCAACAAACGATCAAGCAAGGCTGGAGCCGTGATGTGCTCGGGTTGATGATTAAGAATAACGCTCACAAACGGCAGGGCAAGGCTGTTACCAATTTCGGGCAGCGGCTACCGGACCCTCAGTCAGATCTGGCGAAACAGGTGTTAAAAGACCCCTATATTTTTGATTTTCTGACATTGACCGCTCCTTTTCAGGAGCGGGAACTCGAGGTAGGGCTTGTTCGCCATCTTGAAAAATTTCTCCTGGAACTCGGTCAGGGCTTTGCTTTCGTCGGGCGTCAATATCACTTGCAAGTCTCCGACAAGGATTTTTACCTTGATCTCCTGTTCTATCACTTGAAGCTGAGGTCCTTTGTGGTGATTGACCTTAAAAAAGGGGATTTTAAACCGGAATATGCCGGAAAAGTGAATTTCTATTGCTCCGTGGTGGACGATAGACTGAAACACGAGACTGATCAGCCGACCATCGGCCTGATTCTCTGCCAAACCAAGGACCGGATCCTGGCCGAATATGCCCTGCGTGACATTCATAAACCTATCGGTGTTTCAGATTACGAGCTGACCCGCGCCCTGCCGGAAAACCTGAAATCGGCGCTGCCAACGATCGAGGAAATTGAGGCGGAGCTGCAAAGTGAATTAGGTAATGAAGACGATGAACCTTGATTGGCTACTCCAACATTTTGAACAGACTGCCGAAGCGCCCGATGCCGTGCGTCACATATGGCGGTTCTATCTGGAATACTATGACCGCGTGGTACCAATTCCCCAGAGGCCATCTGGGGAATTGGCGCCTAAGAAAAGCCAGATGGTTTCTAGCCAATCGCAAGACATTTCAGTCCGCATTGCGCAGATGCCATCTGCGCAATTGGGAGCCGCTTTCCCCATGAAGAAACGGCTGATGGAGTGGGCCGAGGCAGCAGAGCAGAACAAATCGGGATGACGATGAACTCTGATTGGCTACTCAAACACTTCGAACAGATCAGCGAAGCCCCCGACGCCATTCCCCGCCTGCGGCGATTCATCCTGGATCTTGCCGTGCGAGGGAAACTCGTGGAGCAGAACCCAAAAGATGAACCGGCGTCGGAATTGCTGAAGCGAATCGACGCGGAGAAGGAGCACAGAGAAAATGCTGGGGGGATTAGGAAACCGAAGTTGCTTCTGCTGGTGGAAGACGAGATTGCTCATTTTGAGATCCCGGAAACTTGGAAATGGACACATGTTGAAGATGTCGCCCATGTGGAAATGGGTCAGTCGCCGAGTTCGGAGTTTTACAATAAGCACCATGAAGGGCTGCCCTTTTACCAAGGAAAGGCTGATTTTGGAAAAATTCACCCAACCCCTCGCTACTGGTGCACCGCTCCTACAAAGTTGGCGGAGAAAGGGGACATTCTGATTTCTGTTCGTGCTCCTGTTGGTCCAACAAATGTCTCGACCGAAACATGCTGTATTGGACGTGGATTAGCGGCGTTGCGCCCCTATCAGGGCTACGAACGCGATTTCTTGCTAATATGTTTGAAAAAGTTCGAACCCGATTTAGAGGCACTCGGTGCTGGCACAACCTTCGTAGCCATCAATCGTAAGCATCTTGTGACTTTCCCTGTTCCCCTCCCACCCCTTGCCGAACAACAGCGGATCGTGGCGAAGGTGGACGAATTGATGTCGCTGTGCGATGAGCTGGAGGTGGCGCAGGCAAAGCGGGAAAGGCGGCGCGACCGGCTGGTGGCGGCGACCCTCCACGGACTGAATAATGGTGATGATAGCTCAGAACCAGGGGGCCACCCCACTTTCGAAGAAAACGCTCGTTTCTACTTCAACCACCTTCCGCGCCTCACCACCCGCCCCGAACACATCCACCAACTCCGCCAAACCATCCTAAACTTCGCCGTCCGCGGCAAACTCGTCCCCCAGGACCCCAAGGACGAGCCGGCGTCGGAGCTTATAGAGCGCATTCGAGCGAAGAAAGGAGAACTCATTAAAGGTCGCGTTGGCTCGAAGGGTAGAGCAGTTGCAATAACTGAGAATGATATCCTCTTTAAAATTCCCAAAAACTGGGTGTGGGTTCAATCGACAGAACCAGCAGTGCTGATTTCTGATAAAGGGAAAAAACTTCAGACGAAAGATGTTCTCGAGTCTGGAGAATTCCCGGTGGTTGATCAAGGCAAGGTGTTTGTTCGCGGTTATTGCAACGATATTCAAAAGGTTATCCGGGTTGACGGGCCAATCATTGTCTTTGGCGACCATACCAGAGAAACCAAGCTAATCGACTTCGATTTTGTCGTGGGAGCCGATGGAGTGAAACTGTTGAAGCCTATTGAGATCGTGCCTGCTTACTATTTCTTGGCACTTCAATGGGTTCCATTAGAAAGCCGAGGTTATGCTCGCCACTTCAAGCTCCTAAGAGTTTCCTGCTTCCCTCTCCCTCCACTCGCCGAACAACAGCGGATCGTGGCAAAAGTGGACGAACTGATGGCGCTGTGCGACGAGATTGAAGCCCAGGTTACCTCTTCCGCAACCACCCGCCGCCAACTCCTCGAAGCTACCCTTACTGAGGCCATAGCGTCATGATGAGTTGGAAGACACAGGGTCAAATCTTTACAGGTTGTTGCCCAAACTGCTTTTCGATGAACTCGACGCTCTACACGTTACCTTTCACGATCCCATGAACCCTTTTCCTTATTCTCTTAGCAATGACCTTGGACCATCCGGAAATTGCAATAATTTTTGGTTTTTGATATAGTCAGATCAACTTCCTGGGGGTGATTGAAACAGACAAGGAAATGATCGAAAAGTTGAAGGAGGGTAAACCAAGAAAGGGGTTAAATTGCATTTGAACCAAGGTTCCCATGTTTCTTTTCAACCACAATAACAAAGAGCTACCGTATTTAAACTAAGGAGATAAACATGGCAGATTCCATATTTATCGTACGGGGGACCAACAAGAAACCAGCTTCAAGCGAAGCCCTGACCCGGTACTTCACGGAAAACAAAGACTCCAGTGGATCCCTGTTCATCGGATACCCGATCATCGGTACTCCAGACGGGCGATACCCGGTGGATGCGCTACTAGTATCACCTGATAAAGGGATTGTCGTTTTTGATCTCATCGAGGGGATACACCCCGGAGACTACGAGGCACGTCAGGATGATGTTGCTAACAAGCTCGAATCCAGGCTCAAGACGCATCGCGAGTTGACGGCCCGCCGAAATCTCCTTGTCCCTATCCATACGGTGTCATTCGCGCCGGGAATTCACGACATCCGCGGATCAGTGAAGAGTGCCGAATACCCGATTGTCAATTTTGACACGTTGGGAGAGTGCTTGGAACAACTCGACTGGCCGGAGGCAGAAGAGGACATATACAAAGCTGTCTTGTCCGCAATCCAGAGCATCTCAACGATTCGCAAGAGCAGAACGAAACGAGTAGTGACAAAGGAGGATTCGCGTGGGGGCAAGTTGAAGCGTTTGGAAGACTCAATTGCCACGCTTGATAATCTACAAGGCAAAGCTGTCATCGAAACCGTTGATGGTGTACAGCGCATCCGAGGTTTGGCCGGATCGGGTAAGACCATCGTGTTGGCGTTGAAAGCGGCATATTTGCACGCTCAGCATCCCGAGTGGCGAATTGCGGTTACGTTTAACACGCGTTCGCTAAAAGGACAATTTCGGCGATTCATTAACAACTTCGCACTTGATCAGACAGGCGAAGAGCCTGACTGGGACAAAGTACGTATCGTAAACGCTTGGGGTGCCCCCGGAGGCGATGACCGTGATGGCATCTACTATGAGTTCTGCCGTGCGCACGAGATCGAGTATCTCGACTTCCGAGCAGCAAAGCAGGCGTTCGAAAGGGGTAGCGAATTCGCCGGATCCTGCGAGCGCGCTCTTGGGCAGATGAACTCCAACAAACCGCTATACGACGCCGTCTTAGTGGATGAAGCACAGGATTTTCCACCTGTCTTCCTCCGCCTTTGTTATGAGCTACTGGACGAGCACAGGCGACTGGTCTACGCGTATGACGAACTACAAAACCTTTCAGGCACTTCTCTCCCTCCACCCGAAGAGATCTTCGGTCGGGATGCAGATGATAGGCCGCGTGTTCAGTTCGATGCTCCTAAGCCTGGTAGGCCCCGCCAGGACATCATCCTCGATAAGTGTTACCGGAACTCACGTCCGGTCCTTGCTACGGCTCATGCCCTTGGGTTCGGCATCTACCGGGAGCCTTCCAAACCGAACAAACTTGGGTTGGTCCAGATGTTTGACCATGCCCAATTGTGGGAAGATATCGGATATCGGGTGAAAAGTGGTGACCTGAAAGACGGTTCCGAGGTCGTGCTATGCAGAACTGAGGAGTCAAGTCCGCTATTCCTTGAGGAACATTCCCCAATCGATGATCTGATTGAGTTCCACTGTTTCAAAACCGAAGAGGCTCAGACTAGGTGGCTGACGAAAGCGATTCGAGATAATATTGAAGCTGATGAGCTGAGACACGATGATATTATGGTCATCAATCCTGATCCGGTCACGACTCGGGAGAAGTTGGGAATAGTACGTCGTCAGTTGTTGGAACTCGGTATTGGCTCGCATCTGGCCGGTGTAGATACAGATCCTGACATCTTTTTTAAACAAGAAACGGCGTCTGTCACTTTTACGGGGATCTACCGCGCTAAAGGCAACGAGGCGGGGATGGTTTATATAGTCAATGCTCAGGACTGCCATTCTGCGTTCTGGAATCTCGCGAGCATACGGAATCGCCTGTTTACCGCGATCACTCGTAGCAAGGCATGGGTACGTGTTCTCGGTGTGGGTGAGGACATGAAGAAACTGAAAGAGGAGTATGAAAAGTTAAAGAACCAAAGCTTCGAGTTGCACTTCCGGTATCCAACGGAGGAAGAGCGAAAACAACTGGCAATCGTCCATCGCGATATGAGTGCAGCAGAGCGCAGGCGTCTGGAAACGAGAGAGAAAGATTTGATTGATCTCATCAATGATCTAGAGTCTGGGAAGGTCTACCCAGAGGACTTGGATGACGCGTTGGTTGCACGACTTAGACGGCTTTTAAAGAAGAAAGGGTAAACAATGTCGCTCTCCACAGATGTACTGAACCAGATTAATAGGATGATCTCCCATCTTGTGGAGATCGGGCTAGCTTCGGACCAGAATGTTGCTGTCCTTAAAAGAACGCCGGCTGGAATCGAAGAAATTGGCTTTACCGGGTCGCATCATGTGTCAGCAGCCCTGAAAGACCGAGAGTACCGCGAAATATACGATGGCTTGGCGGCAGAACGGTCCTACAACGTCAAGATGCTGGATGGTGCGCTTATCCAAATGATGTACACGTTCCGAGGCGACGAAGTGATCCGGCATCGACTGACGTTCTTCCCAGCTTATGATCTCGAGGAATTCCAAAACAATCCTGATCTATACCTCCTTGATGAGGTATATGCGGACGTAGTTGCTCGGTCCATTGTCCCTTTCCCCGTTCGTTTTGACTATTCTGCCGACGAGGGATTCCACCAGGCAATCCATCATCCGAAATCACACCTAACGTTGGGTCAGTACAAGAATTGTCGTATCCCGGTGACAGCACCGATCACGCCATTCTGGTTTGTCGATTTCATCCTGCGAAACTTCTACCACACCGCTTTTGTTAGGTATGCTGATAAACTGCCCCGATATGAAAGCGTATTTGCGGATTGCATTGGTGCGGAGGAGCGGGGAGTTGTTCATCTACAGCTTCCGGCTTGCGCCGCAGCGTGATGGGAATTCGTACGTTCAGATCTGGGGGACGTCAGATCTGGGGGACACCCTATATTGATCCTGTCAAGTCGATAAGACCCGACCACGAGAGGTAAAACGAAAAAATTTTATCTCCTATAAAAACAGCAAGTTATAAAACCCTTCTGATTTTGGGAACACTCTTCCCATCGAATCCTATGACAGATTTGCCTCTAACTCGACGAATCTCTCGCCCATGACGAACTCTGAATCTCAGCCCTTGGACAGACTCAGGGTAGGCTACGTTATTATGCGGTATGCCACACGTTGTGAGGGAAATTAGGTATACTCATAAAAATATAAATTGACTGGTCAGAGTCCCTTTGCTATCTTTACTCCATGCCGCGACAAGCCCATATCGACGCTCCCGGTGGTCTGCATCACGTCACTGTGAGAGGGATCGAGCACAGGAGAATCTTCCAGGAGATATTCGGAAGTAGTGGAAGCCTCGGCGCATGACACAAACGAGCAAAGGATGGATAGTGGCTGAACCCCGACAGTCGTTCGGCGGCGATTGGACAGAGGTGAAACTCAGCATGCTCAAGGACTATCTCGCCGCTTACACAATGGCGCTGAAGAAAAAACCCTTCTCCAAAATGTATATTGACGCTTTTGCTGGCACCGGATATCGGGAAATTGAAGCGCAAGAAGACACTCCAGGACTTTTTGAAGAACAGGTGAATGCGGAAGAAACAGGCTTTTTCGACGGATCGGTAAGACTTGCCTTACAGATTGATCCCCCTTTCGATCGGTACGCTTTTATCGAGAAAAGTTCAAAGAGAATGAGCGAACTGCGCACTGTAACGGAGGCTTTTCCGTCACTGTCTGACAGGATGGAATTTTGCCCCGGTGACGCTAATAAAGTTCTTCCGGGCCTTTGCCGTGTTACAGACTGGGTTAAAACCCGCGCTGTTTTATTTTTGGATCCTTTCGGCATGAGTGTGGATTGGAGCACCATGGAAGCTGTCGCGCACACAAAAGCCATTGATGTTTGGATCCTTTTCCCGGTGGGGATAGGAGTCAATCGGCTCCTGAAAAAGAAGGCGGATGATATTCCACCGTCCTGGCAAAATCGACTTGATCGGATTTTTGGCACGTCAGAGTGGAGAACTGTCTTTTTCAAGCCGACAGCCCAATCCAAACTGTTTCGCGAGGAAACTGTCACTGAAAAGGTAGGAGATGCAATTCAGGCTATCGCCAATTATTACCAGGAACGTCTCCAGACCGTCTTTCCTACGGTGGCTTCGAATCCTCGATACCTCTGCAACTCAAAACAGAGCCCTATGTTTATTTTTACATTTGCTGTAAGTAACCCAAGCCCGATTTCCCGGGGATTGGCCCTTCGGATCGCGGAGCACATTCTCGGGAAGAAGAGTTAAAGATGGCCCTCAACAGCACAATCGAATGGACCGAGACCACATGGAATCCCGTAACCGGTTGTTCCAAAATAAGCGCCGGCTGCGCCAACTGCTATGCCGAGCGCATGGCCAGTCGGCTCCAAGCGATGGGACAGCCTAATTACGCTAAAGGTTTTGAGGTTGCCATGCATGACCATATGATGGAAATGCCGCTTCGCTGGCGCAAGCCGCAAAGAATATTCGTCAACTCCATGAGCGATCTTTTTCATGAAGCGGTCCCGGATGATTTCATTCTGGAGATCTTTGCCACCATGGAGCGGGCACATTGGCACCGGTTCCAAGTCCTCACCAAACGCTCCAAGCGACTTTCCGAAATGCGCGATCGCTTGCCTTGGCCGAGAAACGTTTGGATGGGGGTCACTGTGGAAAGAGCAAGGTACCTTCACCGAATGGATGATCTTCGAAGTACAGGTGCTGCCGTCAAGTTTTGCTCGATCGAACCACTCCTGGGACCGATTCCAAAATTGGATCTCAAAGGCATCAACTGGGTCATTGTCGGCGGTGAATCCGGTCCCGGCGCCCGCCCGATGAAACAGGAATGGGTTCGCCAGATTCGCGAGTCATGCCGGAGTCAGGAAGTCGCCTTTTTCTTCAAACAGTGGGGCGGAGTCTTCAAGAAACAGGCTGGTTGCCTTCTGGACGGCCGTGAGTGGAAGCAGTATCCTGTTGTCCCATCAGGCGAGGTAATCGTATGGCAGTGAAATCATAGAAGTGCGAAGGACGTCTTTGAATTTGTTCACTTTAGTCCTATTACGAGGAAAATCCAGACTTCGGGGGACGGCCTATCGTACTTCGGGAACATCCTATATTTTTCCTGCAACTTAACGTCCAGGGGACGTTGATCACGATATTCACAAATATGGAAACTCCCGACCCAGAGGAATGACGTCCTAACCGGTTTCTTCCGCCCAGTTAACGACTCTGAGGCTTCCAATTTTTTTGAAGTGCTTCACATTATTCGTAACCAGCGTCAAGTTATGGGCCAAGGCAACACAACCGAGGACCAAA
>Ga0194125_10008168_pt1 | contig 14844 bp, 17 predicted proteins | sample TA2KigC250mmetaG_FD_148626 | JGI IMG/M metagenome (GOLD analysis project Ga0194125, IMG submission 148626) | Freshwater microbial communities from Lake Tanganyika, Tanzania - TA2015034 Kigoma Deep Cast 250m | ecosystem: Environmental > Aquatic > Freshwater > Lake | place: Tanzania: Lake... | reverse complement strand
ATGTTTGGCAATCCGGAAACAACGCCCGGTGGTCTGGCTTTAAAATTTTATACTTCCTTAAGACTGGACATGCGCAAAATTGAAGCTTTAAAAGAGGGTGAAGTTGTTATTGGTTCGCGTCATCGGGTGAGGGTTGTTAAAAACAAGATTGCCCCGCCTTTTCGGACCGCCGAATTTGATATTTTAAACAACAGCGGGATTTCTAAAAGCAGTGATCTTTTGTCAACTGCCGTGGATTTGGGCTTGGTGGAAAAAACCGGGGCTTTTTTTAAGTATGGGAAACAGCTTCTTGGGCAAGGGGCCCAGGCGGCCAGGCTTTACCTAGAAGAGAACCCCAAATTAACCAAACAACTAGAAACAGAAATTTGGAAAAAGATCAAAAAGGAATAAAAATATTCAAAGTTTTGAAAAACTTCTCCAGAAAGCCTTAAAATTCATTTCCCTCCGACCCCGGAGCCAAAAAGAGATCTTAATTTATCTTCAGCAAAAAAGTAAAAGGCAAAATTTAAAAGACACTGTTTTAAAAGAATTAAAAACCTTGGATTTAATTGATGATCAAGCTTTTGTTGATTGGTGGTTGGAGCAAAGGGCGACCTTTCGGCCTAAGGGTAAAAGAGCCTTAGCTTTGGAATTGAGGCAGAAAGGCATCGATAAGGAGCTAATTGAGCGGGCGTTAGCGGAAAAAGTTGATGAAGAAGAACTGGCTCGCCAGGCGGCAAAGACAAAATTAAGAATTTGGTCAAAGTTGCCGCTGGATGTGCAAAAAGAAAAATTGGTGGGCTTTTTAGGCCGTCGGGGCTTTACCTGGCCAATTCTTAAAAAGATACTTGATGAAGTTTTCAAAAAGGGTTAAAATAGGGACATTAGATGCTTTTGAGAATGATCTAAGTAAAACTTTTATGAAAAAGATTAATAATGATCTTCATCTAAAACTTTCAAAAAAGATTTAATCTTAAGTTTTTTACGGCCATTTTTTCAAAAGCAACCAAAAGGAGGATTTCATGGGTTTATTTGACAGTTTATTAACTAAAATTATTGATAAAGAGGAAGAAGAAGGAAAAGCTAAAGGCAAAGGTAAAAAGACAACTGGTAAAAAAGAAAAAGTTAGCAGTGAAGGAAAATTATTGGCCAAAGAGCTGGCGTTAAAAATTGCTGAGCTGGAAAGAAAGGATGGCGCTTTAACTGAACGAGAAAAACTACTAAAAGACAAAGAGGAAGATTTGACTAAGGTTAAAGGAGAGATCGAAGAGATTAGAAAAAAAGAAATTGCCAAGCTGGAGAAGATATCGGCTTTAACCAAGCAAGAAGCACGGGAGTTAATTTTAACCGCCACCGAAAAAAGAATTGCCGAAGATATTGCTCGGAAAATTAAAGAGGCTGAGGAGGAAGTCAAAGCTCATGCTGATGAGAAGGCCAAAGAGATTTTAATTGAGGCCATTCGGCATGGGGTAACTGACTGGGTGGCGGAGTACACCGTTTCCTCTGTTCATTTGCCGGATGAAGAGATGAAGGGGCGGATTATTGGTCGGGAGGGAAGAAATATCCGGACCTTTGAAAGAGCGACTGGGGTGGAGATTGAAATTGATGAGACGAATGACATTCGTTTATCTTCATTTGATCCGGTCAGGCGCGAAATCGCCCGTCGTTCAATTGAAAAACTCATCAAAGACCGCCGGATTCAACCTTCAAGGATTGAGGAAATCATTGAAAAAACCAAGCAAGAGGTGGAAAAAATCATGCTGGAGGAGGGAGAAAAACTTTGTCATGCCGTCCAAGTTTACCGTCTTCACCCGGATTTAATTAAACTGCTCGGCCGTTATAAATTCCGCTTTTCTTATGGCCAGAACATGATTGTCCATACTTTGGAGGAAACCAAAATTGGGGTTCAGCTGGCTTCTGAGTTGGGAGCGAATGTGAATGTGGTTCGTTTGGGTTGCTTACTCCATGATGTTGGTAAGGTTGTCACTGAAGAGGAAGGAACCCATGTTCAGTTAGGCGTTGATTTGGCCAGAAAATATCGATTGCCTGAAGAAGTTGTCACCTGTATTGCCGAACATCATGAGGACAAGCCGTTTTCCTCATTAGAGTCAAGGATTGTTTGGGTGGCGGATGCCGCTTCTGGTTCTCGACCTGGAGCCAGATACGAACCGCATGAAGAATATGTTGAGCGGATGAGTCAAATTGAACAGATTGCCAGTGAATTTCCCGAAGTTGAAGAGGCTTTTGCCTATCAGGCCGGACGGGACGTTCGGGTTTTGGTTAAACCGGAAAAAGTTTCTGATGATGAGTTGGTGGTTTTAGCCAGTAAAATTACCAAAACCTTAGAGGAAAAAGCTTCTTACGCTGGTCAGATTAAAGTGACCTGTATTCGAGAAACCCGAGCCAGTGAAGTGACCAAAGCCAAATAGACTTTAGCTTTGACAAGGGCAGTCTTTTTATTGTAAAATCCAGCTATGACCAAAAACCAGATCATTAATTTGGTGGCCAGCAAAGCTCATTCCACCAAAAAAGCCGCCGAAGAAGTCGTCGATGTTTTTTTAAACGAAATTATCAAGGCTTTGGCTAAAGGAGAAAAAGTCGTCTTGTCAGGGTTTGGGACCTTTCGGGTCGTCAAAGTTAAAGACAAGCCGGTTATTGTTCCCGGGACTCAAGAGAAGAAAATTGTCAAAGGTCATCGGGCCCCCCGTTTTTCTCCAGGTAAGCCTCTGAAAAAAGCTGTCCGCTAATCTGCTATACTAACCTCAATGGAAGTTATTGAAGTCTCTCATTTAAGGAAGAATTTTTCTGTTTTTCAAAAAGAGCCGGGCTTGGTCGGCTCTTTTAAGTCCATCTTTTTCCGCCGTTACAAACAAGTTAAAGCTGTTCGGGATATTTCCTTTTCCATTAAAGAAGGAGAATTGGTGGGTTTTATTGGCCCTAATGGAGCCGGGAAAACAACGACGTTGAAATGCCTTTCTGGGCTTTTATACCCGGATGGTGGTTCGGTTTCGGTTTTGGGTTTTCAGCCTTGGCAAAGACAGCCGGAATTTCAAAAACAGTTTTCTTTGGTCATGGGTCAAAAAAATCAGCTCTGGTGGGATTTGCCACCGCTGGAGACTTTTTTACTCAATAAGGAAATTTACGATGTTCCCCAAGATCAATTTAACAAAACTCTAAACGAGCTGGTGAAACTTTTAGAAGTTGAGGATATCTTAAAGGTCCAAACCCGCAAGCTTTCCTTAGGCCAGCGAATGAAATGTGAGTTGATTGCGGCTTTGTTGCATTCCCCCAAAGTTTTATTTTTAGATGAACCAACTATTGGTTTGGATGTTGTCATGCAGAAAAAAATTCGTGATTTCATCAAAGAATATAATCAAAAATTTAAATCAACCATCATTTTAACTTCTCATTACATGGGTGATGTTAAGGAATTATGTAAGCGGGTGATGATTATTGATAAAGGACAATTGGTTTTTGATGGAGAATTAGCCAAAGTTGTTAAAAGATACGGTCAGAATAAAGTGATATCAGTTGTGTTGGCTAAAGAAATAGGGAAAGAAAAACTAGAGTCGATTGACGGTTTGAGGGAATATCTTTATCCCCAGGCTACCTTTTTGGTAAAAAGAGAGAAAACTTCCCAAAAGACAGCTGAGATTTTAGAAAAGCTTCCAATAGCTGATTTAAATGTAGAAGAACCACCAATAGAGGAAATTATCAGAGAGTTGTTTACCCATAAAAATTATCGATGAGAAAATATCTTCAGCTTGCCAAATTGACTTTTCAGGAATATTTTGTTTACCGACTTAATTTTTATCTTTGGCGTTTTCGCAGTCTTGTTTTCTTTTTAACGTTAATTTTTTTCTGGTTGGCTATTTACGGTGATCGTCTGGATCTTTTTGGTTATCAAAAAGCTCAAATGTTAACCTATGTGGTTGGTATTGCTTTTTTACGGACAATTGTCTTAGGTTCCAGATCAGCTGACTTAGCCATGCAGGTAAGAAGCGGCCAGTTGACTAAGTTTTTACTTCAACCGATAAGAGTAATTAAATTTTGGTTTACTCGTGATGTGGTTGATAAGTTAATTAATCTTTTTTTTGTTGTTTTAGAAATCGCTTTGATTTTATGGCTTTTGAATTTTTCTTTATATTTACCTCAAAGTTTAACCACTTACTTTTCTTTTGTAGTTTTATCCTTAATGGCGATTTTTTTGTATTTTTTTATTAGTTTTTTTCTTTCAGTTGTAGCCTTTTGGACAGAAGAGATTTGGGCGACTCGTTGGCTTTTTGGAATCATCTTTTTAGAATTTTTGGCTGGGGCCTACTTTCCTTTAGATGTTTTACCTTCTTGGTTAACTAAAATTATTTATCTAACCCCTTTTCCTTATTTGGTTTTCTTTCCCATGAAACTTTGGTTAGAACAATTAACTACTCACCAGACAGCGCAGGCTTTTTTAATTTGTTTTATTTGGCTTATCTTTTTTTGGTGGTTATCGGGCTTTTTATGGAAAAAGGGAGTCAGAAATTATCAAGCTTATGGCGGTTAAAAAGCTAATCAAAATCTGGTTGATGTATACTTCAAGAGCCTTACAGTCTGATCTTTTGACTACCTGGGCTGGCGTTTTATTTATCATTGGTAAAATCGTTCGGTTTTTACTCTTTTTTATTTTTCTTTTCGTTATTTTATCAGCCGTTAAAGATCTTGCCGGTTATAATCGTGAACAGGTAATTTTTTTCTTTTTAATCTTTAATTTAGTTGACGTGATAGTTCAATTTCTTTTTCGAGGAGTCTATCATTTTCGACCATTGGTTGTTTCAGGAGAATATGATTTAGATTTATTAAAGCCATTACCTTCTTTTTTTAGGCCCATTTTTAGCCATACCGATTTGGCAGACTTTGTCACGTTGGTTCCTCTTTGGGGTTATTTTTTATGGTTTGTTTTTATTAACCACCTTTTTAGGGGAATGGGTGATTTGATTTTGTTTTGTCTGCTTTTAGTTAATGCCCTAATTTTAGGTTTTGCCTTTCATCTTTTAGTTTGTGCTGTTTGTGTTTTAACCACAGAAATTGATCATTTAGTTTGGGTTTATCGGGACTTAACCAGCATGGCTCGTTTCCCCACCGATATTTACTTTAAATGGGTCCAATATCTTTTAACCTTCACCATCCCGGTTATTATTTTATTTACCGTTCCAGCTAAAGCCCTTTTGGGGTTGCTTTCTTGGCCGTGGGTGATTTTAGCTTTGGTGATTAGTGGTTTGTTTTTATGGGGCTCATTACGTTTTTGGCGTTTTGCTTTAAGTAAATACTCCAGTGCTTCGAGTTAATATGAAATATTTTATTAAAACCTATGGTTGTCAGATGAACGTGGCTGACGCCCAGCAAATAGCTGGTATTTTGGAACCTAAATTTTACCCCATTCTTTAATTTTTTAAGCTACTTTCAATCTCTATTTTTAATTATAAGATAATAATATTCTTATTGATTTAAATTATAATATTCAGCATTTGATGAACCATGCCCCTAGATAATTTTTGGACTAGTTTATGATTCCAAACGGTTTATAAGATTCGTTAAGGGTTTGTTCATATACAAGTGATACCTTCCAATTTTCTTGTCAATCATTAATCCCATATTGACCAACGTATTCAGATACCTCGCAGCCGTAGTATAATGACAATCGAGTATTTTACCCAATTTAACTGGCGATATAACTGGGAGAGAAAAAATTGCTTCTACTAAGTCTGCTGAATATATTGCTTTATTTTTTTCCTTTATTTGTTCCTTTAATTCCCAAAATAGCTTCATGATTTCAAAAATCATTTGTTTCGTAATTGCAGCTTGTGTCTTGAATCCTTCTAACATAAATTTAATATATTCAATCCATTTACCCTTTGCGGTTACCTCAAGCAATCTTTGATAATATTCTTCTCTATGTTTATTTATAAAGCCACTAATATATAAAATAGGTAGACTAATTATGTGATTTTTAGTTAAATGAAGGACCATTAAGATTCTTCCTGTCCTGCCATTTCCATCTCTAAAGGGGTGAATTGCTTCAAACTGATAATGCCCCAATATACATGCAATAAGTGGGTCCATTTTTTGAGATGTATCGTTTAAAAATTTTTCAAGATGCGACATACATTCTGGAATTTTAGCTTGAGTTGGTGGAGTATAAATTATCTCTTTTGTCTTAGGATTTTGAATTGCATTCTGTTGTTGTCTATACCCAGTTATCTCTCTTGGTAATAGTTGTCCTTGAATTCCAGTAATTAACCTAGTAGAAAGGCCAAGTTTTTTAATTTTTTCAAAACTCCACATAACTGCATCTCTATACCTAAGAACCTCTTTATTTGGCTCTCGTCTTTCTTCTTCTAAGAAAATCTGATTTTCTAAAACTTCAATCATTGTAGTTCGAACATTTTCAATCTCAGAACTTGCCAATGATTCCTTGATGATAGCGGGTGAGAGTAACAAAAGTGGATTAGGTAAAGAAGATGAGTAACCTTTTAATTCAGCGAGTTGAGTCCGAGCTTCAATAACTAAATCTAATAAATCAGCATTTTTAAAATCAATGTTGCTGGGAGGTAAATGATTTAATTGATTATAGGGATTTTTAGGATTAAACATAATTTAATATATCATATTTTTTTAAAATTTACAATATATCATAAACGAAATATAAGATGCGCTAATATATCAATTTGATATGTGCAAAATATAAGGTTTTTGTAATATATTGAAACCAATACAAGATTAAATCTATTGCCTATCAAAATATAAATTCGTTGTTGGAAAAGATAACTTTAAAGAGAGTTGTTTTTATATTCCAAAAATAATATCAACACCAAGCCCGTCAACGCCTATTCCTACATAAATCCACCCAGGGCTTAATTGATTTTCATTATGTGGTTCATCTCCTGCAAATACCCACTCAATTAAATGAACACCAAGTAATTTATAGCCATAACAGCTATTTTCACCCAACGAAGACCTCCCAAATTTTGAGAAACATTCTTTATTTTGAGTACATGCTTTAAAACCAGCATGTTTGTCAGTACTTTCGATTGAATTAAAATAATTGGCTCTCTCTCTGGCAAATTCAGCCAGTTTTTCGTCCCAAACCAATCTCCCCCTACCATAACTTTCTCTATATATATTTAAGGCTTCAAATATTTCCTGAGCAGTGGCTATTCTTTCATCTTGGCCAACTTTCATACTCCAAGTTACTTCATCTAGTTGCTTTGCAACACCCCAGGGTTCTTCATCTTTAGGCTTAATAAAGCCGATTGTTTTTTCAGGACTTTTGGTGGGAATTTTATTTTCAGTTTCACTTAGCCTATTTACCAAAGTGGGGGTTGGATTTGTTTTAGATTTGAAATCAATATTTCTTTTTTCTCTTTCAAGTCTTTCTGCCCTTACATAAAGAGCAGTCATAAATAAGATAGCTAATACCAATAGGATTGTTAGAAACTTGTGCGGAGTTTTATCTTTTGATGAGTTAACTTTGAAAGTATCTTTGGTCTTTAACTCGTGAGACTTTCTATTGCTGGATATACTTAAGAATAGAAATGTAAGACCTGCAATAAAAGTTATGACTCCAAATAATATGGATGAAAAGATAGAGTCTAAATTTACATCATTTGGATAGTTCCAGCCAACTAAAGAAATAAAAAATAAAACATCAAGGGCACAGAAAATAAAGAAGATTTTGCTTAATGAACTGGCGGTTATTTTAGTTCCGCTTTTGCTAATTTTTTTCACTAACCCGGATTATACACTTTTTGCTTTAGAAAGTTCTCAATTTGATAATTTTTTAATCTTAAAGTTATAATTTAACCAAAGATAACATGAAGATGAAAAAACGAAGAAAATTATTTGTTAATATTTGGAGAGAAAAGATTAACACTCCTCTTAATAGGAAAATTGCATTATTTCTGGTGGTAATCTTAATTTTATTTTTTTTCCTTTTTTATACTGCTGAGGAAAGAAGATTTATGAGAATTAAATTCTTTGGAGGATTTTAAAAATGGATTTATTCTGAATATACACTAGCTCCTAGCAGAAAGGGGATGACTGGTCTTCAAATTTATTTAAAGGAGCGGGAGGGTGATTTTATTAAAAAATGTGGAAAATTAAGAATAGTCCTTGGAATTAGAACTAGAACTTATTTTACCGGATATAATAAGTATAATTGTGACTATATTGATAATTTTTATCCAAAATAAAGTTTTTAATACTTTATTCCCAAACCTTAATAATATTAAGCTCTTCTGATTTTAAAATTTTCAGAGTGAACAAAGCATCTTTATCCTCATTTTCTGAGATGTATGCTGCCTTAGCCTTCCATAGTGGACCACCTTTATCCAAATAGCCGAGTATGACTATATTTTCCCGATTGCAGGCGTAATAGAAATTTTCGCCATCTGCGGTTCCAGCCGTACCTGATATCGCCTCACAAATTAATCCATTTTGTAGCTTTACTATCCAAGACCATTTTTTTGCTTCCTCTTTATCATAGCCACCTCTTTCGGGTAGGGGTTTAGTTAATTTAAGCTCAAAACCACTTTCAGGCAATTCAGGGTCGACATTACAAACTATTTGATTTGTTTCAGTTTCAAAACATGGGTCATAAATAAAATCGCCACTCATACATCGCCAGGCTTTGTCGTTTGAAGTTGCAGTTGAAGAAATAGTCCAACATTCTCCTGGTTTACTTTCTTTTGGAACATAAGACTGTTTATATTTAATAACCTCAGTTTTTTCTTCAGTAGTTTTATCGACTTGCGGGGGTTTTTTAACAAATTTTGGCAAAAAGATTAATAATAAAAAAATTATTATTAAAATAGTGGATGTTAGTAGAATGGTAATAAAATAAAAATTTCTTTTATACATTTCTTTGTTCTAAGCAGATTATTACACTAGACATTTGTTAGAGTCAAATAAAAACAGCAATTAATATATTTAAATAATTAAAGGTTGATTAGTGGTTTTTAAGTAAACGAGGGGTAGCGGTAGACTATTTTTACACTTCTTGATTCTAAATGGTATAGCCCTCGTATAAAATTCCCCAAAAAATTAATTATCTAAAACTATTTACTTTCTAGGTATGTTATGAACTACTTATTATCGATTTTCATATAAAAATGAAACGGAAAGAAAAATGGAGGAATTTTTTCAAGGAATGGAAAAAAATTTGGAGGAATCCACAAATTAAACCAATTACCAAAGTTCTTTTATTTGATGTTTTTTTGTATCGTTCTGACGGTGAAGGTTGGTGTCTTTCCGAACGGAAATTGGCAGATGATTTAGGAGTAGGTAAAGAAACAGTAAGTAGGGCTATTAGTGAGGCAATTAAAAAAGGATGGCTTTTAACAAATAATACAAAGGAAAGAAAAAGAAGAAAACTGAGGCTATCTGGGTTTCTACGAAGCCCAAGCTGGGTTTCTACGAAGCCCAACATCTGGGTTTCCACCAAGCCCAGTAAATATCAAAGAGAATATCAAAATAATAATTCTTTTAAAGATGAGACAAGAGAAGGGAAAATGACAAAGGTATTAACTCCAGAAGAACTCAGTAGGCGAATAGGTGAATTTAGAGGAGAAAATAACTATTTATGGAGAAGAAAATCTAGTCTTATAAAAAAGGAAGGAGGTGATAAAAAATGAATCGAGGAATCGATGAAAAAAACACAAAACAGGTCATTCTAGATAGTGGAGTGCATAAATTGGTCAAAATTAAAGCCACAGAGGCAGGAGAGACCATTAGAGCTTTCCTGGAAGGTATTTTGGCCGATATCCTATGTGTCAAGAAAAAGAAAGGTTAATTATATCTATATTTTTTCTCGAAGGCTATATTTAAGTAGTCATTTTTGTCTTCAATGGGTTTTTTAATGAGGTAGTTAGGCCTTTGTTTGTCTAGCTTTACCTTCTTTTTTTCTTTAACTAAGGGATGTTTCTTAATTGCTTCTTTTAGGTCATCAACGACTAAATGTTCATATGTTTTCATTGTAACCAATGGGTTAGCATGGCCAACCATTCTTGCTACTTTTGCGACAGAAACATCTTTCCTTAGCATTTCTGTTATAAATGAATGTCTGAACATGTGAGAAAAGACATTTTTGGATATCCCAGCTACTTTAGCCCTTAATTTTAGTTCATATCTAATAGTTTGCCCTTTCATTCTATTGCCGTCTCTGGTAACGAATAAAGGTGTATCTGGTTCAGCTTTGCGTTCCTTTAGCCATCTTTTAAAGCGTTTTTTCATATCAGGAGGTATGGGAACATATCTTTGTTTGCCTCCCTTTGCGAAGCGAATATGAATAAGCCCTTCGTCAAATCTTAAATCTTTACAATCAAGCATGCTGATTTCATTACTTCTCATTCCTGTTTTAGCTAAAAGCTCAAATAGGAGGTCATAAGTTCTTTTAAGTGGCAAGATTAAGTAATGACGCTTTGGACAGCAAATGATAACCCTCATTTCTTTAATTGATAAAACTTTTGCCGTTTTTTCAGGGAGCTTAAATCTTTTTATTAGATAGGCATAGTCTTGTGGAGTCTTTCCTATTTCAAATAGAAACTTACAAAAACATTTAATATCTCGGATATAGTCATTTAAGGAGTATGGGCTGAGTTTTTGAATTGCTTTATGACGGACGAATTCTCTAATTGTTTCTGTTGAAAGTGCACTTTTACCCAAAAATCTTCTAAATTGGTCGAGTATTTTTTGCCTGCCCGTAATAGTGCTTTCGGCAAAGCCACGCTCATACTTCATATAATTTATATATTCATTAATCAACTTCTTCATCTTTCAGTGATTCTAAATATAAATCAAAGATAAGATTGAAAGTCTTAGATAATAATTTCCCTTAGCTTTAGGTTCAGGTTTTCGTTATAATATATAGGCTATGAAATATTTTATCAAAACCTATGGCTGCCAGATGAATGTGGCTGATTCTGAACGAATTACTGGTTGGTATGAATCAAAAGGCTGGAAAAAATCAAAGTCAATTAATAATGCTGATGAAATTGTCATTGTCACCTGTTCGGTAAGGCAGACAGCCGAGGATCGCGTCTATGGTTTGATTAATAATCTTACCAAATTAAAAAAACAAAAGCCAAGACTAAAAATTATTTTAACTGGTTGTATGTTAAGGTATCCTTTAAGGTTTCTAAAAGAAAAACTACCCCAGGTTGATGATTTTAAAAAAATTAGTGAATTTACTCAATCTCAACCCATTTACGAATCCCCAAACCATGCTTATGTGCCGATTATGGAAGGCTGTAACCAGTTTTGTTCCTATTGTGTTGTCCCTTACGCTCGGGGTCGAGAAAAATCGCGGCCTTTTGAGGAAATCCTTTGTGAGGTTGAACAATTAGTCAAACGAGGCTTTAGGGAGATTACTTTGCTAGGGCAAAATGTTAACTCTTATGGTCAAGATTTGACTCTTAAAAATAAAAAAAATTTTGCCGATCTTTTAAAAGACTTGGTTAAAATCAAAGGTCTTCAGAAAATATCTTTTTTGACTTCCAACCCTTGGGATTTAACCAATGAGATTATCAAGGCGATGAAATCACCCAAAATTGACCGTTATTTACATCTGCCGGTTCAGTCTGGTGATGAGCAGATCCTAAAAAAAATGAAGCGTCATTATACCGCCAAACAATATTTAGACTTATTAACCAAAGTAAGAAAAGAAATTCCAAAGATCAAAATCGGGACTGATATCATTGTCGGTTTCCCAGGTGAAACAAAAGAACAATTTCAAAAAACAGTTACCTTGTGCCAAAAGGCTAATTTTGTCAAAGCCTATGTGGCGATGTATTCGCCGCGTTGGGGAACAGCGGCTTTTAAATTAAAGGATGATGTTCCTTATGAGGAAAAAAAGAGACGTTGGAAGATTTTGGATGATTTAATTAATCAAACCGGAGAATAAACCTGTCTCATGTGTTCTGAGCGCTTCATTAATCTTTTGACTTTTTCCACTTCTTTTTCTTGAAGATTTAATTTTTGGGCAACTTGTTTTGTCTTCAGACCAGTTTCTAAACTGTCTAAAACTTGATCTAATATCTCGTAACTCATGCCGATGGCTTGCTCATCAACCACGCCGGGAATGATGTCTGGTGAGGGAGCTTTGGTGATGATTTCTTGGGGAATTTTTAAATATTGGGCCAATTGTCTGACTTGAGTTTTGTAAAGGTCAACAATCGGCATGATATCCGCGGCGTCATCACAACCGTGTTTAACAAAAAAGCCAATTTTCGCCTCGGTTTTATTGGCAGCACCCACGACCAGTCGGTTTTCCCGCTCCGCCCAAAGATACAAAAGAACCATTCTTAAACGGTGTTTAATCCGGTAATAGGCATTGCCTTTTTGCAGCCAAGAGGCAAATTTTTTATCTTTAAAACCCAAAAGAGAATCCGCAAAAGGATTAATACCAGTTTTTCGCTGATAGTAAGCAAAGGCTTTTTTGACTAATTTTTCTTTTAGTGATCTGGGAATTGGTAGGCGGTTTAGAGGCGAAAGCCCCCAAGTGCCTAAACTTTTCAAATAAGGAGTGATGTTAATCAGCTTGATTTTGATTTTTAATTGTTTGGCTAATTTAAGGGCATCTTTCAGGTGTTGTTTTTGAGAATCATTGTCCGGCATGATTAAGGCCATAACTTTATCCGCGCCAACAGCCTTAACACATAAAGAAGCCACCACCGCCGAGTCCAAACCTCCAGAAAGGCCAAAGACAATACCATCTCTTTCTAATTTGACTAAATAGTCCTTGATAAATTTTTTTAATTTTTGGCTTGTTTTTTGGGAATCAATGGTTAGCATCCGGACTTAATTTTAGCATAAAAAACCCTCCCCTTCATTATTAATTTGGTGAAGGCTAAAATTTTTATTGAGCCGGTTCCGATTCTTCTGGCTCTGGAGGAATGGGGGACTTTTCTGGTGGGGATGTTTCTGTAACTGGTGGGGTTTCTTCAAGGGATGTGGTTTCCGCAGCTGGGGCAGCGGCTTCCATGATTATTTCCATGGGTTGGTTGCAACAAACCAGGGTGCCAATGCCAGATTGAGTAACTTTAACTACCTGGCCACAGACATTACATTTATAATCCTTGTTTAATTCAGCCATTTTTTACCTCCTTTCTTTTTAATTGAGATTATTTATTTTTAGCATTTTAAGAATTTAGCTGTCAACCATTTACTTTGGTTTTATAATGAAACTATGAAAAAATTATTGATTATTTGTGGACCGACGGCGACTGGGAAAACCGGTTTGGGGCTAAAAATTGCCAAAAAGTTTAACGGCGAGATTGTTGCCGCTGATTCCAGGCAGGTCTATCAGGGAATGGATTTGGCCACTGGTAAGGATATTCAAAAAGGCAAGTGGCTGAAAGATCACTGGGAGATTGAGAAAATTCCCGTTTGGCTTTTGGACGTGGTGCAGCCTAACCAGGAGTTTTCCGTGGCTCATTACGTCAAAATGAGTTGGCCGATTATCAAAAAAATTTGGCAGAAAAACAAATTACCGATTTTAGTGGGAGGAACTGGTTTTTACCTTAAGGCGATGGTAGAAGATGTCCCGACCAAAGAAATTCCTCCAAACTGGGTCTTAAGAAAACAACTTGAAAAAAAATCAATTAAAGTTCTTTTCAATGAGCTGGCAGAACTTGATTCTTTTCGAGCGGCTCAAATGAATCTTTCTGATCGACAAAACAAAAGAAGACTTATCAGGGCCATTGAGATTGCTCGCTGGCAGGTGGGGAATCGAGACTGGCAACCCAAAAAGCCCCCAATGATGAAGATTTTAATGATTGGTTTAAAAGCGCCTTTGCCAAAGATCTATCAGATGATTGATCAAAGAGTGGAGGAGCAGTTCAAATCTGGAGCTGAAGAGGAGGTTAGAAAATTACGCGAGCGAGGTTTTTCTTGGGAACTGCCTTCAATGAGCGCTATGGGGTACCGGGAATGGCGGCCTTTTTTTGAGGGGAAAAGCAGCCGGGGAGAAGTTTTAAAGCGTTGGCAGTTTAACGAGCATGGTTATGCGCGACGCCAGATGACTTGGTTTAAAAAAAATCCCCAGGTTCACTGGTTTGACATCACTCAGAAAGGATGGGAGAATAAGGTAGAGGAAGAAGTTTTTATTTGGTATACTAAAGACCATGCCAAGAAAAATTGAAATTTCTCATCGAACAATTGTCTTCACCATTCTTTTTTTGCTCTTCCTCTGGTTGTTGTATTTTTTAAGGGGGGTTTTGATTATTTTGTTTTTTGGTTTAATTTTAATGGCCGCTTTAAATCCTTTGATTGATCGTCTGGAACGATGGAAATTTCCCCGGGCTTTGGCCATTGTCTTAATTTATTTGATCATTTTTGCCGTCCTCGGTTTTGCCATCGCCGGCGTCATTCCGCCATTGGTTGATCAAACTCAAACCTTGATCTCTCGTTTTCCTTCTTATTTGGAATCATTGAACTGGGCTGGGGTTGACCGTAACGTTGTTTATAATCAAATCAACCAGCTAAGCGAGAAGCTAGGGGTTATCTCCGGCAGTGTGATTAAAACTTTTGTGGGTATTTTCCAAAACTTCATCAGCTTGGTGGTTTTACTCGTTATCAGTTTTTATCTTCTATTGGAAAGAAAGAATTTAGGCCGTTATCTTTTAAGATTTTTTGGTGATCGGGCTGAGGAAACCGGTTTACGGATTGTTGATCGTATTGAAAAAAGGCTCGGTGGTTGGGTGAGGGCTGAACTGCTTTTGATGATTATTGTTGGTTTGCTTTCTTATATTGGTTTGCGACTTTTAGGGATTGATTTTGCCCTCCCCTTGGCGATTTTAGCAGGACTGTTGGAGATTATCCCCAATATCGGAC
>Ga0194125_10008167_pt1 | contig 14845 bp, 15 predicted proteins | sample TA2KigC250mmetaG_FD_148626 | JGI IMG/M metagenome (GOLD analysis project Ga0194125, IMG submission 148626) | Freshwater microbial communities from Lake Tanganyika, Tanzania - TA2015034 Kigoma Deep Cast 250m | ecosystem: Environmental > Aquatic > Freshwater > Lake | place: Tanzania: Lake... | reverse complement strand
CGAGCGAGAGGATCTCCGGCCAGAGCAGGCCGAAGCCGTAGCCCTTGAGAAAGATCCCCCGCAGCGTCGAAAGGAAATAGAGGCGGGGTCGACGCTGGCCGTGGGTTCGTCGAGAAAGACGATCTCGGGCCGGTGGAGGATCGCGCAGCCGAGGGCCAGGCGCTGCTTCCAGCCGCCCGCCAGCTCCCGAGTCAGGACGTTTTCCCGCCCCCGGAGTCCGGCCATCTCGACGACCCAGGCCTTCCGCTCCTTGGCCAGGGCGGCGGGCAGGCGCCGGATTCCGCCGTGGAAATCGATGTTCTCGCCGATGGTCAGGTCGCCGTAGAGGGTGAAGCGCTGGGACATGTAGCCGATCATTCGCTTGACGGCCTCGGGCTCGCGGCCGAGGCTGCGGCCGCCGACGTATCCCTCTCCGGAGGTCGGACGGAGGATGCCGCACAACATCCGGATCGTCGTCGATTTTCCCGCGCCGTTGGGGCCCAGGAAGCCGAAGATTTCGCCCTTCCGGACCGAAAACGATATCTTGTCGACGGCCGTGAACGTCCCGAAGGCTTTGGTCAGGCCGCGGACGTCGATGCTCAGGCCGCCGGCTTCGCTCATCGCCCGGCTTCTTTCCCGGCCCTCTCGGACAGGGCGATGAAGACGTCCTCGAACGTCGGAGGGATGGCTTTCAGGCTCTCCGCGACGACGCCTTCGGCCTCGAGCCTCTCCCGGATTTTCTCCATTCCGGAAAGACCCGCCCCGAGAGTGACATGGATTTTTTCTCCGAAAGGCCGGACGCTCTTGAGCCCGGCGACGCCCCGGAGCGCCTTTAGGGCGGGGGCAAGGGGGGCCGAGACTTCGACGATTTCGTCGCTCATCCGGGTGACCAGCCCTTCCGGCGCGTCGTAGGCCAGGATCCGGCCTTGATGGATGAACCCGACCCGGCCGCACCGCGCGGCTTCGTCCAGGTAGGGCGTCGTCACGACGATGGTCGTCCCCGAGGCATTCAGCTCGGCCAGGAGGCGCCACAGTTCGACCCGGGAGACGGGATCGACTCCGGTCGTGGGTTCGTCGAGGAGCAGAATCTCGGGCGTGTGGAAAAAATTGCAGGCCAGGGCGAGTTTCTTCTGCATCCCGCCCGAGAGATGCCGGGCCAGGCGCCCCTCGAACGAGCCCAGGGCGCTGAACCGGAGGAGGTCCTTCTTCCGGGCGGCGAATCGCTCGGCCGCGACTCCGTAAAGGTCGGCGAAAAATTTCATGTTTTCGGCCACGGTCAAGTCCCCGTACAGGCTGAACTGCTGGGGCATGTAGCCGATGCGCTTCTTGATTTGGAAAAGGTCGCGGCCGAGGTCGAAGCCGGCGATTTCAACCCGCCCGCGGTCGGCCTCGAGGAGGCCGATGAGGAGGCGGAGGAGGGTCGATTTGCCCGCCCCGTCGGGCCCGACGAGGCCCGCGACCGTCTCCTTCGCGACCTCGAGGTCGAGGTCCCGGATCGCGGCCGCGGCGCCGAACGATTTGCCCAGGCCGACGGCCCGGATCGCCGCTTCCGCCATGGCCTTAGAAGGCGATCGTCACGTCCACGGGCATCCCCGGCTTGAGCTCGCCGGCGGCCAGCCCGGCCTTGACCTGTTCGATTTGCAGGCGCAGCTTGTCGGCTTCGATGACCCCCGAGACTTCGGCCGAAGAGAGATGTCCCCCCTTCCGGCTGCAGGCCAGAGTCCCGGGGAAGGCCGCGATAATTGATAACATGGAGAAAACAAGGAAGATCTGTTTCATGCGGGTCATCATCCTTTCGGCCGATCCTTTTCCCTGGCCCGGTCGGGGCGGCTCTCCGAGACAATTTTCAAAAAAAACATCCCAAAAAGCAACCTTTTGCGGCCTCTTTTCATCTTTAGGGGTGCGGAGAAGAGAGTGCAAGACCTAGCGTTGGCGTTGTCAACCCGGCCGGAAATGACGGATAATGCCGTCATGTCCCGCTCGATCGACGGCGCGCCGCCCTCGACGTCCTCCGCATCAACCCTCGCCGAGCTGATCGAAAGAAGCCAGCAGGGAGACACATCGGCCATGGAGCAGATCTACGGCCGCTTCAAGAAGGCCTTGTTCGGCTTGGCTTATCGCCATACCTACAACCGGGCCACGGCCGAGGACCTCCTCCAGGACATCTTCGTCAAGATTTTCACCAACATCGACGACGTCGACCGGCCGGAAACCTTCACCGGCTGGGTCTACCGCATCGCCCTCAACACCTGTTACAGCCACCTCCGCGGGCATCGGATCGAGATCGAGAGGAGCGTTCCCCTTGACGACGTCGAGGGCGTCCTGCGTCAGAACGGCGACGAGGAAGCTTCGCACGAAATCCGCCGGCCCCTCGAGGAGGCCGTCAGGCAACTTCCCCCGAAGCTCCGTCAGATCTTTCTCCTCCACGACGTCCAGGGCTTCAAACACGAGGAGATCGGCCGGATGATGAGGCTGTCGGCGGGGACATCGAAGTCGCAGCTTTTCAAGGCGCGGCTCAAGATTCGCGGATTCCTCAAAGACCGGGGAGTCTGCTGAGGAGAGAGCCATGAAATGCTCGAAAGCGCAAAAACTCATCGGCGACGTGCTCGACGGGACGATCGGGCGGGAGGATAAGGCCCGGCTCGACGGGCACTGCCGGGACTGCCGGGATTGCCGCGAGGTCCTGGAGGATTTCCGGAAGATCGCCGACGAGGCCAAGGGCCTGGCCAGGTTCGAGCCTTCCGACGCCCTCTGGCCCCGGATCCTGGGAGGCGTGAGAGCCGGGCGGAGGGAAAAAGAGGGGCGCCTCTTCGGCCGGCTGCGGCCGAGTTACTCTTATGCCGCGGCGGCGGCCCTTCTCGTCATCGTCGGCGGCCTCGTCCTGATGTGGAGACCGTGGGCCGGCGGACCGGCCCCGGCGCCGTTGCCGACGAACGGCGAGGCCTACACCCTGGCCAAGCTCGAGGAGGCCGAAAGCCATTACCGGCAGGCCGTCGAGGCGCTGACCGAGGCCGTATCGTCCCAAAAGGGGAAGCTCGACCCGCAGATGGCGGCCCTCTTCGAACGCGACCTCAAGGTCGTCGACGAGGCGATCCTGGCCTGCCGCAACGCGGTGGCCGAGAATCCGGCGAATGTGAATGCCCGGCTTTATCTTCTGGCGGCGTACCGGGAGAAGGTCGAGTTCCTGGACAACATGATCGACGCGCAGAAAGCGGCGGCCGCCAAGGGAGCGGCCGAGACGATACTTTGATTTTGGAAGGAAGGGAGGCAAACCATGAAAGTGAACACGATGAAAAAAGCGGCGGCGGCGGTCGGGCTGACGTTCATCCTGGTCCTGGGAACGGGCGCGGCATTGGCCAAGGAAAAATATGAGGAGAAATTCGCCAAGACCGAGGATCTCGCCCGCGACGGCCGGGTTTCGATCTCCAACGTCTCCGGCCGGATCGAGGTCCGGAGCTGGGGCGAAGCCCAAGTCAAGATCGACGCCGTGAAGGTTTCCGAGGCCAACTCCCTCGACAAGGCCAAGGAGAACGCGGCCAAGGTCGTGATCGACGTCGCCAAGACCGGGAACATCCTCCGGATCGAGACGAAATATCCCGACAGCAAGCTCTTCCGCGGGAACGGGCTCAATGTCTCCGTGAACTACGTCGTCCTCGTCCCCGACAAGGCCGACATCAAGGTCAGGAACGTCAGCGGGAAGGTCGACGTCCAGGGGATGGGGGGTCCGATCGAAATCGACGTCACGAGCGGGGGCGTGACCGTGTCCAAGGCCGGTGCGGGCGTGGACGCCCGGACGACGAGCGGGACGCTCGTCGTGTCCGACGTCGTCGGCGACGCCGACCTCAAGACCGTCTCGGGCACGATCAAGGCCGAGAGGGTCAAGGGCTCGGTGTCGGCCGAAACGACGAGCGGGGCGATCGACATGGCCGACATCAGCGGCGCCAGGTCCGTCCGGGCGAAGGTCCTGAGCGGCAACATCGGCTACGCCGGCGAGATCGCGCCCGGCGGGCGGTACTCCTTCGAGGCCCTGAGCGGAACGATCACCCTCGGTGTCCCCTCCTCGGCGGCCTTCGACCTCGAGGCCGAGACCTTCAGCGGAAGCATCCAGACCGACTTTTCGGTGACGATGAGCGGGAAGATCTCGCCCAAGGAGCTGCGCGGCGTCGTCGCCGGCGGGGGGGCGACCCTCCGGGTCAAGAGCTTCAGCGGCTCGATCAAGATCGTCAAGAAGTAGCGGCTCCAGTTTCAAGACAGCTTCGAGCGCCCCGGACCAAAATCCGGGGCGTTTTTTTTAGGCCCAGCTTTGTCGTCTCCCTAAGGCCGCTCTTGACCCTCGCTTTCGGCCGTAAGAAGGCCGGCGGGATTGGATCCGCCGTCGCGAAATATGCTTGCGCTCCCAAAATGTTCTTGGAGACAAGATAGGAATCTTCCGGAACGAACCGAGGTTCAAAAGGTCTTTATCGCCGCTGACGATGACCCCGGCCCGGCCTTGAAGCGCAACGCCTAGGATATGAAGATCTCCGGGATTCCGGCAGACCGCGGGGTCGACGGGGAGAGGGCTTTCGAAACGGCCGGCGCGGCGAAGGAAGTCGAGATGCGAATCGATCAAGCGGGGAGGCATTTTGAATTTTCGGCGCAGGCCGGCGGCGTGAGAAAAATGTCCTTCTCCCGGCGTCTTTTTAAAGAGATGTCGTTCGAATAAATCAGCCGAGAGCAACTAAATAATAGTTGCAATTATTTTTGACTAAGGCTATTATATCGATGAGCCGGAAGGACAAGCTCTTAAAGCGTTTCTTGGCCAAGCCGGCGGATTTCAGGTTTGCGGAAATGAGCACATTATTAAAGAGCATCGGATATGAACGACTGAGAACGGGAAAAACGGCGGGTTCACGGGTGGCTTTTTTCAACAAGACGAGCGGCCACCTCATCCGCCTTCACAGGCCGCACCCTGGCCGCGTCTTGAAGAGGTATCAGTTGGATCTCATCGAAGAGTCCTTGAGGGTGAAAGGGCTGATTCCATGAAAGACGTGCTCCAATATAAGAATTTTATCGGCTCGGTCCACTTCAGCGCCGAGGATGATTGCTTTTATGGAAAAATCGAGGGCATCGACGACCTGGTGACCTTCGAAGGCCGAGATGTCGACGAGCTGAAGTGTTCTTTTCGCGAGGCCGTCGAAGACTATATCGGGCTCTGCCGGGCGGCCGGAAAACCTTTTCATAAATCCTGCAAGGGAAGCTTCAACGTGAGGATGCCGGCCGAGCTCCATCGGAAGGCGGCCCGCAGATCCGCGCTTCTCGGGATCTCGCTCAATCAGCTTGTCCAGCGGGCGGTCGAAAAGGAAGTCCGCGAATAAGCGCCTCGTCCCGGCGAAGAAATAGCCGCTTTTTTCGGAAAACCGCTATAATAAGCCCCTTATGCACGCCCGGATCCATTTCGTCAACTTCATCCGGAAGTTCACCTTTCTGTCCGTCATTTTCCTCTTTCCCCTCCATTTCCTGAAGCTCGGGTTCAGCGGCTGGCAGATCGGGTTCATCCTGGCCGTTTTCGCGGCCGCGCCTCTCGTCGTCTCCTTTCCGACGGGGTGGATCAACGACCGCCTGTCCATGGCCGGGGTCATCCGCGGCGCCCTCCTCGCCCAGGGCCTCCTCCTTGTCTTGGCGGCGCTCGTCCGGACGTTCCCCCTCATGACCGCGGTCTACCTTCTCCTGGGGATGGCCAACAACGTCCTCGACGTCTCGCTCCAAAGCCTGTACTACAAGGACGAGAAGGCGATGGATGAGAACCGGAAGTTCGGGGCCTACAACTTCTGGATGGGGTTCGGGCCGGCCCTCGGCGTCGTCGCCGGCGGATTGCTGACCAAGGCCGCCGGATTCGAAACGGTCCTCATCGCTAACGGCGCCGTGACCATTCTCGCCTTTCTCGCCGTCGGCTCTTTCGACCGCCAGAAATTCCAAGCCGTTTCGTTCCGCGATTACCGCCGCGACATCTTCCGCGGCAAGACGCTTTTGTTCATCGTCTTTCTCTTCGTCCTCGCCCTCCACTGGAGCGTCGAGGGGTCGGTTTACAGCCCTTTCCTCGAGCGGAACCTCGGCCTCGGCCCCTTCCTGACATCGGCTTACATCGGGGGAGGACTCGTGGTCCTGGCTTTTTCCTCACTCCTCTTCGGCCGGGTCGGATTTAACCCCCTGCTCAACAAGAGGCTGATGTTCGCCTCCATGTTTTTCTCGGGCGCGGGGCTCGTCCTGATGACCCTCAGGCCGCCGGCCGTGTCCTTCCTCTTCCGCCTCCTCCATGAAACGAGCGACGGGCTGATGGGGGTCACGATCGCCGTCTTCATCTCCCGCCTTTTCGAACGGCGGACGATCGGCGGCTGCGCCGGCGTCGTCCTCTCGATCCAGATCCTCGGCCAGATGACCGGATCGCTCGTCTTTGCCCCCCTCGGCTACCGGTTCGGCCTCGAATATCCCTTCATCATCGGCGGCTCGCTCTTGGCCGCGAACGCCCTCTACGGCGCCCTCGCCTTCCGCCGGATGGAATACTGAAGCGGCATGATCGCCACGAAAGGGACGGACTTCGACGTCATTCTCGTGAGCGGCGAGCCTTATGTCGATCACTCCCTGTCGGGTGCGGGCGTCATCGCCCGGGCGCTCGAGGCGAAGGGCTATCGGGTCGGAGTCATCGAGCATCCGGATTGGAGAGGGGAGGATGACTTCAGAAAGCTCGGGCCGCCTCGCCTCTATTTCGGCCTGACGGCGGGATCGATCGACAGCCTGCTCGTCAACTACACGCCCCTCAAGCGGCGGCGCGAGAAGGACGAGCACGCCCCGTACAAATCGGCCATGCCCGACCGGGCGGTGCTTGTCTACGCCAATAAAATCCGGGCGCTCTTTCCCGGCGTCCCGATCGTCATCGGCGGAATCGAGGCGTCGCTCCGGCGCTTCGCCCACTATGACTATTGGGACAACAGGGTCCGGCGGAGCCTTCTCCTCGATTCGCGAGCCGATATCCTGGTTTACGGCCCGGGCGAGAAACAGGCGGTCGAGATCGCCGGCCGGATCGAGAGGGGAGAGGACCTTCAGGCCGTCGCCGGGACCTGCGTCGTCCGGCGCGAGAAGCCGGCCGACTTCGAGGAGATCTCTTCGGCCGAGGACGTCGCCGCGGACAGCCAAGCGTTTTGCCGGGCTCAGAACGCCTTCTCGAACCGACGCCGCCTGGCTCAACGACACGCCGATCGCTTCGTCCTTCAATATCCGATGCCCGACACTACGGCGGCCGATCTGGACTGGATCTACGGCCTTCCCTACGACCGGAAAATCCCGGCCGGATTTCCCGAGTTCAAGATGGCCCAGTTCTCGGTGGTCACCCACCGCGGCTGTCTAGGCGCGTGCTCGTTCTGCTCCCTGGCCCTCCATCAGGGCGGACGGATCGTTTCACGGAGCGAGGACTCGATCCTGGCCGAGATCCGGCGGATGACGAAGCATCCGGACTTCAAGGGGTATATCGACGATTTGGGCGGGCCGACGGCCAACATGTACGGGATGGATTGTGAGGAGGAATGCGAAGGGGCGTGCCTCGCATGCCTGCGCCTGGACCGGAGCCACGGCCGCCTCATCCGCCTCATGCGGAAGGCGCGCGAAATCTCCGGGGTCAAGAAAGTCTTCGTCCGGAGCGGAATTCGCTACGACCTGGCCATGGAGAGCGAGGAGTATCTCCGGGAGCTCAGCGGGCATCACATCTCGGGAAGGCTCAAGATCGCCCCCGAGCACGTCGCGCCGAATGTCCTCAAGCTGATGAACAAGGAAACGCGGCCGCTCGAGGATTTCAGGCGCCTCTTCACCGGGGTCAATAAGGGCAAGGGCCAGCATCTCCAGTATTACTTCATGGTCGCCCATCCCGGCTGCGGGCCGGAGGAGGCCGAAGAATTGGCCCGCGAAGTCCGACGATTGGAGAGGGAAGGGGACAAGCCGGTCGAGGGCGTCCAGATCTTCACCCCGACCCCGATGACCGTCTCGACGTGCATGTATCACACCGGCCTCGACCCGGCCACGGGCGAAGCGGTCTACGTCCCCCGCACCTTCGGGGAGAAGAAAGCCCAGAAACGCCTGCTCCGCGCTCGCCCCTGAGCGATTGATTTGATCCCGCGGCGGGTATATCATTCGACTTCCCTTAACTTGTTGATCGCGGAGGACTCATGAGAAAGCGCGCCCTGACCATCGCTTCGGCCGTGTTCGTTTCGGCGGCCTTCCTCGCCGGCTCCCAGGCCAAGGCCCCGTTGCCGGACGACCCCGTCCTCAAGAAGATCATCGAGCTCGGGACGACCGACAACCGGGTCATGACCTGGAACGATTACGCCAGCAACCGCTTCGGGGGCCGGGAGTCCGGGTCGAACGCCTACAACGACGCGGCCGAATGGGCGGTCTGGCAGTTCAGGCAGTGGGGCCTCGAGGCCGAGCTCGACGAGGCGGGTCAGGTCCCGGTCGGGTTCAACCGCGGTCCCTGGTTCGGCAAAATGGTCAAGCCGTCCGAAAAAGCGCTGTTCTTCGGAACGCCGAGCTACACGGCGGGGACGAAGGGCGTCCAGCGCGGCCCGGTCGTCATTCTCAAGGCCGACCCGTACTCGATCCCGGGACGCAACGCCACCCCGGAAAACGTCGAGAAGAAGCGGCAGGCCGTAGAAGCGGCGATGGCCGAAGTCAAGGCCAACAGGGACGCCTACAAGGACGCCTGGGTCCTCATCCCGGGAGAGAGCACGGGCTTCGCCAGGGACGGCCGCCGGAACACGCCCGAGTACGCCGACGCCAAGCTCATCCCTCCGCTGACCCGTCTCATGGTCGAGGCCGGCGCTTTGGGGACCATTCAACTCTCCAAGAGGGAGCCGTTCCGGATCCTGGACGGATTCGTCGACTCCTGGGAGACGCTGCCCGTCCTGCCCGACATCAAGCTGGCCGAGGACCAGTACAGCGAAATCAAGGCCCTCGTCGAAAAAGGCGAACGGGTCGAGCTCGAGTTCGACATCCGGAACTGGTTCAAGATGGGCCCGGTCAAGTACCACAACGTCGTCGCCGCCCTTCGTGGGACGACCCGGCCCGAAGAATATCTCGTCGTCGGCGGCCACTTCGACTGCTTCAGCGCCGCGACCGGGGCCGTCGACGACGGCTCGGGATTCGCCCCGGCGATGGAGGCGATCCGTCTCATCGCCGCGGCCGGGGGCCGGCCGAAACGGTCGATCATCGTCATCCTTTTCGCGGCCGAGGAGATCGGCCTGGTCGGGTCGCAGGCTTGGTTGAAAAAGCGTCCCGAAATGCACTCCCGGATCATGATGATGATCAACCGGGACGGCAGCCCGAGCGCCATCATCGGCGCCTCGGTCCCGGAAACGTGGTACGCGGATTTCCAGAAGATCACCGCGCCGCTCGTCAATCTGAATCCCAAGTGGCCGTTCCGCCTCGAGCGAGGCCTGCCGAGGGTCCAGGCGACGAGCCCCGGCGGGACGGACTCCTCTTCGTTCGAAATGCGGGTCATCCCCACCTTGAGCTTCCGAAGCCAGACGGACTATGTCTACAGCCATGCCTGGCACACGCTCTACGACCTCTACAGCGAGCTCGTGCCGTATGTCGAGCACCAGCAGCACACGGCTTTGGCGACGGCCGTCGTCGTCTACGGCGCGGCCAACCTCGACCGGCCGCTGCCGCGCGAGGGCGTCTACCTGGCCGACGGCTTGTATGCCGAAATCACGTTCGGCACGGCCGAGGCGCCGGTCCGGGTCATGACGACCCTCGATTACATGAACGCCCCCTTGCAGACGGCGAACTTCATCCGGATCGTCGAAGGGAAAAGCCCCGCCCCGGCCGGGCCCCGGGGAGGGATGGGCGGACCGGGAGGCCGTCCGCCGGAAATCCCGGCCATCGGCAAGGTTGACGTCGGAGGCGGACTGATCAAGGGCCTCATCGTCTCCGAGATCCAGAAATCGGTCGCGATCGCCGTCTTGCCGATGACGGTCAACGCGGCCCTGAAGCACGACGAGGCCGGCGTCCTCGGCGTCTCGGGTCCGAACGCCCTTTACCTCACCCTGGCGAAGAATTCGCGGCTGGACAAGACATCGACCGCGATCGGCAGGACGATCGCCGGCCGCGACCTCCTGGCCAAGGTGAAAAAAGGGGACGCGATCCGGGGCATCCGGATCGTCCGGGTCGGCCGGGCCGCCCGCGATTTCAAGACGGACGACGAGGCCTTCAAGAAAATCGCCGGGACATAAGCTTCGTTTTGGCGAAGTCCGCCGGCCGGCCGTCGCCGGCCGTCGTCTTGCATTCCCGCGGCGGAATCGCATAAGATGAGGTCAATGTCGGACGGGTCAAGAAAACGACGGCCGAAAAAATACCGCGTCGCCCTCATTTACAACGCCTATCAAGACTTCGAGGCGGAATCGAAGGCCGACGGGGGCAGCGTCCGGCACCTCCGCCAGATGATCCGCCGCATGGCCCGGGCGATGCGCAGCCTGGGCCATAAAGTCACCGTCGTCCCCATCGTCGGCGACCTGAACTCCCTCCAGCGAAAGCTCCGGCGGCTGCGTCCCCATGTCGTCTTCAACCAGTATGACGATGTCGTTCACGGCGCCCTCTACGAGATGCGCGTCGCGGCCTTCATCCCGATGCTCGGCTTCCCCATGACGGGTTCGCCGGCCCTCGGTCTCGGCCTCAGCCGGTTCAAACACATGGCCCTCGGGCTCCTCAAAGGCGCGGAGATCCCCATCCCCCCGGCGACGACCCTCATCGAGCGCCTGTCCGACCTCAACGGGCGAAAATGGAGTTATCCGCTCATCGTCCATCCCGGCCAGGAGCATGCCGGCATCGGCCTCGGCCGGGATTCGGTGGTCTTTTCGTTAACGGCCCTTCGGCAGAAGGTCAAGGACATCCTTCACACCTACCGACAGCCCGTCCTCGTCCAGCGTTTCCTGCCGGGCCGGGAATTCAATGTCGGGATCCTCGGAGGACGAAAGCTTCGCGTCCTGCCCCTGGCCGAGGTCGACTACTCGCGCCTTCCGGAGGGCATCCCGCCGATCATGTCCTATGCCGCCAAGTACGTCGCATCGAGCGTCGAGTTCAAGCGGACCCGGGTCATCTGTCCGGCCGAAGTCGATCCCGCCCTGGGCGCCCTGATTGCCGGGACCGCGGTCAAGGCTTTCCGGGCCGTGGCCGGCTGGGGATACGGGCGGGTCGACATCCGTCTCGACGAGGAGTCGCTGCCGCGGGTCCTGGAGGTCAACTGCAATCCCTGCCTCGACGAGGGGGTCGGTCTCGCCCGGTCGGCGAAGACCGCGGGGATCGGCTACCCCGAGCTTCTCCAATCCGTGATCAAGGCCGCGTTCGAGGGTCCGCTCTACGACATGAAGCTGCCCATTTTCAACATGACGGCCCCTCCGGTCCGGCGTTCGAGATAGCCGATAGCCCGTAGTTCTGGCCCCGCAGCCGGCCCGTGTAGTAATACTCCGTCGCCAGGGCCATCGCCAGGGAGACGGCGTCCATCAGCCGCTCTTTTTCCTTCCCCGGCCGGTAGACGAGCTTCAGGGCGTGGGCCCGGGACTCCAGCTTGTGGAGAATCGTTTCGGCCTCTTCCCCCGTCAAGGCGGACCAGAGGACGATCCGCTCCAGAAGGCGGTCGTGATATCTCTTCAGAAGACCGACCGCGGACGGGGCGGCCTCGCCCCGAAAAGGAGGGAATGCCCGCTTCAGCCGGTCGTCGACGTAGCCGCGGGCGGCCCGCCGGATCCGTTCCATTTTTTTCCCGTAAAACCCGGCCAGGGGATAGGTCAGCTTCTCGACCGGGAGGGACAACCTGAGGCGGCCGGTTTTAGGAACAGTCCTCCGGATCTCTTTCATCAGGCGGTCGACGCAGGCCAGCTTTTCGATGACCGGCCACCGGCGGTAGCGGGTTCTCCAGGCCGAACGCGGCGTCAGCCAGACGGCGAAAGTCTCCGCGAAGTCCTCGTCCGGGTGTTTTTGGGCATAGGTCCGGCCGTGGGGAAAGGCGCTGATGTGGCGGACGTAGCGGCGGCTCATCCTGTCCGGCCGGAAGACATCGCGGTAGGGCCTCGAGAACCGCCCGAAGTTCTCCTCCCAGCCCGGCCGGGTCCAGAGGCGGTAAGCATAATTCACGGCGTGACCGGTCTCGTGGCGAAGGAGCATCATGATGCTCTTGGGATCCTCGATCTCGCCCGTCTCCTCCCGCTCGATCTCCGCCAGCCTCGGGTCGGCGAGATAGAACGGGACGCCGATGACCGGGGTCCGGTCCGGGCAGCCCCAGCTGTCCGTCAGGTAGATTTTGGGCTTGAAACGGAGCTTCTTCGCCTCGAGCTCCTTTTCGAGCTTGCGGACGAGGGGCTCCAGCGGGGAGCCCTCGAGACGGAGATTGAGATCCGAAATCCTCGTGTTCAGCAGCTCGCAGCGGACGGTCTCCCAGCCTTGGACCAGAGTCTGGATGGTCTTGCCCTTCATTCCGAATCCCGAGGCCGCCTATGATACCGTCGCCGGGCCGGGAGGGTCAATGCCTCTTTTCGGCCTCCATCGCCGTGCGGATGAACTCCCGAATTTCCGGGCCGAAGGGCATCGTCGGGCCCTGGGCCGTGTTCCCGGCCCTCCACTCGCTCTGGTAGGCGGCGGCGATTTTCTTCTGGAGGCCGGGGTGGCCGCCGTAGCCCTCGTCGAGCAGACCCATCCAGCGCTTGGCCAGCGACTGGGCGACCTCGCTCGCCGGGTCGGCCGCCAAGTTCGCCTTGACCTCCTCGATGAGGGCGGTCCATTTTTTCTGGTAGTCCTCCATCATCTCGGGGGGATACTTCTTGCCGATCTCCTCGAATTCCTTCATGTCGGATTCGGTGAAGTGCTTCGCCCAGGTTTGCTTTCGGTCTTCGCTCATTTGAATGTCCTCCATGATGGTAATGAATTTTTTCCAATCGAGCCGGCCGCCGGTTTCGGCCATCCGCGCCGTATCGCGGAGGGCTTTGGCCGCCCGCTTCAGCCGTTCGATCTCCTTGTCTACGGCCTCGGCCTGCAAACGCATGGACTTGAGGAGGGCGGTTCGAGGGCGGGCCAGGGCCCGTTTGATATCCGCGAGCGACAATCCCAGGAATTTCAAGGTCACGACCTGCTGCATCCGGAAAAGGTCCTGGTCGGTGTAGTACCGGTACCGGTTGGACGTCCGGCCGCTCGGCTCGAGAAGCCCGATCTGGTCGTAGTAGTGGAGCGCCCGGACGGTGACCTTGGTCAGCCGGGCGAAGTCCTTGATCCGATAACGGCGGCTCATCTCGCACCTTCGTCGGCGAGTATAAACTATGACGTAACGTCAATGTCAAGGAGGCGAGTTGACAGCCCTCTCCTCGGTGCTATAGTTTGAATGATGCCTCTCTTATGCATGGTCGTCGGCGTTCCCGCCTCCGGCAAAACTTCTCTGGCTAAGGCCCTGGGGCGAAAGATCGACAATTCGGCGTATATCTCGAAGGACCTTATCCAGACGCCGTTTACGGATTCGGAAAGAATTGCGGGCCGAATGTATTCCATGATTCAAGGTCCCACGTACCAAATTCTGGTCGATTTCGCCGACGTTCAATTGGGTCTGGGCAAAACACCGATCATCGACGCCCCCTTTTCCATCAATCATCGGCGGAAGGACGAATACAGCGATTGGGTCCCTCCTTTCCGGAATGCGGCCGAGAAGCATCTTGCCCGATTGGCCATCGTGAGATGTGTTCCGCCCGACGAAGAGACGCAAAGAAAAAGGATCGAGGAGAGGCTGAAAAGGAAAGAATCGAAATGGGACCGATGGAAGCTCGATCATTGGTCTGAATTTCGGGAACAAGAGCCTTTCGACTTTCCCATCTCCCACGATGATGTTTATGAATTCATCAGCGATGAACGCTTCGAGGCGAGGACGGAAGAAATACTTTTTCGCCTCAGGAATGCCTACTTGCTTTTGGGCGTGTAGGAGAGGTCGGGCCGGTAACGGCCGGTTTTGGTCTCCATCTTCATAATGAGCGTCCGGGTCTTTTTCGAAAGAGCGGCCCCGTCCTCCCCCAGCGCCTCCCAGAATTTCTCTTCCGCGGCGGCGTAGTCGGCCGCGCTCTTGCCGTACTCGAACCAGACATAGACCGGCATCTTCGTTCCCAGGCCTCCCTGATAGGTCATGAAAGGGTCGAGGGCTTTTTTGGCCGCGCTCAGGGCGATCCACTCCTTGTTCACGGCTTCGAATTCCGCCTCTTTTCCCGGCGCGAGCCAGACGAAATCCCACGTATAATAGCCGATCTCTTCCGGCTTCAGGCGCTCTTTCTCCGGCAGAAAGGAAATGTCCGGACGGAAAATCCAGAATTGATAAACCCGTTCGATCTCGGCGGCGGCGAGACGCTCGTGAAGCGCCCGATAATTTTCGGGGCCCATTTTTTGGGAAATCTCCGCCCAAGCCTTGAACCACGCGTCGGCGCCGGCGTAGCCATTCATGGAATAGATGACATAATAGTGGCTATCGTCCGTGCTGTAAGTGTCGAGAACGAAGGGAAAGCCGTGCGTTTTCAGGTTGGCCAGCAGCTCTTTAACAGCATCTTCGTAGTCGGCGGTCCGGGAAATATCGATGAGGAAGTCGCCCATGAGAAAAAGCGGAGGCTGGTTCTCCTGGGATGAAGCCGCGGCCGGCATCACGGCGAGAGCGGAGGTCAGGGCAAAGGCTAAAATCCGATTCATGCGTTCTTTCATGAACTCCTCTTTCATCGGCGTCGGGAGAAAAAGCCTAGCGAGTGGCCGGCTCGAGCGCGGCCAGGCGCTTGCGGGCGTCGGCCGGCTCGGGAAAGATCTTGTCGGCGTCCTTCCCGTATTCGAGGAA
>Ga0194125_10008163_pt1 | contig 14852 bp, 17 predicted proteins | sample TA2KigC250mmetaG_FD_148626 | JGI IMG/M metagenome (GOLD analysis project Ga0194125, IMG submission 148626) | Freshwater microbial communities from Lake Tanganyika, Tanzania - TA2015034 Kigoma Deep Cast 250m | ecosystem: Environmental > Aquatic > Freshwater > Lake | place: Tanzania: Lake... | reverse complement strand
ATCCCTTGTTCAATTGACCATGATACTTGATGATTGAATAGTTTGAAAATATAAGCTGCCGATATTGCTGTAAGCTGTTCAATCCAACTACTTGGAATTAAATAAACAATATATGTGCAAATAAATAATGTTAAAAAAAACTTGATGAAATATTTGCTTGAAATTTCCACATGGTATTAATGGTTTTGTAAAATAAAAATTGGCTGCAAAGAAATTTCATCTACCATATGGTTTCGTTAACCATTGAAGAAGCTCAATAATGTAGCCCTCTGGATCCCTAATGAAGGAAACTTGCATATCTAGGTATTTTGGTTGTTGGGGTTCAGAAATTTCTACTCCTCTACTTTTAATTTTTTTATACCATTCATCTAAATTTTCAACAAAAAGACTAAGCATGACTGGCTTATCATTTGAAGGCTTAATACTTCCTCTTTCACCGTCTACAAGCCCTACATGAACACCTTCACATATTTTATACACCTGAGCAAAATCGACATCAATGACTTTTTGGAATCCTAACATCTCACCATAAAATGTATTTGCACGTTTCAAATCTTTATAATAAAAAAAAGTTATGCTTCCGTATGGTTTCATTTAATCACCAATACTTTCCGCGTGCAGTAATTGGCCAGACACTAGCAATTTTACCATTTTTTACGACAATCAAATTTTCATGTTGATTAACAGCAGTGCAGCAATGGTTTGGAATCAGCTCAATTTTTTGTCCCCAATGAAGTTTTTTACGATCTTCACTGTTTTCTTTAAAGCTTAAGGTGCAATGCTCTTCACTGAGACTTGCTCTATCAAAATCAATTTTATTGCCATCAGCATATGCTAAAACAGGAGGATTAACTCCTGCATTGGGCGCACCAAAAACTTTGCTACCAGCATCAGTCACCACTCTATTTTGATGCGTTGTGCTAATTATCGTTGATAATAGACTCAAACTATTCTTGAAATATACATTATTTTCAGATTTCCATCCATAACCTGAGCCTTCAGGTCCTGCTCCAAATACAAAGCTTCCTGGCTCGATCTCAGTTATACCAGGATATGTTCCAGTAACTTCATATGTTCCTGTACTTCCAGCACTCACAATTTCTACAGGAATGCCCGCTTCACATATCATATTTGCTGTATCAACGGTTTGTTTATTTCTTTGAAGTGCAGTTTCACGGTTAACCGGATTCTCATACCCATAGATACCTCGAAAAACAAGATGAGATAATTTGCTTATTTTTATAGCTAAATCGACAGTGGGTTGACCAGGGGGTGTTCCACATCGACCATGACTCATTTCAATAATTACATGTTGTTTTACTCCCCACCTCTCAGCCGAGTCATTAATCATCTCAGCTTCTCTGATGTCATCGATACTTGTGAGTACTTTCCCTTCACCCATTGACACATTATAGCCAACTAGGCACTCAATTTTCCTTGGATCCGTGAGTTCCTGACTGATCAAGATATTGGTTTTACCATATAATATTCCACTATTAAGTAAAACATCAGCTTCACTAAGCTTCTGCGTCATCACTCCCAAAGCTCCAGCGTCAATTAGCTTGTTACAAATTGCTGCTGCTTTGAAGGTTTTAGCGTGTGGTCGAACACCTACACCAACTTTTTTTGAAAATGTGAACATCTTGTCAATATTCCAATTAAATTTATCGAGATCAAGAAGCAAAGCTGGTGTTGGTAAATCTTGAATATCTAATCCTGCATACAACATATCAATAGAAAAAAGGGATCTTTCGGTTACTAAAATTTGTGTTTAGATACCGACTCTATAACGATCCATTAGCTCCTGACGCTTACCTTCATTCCATCCGGTCACATCTGTATAGTAACCAGTTATACGACTCCACCATTTGACGCTGTCTGAACCACATGTTGGGCAATTTTTAAGTAAACCTGTGTTTGTTGATTGACATTTGCTGCATACAGTCAGGTCTTTAGTGTAACTGAAGTAACCTATCTGGGTGTTTCTACAGATTCTTTGGGTTAACTTGTATAATGCTTCAGGATCACTACAGGATTCACCAAGCCACGCATGGAAGATGTTACCACCACTTAATATTGGGAAGAATTTATGCTCAATATCCAGCTTTTTACCAAGAGCAATCTTTGCTCCAACATATGTGTGGGTTCCATTACTGTAGTATACTGGTAAGTCTCGTTGCCCTTTAGCTAATGCAAGGCTTCCTTCAAGATCTCCTTTCACAACTGACTGAGCATATTTTTTGTATTGAGGAGAAACCAAGTCACTGATAGCAAAAGTTTGAGCTGTGCTCTCAGCTGGAGTTCTAGCAAGCATTAATTTGAAGCCATTCCTCATCTCAAGGCCTTTACGATATTTCTCCATATCTAAAAGCAGTCTTACTGCTAGTCGAACACTGTCATCACTATCATGAAGTTGTTTACCTGTGAAGTGTTGAACCATCTCATTTATGCCAACCACACCAATCACATTAACTAATTCGCTGAAGTCAACAGCAGGTGGTGCAAGTCTACCTGTTCTTGGGTCACGGGGAGTCTGGGTTGCGAAGGGTACCATTTTATTGTTTATTGCCTTCTGCATCCAATGTTGTTTTGCTTTAAAGACCTCAACTGCTAGTCGCATATTCTCTTGGGCAGCTTCAAACAGTTTATCATAGTCACCATTTGCCCTGTAAGCGAGTCGAGGCATGTTAAGAGATACTACTTGCCATCCACCCATACTAAAGTGCTGGCCATCTTCAAAAAATAATTTCTCATTAAATTTAGGATCAGTCTCAGGAGTGTTGGCAAACTGGTATGCACAGCACTGATAACAGCTTATTCCGTTACCATACCCGCGATATGTTGGAAGCATGTTATCAAAGTATGGGGCACCAAACTTTCCTACACTTTTATGAACTAGCATCCAGAGATCATCATACTCTGGTTTGAAGAATTCAGGTGAGACATAGTTTTCATTCTTCGGGAAGTTGAAGGGTTTACCCCAAAAATCGCCTTCTAATGAGACTTCAGTTATTGCTCGGAAGAAGGTCTGTACCTCATCCTCATAACTACCATAAGTATCAGGCCCAATTCTTCCTTTCATAACAACTGGAACATCTCTCCATATTTTTGGTACACCCATGGGAAGCTGAATATTACTAAAAACTAGTTGCCCACCACGAGTGACATAAGTTTGGGTGAGTTCATAAAACATCATCTGAGCTAGTTGCTTAACTCTTTCATAGGGTAATCCCCTCAGGAAAGGTGCAAGGAACATTGTATAGTACATGAAACCTTGTCCTCCGCTGAAGTTTGTTTGACCAGCTGCAAGCACCTTAACACTATGTAAAATCGCAACTTCAGGCTGTTTTGCTGGCCCAGCAACACTACTGCGGAACCCTGAACCATCTGGAACTAGACCGTAATAAAGGAAATACCTGAGATCCCAGTCTTGACAGAAAGGTCGTGAACCAAAATATTCGAGAGTATGAATGTGAATATCTCCTTGATGATGAGCTGTTGCTAATGTCGGATCCATTAGCAGGAGGTATTGTTCCTTACTTAACCTATCAGCCTTCTTTTTATGAACGGTCTCTGGATTAGGTTGTAAGTTCGCATTTTCTTTTGATTCGAATCCAGAACCAGTGTCGATGTCATAAGCATCAGGGACTGGTACACCAACACGGGTGAGGATGTTACGGTAAATCTGTAACTCTGGCATATTCTCTTGCTCGCTCCACTCGAGCATAACATTGTTTGTAATTTCCCTAATCATTGGACCAGAGACATATTTTGGTTTGATTAACCTGATACGTTTCTCCACTTCGTTAGCAATCTTCTCTGCTTTGAGCCCATTCAATGGCTGCATTCCAAACATAGTCTCTGCCAAGGCGGTTTCTCTTTGTAACTGATCAATAATCCGATTCTTTTCCCATGGAACAAGATAACCATCAGTTGTTCGAACCATGGGCATACCACGATAAAGCCTCTCAGCTCGATAGAACTGATCAATAGCCATCTGACCAGGTGGAAGCTCTTTACCCTTCTTTAATCCCAAGTAAGTCCCTCACTACATTTTCATTCAGTATCCCCTGAGGAAACATTTCTTCAGCAGCCACACATTTCTCCCCAAGTTCAAGTATAGGGGGATTACCAAACATGTTTTTCATAACAAACTCTGTCTGCGCTTCAGTATCAAACCATTTACTTTCAAAAATTAATTCATTATCTTTTAACCATGCTTTCAACACATCGCATTTAGAGCAATCAGGAAGGGAGTATACCCTTATCACAGAGTTCATTTGTTTCATAAGTTGCGTCTCCGATGGAGTACACTAGATTAGATGGGAAAACATCTGCTGATGGTTCTAATTAAATCTAATTATCTCATTTATAATACTTGGAATAATAAACTTTAGAACAATAACATATTATATGAAAATAATGATTATTGTCTTATAAAAATGTAATTATATAGATACATGTATGTTATGTCTAGAATAACTTATATATTAATCAGGTAATATAGTTTATTCAATAAAATCAGGAGAAACCTGATCAAATATGACAATCATTGTATGTCTTGTAGGCACATATTTCCGCCGTCATTTCGATGGAGTTCGTTATTGGAGTAAAATCCATGGCATTACTAAATTATATCTTTTGTATAGTAGCGTCGAGTCAACTGACGAGACAGGCGTTTTTAGTTATATGAGTCTACGAAATGCAGAGGAATTACGTGATAAATTAGAGATTCTTGACCCAGAGATGCTTGGCTATGACCCAATGAACCATAGATCCGCATTTAAGGCATTATATAATGTAGTTAGTAAAGCGAGAGCAGCTGGTGAAGAGGTGTTGATTGATACAACAAGTACTACAAACATTACTCAAGGAGTAGCTTTAACAGTAGCCCTAATGTTCAGAAATGCCAGAGTCTACTCTGTTCCCTCAGATAAGCCTGCTTGGTATGTTAATGGTAAAATTGGTGACGAAAAATTCAACCTTTGGTTCGAAAACGCTCGAAATCAGCCCAGTCGAGAACCAACGGAAATTCAGCTTCCTGGATATCGTCTTGAGCCTAATACTAAACATGAAGAGAAGGAATGGGATAGAGAAAAGAGGCTGCTTGTTCTTCTGCGTGAAAATGGGGGAGAAGCTGAATCAATCAGTGATGTAATTCGGTGGTTTGGTTATAAGGCAGCTTCAAGCACGTTGAGAAATAGGTTTAGTAGAATTGTTAATCGGTTAGAGCTTAAAGGTTTGATAGATGCTGAGAAAGGTAGCAAAATGAAAGTTATCAGTTTAACCGCTTTTGGTGAAATATTTGCTGAAGCATTATCAGAACAAAATCCCATATAACGATAAAACTTCCATGCAAAGTTTAACTCCCTAAAGACAAAAATGCTTAAAAATTTTCCATATCTTGACTATTTTAACTCAACAAGGGAGAGTAACAATACAATCAGTTATACTACATATTATTATTATATCTTACAGTATTATTACATTATTTCTTTATATTAGAGCGCAAAAAAAAAATTTCAGCTAAGTTTTTATGGACTCTTGAGTTTTTTTAATCCATATTTGGAGGATATTAAGTGTTAGCAGAAGTTTCATTGACACCAGCTGAAGGGAAACGCTTGATAGCTAAAGCAATTGCTCATATGGATTTAATTCAAGCAGCAAAAGAAGAGGGAATTTTAGTAATTGCTACTGGCACAACAAATGCGTATGTTGTTGAAGAGCTTTTTGGAAATCAAATTAGTGAAAAAGGGTATTTCACTGCTGGTGTCGTAACAGATAAGGGTTTAGAACTAACTGAACCAAAAATCCGCCTTGACCCTTATGTTATTGAATGTAAAAAGCAGTGAACTCTCAGAAGTTGCTGCAAAAATGGGACCTAATGATGTTTTCATCAAGGGTGCAAATGCTATAGATCCATTTGGTGCAGCCGGAATCCTACTTGGAGGTGTTGGAGGAGGAACTATTGGTGCAGTTTGGGGACATTTAACCACAAATGGTGTTACAACAGTTATCCCTGTGGGACTTGAAAAATTAGTACCAATAAGTCTTGATGGTATAGTTACACGTATTGGGAAAAATAGAGTTGATACCGCTTTAGATGTTAAATGTGGCATGATGGTGGTTCAAGGTGCTGTGATAACTGAAATGGAAGCATTCAAGGAACTTTTCGGAGTCGATGTATTGCCAATAGGTGGAGGTGGAATTGATGGCGCAGAAGGATGCAAAGTTTTTCTTTTAGATGGTCCAGAAGACGCCATTGAATCAACATTAAAGTTGATTAAAAAAATTAAAGGCGAACCAAAGCTTAAAACAAAAATCTCATAAAATATTTTTTAATTTAAAATAACATTTCACGAAAATAAAAATTTGAAAAAAACATTGAATATGTCTCGTAGTATATTGGATTAATGCACCATGCTTATAGATGTGGGTGCAGATTCAGGTTCGGATATTAATGCCTGAGAGACCTGCTTGGGAGATTAAAAGGACAATTTATACACGTGCAGAAGAAGATGCTGACATAAAATATGGATTACCACCCGAGCAGCGTAATCTTCAGCAACATATTAAACGTGGATTAATAGTCATTGATAAGGTGCCTGGCCCTACTAGCCATGAAGTGGCTGCTTGGGTTAAAAAACTGATGGATATCGATCATGTTGGTCATGGCGGAACATTGGATCCTAATGTTACTGGCGTTCTACCAGTATGCCTTGAGGATTCGACAAAAATTGTTCAAGCCTTACTTGATTCTGGTAAAGAATATGTTACCATTATGCGGACACATGAAGATGTCAGTGAAACAAAACTTCTGGAAATCCTCAATATGTTTGTTGGCGAGATCTATCAGCGACCTCCACTCAGATCTGCTGTAAGCAGACGTTTGAGAACAAGAATGATTTATGGGATAGAATATTTAGAGGGCAGTGGTAGAAACTGGCTTTTTAAAGTGAGTTGCCAAAGTGGTACGTACATTCGTAAACTCTGTGCAGATGTTGGGGAACTATTGGGTTGTGGGGCACACATGCATGAATTAAGACGTGTGAGAAGTGGTCCCTTTGTTGAAGCCCAAGCAGTAACTCTTTATGATCTTGCAGATGCGATGGATCTATTGAAAGAAGGCAATGAAAAACCATTATTCAAGGCAGTACACTCAATTGAGGAAGCTTTGAGCTTACTTCCTCATATTTGGGTACGTGATTCAGCTGTTGAAGCCATTTGCACTGGAGCACAGTTGGCAATACCGGGGATTCTGAGATTAGAATCAGGTATTAAACCCAAAGAACTAGTAGCAGTTATGACACAAAGAAATGAAGCCATCGCATTGATGCGCTCAGAGATTTTAGGAGAGGAAATGATCGATTTAGAACATGGAATCGCAGCAACATCCGAGAGAGTAATCATGCAGAGGGGAACCTACCCTAAAAAGTGGTAAATCGTGTCGGAGCACTATTTTACACAAAATCCAACCTTAAAGACTGAAAAAGGACTTATTAAATGTACACTTAGGGGAATAGAATTAGAATTTTTAACAAGTTCAGGTATATTTAGTCATAAAAAAATTGATACTGGAACCCGGATTTTAATCGAAACCATGCTTTTACCGGATAATGGTAAGTTATTGGATCTTGGTTGCGGGTATGGGCCTATTGGTATTGTGGCATCAAGACTTAAACCAAGCTTAGAGGTCTGGATGACTGACTTAAATTCGAGAGCTATTGAATTATGTAAAGAGAATATCAAGATAAATGGAGCTAAAACAATTCACCTTCTAGAAGGTGACCTTTTTTCACCTGTCAAAAACATGGTTTTTGATACAATAATTAGTAACCCACCCATCTCCGCTGGTATGAAAAAAGTTGTTGAACCGTTAGTTGAAGAATCATTGAACCACTTGATAGTAGGAGGAAGCATACAACTGGTAATACAATCTAATAAAGGTGGAAGAACCCTTAGTGAATATTTAAGAAAATATTTTGGTGCTTGTAAGATTCTTGAGAAGAAAAGTGGTTACAGTGTTCTAGCTGCTTTTAAACAATGAAATATTTTGAACAGATTTCTTCTCCACTTGCCCATAGAGCTGTCTGGATGTCTCTGATTCCTTTAATCTCTGATATTTCTTCATTAATCTTCATCATGTGATCGAAGTCATGGATGACTCCTATTGCTAGAAGATCGTGGTCACCAACCGTTTTTGTTGCCATGATTATGTTAGGCATTTTAATCAGTGTTTCAAGTATCTTGTTTATATCGATTTTTTTACTTTTGTCAGTGGATACGTCAATCTGGAATGCAGCTAATCCCTCATAATTTATGCTTCTTAAATTGATAATCACTGTTGAACCTCTAATCAATCCTTTTTCTTGGAGCTTCTCGTAGTGGTTGATTATTGTGTCAGGTGACTTGTCAACCATTTTTGCGATTTTCCTGAAACTGGTACGAGCGTCTTTTGTTAGCTCTTCTAAAATTTTTGAATCAACTTTGTCCATCTAATCACCTTTAATAAGGTTAGTTAGCTCAAAATTCTCTGGACATAGTAGAATATCGTCTACCCAGATGCTTGTCTGAATGTCTCTTACGTGTGGGAAAGCTTTAAGATTCTCTTTTAATGTGCTTAATTCCTTCATATCATGTTGAACTGCGACTGCAAACAGATTATGAATCCCCACTGTAGGAGTACAGAAAATGATTCCTTTCTGCTTCCGAACCTGAACAGCAAACGACGCCAATTCACCTGGATCCACATCGACCTCAAAACTAGCAATACACTCATAATCCAGCAGACGAGGATTAAGCAGAATCGTGGTTCCCTTAACTATCCCATTCTTTTTCAACCTGTTAAATCGTTTAATTACTGTATCAATAGAGACATTACATTCCTTAGCAATATCAGCAAAATTAGTTCGAGCATCACGTTGTAAGCTACGTATTATTTTCAAGTCTTTCTGGTCGAACTTCATAAAATATTCAAATAGAAATATGTTGGAGGAATTTAAAATCCTAACCTCAAATATTTAATAAATTAAGGGTTTCTCAGAATCAGAATTTTCTCTGAACAATATTATGACATTACCAATGACATCAATAAGAACCGCACCAGTTCTTTCCTCAATTAAAGAAGCGAAATTATTTTTCTCATCCTTAAAATCAAGAAACTTAACTTTAATCAGTTGATGATCAGTAAGAGCCTTATCAATAGTATCTAAAGACTGCTCAGTTAAACCATTCTTACCAATATGAACCACAGGATCCAGTGAATGAGCTAAAGCCTTCAGATTTTGACGTTGCTTACTAGTCAGCATAAGAACCGAGAGGGACATGTAACCACTAATCTTTAAGCATATCTCTAAACAAACCTGTAAATTAAATCCAAAAAAAACATAAATGTATACAGAAAAACATCCAACCTTATAAGATTTAAAAGAGTGAAGCACATGTAGATGCTTTGCAGCCCGGTCGTCTAGTGGACAAGGATGGAGGGCTTTGGACCCTTAGACCAGAGTTCGAATCTCTGCCGGGCTACCATCAAAAATGGTATAATATCAATTCTACAAATTAATATTGATCTCAATATTATATTTTATATTATGTAAATATTGAGTTGGTTTATTTAAAATATTTTTCTAAGATTAACTAGTTGCATTATTGAAATTTATTTTCACTTACATTCTTTGTCACTTTTTATGTAATTTATTGGGAAGGTTAAGATCTTTTTCTATTCGTTCTGATAGTATCGTTGCGAGCCTTGTAGAAATTATTGATGATGGTATTGTCAATATGATGATTATTATGAAAGTTATTAGGATGCTTTGTTGAGTGAAGGGTTTCAAGAATGAGATGCTGCTAAGCATGTTTTGGAATATTTGGTTTATTGGTAAGCCTGAGATCTGCCATATTAATCCTGATAAAAGCCACCAGATAGTTGGAAAGATTATCCCAAACAAGGTTTTTGTTGTTTTTTTGTTAGGATTTGATTTCAGTGTTAGCAGATCAAGTGTTAATCCAATTAATAGCCCTAGAATTGGTTTGAATAACCCGGGTGTACTGCCCCAGATGGTTGTTGGCATCGTTAAAATTCCATAGAGTAGGAAGTATAGTGTAAAGATCTTTTTGGTTGTTATTGCCCATGCTAGGTAGGAGAGGAAGAGGTTGAAGGGCACCATAAGTATTGCACCAACAAAAACGTGGGGAATAACCAAGTTTAATGTTGGAGCAATATACAAAGAAACCATAAAATTTAATGAGACAAAGATGGAAATCAGGGCAATATCAAAGGATTTGTATCCATTTTTCTGGTTCATCCCAGTTTTTTTCTGCCCTTCAACCATTACTATGCTGAAAAATATCGTTCAATAAAAAAGATTTGAAATTTCTTATTTGATTTTTGAAATTAGATCCTCATCCGATTCATCTTCGTCGCTGTCATCTTCGCCGTAAATGAATTTAAGGTCCTCAAAGGTGAGTTTTTCACCAGCTTCCATTTTTCTCAGGGCTTCTTGTCTTAAGCTTTCAAGGTGAGCGTTAAGTTTTTCTTTCTTCTTCTCTTCCTCACGTAGTTCTTCTGCTTTTAATCCGCTTCTTATTCCTCGTATCTCAAGCATAACAGCGTCTAACTGTTCATCAATTGATTTAATCTCGGTTATGTTCTCAACAAATTTTGCGTGTGCTTGATTAGCTTTCTCTCTTTCTTCTTCAGCTTTTTTGAATAGTAGAAGCATGGTTTCGTGGTGTTGTTGGCTTTGTTCACGGAGCTGATTCATCTCATCTCGAATGTTCCGTATCTCCATCTCGGTAGCCTTTGTCTCTGCAGTTGCTTCCAGCGTTGCTTCTTCACGTTTCGGTGGTTTCTTAAAACCGTTTAATCTTTTCCTAAGTTCATTTGCTCTGTTAAAGAAATCTTGCTCTCTGTCAAGCATTTCTCTTGTAGGAGTTGTCATGACGGTCCATTCAATGCTGTTAAGATCTCGCTCAATCTTGCGTTTTTTGGGAATTTCACGGTAATTATTATTGATTTCTTCTTCTATTCCTGCCAGTTTCTTACGTTTTTCGTCTAATTGCTCAAATAATGGTTGTAGCTCAGCTTTTACTTCAGCTACTCTGGCGTTTATCCTATCCCTTTCTTCTTTATGCTTTAATGCTTCTTCCCGAATCTTATGAGATGACTCATTGAGTTTTTCTCTCTCATCTCTCCACTTATTGACTTGTTCGAATAGGGTAGTTCTTTTACCTCTAAACTCCGCAGCTTTTGTTTCAAGCTGTTCTAGTTTAAGATCGTCAGTAGACATTATGGTAGATGCTCCACGTTGTGACTGGTTAACTTCAGTGACCAAATCAGATTAGCCTCTTACAGAAAAAGACATCGGCTCCTTCAACCAATATCGGCTCATAAACTCCTCAGATAGTTAATAAATGTTTTATGGAATTCAGGTATTACTTTTATTAAAAATCGTATCAATAACCTGTCAATTATATTAATAATTATATTATAGTAAATATATCATAGTTTTGTGGCAATATGGGAACAACAATCGGTTTGATTACTTCAATTCTTGCTTTATTTTGTGGGTGTATCTTTTTTGTGTATGCAATCAAGTATTATGCTTCAGTAATAATTTCCTTAGGAGAAGTAACGAAGAAAATTTTAACGTCAAAAATTGATGGAGATTATAACTCTTTAGGAAATACTAAAATGCCATTTATTTCGATCCATCTACCATTTTATAATGAAGGAAAAGTTGCTAGACGCATATTAAATGCATGCTGTAGTCTGGACTACGAGAACTATGAGATTCTAATTGCAGATGATTCAAATGATGAAACGATAAAAATTTTAAAAGAATCATGTTGGAGACAACCGAAGCCAGTAATCAAATTTATTCACAGAAGCAATCGTTCAGGTTTCAAGGGAGGGGCTCTTGGAGAAGCGTTAAGTTTTATGAATCCATCAACCGAGTTTGTAGTCGTATTTGACGCCGACTTCATTCCTCCAAAAGACATTCTTCTCAAATTTGTTAATCAGTATAGTAATAAAACTGGTTCAGGATTAAATAATCTCGCTGCAATTCAGGGATATCAACTTCATTACCTGAATAAATCAGAGAACTGGGTTACGAGAGGCGTCAGAGCTGAATTTAGTGGAAGCTACATGGTTGAACGTGTAGCTGAAGAAGCTTATGGGGGACTTAAAATGATTAGTGGAAGCGTTTTTTTCATTCGAGCAGACATACTTAAAGATCTAAAATGGAGTACAAGCATAACTGAAGATTGGGAGCTAACCCTTAGACTCTATTTAAAAGGGTATAAAATCGTTTACACACCACTGATTCAAGCACCAGCAGAAATGCCTACGACAATTAGGGCTCTTGCTAAACAGAGAATGCGTTGGGCAGAAGGACACACTTATTCTGCGAAAAAATTTTTTTGGAAAATACTCAGCTCACCTAACCTTACTTTCTTTGAAAAAGCAGAGTTCATCTATTTTGTTCCATATTATCTTCAGTCATTTCTGTTGATTTTTGGTACAATGAGCTGGATAATATCTGAAATTAATCATAGTTATCCCTGGTTTTGGTCGCCATTATTTGGTTTGAGTTTATTGATTAGCAATTTTTTTGCTGTTCCCTTAATGGGTTTTACAGGATTATTCTTAGAAGGAGATTTGAAAAAAGATTATTCTGGAGTCTTCTCATTCATTGCATTAAGCTACATATTGGCACCATTCCAAGGCTATGCAGCATTAAAGGGTCTATTTGAGAAAGAAGAGGGAGAGTGGATAAGAACTCTAAAATCAGGAAGCATAACAGATAAGGTCCTTAACATTAAATTAAGAGGCTTTTTAGCTAAACTAAAGACACTGGGCGGTCTATTCAATAATTCTAGCTTCTCTCGATCAATTTTCACAAATTATTCAGTTAAACAAGTTTTATTAGGATCTTCAATTTTTTTCATGATATTACCTCTACTAGTTGGCGTTTTTTGTTATATAAGGTGATGATATGGGGAAATTTTACACAATAATCGGATATGACCTCTATATTTATGTTACAGGCAGAGAGGATTTAATTGATTTGGAGAAAATATCGAATATAACCGGCTTCTTTGAGTCAAATAATGTTTGGCGTTTATCCCCAAAACTTATTTTCGGTAAAGATGTTTCTCGAAGCTTTTTGAATCAAGTATTAAGAATGTTGAATATTGAAGGATACCAGGTTAGAGATAATAATAGAGGATCACTTGAACATTTTTTTGCCAGTGGAGATGAGAGAAATTTAAAGTAAAGCTATTCGTCAATGTCATTTTTCTCAGTAACAACGGGCGTACCTTTTTTACCAAAATTGATGATTAGATCGACCAGTTGTTTCTGATCAACTTCAGCTCGGCTTCTCCAATCCAAATAAAGTATGCCTTTATCATCTTCACCCAAATACCCTTGCTGAATATATCTATCTACATTCATCTTAACTCTCCAACCAGGAAGCTTTTCCTGTAGCATCTTCTCGACTTCAATTCTAGGCGATTTCCCTTGTTTACTAATAATATACGCTATCGCCACGGCTAATCCAGCAATATCGTCTACACGCCAGCCAATGGTTTTTGCTGTCTTCTGATCAATGCTTCCGCGTAAAGTGATGTAAAATCTAGCATCAGCTAGATGCGTTGAGTCGGGGTCAACGATATTTGGATCATCAAACACCCTCATCACTTTAAGGTCGAGTGGCTGTAACTGTTTATCAAGCACTTCTAGGACACTCTGCCATTCAGGTCCTAGTTCTTGTTTAAGCTCCCATCCTCTGACTCCCGGCAGGCGGTGATGTTGAAAGAATAATAGATGCACTGCATCTCTGAGTTTGTTGCTATACATCGCTTCGCTTCTTACTCTTTTCGCCATCTTCTCCACTCCTCATAATCCACTAATGTGGGAATGCTCAACTTGGATTTGCTAGGATTAGATTTTTGGATTTTATTCCGAGTGATTTCGATTGTTTCAGAGAACCGATCAATTTGAATCTCTGCATAACCATAACTCACTAAAAAAACAGTCAGATAGCTTCTTCTTATAGTCTCATCGTAGGTATCTGCTCCGATCCAATCCCAATATTCAATCTTACCTTCTTCACCAACTTTTTTACCAAGTTCAGACCAGAAAGCTTCCAGAAGCTCGTTAAATCCTTCTTCAAGCAGAAATCCCAGCATTTTCGCATCTTCAAGGGTTGCTATCTCAGCATCAACCAATTGTAATTCAGGTTCTTTCCATCGTTCACCAAAGGGGATTAAATCAGCCCAATACCCTAGACTCCCAGCTAATGTTTTTGCAGAAAGTTGTTCCATCTCTACAACTGGATGCCAGCTTTTCAAAAATGCTTCAGCGATACTAGATATTTCCATTCTGAGAATCTGCTGATTAAGTAAAAAGGGGTCTTTGTATAAAGTTGTGCTCTTGTATTGTATCCAGTCATTTTGACGCTGAAGCACATTACTTAACTCTTTTAAAGCTGAAGCATCGGTGCAAAAGTCTTTAACATCTTGTAGTTCAGGGTAATATTTTCTAATAACCGATAAAATATAGTCCACATCAACATCGAAGGGCTCAACACCCCCTGATGTGACAGCTTTGCATAAGTTGATTATTCCTCTGAGCTCTGTTTCTACTTTTTGTTTAGACATTTCTAATCCTCGACTACCTTTACTTCAGATTTGTCTTCAGTTTTATGAATCATTATTATATGCACGTCTTTACCTCGGAATGTTATTTGGCTTGGAGTAATTGCCATATATTGATCGAGGGTACCCTCCATCGTATTAACGATGAATTCAGAGACAACCTCTTTGTTTCTTGGATCCATATG
>Ga0194125_10008159_pt1 | contig 14854 bp, 16 predicted proteins | sample TA2KigC250mmetaG_FD_148626 | JGI IMG/M metagenome (GOLD analysis project Ga0194125, IMG submission 148626) | Freshwater microbial communities from Lake Tanganyika, Tanzania - TA2015034 Kigoma Deep Cast 250m | ecosystem: Environmental > Aquatic > Freshwater > Lake | place: Tanzania: Lake... | reverse complement strand
AGAAGATATTACCTTTAGGTAGCAAAATGGCCATTGGATATGCTGGTGATATAAAAACTGCAGCCTTAGTAATAAATAGCTTGCGGGGAGCAATAAGGAAAAAATCCAGGCTAACGATTCCTAGAGTAATGGTTTCGGAATTGGAAAGGACAGCTAAATACCATTATAAGAAAATCAAAGAGCCTTTAGCGTTTATCATTGGGACAATTGATAACTCCGGCTTAATTGAGGTTTGGTCTTTTAATTTTCCTTTTTTTACTCCTAAAAAACTAAAAAGTGGTTTTACAGTTATTGGTTCGGGAAGTGTTGTTACCAATTATCTTCAAAAAAATTTAAAAGTGTTCGAAAATCCAAATCATGACCTCAAAAAGAAAGCGGACTTACTTTTTATAAATTTAGGTAGTGAACTTGGGAGACAAGGAATAGATACAGTTGGCGGAATGTTACAAACAATTTTAATTGAACCAGATCAAACCCTTAAGATATGGTTTTATTGACATTGACCCTGACAAAGAACCAAATGCTAAAAGCATTGAAATGGAAAAAGGAGTATGGACACAGCATGACTTAACTAAAAACATTACTACTCAATTAATTGAACCAATAAAATTAATTAACGAACCAGCAAAAAGACTTCAATTTCATGATTTTGAACTTCCACCAGGTGAAGCGACAACTAAATGGCATTTGACATATTTTTTAACCTGTACTGGAGTCAAAATAGCTCCCGGAACAATTGAATTTTTTAATCCTTTAACAAACGTTGCCTCTCATAAACTTCCTTTTTCCCTAGATTTAATTGCAGTAGTAGGACTTTGGGGGTCACCCGGAGACCATAAGCTAAGATTTGTACTTAAAAACGAGAAGGAAGAAGAAGTTTACAGTCAAAATATTCATATCGAGTATCTTCCTGAAGAAATTGATACTGTTTCTAAAATTCACTTGACCATTGAAAAATCTGGTCCGGCAATACTGGAATGTTATGTTGATAGAAAACTGATTGGCAGAAGAGCAATGTATTTTGGTCATGTTAAAGAAAATCTACCCTCCTCAGGTATGACTGATGAATTTACCCGAAGACTAAAAAAAACCATGATGGAGAATCTGAGAAATTGCACTGATGAGGTAATTGAAAAATCTGATAAAGCAGAACTTGTTTACTTCACCATCTGTGAAACTGCTATTCATCAAGAATCTTATTTAAAATTTGAAAACCAGTTTATGGTTTCGTATTGGAAAACCTATCCGCTCCCTCTTAGAGCTCATATCGCTAGTGCTTTTAGATTTCCAAAAGGAACACATCATATTGAAATAAAACTTGTTGATGCCTCAACCAGAGAATCATCACTCATAGATACTGCCACAGTCACATCAACTTCTAGCTTTGTAATCAGCCCTATTCATGGCGAAACGATAATCAAAATACCCAAACCGGGAATTTATTTTGTCAGTGTTTATGTAAATGATAAAAGAGTCGGAACTGTTATTTTGGCTGCCGAAACAGACAATCCAAAATATTCATTTACACTTATGCCCGAACAGATAGCTCAAATTAAAAAAGGAGAATTATTAAACCTACTAAAAAGAACGCCACAGCATTCTGATAGTTGATAAAAGCTATCTGTGGAACAAATCCTCAACACTAACACCAAACTTTCTTGCCATTTTCATCAAGAGCTTTAGAGATGGGCTTTCTCTGCCTTGCTCGATGTAGCCCATGTAAACTCTTGAGATTCCAAGCTCATGAGCTAAATCTTCTTGAGTTAAATTTCTCTCCTGTCTAAGTTTTTGCACCTTTTTTCCTAAGCTTTTTAATGTCTCCTTAGTGGTTTTAACCATATACCTAAATTCTGGCTTGAGACTGGCATTTACTCCACTAAGCAGAACTAAGCAAATAGCCTTAAAAAGAGGGTTGTTTTTAACTCTAAGAAATACTAAGATATATTTATAGGAGAATTATGAAAAAGATAATTGTTTTTTCTGTCCTAATCGCCACTCTGCTCTTTACAATCGCTCCTTCTACCTATGCAAAACAGGATATTTTTAAATTGCCGATACCCGCTTGGTTTGGCCAGGCAATACAACCATTTCAAAACACTCTAAAAGCGTTAACAGGCAAGGTTGACAACCACGAGGCAAGGATTGCTGAACTTGAGAAAAAAGTGGCTGATTTAGAAGAAAAAGTAAAACAGTTAGAAAATCGATTGGTAACAAATCAACCCATAAATAATGAGCAGCTATCTATTGAAGGCGGAAGCGATAATAAGCTTTTGAACACCAATGAACAAACGCCATTCTATACCAACAACCAAGGAAACCTAAATATTGGTAGCCAAACAACTGAACAACCCATTCATTTAGACTTAAATTGCAACACCCCTAATTGCCAAACAGAACTGCAACTTCAACCTGGTAATTAATTACTATTTAACAACACAAGAATACCGCTGATAAATTTCAGAATAAATACTATTTTTAACCCCAAAACAGGTTCTTAAATTTTTATAGATATAGACTCCTGAAGACTTCTTTAGTCTTAAGTTATAGAGCCAGTTTAAATTTTTAATAGCAAATTTAATAATTTTAGTAACCGCCTTTATGATATAGGCGGTTTTTAGTAAAATAAGGATAGAAAATTAGGAGAATTTATGAGAATTAAGAAAAATGATAAAGCCTATCTATTGGATTTAAAAATAGATATTCAGGCTAAAAACAACCTTGCTTTTCAAGAAATCGCCTTACTGGTAGACAAACCTGACTTTTTAAATTTACTCCCTTTACTAAGAAATGATTTTGGGGTAGTTAACCTGGTTGGCCTAGATGAATATATGAACGTTACCTATGACAAGCCATTTCATAACAAGGAAAAAAAGAAAATAAACTTTGCTAAATATAAAGACGCAAATAAACTCAAAGAATTTGCCAAAGAAAATGAAATCATGGCTACTTATGGCAGGTTGGATGATGAAATGGATTTATTTCAGTTAATCGCTACCGAGGTAAATCTGGCCTGTATCCAGTTTAAAAGGCCGCCTTACTTCGCAGACGTGGTTAGACAGGCTGTTTTTTGCGGGGCGGTTAATGATGACTGTTTTAAACCAACCTCAGCCCAAGTAATCGAAAAGGATTTATTGTTTTCAACCGCCGGATACTTTCAACTGCCACAAATAGCCATCCTAATTTCTCCAACTACAACCTACGAGGAGCTAAAAGAGGTTTTTCGAAATGCCAACAAGTTATATAAAACAGATAAAAGGCTAATTTATTATCAACCAAGGGTTGACACCACCCCAAACATCAAAAAATACAGAAACTGGTATTGGGAAAGGATAAATGGCAAAACCTTTGAAGATATTGCGGACGATTGGAATAAAAAACACAATGACGAAACAAGTGCTATATATCTTGATGTGTTAAAAGCAGTTAAAGCCTACGAAAAGCTTCTCCTCTCCTAACCTGCAGTTTCCAGACTCCTAAATTGCATATTCCATAAACAGGCCTTTAAACAGGTTATCTAATCCATTTTCTTTTTAAGAGAATGGTCTTATGAAGTTAAATGGATACAGAGCAAGTCACAGAAACAGATGGTTACTAATCAAAAAAGGAGTCCTTAATCCCCAAGAATTTCTGTTGCTTGAATACTACTTCGATTCGATGGATTTTGATTCAAGGCATGGAAACTTTGGTGCATTTGAGTCATATCCGGAAGAAATCGCCAAGGATTTTAATAAAAAAGCAGAGACAATCCAGGATTGGCACAACAACTTATTAGCAAAAGGCTTTATTCAGCTTATAGACAAAAAGCGGAAGCTGTTTAAAGTTAAATCTCCCGAACGATATGGAACTACCTTTGGTTGCAATGCTCAAGACTTTGCTAAGAACGAAAAAAACACTCCAACTCTGGATTTTCTTCTCCAAAATATCTGTTTTTCTCCTGAGAAAGCGGAAATAAATCCTCAAAACAACACCAATTTAGCCTTAGACAATAACTCTAAACCTTTAGGTTCATTTAAGGGTGAGTTAGGTTTATCTCCTATTAGTTCTAAGAAGGTAGTGGTTATTAAGCAAGCAATTAGGAGTGACCAGGAATATCAAGACATATATAGTCGCGGCGATTTTTTAAGTTTGACTCCTGACGATATGAAATGGATTGACCAGAACATCCAAGAAAAAATCGAAATTGAAAGCGACGAGCAAGAAAAAGAAATCGTTCGCATTTATTTTGATGGCGATTGGGGTAAATACAGGAGTTCCCTAATAAGTTAGGAAAAGTTATGAATTTACGAATCATAAAGCCAGATAAAAGCTAATCAACCGATAATTATGAAAAACAGTAAGCCCATACCAACGAAAGAAAATAGCAATCCTATCACCTCCGGGACGAAGCCCGACATGGATGAATTGGCTAGGTTGTGGGTGGAGATGGTGCTGCGACAAATAAACAAAGCGCCAGTTGTTTTCTCTAAAGAAAGTTCAAATAATATTATTATAGGACAATAATGACAATGAAAATAGATGATAATATAGCCAAAATATGCGCCTATAAGAGAGTTTCGACTTCTGACCAGGTAGATTCAGGTGCCAGCCTAGAAGTGCAGGAAACCAAAATTCTGGAGAAAGTATCAGAACTAAAAGGCCAGCTTGTTGAGATTTATCACGACGATGGCAAAACAGGCACTAACATGAACAGGCCAGGGTTGAATGCAATGCTGGCTCGATGCTCAAAAGGAGATATCCGCTATTTAATAATTTACGACTCCTCAAGGCTCTCAAGAGAAACCAAGGACTATCTGACCATTAGAGCTTTGCTTAGCAAGTATGATGTTGAAATAGTTGCTCTTACTGGTATTTCGTCATTTGGTGATGACCCATATTCCAAGTTTTTTGATGAAGTTCTAGCGGCTGTAAATGCCCTTCATCCTAGGATTTCAGGCTATAAAGCCAAGCAAACCTGCACAGAAAAATTTAAGGCAGGTTTTTATCCCAGTTGGGCCCCAATCGGTTACAAGCAAATCGAAAATCCTAATCCAAAAGGTTCTTATGACAAAAGAATAACAATTGTTAATAAAGAGATTGCGCCATTTATAACTCAAGCTTTTAAGCTGTATGCCAGCGGCGACCATTCAATTTATACAATTAGGCAGTATCTTCATATAAATGGAGTAAAAGGCAAGTTGGGGAAAAACCTGCACTATTCCGCTGTCTATCAAATACTAACCTGCTCATTCTATTATGGATTAATGAAATGGGCTGGCATGGAAAAAATGGGTAAACACACTCCCTTAATTGATAAGGGGACTTTTGATATCGTTCAAGTGATATTAAGACGAAAGGGAGATTTCGGCATCAGAAAGAGAAAATACACTTTTTTACTGAGCGGTCTTGCTTTTTGTCAAGATTGCGGACGAAGGTATGTTGCCGAATATCACTATAACAAAAAATATGTTGCTGGTAATGGCAAATTAGGAATGTATCACTGTGGTGGTCTAGGCAAAAAAGGCACAGGCTGCAAAGCTCCTTATGTTAAGCTGGAAGTCCTTGAAGAGCAGGTTGACCAAGAGCTCGCTAAATTGGAGTTTAAAGATGAATTTATCGAAGCGGTTAAAAGGAATATCACTACAGTTTACCAAGATAGTGTAGACAGGATTAAACAGGCCAAAAAGGCTGTTTACAACCGCAGAGATGCCTTAGATGCCAAGAGACAAAGGGTTAACGATGCCTTTATGAATGGCGATATAACCGCAGAAGACAGAAAGTCCATGAATTCAAGCCTTGAGAGAGAAGCTTTAGGAATCCAAAAACAGTTATTTGATGTCGAAAAGGTGCAAACAATTGACATTGATGTTATCAGCGAAATATTAGATTTAACTAAAGATATTGCTAGAGTATATAGAGAAGCTGATATCTCCAGTAAACGAGCCTATCTGCACTTCTTTTTTAAGAGATTATTAATCAAAGACAAGAAAATCGCCAAGATTGAATATCAACCAGTGATTGAAGTCTTAAAACAGGCCAATACTGTTATATTAAGTACGTCTTGGCTCCACCGCGTGGACTCGGACCACGAACCATCTCCTTACAGAAATCCCTCTGTTACCAAAGGTCTGGACTATCTCATTCCCACTTCGCCTCTCGATAAACTGGGGGCTACGAGGGATCGGGTATATAGTCTCTACACGTTCCACATTCAGCTTGCATGAACGTGGTTTAGCTCGGGATTACCCTCCACTTCGATTATACTCAGTGTAAACTCTCTCAGGGTTTCCCCGAATTAGCCCGATTTTCCATCCGCCCTTTCGGGCGAGACGCTGCTTTTTTACAACAGGGAGCCGCTCTACCAATTGAGCTACGGTGGATTATCAATGTACAATGTACAATTTAGAATTTACAATTTCTCGATTTATAACTTTTCTCCCCTTTTAGCGTTTTTGATAATAGTAATTAAAATCCTGATTAATTCTCTGTTCTCTTCGATTAAATCTTCAAGTCTATCTTTAGGAATTAATCCCGATTCGGCAATCAGTTTTAACCAATACTCTGTTTCTCTCGCCTCTTTCAGGGCAATTGTCATTCCTCGAATAAACTCTCTCTTCGAACTAGCGTTTTGGGCCTCTTCAATATTCGCCCCAATTCCTGTTCCCGACCTTACAACCTGACCCCCAATTGCAAATCCGGCTGCATTCTTAGGCAAACTGACCGTTAATTTAATAATTCTTACTCCAAAACGGAAACTCCTCTCCCTGATGCCAAAAATCCTCTCCCCCACGCTCAAATTATACATTGTAAATTGTAAATTGTAAATTAGATTATTCGAGGTAATCTTGGAGCTTCTTCTTCCTCGAGGGGTGCTTGAGTTTGCGCAAGGCCTTAGCCTCAATTTGGCGAATTCTCTCTCTTGTCACCCCAAACTCCCGACCAACTTCTTCAAGGGTCATCGGCTTTTTGCCCTTTAGGCCGAAACGGTACTCCAACACCCGCGCCTCGCGAGGAGAGAGAGTGCCAAGCACCTCGCCGATATTATCGCTTAATAGCTGTTGAGTAGCCGATTCAAGGGGCGAAGGCCGAGTGGTATCTTCAATAAAATCAGCCAAAAACGAATCTTCGTCATCTCCTACTCGAGTGGCTAAAGAAGTCGTATCCTGACTAATCTTAAAGATTTCTCTGATCCGACTGGGCGGTATGCTTAAGGCCGTGGAAATTTCCTCCACCGTGGGCTCTTTTCCTAGTTCCTGAGTTAGCCGCCTTGAGGTTCGCACAATGCGATTAATCGTTTCCACCATGTGGACAGGAATCCTAATCGTCCGCGCCTGATCAGCAATCGCCCGCGTAATCGCCTGCCTAATCCACCAGGTGGCGTAGGTGGAAAACTTATAGCCCTTGCGCCAATCATACTTCTCCACGGCGCGAATGAGCCCGCCGTTGCCTTCTTGAATTAGGTCCAGAAAGCTTAAGCCTCCGGAAAGGTATCTTTTGGCGATAGAAACAACTAGCCTCAAATTTGATTCAACCAGTTTCTTTTTGGCCCGCAGATCCCCCTTTTCGATCCTTTTGGCCAAGGCAACTTCTTCTTCAAATTTAAGCAACGGGGCCCGCCCAATCTCTCTTAAGTACATCCTCACCGGGTCAAGAGTGGTAATCTCGCCCATGGCCGCCAGGGCTTCGAGCTCGCGCACTAACTCCTGGTGGGATCTTTCCTCTTCTTTCAGTTCTTCCTGGGTAATCGAACCAAAAATATCAACCCCGCTACTTATCAGTTTCCTAAAGAGTTCTTCGACTTCGTTCAAATGTTCTTCCGGCTCGGGGATCACCGCCAGAATTTCGTCGTGGGTAACGAAACCGGCTTTTTGCGCTTTTTTGACGAGATCTTTTATAGAAGAGGTCTTTTCTTTCATGGCGGTAATTATAACAAATTCTCAAGCCAATTTCTGCGAAAGGCGGCGAAATTCTTCCTGAAGCTTCCCCAATTCTTCTTCTTTCCCTTCCTCTTCGAGCCCCTTGATCAGTCTGCTAAGTTCCGCTAACTTCTCCCGCAGGACCAAGTCGGCCAAGTCTCTTTTGGTTTTTTCAATCTCCCGGTCTTTCTTTTCCTCATCCCGCAGAAGGTCGCCAAGATCGAATAAATAAAGATTGCTAAAGATTTCTTTAAGCTCTTCCGGCAGCTCCTTAGCAAACCCCTTGGGGCCAAATTTTTTCTTCTCCTCGGTAAAATTATCCAACGTCTCTAGGATTCTTAAAAAGGCGGGCGTCGCCAGAAGATTGCGCAGCTCTCTTTTTTGCAGTATTTTCAGCTCCTCTGCCTGAAAAAGAATGGCCAAAAGATATTCCTCAAGAACCTCTCGCCGCGATTTAGGCATTTTAGCACTTTGGTTTTCTTCGCTTGTTGAATTTTGAGTTTTGAGTTTTGAGTTTTGAGTTTTTTTAATCTGTTCCCAGACCGCCTCCTCGGCAATGCCAAGTCTTGCCGCCAATTCTTTAACATAGTGGGCCTTAACGATCTCGTCGCTGATCTTGACCAGCACTGGCACCAATTCCTGGCCGATTTTTCTCTTCGCTTCCGCGGTCCCTTGGGGAAATCGGCTAAACGCCGAGGTAATTAAAAAGTCAAAAACCGGAACAGCTTCTGCCAACTGCTTCTTAAATAAACCCGCGTCTTTCTGGGCCGCCTCGTCCGGATCCTTAAAAGAGCCCAAACTCGCCACTCTAACCTCGAAACCGGCATTATCGGCAATTTCCACTCCCCGCCTAGCGGCCATATCGCCAGCAAGGTCCGCATCCAGCGCCAAAATGATCTTCTGGCAAAATCTCTTCAAGAGGCCGGCCTGGCCCTCGGTTAAAGCGCTCCCTTTAATCGCCACGACATTTTGCACGCCCGCCTGGTAAGAGGAGATGGCGTCCAGTTCTCCCTCGACAACCACCGCCGCATCTTCTTTTTTAATGGCCTCTTTAGCGACCGACAAGCCGTAGAGAAGATCGCTCTTGTGGTAAACCAGGGTCTCCGGCGTGTTAATGTATTTTGGTGCTTCCCTGTCCCCTGAGGGCAAAATCCGGCCCGCGAACCCCCGTACGTTCCCCCGATGGTCCTTGAGGGGAAACATTAAGCGATCGCGGAATTGATCGTGCGACTCTCTGCCTCCGCCCGCCAGTCCCGCTCTTTCTAAGTCTTCTGGCTGATATCCTTTTCTGCCCACCAAATACCTCCTAAGGCCATCCCAAAGATTGGGGGCATATCCAATGCCAAAGACAGTAATTGATTCCCGAGTAATCCCCCGGCCAAGAATATACCTTAAGGCCGGTTGTCCCACGCGGTGGTTTAGAAGAAGATAATGATAAAACTCGCTGGCTAGATGATTAATCTGAAAAAGCTTTTCTTTTTCTGCCTCCTCGCCGGCCGGGCGATAAGAAACCAGTTTGACCCCTGCTCTTTTGGCCAAAAACCGTAGGGCCTCGCCAAAATCCATTTTCTCAAACTCCATTAAGAATTGAAAAATCGAACCGCCCCGGCCGCAGCCAAAACATTTAAAAATCCCCAGTTCCGGCGAGACCATGAAAGAGGGGGTTTTCTCCGCATGAAAAGGGCAAGTTGCCCGCCAATTCCGGCCGGCCTTCTTAAGGGGCACATATTCAGAAACAAGCTGGACAATGTCAACCTTGGAGCGGATTTCTTCAATTTGATCCATATTTTTTAACAACTCAAAATCTCTGGTAAGGATCTTAGTGCCTCGCTAATCGGCCAAATCTCCATCCCCCCTTTATAGATTTTTCTGTTTCCTCCGTAAATTACATATCCTTTAGCGACAGGATAATCCCCAAGAAAAGATTTCAGGCCCGTAAGATCATTTGGAAAAATATTTCTTTTGCTCTTAACCTCAAAAGCTTTTAAGCCCCTTTTCCCGTAGGCGATAAAGTCAACTTCAGCGCCGGCGACGGTTCGGTAGTAATAGAGATGGTAGTCCAGACCTAAGTAATCATTAATCGCCCGCAGGTTTTGGAAAAATAGGCTCTCAAGGGCCATCCCGCCTATAAATTCAGGCTGATCAAACGGTCCGGCCGGTCTTAGGGCGCGATAGACACCAGTGTCAAAAAGATAAAACTTGCCGTGAGAAACAAGTTTTCTTTTTGCTTTTTTGGCAAAAACCGGCAATCTTATGCCAATAAGCAAATCCTCAAGCGCAGCAAAATAATTTTCTGCCATTCTCCGTCCCACCGCGGCTTCCCTGGCTACTTCAGCCATATTCAAAACTGACCCCTGGGAAAAACTAGCCGTTTCCAAAAACCGGCCAAAGGCACCCAGGTTCCGGCTTATCCCTTCTTGAGTAATTTCCTGCTGCAAATAGGCCTGGAGATAACTTTTAAGATAATCTGTCTTGTCTTCGGCAGAAAAAACTCCCGGCAGGCCCCCAAACTGCAGGTACTCATTCAGTCGGAAATCATTGCCTAACTCGGCCGCCGTCAAAGGATGTAAATAATAAATCAGGGCTCGGCCAGCGAGTAAATTAACACCGCCTCGGCGCAATTTTCGCGCCGAAGACCCGGTGAGAACAAATTTATAGTTTCTGGTCTCGATCAGGCGATGGACCTCATCCAATAATTGCGGAATTTTTTGAATTTCATCAATAACAACCCAGTCGGTAAACCTGGGAGGAATTGATTCCTCTATGCGGGTAGGGTTAGCCAGAAGATAATTATATGTTTCTGCCTTGAGCAAATCAAAATACAAAGCGCCGGGGAATTTTGACCTCACCCAGGTGGTTTTCCCTGTTCCCCGAGGGCCAAACAGGAAAAAGCTTTTTTCTGCCGGGGGGACCAGTAATCTCGGGTACATAAGTACATTATAACTGAATATTTGTACTTGTCAAGTACAATTTCTGGGTCTTTAGTAGTTATTTCAGGACTTACGCGAGTAAAGTCCTGAAATCCTTTCATTTTCTCACCCCCTTTCAGTTTGCCCGAAAAGGACTCTCCTTTCGAGGCTAAATTACCACAGCAAAAATTCTTTAGGCGTAATAATTTTGGTTTTCCCAAACTTTTTAAGTGCCAGAAGGTCCTTATCGCCCGTAACCAAATAATCAGCTTCGCCAAAAGAGCAAAGATCCAGGACTTGGTTATCCTTCGCGTCTCGGCAAAGATTGACTTGCTCCGGTGGAATAATCTTAATTGGTCTGGTCTCGAATTCATCAAGGATTATTTGTCTTTGTTTTCGTTCAATACGATGCTCTTCTAAAAAGTTAGTCAATTCCGCCAGAACGAACGGAGAAACAAGAAGGACAAGTTTGTTCTGCCGAAAGTGTTTTATCACTAATCCCGGCTTCCCTCCCCACAAAATTCCCGAGACCAGGACGTTGGTGTCAAGAACGACCCGTGGCTTTATTGACAAACTCATACATTTCTTCCTCTGTCTTGGGATAGGGGATCTTTGCCCCTTTTAGATAACTCTTGAATTGTCTTCTGGCCTTCTTTATTGCCTCTTCAAACTCACCCTGCCATCTTACTTCTTCCGCCTGATAACGATCATAGGGAATAAGTACTGCCTGGGGAGAGCTGTTACGAATGAGAATATATTCTCTCTTCTGCAGAGCAACTTCGTCGATCAGCTGACTTAGATTATTTCTGGCCTGGGTAAGATTGATCAGGTTCGGCATGATACACAAAGTGTACAATAAAACAGCCAGTTTGTCAAGAGGGTAGAATGTATCCCCCCGGCGGCCAGGCCTTTCTTTTTTCGCCAATCCTCGGCCGAAGTCTGTCTCCCCAAGTCTTCCCTTTCAGCAAAACATTTAAAGTGAGCAGGACTTACGCACGAAGTGCGTAAGTCCTGAAATCCTTTCATTTTCTCGCCCCCTTTCAGTTTGCCTGAAAAGGACTCCCCTTTCGAGGCTAAATTTCTTACGCTGCGGAAGGAGAGGGATTCGAACCCCCGGTCCCGCTAAGCGGGACATTCGCTCTCAAGGCGAACGCAATAGTCCACTCTGCCATTCCACCCTGAGCCTGCTGAAGAGCTCGGCCTTCGGCCTCGTAAAAAGTCGGTTCGAACAGAGGAAAAATTAATCTGATTTTTCCCCTAAAGAAAATGCAAGAATTTAAAAGAACAAAAACTTAAATGACCCACCCGGTGGACTCAATCTGATCTCTCAAATTGTCCGAATGGGTCATTAAAAAAGAGATCAGAAAATTGAGTCCAATAACAGTATGCCAAAACAGACGGCAGTTTTACAAGGACAATTGGAATCGTCAGGCGATACTTGAAATCTGAAAATATGCTATACTTTTACATAGAGATACATATGGAAAAGCAAATTAACATTGGTGATCAAAATACCCAGCAAATCGGTCAAAACCAAGTTGACCGATTAATACCCGTTCGAGAAAAACCAAAATCGAACTACTTTGTTATTGGATCGATTGTATTAATTTGTTTTGTCGTTTTTGGTTTTGGTGGATACTATCTAGGAATACAAAGAAATAAGAATTCTCAAAATAATCAACCGCCAGTGTCTTCACCGACTCCTTCATTAACGACCAGAATACCGCCTATTACCACTTCTACAAACACGCCAGAAGTTACACAAAACCCAATCGTTACTACGAAACCTATTTCCATACCTTCAAATTGGAAAAAATATACTGCAGAAGATCCAAACTTTGGGATAAAGACAACAATGGCTATGCCTTCTGGATATTCATTTAGATTTACAGGTTCCGAATTCACTATCCAAAATGACTCGGACGCAACAGAACTTTGGGATTACTCAAGCTCTGTTTATAGAGACAATGGCGGGGTTTTGAAAAACCATTATGATGGTAGCTCCCGTAGAGCGTGGTATGAGAAACGGCTCTCAGAGAGGCAAAGCACCGAAAAAATAATCAGCGTCAAAGAGAAACCGCTAAATGCAACTACATACTTGGAGATAACTGTCCAAACGCCTTCCTATGATGACCATGGAGTGACTTCTGGGACAAAGAACGGGTTACATTATGTGTATGCCCAAAATAATATCTTGCATATGATTGTGCCAGCTTCAAATAAAGCATATACATCATCCGCCTTAATTCCAGGCAATATAGAATCAATTTTAGCTTCACTTACTTCGATCCAGACTAAATAATAATCAGATCACAAAAACCAACAAAGGCCAAAATGGTGGATTTTGGCCATTCATTTTTGATACAATTTAGGGAGTAAATTTGTTTAACCGCGCATGGGCGGGGGGCAAGGACAGTTAAAAATAATTCCTTTCTCGCCCTTCGGGCGAGAAAGTCGCGCGCGCAAAAAATAAGTGAGGCCGAAGGTAGAGCCCTTCGGCTGCGCTTAGGGTAAACTCCAAGATGGCACGGCAAGCGGGTGGGGGCGCTTGCCACGCTCGCCCTGAGCCTACCGAAGAGCGGTGTGTATTTGAAAAAATCTTTACCCCGTAAAATTTACGAAGTAAATTTGTCCGAGGCGAACTGATTTTGCGCGCGATTGGCTCGGCGGGAGGAATTTCCCCCCGAACTCCCTTTCCACCCGCCTCGCCTTGCCTACCCGACGAACAGGCGGGAAGCAGAAACGAAAAGAACGATTTCAAGTTTTTCTTTGGCAGCAAATTCTTTATTTCGTGAATTTGAAAGTCTTAATAATTTCTTCGAAATCACTTTGTGGTAAAACTTTTTTATCAGAATTCCAAACCGCTACTCCTTTAAATTCACCTGTACTAGGCATATTTATAAGAGCGCCACTATTTGGACCCGGATTTATAGTAGGGCCCTCTACATTTCTTTCTTCTACATAACTATCGCCGCTTACAATCAATACTTTCTGATCATCCACAGTTATTGTCTTGATTGGTTCTACCAGCCATCTTTTATCTAATGCCATAAGGTGATAATATTTTCCACCTTCATATAAATATTTTACGAAATCTAAGAAGTACCCCGACCGACCGGCTGTAAAGTCTGCCGTAATTCCACCAATAGAAAAATATTTATTGTTCTGAAAGCCACCTGTAAATTTTTTGCCCGTTTCGCCATTATTAATAGATACTTGAAAATCACCATAATTAGTCGGGTATCTAAAACTTAACCCAATTTCTTTATTCTCGTATGTTTTCCAGCCAATAGTATTATCGCTGGTGCTTGGGTGCGCTTGCTTTGGTGTCGGTGATTGTTGGGAAACTTCGTTTTGCTTTTTTAGTGCTTCAATCTGATTTTGAAGTACAGATATTTGATTATTGAGCTGTGTTTGTTTTACTGAATATGAATTGTTTAACGCAAGATAAACTATTCCTCCCACAATCAAAGCACCCAAAATAGAACTGATAACACCTACTAAAATTAAATTTTTCATTTTCCCTCCACTTTTTTGTTCGGGCTGACTCAATTGTTGTTGATTTATTTCCTGTTCCATATTTTTAGTTAGTTAATTATTATTTTAACAAATCTTCTGTCGAAACACCAAGGCCCTTGGCAAGGCGCAATAAATTCACTTTGCAAATTTAAACGGCGTTGTTGCGGTAACGCGGCGATTTTCGCCGTAGTTTAAGTGCCTTCGAAATACTTCTTTAGCATACCTCTAATCGTTCTTCCCCCATAGCCACTCTTCAAATACTCTTCTCTGTTTTTAGCATCTATCCTATTTAGAAACGCTTCATAAAAAATTAGCCTATACGGTCTAAATGGCTTTGTGGCTGCATTTTCTCCTGCATTATGTGATTGAAATCTCTTCATTAAATCAGAAGTATAACCAATATATAAACTTTCATCCTTTTGACTTTGGAGAATATAAACGTAATAGAACACGGGCGGCAGCGTAAGAAATTTATTCCATAAATTTCAACGCTCCAGCAACGTTGAAATTGTCATGCAATTTCTTACGTTGCGG
>Ga0194125_10008154_pt1 | contig 14865 bp, 12 predicted proteins | sample TA2KigC250mmetaG_FD_148626 | JGI IMG/M metagenome (GOLD analysis project Ga0194125, IMG submission 148626) | Freshwater microbial communities from Lake Tanganyika, Tanzania - TA2015034 Kigoma Deep Cast 250m | ecosystem: Environmental > Aquatic > Freshwater > Lake | place: Tanzania: Lake... | reverse complement strand
TTGAAACCACATGTACCGGCGTGGAAATGTTCCGCAAACTTCTGGATGAAGCCCAAGCCGGAGATAATATCGGTGTGTTGCTACGCGGCTTTGCCAAAGACGATGTGGAGCGCGGAATGGTTTTGGCCAAACCCAAATCCATCACACCTCATACAAAGTTTACCGGTCAGACATATATTCTTACCGCAGATGAAGGCGGGCGTCATAAACCGTTCTTTACAGGTTATCGTCCCCAGTTCTATTTCCGTACAACAGACGTTACCGGTTCTCTGAAGTTGCCCGATGGCATTGAAATGGTCATGCCCGGTGACAACGTCCAGATTTCTGCAGAACTCATCACTCCGATAGCAATGGAGCAGGGTCTCAGATTCGCTATCCGTGAAGGCGGTCGTACAATCGGTTCCGGTGTTGTCGCTACCATTATTGAATAAAAGTGCTATCCGCACAGGGATAAGTAGATGCGTGAAATAATAACGTTGGCTTGTGAAGACTGCAAGAATCGTAATTATACGACCACCCGCAACAAACGCAAGCATCCGAACAGAATGGAGATAAAGAAGTTTTGTCCATTCTGCAGGAAACATACATTACATAAACAAACCAGATAGATTTTTGGCATAGGATAGTAGCTCAATTGGTAGAGCATCGGTCTCCAAAACCGAGGGTTGCGGGTTCGATTCCTGCCTGTCCTGCCATCTTTTCTATACAGGTTTAGAAACAGCGGAAGAAAATATGAAGATGTTAGATAGTGTTATCCAGTTCTTTAAAGAAGTGCGAACTGAAATGAAATCCGTCACCTGGCCCACCAAGGATGATATCAAAGAAGGAACTGTGGTTGTGATTGTAATGTCGGCAATTGTAGCTCTGTTTTTGTCAGCAGTGGATTTTATTCTGGGTTTGGCAGTACGCAACGTGTTTCTGAGATAAAGGGTCAGTTTCTATGAAATGGTATGTCGTTCACACCTTTGCTGCTCACGAGAACAAAGTAAAAACTGCTATCGAAAAAGGTCTGGAAGGAACTGAACTTGGAAAACAGGTTGGACAATTGCTGGTTCCGGTGCAGAAAACCTTTCAAATCCGAGACGGTAAAAAGGTTGAGCGAGAAAAGAAACTCTTTACCAGTTATATAATTATTGAGGCAGATTTAACTCCGGCCTTGATAACATATATCAGAAACATTGCCGGTGTAACGAACTTTCTGGGACACGGTAAAGACCCGATTCCACTTAGTGAAGATGAAGTTAAGCGCTTATTGGGAATAGCTGAAAGAGATAAGGTCACCAAAGCTTTTGATTTTATGGCTGGAGATATCGTAAGAGTCATATCAGGACCGTTTACTGATTTTGAAGGTGTAATAGTAAAATCAAGTGAAGACGGACTAAAACTGGTCATAAATGTTACCGTATTCGGAAGAATAACTCCTGTGGAACTGAATTCAGACCAAGTTGAAGCCATCAAAAGATGATTTCTGTAAAACTAATAACGATAATGCTGAGAGTGTTTTTGATGATTCCGCTAAAAAGCTGTGAATTAGATAATAGTATTGAGGTGCTCTAATGGCAAAGCAAAAAGACGTTGCAGCAATAATTAAACTGCAATTGCCTGCAGGCAAGGCAACACCTGCTCCACCCGTCGGACCGGCTCTTGGTCAGGCAGGAGTGAATATTCCGGAATTCTGCCGTCAATTCAATGAAAAGACTCAGGACGCTCCGGGTATGGTGTTTCCCGTAGTAATTTATGTTGCAAAAAATAAATCCTTTACCTTTGAAATAAAAACTCCGCCCGCATCCATCCTAATAAAAAAGGAAGCAGGATTAGCGAAAGGAAGCGGTGTTCCAAACAAAACAAAGGTCGGGAAAATTAACAATGAACAACTGCGTCGCATTGCAGAAATGAAGATGCAGGATATGAACTGTCATTCTATTGAATCCGCGATGAGTATGATCGCCGGTACTGCAAGAAGTATGGGTGTTACAGTTGAAGACTGATGTTATCACGTCTTCGGCAGATTACACGATTTTTTTAACTATTGGCTGCTTGCAGGAGATAGTATTCACTAAGGAGTATTAATGAAGCATAGTAAAAGATATAAACAGGCTTATCTGATGTTTGACCGCAGAAAAAGGTTTGAACTGGAAGAAGCCATAAAAACCATGAAATCATTTCCAGCAGCGAAGTTTGATGAATCTGTCGAGCTTCACTTCAATTTGGGCGTTGACCCCCGTAAAGCCGATCAGCAGATACGAAATTCTTTGGTTCTACCCTTTGGAACGGGAAAATCTGTCAGGGTATTGGTTTTTGCTGAAGGAGATAAAGCCCGGGAAGCAGAACAAGCCGGAGCAGATTACGTCGGATTGGATGAGATGGTGGAAAAAGTGATGGGTGGTTGGTTTGATTTTGATATAGTGATTACACTTCCTTCTTTGATGGGCAAGATAGGCAAGTTAGGCAGGGTGCTTGGCCCCCGCGGCTTAATGCCCAATCCCAAAGATGGAACGGTCACCAATGATATCGCTATCGCAGTGAAAGAAGCAAAAACAGGAAAAGTTTCATACCGTGTAGATAAATTTGCCAATCTTCACATTCCAGTTGGAAAAAGGAACTTTCCCGATGAGAATATCAGAGAGAATGTCAAATCTGTTCTCTCAGCTGTATTAAAAGACCGTCCGTCTACGTTGAAGGGAGTCTATATAAAAAGCATCACAATCTGTACCACAATGGGACCCGGTATAAAATTGAACATTGCTTCTTCTTCAGTGGAAGCAAAAGGTTAAGGAGGGTTCAATGGTACAACCTTATAAAAACGGTATAGTTAATGACCTCAAAACCCGCTTAAAAGATGCTGCAGCAATTGTTCTTCTTGATTACAAAGGCATCAATATTGAAGAAGTCAATCAGCTGCGTTCACGTTTTCGTAAAGAGAATATTGATTATTTGGTGCAGAAGAATACATTGATAAAGATTGCTCTGCACGAACTTGGAATTGAAAACCTTGATGATTATTTAAAAGGTCCCACTGCCCTGGCTATCTGTAAAACTGATGAAATTGCACCTGCGCGTATTTTGGTAAAATTTCTCAAGGATGTCATGGAAGAGAAAGAATTTCCTTCTTTCAAGGCTGGATTTATTGCAGGGAACCTGTTAAATGCTGCCCAAATGAAATCTTTATCCGCTCTTCCTTCCCGTGAGGAGTTAATAGGAAAAGTGCTTGGGTGTTTGCAAGCCCCTATCAGCGGTTTTATGAGTGTTACACAAGGCATCATACGCAAATTTGTCTATGCTATTGATGCAGTTGCAAAGCAAAAATAAATTAATATGACATGGAGGAAAAATGTCCGATAAAAAACAGCAAGTTATTGACTTGGTAAAACAAATGACAGTTTTAGAACTGGCCGAATTAGTGAAAGAAATGGAAGAAATATTCGGCGTATCCGCTGCTGCTCCTGTTGCAGCAGTTGCAGCCGCTCCTACTGCCGGTGCTGCCGACGCTGCTGATGAGAAGAGTGAATTTGATGTTATTCTCCAAAGTGCCGGAGACAAAAAGATTAATGTCATTAAAGTAGTTAGAGAGATTACTAAACTCGGACTTAAGGAAGCCAAAGACTTAGTTGATAGCGCTCCTAAAGTTGTTCAGGAAAAAGTTAGCAAAGAAGAAGCCGAATCCACCAAGAAAAAACTGGAAGAAGTCGGCGCCAGCATTGAGATTAAGTAATCGGTCCGTTTTCATAAAGGGAGTGAGACTTGGCTCACTTCCCTTGGTTTTTATTATAGTTCGGGATTTATTGTCTGCATAGTTTGAATGTCATACAATATGGTAGGGGTTAGTCTTGTTCATGCCCATTTTATGATTCAGACGCCTTGTCTGCATAAAATTGGACAGGTCAAGCGACGCTTATTTCTATCAAACTGGAGTGGTTGATGTCATTATTTTGTTATAAGAACCGGTTCATTGATAAAGACGAATCCAGTTCTGCGCCAAACCTATATCTACACAAGGCAAAGGAGTGCACTTTTGAGAACTATCAAAAGTTATTCTCGTATTACTAAAAGATTTAAGGAATTGGGTATTCCTGCTTTAGAAATACCAAATCTGCTTGCCATGCAAGTTGAGTCTTTTAATGATTTTTTACAGAAGGATGTGCATCCGCAGTATCGCCAGAAGCGTGGTCTGCAGGCAGTTTTTGAGGGCATATTTCCACTGGAGGATACAAAAGGAAATTATCTTCTTGAATTTATAGAATACAATATCCTAAAGGAAAAATACTCCATCGAAGAATGTGGCGAGAGGAATCTCTCGTATCAGGCTCCCCTTAAAGCACGCCTGCGGTTGACAATTTTTGAGCATAAAGAAGGGAAAAAAGAAGTTAAGGACATCATTGAACAGGATGTTTTTCTTGGAGAAATCCCGCTTATTACAAAGCAGGGAACCTTTATAATTAATGGTGCAGAGCGTGTTGTTATTTCTCAGTTACAAAGATCTCCGGGAGTGTATTTTTCTGAAGAAAAGCATCCAAGCGGGAAACTTCTGTATTCTGCAAAGATTATCCCTTATAATGGCTCATGGCTTGAATTTGATATTGATTTACATGATGTCATGTATGTTCATATCGATAAACGCAGAAAACTACCCGTTACAGTATTGCTCAGAGCTATCGGCATTTCTGAAAATCAGGATTTGCGGGAAGTTTTTTATGAAAGGGAAACACTGCCTGTTAAAGATGCGAAGGGAAAGCATTTGTTTTGTGATATATGGGCTTCCGATAAGGATAAACCTTTGGCTGTTGCAAATACTCTAATTAATGATGCATTGATAAAAATATTCGAAGCGAATAAGATTAAGAAAGTTGAAGTAATTGATTATAATTATGAGATTGCCAGAAAGGTTCTCGAAAATACTATTGCCAAAGATTCTACTAATAATCGGGAAGAGGCGTTAGCCAGAATATATTCTTTGATTCGTCCCGGAGAGGAATCTACTCCGGAAGCGGCCCAGCAAATGATAGAAAAAATGTTTTTTAACGAGAAGAGATACAACTTGGGCGATGTTGGACGTTATAAGATGAATGTTCGATTGAAGCTGGATACAGATTTAAGTATTATGACATTGACAGTAGCCGACTTTGTTCAGATTTTCAAAACTTTGATTAACATATATAGAGATGAAGACGAAGTTGATGACATTGATAATCTGGCCAATAGAAGAATCAGAACAGTCGGCGAACTAATGCAGGAACAATATGCAACCGGATTGAGCATGGTTGCCAGAATCGTAATGGAGAGAATGAGTATTGCAAGCACTGACGATATAAATGTTCATGACTTAGTCAATAGCAATGCTTTGATATCTGTTGTGCAGTCTTTCTTTTTGACTGGGCAGTTATCACAATTCATGGAGCAGACAAATCCGTTAGCAGGACTTAGACATAAGCGAGCTTTATCTGCTTTAGGGCCTGGCGGTTTAACAAGAGACAGGGCGGGATTTGAAGTTAGAGATGTGCACCATTCACATTATGGCAGGATTTGTCCAATAGAAACTCCAGAAGGTCCAAATATTGGATTAATAGTTTCACCAGCGATTTATTCTAGAATAAATCGATTTGGTTTTATAGAAACACCTTATCTCAAAGTTGTAAACGGCATTGTGACTAATGAATTCGAATATCTGGATGCAGCTCAGGAAGAGCATTATACAATTGCTCAACCTAATGTTACTTTAGACAAAAAGCGCAGAATCATAGATGAAGTTATTTTTGCCAGACAAAGAGGTGAGTTTATTCAGGTCAGTCCTACAGAAGTCCAATACATGGATGTATCTCCTCAACAGATGGTATCAGTATCTGCAGCTTTGATTCCATTCTTGGAACATGATGATGCCAATAGAGCTTTAATGGGATCAAATATGCAAAGACAGGCTGTTCCCTTGATAAATCCGGTTGCTCCAGTCGTGGGAACAGGCATGGAATTGATTGCCCAGCATGATACATCGAGTATAGTAGTTGCGCCATACGATGGTGTAGTTACTCAAGTAACTTCTGAGTATATCAAAATTAAACCGATGAATGAAAAAGACGATGCAGTATATTTAAGTCAGACCGATGAAATTAAACTGAGGAAATTTCTCAGAAGTAATCAAGACACTTGTATCAATCAAAGACCGATTGTTCACAAGGGTGAGGTTGTAAAAAAAGGTCAGATAATTTCTGATGGTCCTTGTGTAGAAGATGGTAGGCTGGCATTGGGCACAAATTTATTGGTTGCTTTCATGCCATGGTATGGGTACAATTATGAAGATGCTATTATTTTAAGTGAAAAGGTTGCACGTGAAGATACATTGACTTCTGTATATATTGAGGAATTGGAAGTAATGGTTAGGAGCGTCAAAAATGGCAAAGAGGAACTTGCTTATGATATTCCGAATGTCCCTGCCCATAGCTTAAGACATCTTGATAAAACAGGCATTATCCGTGTTGGTTCAGTGATTCGTTCTGGAGATATTATTGTCGGTAAGATTACACCAAAGAGTATTGAAGTTGACCCCTCTCCTGAAGAAAACCTGATGCGCGCATGGTTTGGGGATAGAGCTGGCGATTTTACAAACAGCTCGTTAAAAGCAAAACCCGGTATGGAAGGCGTGGTAATTGAAGTAAAAGTTTTTTCCAGACAGGAAGAATCGATCGAGATTGAAGAAAGAAATGCGGATAAAATAAATGAGTTAAAAAAGGATTTATCCTCTCGCCGTACAAGAATTGAGCAATTCAAAGAAGAACGTCTTATAGATCTATTGATTGGAGAACGCGCCGGCAAGCTGGTTGATGAAAAGACAGGTATGTATTTTATACCGGAAGGAAAGAAAATAACGAAGGCAGATGTGGCGCGCATCAATTTTAAAAAATTGGATTTAAGTCTTGATTTAGTACAGGATGAAATCCTAAACAGGCGTATATATGATGAAGTAGTTAATAGAGTTAGAACTGCCATTGAAGAGAGTGAGAATATTTATCGAAAATCTCGAGAACGGTTAAAACATGGTGACGAGCTTGGCTATGGAGTTCGAAAAATGGTAAAAGTATATGTAGCCAAGAAGCGAAAAATTGAAGTTGGAGATAAAATGGCAGGCCGCCATGGAAACAAAGGGGTGATTTCGATAGTAGCACCGATTGAGGACATGCCTTTTTTAGAAAATGGCACCCCAGTGGATATTGTATTAAATCCTTTAGGTGTTCCATCCCGCATGAATATTGGTCAGATCATGGAAACACATCTCGGAATGTCTGCACGAGTTTTGGGCTTTGATGTGGAAACGCCGATTTTTGATGGTGCAACTATAGAAGATATTGAGCACGAATTGGAAAAAGCAGGATTACCAAAAGACGGTAAGCAGGTTTTATATGACGGAAAAACTGGAGAAAAGTTTAAGGAGCGAGTTACAGTTGGAGTAATTTATATGATGAAGTTAAACCACCTGGTTGCTGATAAAATGCATGCTCGATCAACCGGTCCATATTCTTTAATAACTCAACAACCCTTAGGTGGTAAAGCACAACATGGCGGACAAAGGTTGGGTGAAATGGAAGTTTGGGCATTGGAAGCATACGGAGCAGCACATTTGTTAGAAGAAATGCTTACCATTAAGTCTGATGATGTTGACGGCAGAAATAATGCTTTCAAAGCTATAACGAGAGGAGAAAATCCTCCACCTCCAGGGGTGCCTGAAAGTTTTAATGTTTTAGTTAGTGAACTCAAATCTTTGGGATTTGATATCGAATTCCTTCAGGAAGATGAGTTGTAGGAGAGAGGCGCAGAATGAAAGACAATCGCAAAGAACATAGATTAGTATCGTACGACATCGTGCGAATCAAACTTGCTTCACCAGAGACAATTCGTGATGAATGGAGTTATGGAGAAGTCACAAAGCCTGACACTCTAAATTACAGAACGTTAAAACCAGAAAAAGACGGGCTATTCTGTGAAAGGATTTTTGGTCCTGAGCGAGATTATGAATGCGCTTGCGGAAAGTATAAAAAGAAACGCTTCCAAAATACTGTTTGTGACAGATGCGGTGTTTTGGTTACATCATCAAGAATTCGGCGAAGTCGAATGGGACATATCGATCTGGCTGTTCCCGTTGCACATATCTGGTTTGTCAAAAGTGCTCCCAGCAAAATAGGAGTATTATTGGATATGACTGTTAAGGATTTGGAAAGAGTCCTTTATTACGAATCATATATCGTTATTGATCCCGGTGATAGTCCCTATGAACGCCTTGAATTGATTGATGTAGATGAATACTATGAAAACAAGGATAAGCTTGACGGTAATTTCCTCGCAAAGATTGGTGCTGATGCAGTAAAAGAATTGTTAGCCCGTATAGATCTGCAGGATGAACAAGAAAAGCTCAAAGCTTTGTTAAAGATGGAAGTTTCTGCACTTAGAAAGCAGAAGATTATTAATAAACTGAAAATCGTTGATGCATTTTTACAATCAGGAAACCATCCCGAACATATGATTATGGATGTTTTACCTGTTTTACCTCCTACATTGCGTCCTTTAGTTCCATTGGAGGGCGGCAGGTTTGCTACAGCAGATTTTAATGACCTATATCGTAGAGTTATTACCAGGAACAACCGGTTAAAGCAATTACTGGAAATCAGAGCGCCGGAAGTGATTTTGAGAAATGAGAAAAGAATGTTGCAGGAAGCTGTTGATGCTTTAATTGACAACTCCCGAAAAGCAAGACCGGTTCGTGGTCGAGGTAATCGGCCCTTGAAATCACTAACTGACCAGTTAAAAGGTAAACAAGGCAGATTTCGTCAAAATCTACTTGGAAAACGCGTGGATTACTCAGGTCGTTCAGTAATCACTGTAGGTCCGGAACTCAAACTTTACCAATGCGGATTACCAAAGGAAATGGCTGTTGAACTCTTCAAACCTTACTTGATTGAAAGGCTTCAAAAAATTGGAGAAGTAGACAAGGTTAAAAACGCCAAGAAATTGATAGATAAGAAACAACCGGAGATTTGGAGCATATTGGAAGAGGTGATCAAAGATTATCCTGTATTGCTCAACCGCGCACCCACACTGCACAGATTGGGTATTCAGGCATTTATGCCAGTATTGACTGAAAACAAAGCTATACAACTCCATCCAATGGTTTGTGTTCCTTTTAATGCAGACTTTGATGGAGACCAGATGGGCGTTTACGTACCCTTATCGCAAGAATCTCAAATTGAAGCACGGCTTTTGATGTTATCTACCAGAAATCTATTGTTACCTTCAAATGGACGCCTTGCAATGGCTGCCAATCAGGATATCGTTTTAGGGTGCTTCTATCTAACTATGGAAGCAGATGCTTCTCCTTTGGATCACACCAAGATGCGGCATTTCTATGGTATGGATGAAGTGATTACCGCTTATGAACAGGAAGAGATATACTGCAACATAAAAGGTGATACCGTTTCCGGAAGAAATTTGGATTTACATACTTGGATCAAAGTCAAAATTGGCAATGAGTTCGTTGTAACGACTGTTGGCAGAGTTATCATTAATCAGATTTTACCTGTCAATAAAATTGGATTTCAGAATCTCACTTATGACAAAGGTAAACTTAATGACCTTGCCATGCTTTGTTACGAAGCCGTAGGGCAGTGGGAAACAGCTCAGATTCTTGACAATGTAAAAGAAATTGGTTTCCGCTATGCTACAAAAGCCGGAGTTACTTTCAGCTTTGGAGACATTGTAGTACCCAAGAAAAAAGAGAGCATTCTAAAATCTGCGGAAAAGGAAGTAGACCGTATTTTTGATTTGCAGATGAAAGGTGGAATTACTGAAAATGAGCGTTTTTCCCGTGTTGTTGACCAATGGAAGAAAACATCGGTAAAGGTTACAGATGAATTGATGCATGAACTTGAAAAAGACAGGCAGGGCGTGAATTCAATATATATGATGTATAAATCTGGTGCCAGAGGCAGTAAAGACCAGATAAAGCAGCTGGGTGGAATGCGCGGTTTGATGGATAAACCGACCAAAAGTTCTGCCACAGGTGGCGGTGATGTTATTGAAACACCCATTAAATCAAACTTCAAAGAAGGATTGTCTGTTCTTGAATATTTTATTTCTACGCATGGAGCCAGAAAAGGACTTGCGGATACAGCATTGAAAACAGCAGACGCAGGTTATCTAACCAGACGTCTTGTTGATGTGGCTCAGAATGCTATTATTACTATGGAAGATTGTGGAACTTCCCGTGGTGTTAACATGACTTGTTTGAAAGAGGGCAATGAAATTGTACAGACTCTTGCTGAGAGAATTCAGGGAAGAACTGCTGCGGAAGATATCGTTGACCCTGTTACCGGAAAGACAATAGTTCAGACTGGTGAAGAGATTTCCAATAAGATGGCTCGCACAATCCAGAATCACGGCATAATAGCTGTAAAAGTACGTTCAGTGCTGACTTGTGAAGCTGAAAAGGGTATTTGCGGTGCTTGTTATGGCCGAAATCTGGCTACACAGAAACATGTCATCGTAGGTGATCCGGTAGGAATTATTGCTGCCCAGAGTATCGGTGAACCAGGCACGCAGCTCACTCTTCGAACATTCCATATTGGTGGTGCTGCCAGTACTACTACAGAACTTGCAGAAGTTGCATCCAATTATGATGGTATTGTAAAATTTGACAGAATGAACTTTGTTTCAAATAGAAGCAATCAATTCATATCCGTCAGCCACCTTGGAAAAATCAACATAGTTGATGAAAAGGATCAGGAAAAAATCCTGGAAGAGTACAAAGTGGAATATGCTGCTACAATTCATGTTAAAGACGGACAAAAGGTTGCCAAAGATACAGTTCTGCTGAGTTGGGATCAGTATAATAATCCGTTGATTTCTACCGCAAAAGGTGTTTTGCATTTTGAAAATTTCTTAAAAGACCTGACTTACAAAGAAGAGTATAATGATATTACTTATTCGCGTGATATTACTATTATTGAGTCTAAAGAAAGAAAAGTCCAGCCACAGTTCAAGATTGTCGGTGATGATGGCGCAATCACTCTTGTTCCTTTGCAAACTGGTTTAATCGTTAGAGTAGAAGATGGAAGTTATGTTTATCAGGGTGATATTTTGGGACAGACATCCAGGACTACGATTAAACAAAGAGATATTACGGGCGGTTTGCCAAGAGTTCAGGATTTGTTTGAAGCCCGTGTTCCCAAAGACAAAGCCAAGATTTCCGAAATTGACGGATTTGTCACTATCGGTGGCTTAAAAAAGACAGGTCGTGATATATTTGTCACTCCCTCTAACGGCATCTATTCACCATGTGAAGGTAAAGCCAAGATTGTTATAGGGGATGATAAAACATATATTTATGTCTTACCGGAAGAAGCTGTTTATGCAGATAAGGATGGTAAGGTTAGTATTACAACTGAGAGAAAGAAGTCTGTGGTTACTGTTTCCAAGAAAAACTCCAAACCATCAATGATTGAAATTCCCAAGAAATTATCCTTGATTGTAGAGGAAGGTGATTCTGTAAAAACGGGAGATCCGTTATGTGGCTTTGTGTTTGAAGTTCCACCGTATCAGGAGAGCATCTTCTCATCAGATGATACCGTTAAAGAAGGTCAGCCTTTGGCAGGTCGCAAATATTCCATACCTTCCGGGAAGAGAATTATTGTTCATCAAGGCGACTTGGTGGAAAGCGGTGATGCTTTATCTGATGGCCCCTTTGACCCGCATGATATGTTGGTAAAAGGTATTATTGAAGCTCAGATGCTGATTCTGAATGAGGTTCAGGAAATCTACCGTAAACAGGGCGTGAAAATTGATGATAAGCACATCAGTGTTATTATTCGACAAATGTTTAAAAAAGTCCGGATTATTGACACGGGACAGACCAGTTTTCTGGAAGGCGACATTGTTGATAAAGTTATTGTGGAGAAGGAAAACAGATTTGCTCTGCAGAATGATATGGAGCCCGCTCAGTTTGAGCAATTGCTGCTGGGAATCACCAAAACATCCCTGTTAACGGAAAGCTGGCTTTCAGCAGCATCATTCCAGGAAACGACTAAGGTGCTGACCAAAGCATCTATTGAAGGTCGTATTGACCGCTTGGAAGGATTGAAAGAAAGCATCATACTGGGTCACAGAATTCCTGTCGGTACCGGTTCCAAGGTTTATACCAGCAGGATAAATCAGGCAGTTGCCGAAGGCAAATCTGTAGCTGATATTGTCCGTGAAATTGCGCATCCCGCTGAAGCGGAAGAAGCAGAAAGTATTTATGATTTCTAAATAATAAACCAATAAAAAATGGAGGAAAAAAGCAAGTGCCAACCATTAATCAGTTAATTCGCAAAGGCCGAACTGAGATTATCAAGAAGAAAAAGACCAGGGCGTTACAAGGATGTCCGCAAAGGCGCGGAGTATGCACACGTGTTTACACGACAACGCCCAAAAAACCTAACTCAGCTTTGCGTAAAGTTGCCCGTGTCCGTTTGGTAAACGGATTTGAAGTTACAGCATATATTCCGGGTGAAGGACATAACTTACAGGAGCACTCAATTGTTTTGGTTCGCGGTGGTCGTGTTAAAGACCTGCCTGGTGTTCGTTTTCATATTGTACGTGGAGCTTTGGACTCTGCCGGTGTGGACAAGAGAGTAAATTCCCGTTCCAAATACGGCACCAAGCGTCCCAAAGCCGGAAAAGCTCCGGCTAAAAAGTAGAGGTGAACGATGCCAAGAAAAAGAAGAGCTGTTCTCAGAGAAGTTTTACCGGACCCGAAGTATAATGACATTATCGTCACCAAGTTTATGAATTGTGTAATGAAACGCGGTAAGAAATCTGTAGCGGAAAAGATTGTCTACGGTGCATTTGAAATTATTGCAACAAAGACCAAGCTCGACCCTCTGGAAGTTTTTAAGACCGCTCTGGAAAACGTCAGACCACTCGTAAAAGTGATGTCCCGCCGTGTTGGTGGTTCAAACTATCAGATACCCACTGAGGTTAATGAAAAGAACGGACGCGCCATTGCTTTCAGATGGATTATCAGCTATGCCCGTAACCGTTCTGAAAAGACCATGCGGGATAAACTTGCCGGTGAACTGATGGCTGCCTACAAGAAAGAAGGCAACAGCATCAAGAAGCGTGAAGACACGCACAAGATGGCAGAAGCCAACAAGGCATTTGCCCATCTGCGCTGGTAGTTTGTGTAGCAACAGACGCCCACGTCTGTTTCCTTTATCGGAAATCACCTAACTACTATTTATAAAGTATATCACTCCCGTGCAGGCAGGTATCCAGATGATTAATGCTTGTCATTCCTGTGTAGGCAGGAATCTTAAACCATATTTATAAGCCCGTCATCAAACGGGCTTTTTCTTTTCACCACAAAGCCATCTCCGCCTACGCGAGGACAGGCGTTGAGCGCAAATATACTCAATGCAACACTATGTCGTTCCTGTGAAGGCAGGAACCCGGTACATTGCTTCGTCATACCAGCGATTTGAAGCCCCGCCTCGTTGCATAACGGGGCTGGAATTCAGTTTTTAGAACGGGATGGGAAGCTTATACAATATTTTAATTCTTACTTGTTGCTTTTGAATCCTATTTCCTTTTTAGCTGGTTTGGTTGGCTGCATCAGTTGTTGAATTGCTTGCACTATATTGACAATGGCTTCGTCATGCTTACTGATTTTAGATTCCAGTTCTGTTATTTTTTGAGCGAGTTCTTTATTTTGCATCACAAAGTTTCTCATTCGGATAAATGCTCTTACGATAAAAACGCTCATTTCCACAGCTTTGGGAGTGTTCAGAACGGATGCTGCCATAATTGCGCCGTGCTCAGTAAAGGCATAAGGCAGGGTTCTGCGCCCACCCCATCTTGAGGTTGCAATTTGCAACTTCAAGTTTGTAAACTCCTGCCCCGTGAGTTGAAACATAAAGTCCTTAGGGAATCTCTCTATGTTGCGACTTACTTGTTGATTTAGACGTTTTGTATCGACTTCATACATTTTTGCCAGGTCACTATCCAGAATGACCTTGTGCCCTCTGATTTCCAGTATCAGATTCTCTACTTCAGGGATGGGAACAATTCCTTTCATATTCTCCCCATCTTGAAATCACATTTTGTGATATCAAGTTTGTGTCGCATTTTTCTTTGGGTTTTTAAGTGTTATGTAATCAAGTATTTCTCTTTATACTATCAAATAAGTCAAGAAATTTAATTTTAGGGAATACTAATAGCTATCTGCAATGATATACAACTTAAACGATTAGTGAAGTCTGCGAGGGCATTCTTCCCGATACCTTCACGATGACTCCTCGCGGCAAGCAGGGAATCTAGCCTGTTTAATAAAATAGATACCGGTCTTCACCGGTAAAATGAATATGGTTTAGATTCCCGCCTGGGCGGGAATGACAGGCGGGTAGTGGGTTCCTGTCATTACAGGAATTACATCCTTTGTGTATCTTTGAGGTTCTTTGTGTCTTTGTGGTGAAAAAAAATCTCCGATGCGGACGGCTTTTTGTTCTTGACAAGATTGCCCTCAGAAATATCAATCCTGCAAAAATAAATAAGGCGAAGGGCTGTTATGGAAACAAGACTACTTATTTACTGGGGCGCAGAAAAAGCTGCAGATTACAATCAGGCAATCGAATATGCTTCTATGTTCAAGAAGTTTTCGCCAATAGGAAATGAATCCACCCGTAACAAAATAGAAACTGACAATCTGGAAGTGCTGGAGAAGTATGACCTGTTGCAGAAGCTGATGAATGTCATCACAGCTTGGAAATCCACGGGAATTTCATACAACAACAAAAAGGTTGACCCGCACACCTTTTTCTGGAATACTAAAGAAATTGTCCGTTGTTATCAGGG
>Ga0194125_10008153_pt1 | contig 14867 bp, 13 predicted proteins | sample TA2KigC250mmetaG_FD_148626 | JGI IMG/M metagenome (GOLD analysis project Ga0194125, IMG submission 148626) | Freshwater microbial communities from Lake Tanganyika, Tanzania - TA2015034 Kigoma Deep Cast 250m | ecosystem: Environmental > Aquatic > Freshwater > Lake | place: Tanzania: Lake... | reverse complement strand
GAGCCGGTAAACGATCCCTTCGCTGACGGCCTGGGAGCGGGCCCATTGCGTCAGCGCCAGGATCTGGGCCGCGGCGCCGTCGATGCGGCGCGAGGCGAAGAACCCGCGCAGCGACGGCGCCGCCAGAGCCAGCACGGTGGACAGGATGATCAGCACCAGGATCAGCTCCAGGAGCGTCATGCCGCGGCCTGCCCCAGGTTGTCTGCTGCTCGTCTTCATGCCCCTATCCGTCAAAGACTCGGTTGTTCCCGAAGGTCCCAAGGCCCGCGAAGAGCCTCCCGCCGCACCACGTTCCTGCCGATAGTACGGCATTTCGCACGTCCTGAGACTGTCGAGCAGAGATTGCTTCGTCGCTGAAGCTCCTCGCAATGACAGACGTGGGCGCCCGATGTCATTGCGAGCGAGGCTCGCCGAGCGCGGCAATCTACCACCCCTAGTTGCGGTATTTGTGAAACGCGGCACTAGTACCTCGCCTCGTCCGACCAGTTGGTGATATCGTCGTCGCCGCCCAGCCGGCCGTCCGGGCCGAAGGAATACAGGTCATACGCCTCGGCGTTGTACTGCCCGGGACTGCGGTACTGGTATTCGCTGTTCCAGGGGTCCAGGGGGATGACGTTCTTGTTGAGATACGGCCCCTGCCATTCCCCGTTGTCGTCGGCCGGCCTTTCGATCAACACCCGCAGGGCTTCCATACTGGTCGGGTAACGGCCCATCGCGATCTCGAACTGCTCCAGAGCGGTCCCGAAGCTCGCGATCTCCGTCTGGGCCCTGATGATCTTGGCCCGCTTGGACACGATGGCCGACAGCGTCGCCAGGATCACCAGCACCAGCATCAGCTCGATCAGGGTGAAGCCCGTGGGCCGGAGGACGGACCTCGGAGGACAGAGGACAGAGGACGGAGGACGGATCTTGGAGGACAGCCCGCTGTCTTCTGTCCTCGGTCCTCGGTCTCCTGCCCTCGGTCTTCTGTCCTCGGTCTTGTGTCCTCTGTCTTCCATCTTTTCTATCCGCACGTTCATACCATTTTCCTCACTCATTTCGGTTGCGCGCTCAGCGAATCAACTCCTGCAGGCTGAAGATCGGCAGGAGCATGCCAATGACGATGGTACCGACGATGGCCGCCATGAGAAACAGCAGGGCCGGCTCGATCAGCGTCACCAGCGTTTTCAAGTGGCGATCCAATTCCTGCTCATACGTCGCGGCCAGGCGCACCAGCTCCTTGTCCAGGCGGCTGCTTTCCTCGGCCACACTGATCATTTCAATCACGGAGGACGGGAACAGCACGCGGCAGCTCTCCAGGCTGCGGGCCAGGGCGGTCCCGTGCTGCACGTCCTCGATGGCGCCGTCCACGGTGTCGGCAAGCACCTGGTTGCCGATCGCCTCTTTGGCGACCCGCAGAGCGGCGACCAGCGGTACGCCGGCCCCGACCAGGGTGCCCAGCATGCGGCAGAACCGCACCAGGGCGAAGCGCGAGACCGCCCGGCCAAACAGCGGCGATCCCAGCATGACGCGCTCGAGGAAGCGCCGGCCCTCCTCGCTGTTCAACGCCCGCTGGACGGCAAAGACCGCCAGGGCCGCCAGGATCACGAGGATGAACCAGTACCCCACCAGGATGCGGCTGGCGCCCACGATGGCCCGGGTCAGCGCCGGCAGCGCGCCGCCGAACTCGGCGAACATCTGCGAGAAGCGCGGGATGAAGAACATCAGCAGGAAGACCATGATGCCGCCCGCGAGCACGGCCAGGATGATCGGGTACAGCAGCGCCGAGGTGATCTTGTTCTTGAGGTCCTGCTCGCGGGACCGGAAGGTGGCGATCTGCTCCAGCACGACGTCCAGGAAGCCGCCGGTCTCGCCGGCCCGCACCATCGCGACGTAGACGGGCGAGAACGCCCGCGGGTGCTGGCTCAGGGCGTCGGCCAGGGACAGGCCGCCGGTGACCTGGTCGTGGATGGTCGCCCAGAGCTGGGCGGTGGCGGGCTTGGCGGCCTCGCGGCTGAGGATGCTCAAGGCCCGGCTCAGCGGCACGCCCGCCGCCAGGAGGTTGGCCAACTGCCGCGTGAAGGCCTCGACATCGGCCTTGGAGACGCGCCCGCTGCGCGCCAGTCCGCCCGCGGCCTGATACTCGTCCTGCCGCTCGATGGAGACCGGACTGAGGCTCTGGCCGCAAATCAGCTCGATGGCGGACGCCCGGTCGGCCGCCACGACGCTGTCGGCCACCTGTCGTCCCTGCGTGTCAATCGCTTTATAGACGAATGTTGCCATGTGGTTGTAGGGTGGGGCTTGCCCCACCGGTTCTCCGGATCATACGGGTCCTTGGTGGGGCAAGCCCCACCCTACCCGTGCTACACGTCCGACTTGCCGTCTTCCTGCGGCTGCGCCCGCTCCATTCCGACGAAGCCGTCGAGGTCGAACATCTCATCCTTGGTCACCCGCAGGATCTCCTGCATGGTCGTCCGGCCGCTGTGCAGTTGCCGGAAGCCGTCGTCGCGCAGGCTCTTCATGCCCTGTTTCGCCGCCACCTTGCGCAGCTCCGGGGCGGAGGTGTTTTCCAGGATCAGCGAGCGGAGCTCGTCGGTCACCATCATCATCTCGAAGATGCCGAGCCGGCCGCGGTAGCCCGTCCCCTGGCAGTGGTGACATCCCTCGCCCCGGTACAGCACCTCGGGCAATTGGTCTCCGAACCGCCGGCGCAGGGGCATCGCCTCGCTGTCCGTCAGCGGCGTCTTGCACTCGGAGCAGACCACGCGCACCAGGCGCTGGGCGATGACCGCTTCCAGCGAGGAAGCCACCAGGTACGGCTCGATCCCCATGTCCACCAGACGGGTCAGGGCGCTGGGGGCGTCGTTCGTGTGCAGGGTCGAGAACACCAGGTGCCCGGTCAGCGAGGCCTGGATCGCGATTTCCGCGGTCTCGGCGTCGCGAATTTCGCCGACCAGCACGACGTCCGGGTCGTGACGCAGGATCGAGCGCAGACCGCTGGCGAACGTCAGGCCGGCCTTGCGCGAGACCTGGATCTGGTTGACCCCGTGGAGCTGGTACTCGATGGGGTCTTCGATCGTGATGATCTTGCGCTCGATATCGTTGATGCGCGCCAACGCCGCGTACAAGGAGGTGGTCTTGCCGCTGCCGGTCGGGCCGGTCACCAGGATGATCCCGTGCGGGCGCTCGAGAATCAACTGCATGATCCCCAGGTCCCGCTCGGACATGCCCAGTTTTTCCAGGCCCAGCAGGACCGAGGACCGGTCCAACAGACGCAGCACGACGGCTTCGCCGTAGAGCATCGGGATCACCGAGACACGGACGTCGATCTCACGGCCGGAGATGATGATCTTGATGCGCCCGTCCTGCGGGATGCGCTTTTCCGCGATGTCCAGCTTGGCCAGGATCTTCAGACGCGAGACGATGGCCGCCTGGAACTGCTTGATCTCCGGGGCCACCGAGGCCTCCTGCAGGACGCCGTCGATCCGGTAGCGGACCCGCAGGGTTTCCTCGAACGGCTCGATGTGCACGTCGGTCGCCCGCAGCTCGATCGCCTCGGTGAGGATCTGGTTGACGAACCGGACGATGGACGCCCCTTCGGCCGCCTGCGTCAGGTCCATGTCCTCGTCGGAGTCCGTGTCGATGACCTGGAACCCGTTCTCGCCGGCCTCCGAGATCATCGACTGCACCGTGTCGGCGCCGACGCCCAGGTACCGTTTGATGCAGCGGTCGATCGCGCTGAGCGGCGCCAGGGCGATCTGGAAGTCCCGGCCCGTGGCCAGGCGCAGCTCGTCGATCGCCGAGGTATCGAACGGATTGCTCGTGACCGCGAGCAGCTCGCTGTCCGGGCCTTTCACCGGCAGGATGTGCTTATCCAGCAGGATGCGGGCGGGGAACTGGGCGAGGAACTCCTTGGAGAACTCCTGTTGCTCGAGCTCGACGAACGCCAGTCCCAACTCGCGGGCCAGGAAGGGCAGCAGGGCATCATCGGCCACGCCGCAGGCGGCGAAGGCCCGGGACGGCGGCTCGCCCCCGGCGAGCAAGCCGCTGATGCCCCGGGCCGCCGATTCGTCGATCAGGCCCTGATCCACCATTCTGTTGACAAGAACGTTCATGGGCGGGGCCGTCCTTTAGCGAAGGAGTCCGAAGGCTACCAACTGGGCTTCCTGACGTACGGTCAGGATTTCCCGCAGACTCTGCTCCGCCGCCGTCAGCTCCTGCAGAGCCTTCTCCCGCATCTGGCGGACGGTCGTCAGTTGCCTCTTGAGCTCCTCGGGCGAAGCGGACTGATTCTCCAGCGTCGTTTGCAGTTGCGCCATGGCTTTCTGCAGCGCGGTCTGCTCGCCGCCGAAGGGTCCCCGTCGTTCCCCTTGCGGCCCACCTTGCGGGCCCCCCTCGGGACCGCCGCGGCCCCGGCCGAACATGCCCATCATGCCCATACCGCCGGCGTTGGTCTGGCGGTTGAGCTCCATGACCCGCATGAGCCGGGGCTCCATGACTTTCCACGTCTGGTCATCGGCGCCGAGCCGCTGTTTCATCTGCTCGGTCATCCGCTGGCGCATCTGGGCCGGATCGAAACCGCCGGGCCCGCGCTCGCCGCCGGGCACCCGCTGCTCGCCGCCCTGCCCCCGCGGCCGCTCGCCGCCGCGCTGCGCCTGTTGCGCGAGGGACAAGCCGGCCACCAGGGCCAGCACACAGGCCGCTACACCGATTGTCATCACCTTTCTTTGCATTGTCGTTCTCCTTTCCACACCGAGTACCTGTTCTGTCACACACATCGGGCCGCGCCCGAATCATCTTCAATTGGACCGGTAAGACAGGTGCGACCGATAGAGCGACGCGCGGCTCTGGCCTGCCGGGAATGCTTTATCGGCCCCACAAATCCCGTTCTCCCCATTCCGCCGGCCGGCCGGACGGGTCTGGCCGTCATGGCGGGGCCACCCACGCCACCCCTCCCGCAAACCTTCGTTCACGAATATCTCCAACTCGATTCTCATTTCTTCGGAACTCATGATTATAACTCCTGTTGTCAACCTCTTCTCCATCGCGGTGATCCTGTCGCATTTCACCCTGTAAGTGGACCTGGCCTGGGGCTGGTTACAGGAAAATGAGCGGACGGTCGGAAGATCGCCGCTGGCGGGCGTCCCCGGCAGGTCTGGGCCGGCGCCCCTTATGAGACCGGCCCGGCCGAAGGTCCGCGAAACGGCGGAATCCGCCCATCCGGCCGGGGGGGTATCGCGATATTTCTCAGGGATCCGCTCGAAGGCTGAAGCCTTTGCCGGGTGGCATCGCCAAGGCCGGTAGGCCTTGGCGATGGTCGTGCGCGCGGGAACCGCGCCATCGCCAAGCTCCGAAGACTCCGCTTGACGCTGCCACCCGACCGCGAAACAGGGGGATCGGCCCGTCCGGCAGGGGGATATCCCGCGGCATTTTTGGCCTGGTTCAAATTCGCCCGGATCGGGGTAACACCTCGAGAAGGTGCAACGAGTGGTCGCGTCCAGCGCCGCCTGCGTTTGTAGTGTGCCCGCAAGGGCACGTTTTGAAGAGAACGCCTTGCGGCGTCACTACGAACGGCCTGGACGCTGCCCTCCGGTCTTGGCTTTTGAGCGGGCCATGGGCATTTTTCCTGTCCCCAGTCGCCAACGTGGGAATTTGCTGTCACCGGCGCGGCTCGGGGGCCACTACTAGAAAGAATAGGAAATGGGCAGACACATGACGATCGCAGGGTGTCAATGTTGGCCGGCCGAACGGGGGATCGGATTGCCCGGCGCCAAACGCAGCCGTCCGGACCCGGTTGCATTCCCGGGGCCCATTTTGTACAATTGCTCTGTGGAACACGCAGACTGGTCGGATGTAGCGGCCTCGCTTCGAGGCGACGATGACGCCTATGGACGCCTGGTGCAGCGGTATGAGAGACCGATCACCGGCCTGCTCTGGCGTTTCACCCGCGACCCGGTTCAGTGTGAGGAGCTTGTGCAACAGGTGTTTGTCGAGGCCTATTTCAGCTTGAAGACGTACCGGGGCGAGGCCCCCCTGCTGCACTGGCTGCGAAAGATCGCCACGCGGACGGGGTATCGTTTCTGGCGGGAGAAGGCCAAGGAGCCGCAGGAGCGGTCCCTGCCCGAGTTCGACGCGCTGGAGGAGATCGCGGCGGCCGAAGAGGACCGCCTCGATCCGGCCGAGGCGGCGGCGGTGCTGCATGCCCTGCTGTCGCGGCTGTCCCCGGACGACCGGCTGGTCCTGACGTTGATGTACTTCGAGGAGTGCGGCACGAAGGAAATTGCCGAGCGGATGGGCTGGAGCCGGGCCAAGGTCAAGACCCAGGCCCTGCGGGCCCGCCGCAAAATGAAGGAAATTGCCGAAAGAGAACATCTTTTGGAGAGACTGGGATGGACGCTTTAGAGGGTCTGGCGAAATTGGCTCGCAGAGCCCGCGAGGAATCGACGCCCGTGTTCGGGGTCTCCGAAGCGGTGCGGCTTCGCATCCTGTCCGAGAGGCCCCAGGCGACGACCTTGATCCCGTTGGGCCTGTTCGGCGGCTTGTCCGCCCTGGCGGCTTCGATCACCATGGCTCTGGCCGTGCAGTTCTGGAACTATATGACCAGCCCCGTGATGGAACTGGTCGCGCCGCTGCCGGAGATACGGTTATGGTAGGCGAACCGAAGCCGGAACATCCTCTGCCCCCCCGGCGGCCGCCCCTAAGCCGCCGCCAACTGCTGATGCAGGTGGTGGTGGCAGGGATTATTCTTGCCTCGGGCATCGGCATCGGTACGGGTGGTACCATCTTGGCACTCAAGAATCGCCTCGTGACGCGCGTACGGCTGCTGCCTCCCGGACCTCCCGGACCGGAACCGAACAGCGTCGTGGAACGATGGCGAGGCCAGTACGCCCTGACCGACAAGCAGGCCCAGCAGGCGCGAGAAACACTGGTCAAGCAGTTCACGGTCACCCGGGCACTGCGAGAGAAGTTCATGGAGGCCGAGAAGGCCGAGCAGGAGAAATTTGCCGCGGCCATGAAGAAGATCTTCAACCCGGAGCAGTACGGCAAATGGGAAGAGGACCTCAGGAAACGGTTCGAGCATTTCCGCGGCATGCGTCCGCCGGATGGCCGGGGAGGCGGCCGCGGTGGACCGCCACGCGGCGAGCGTGGTTCCGGTCGGTCCATGGACCCCGACAGCCGCCGGGGTGGTTGGTCGCGGGACCGCTCCGGCGATCCTAACGGCCCTCCCCCGGAGGGGCCGCCTCGCCCGCCCAAGGAGTTCGAGAGTCGTCGTGGGGATCGGCCGCCCCGCGGCTTGAGGGATGCCGATGCTCCTGTCAAGGGCGATCAACTCCCGAGTGAACCTGCCGATGTCAGCAGCCGACCGGAGGACGGGAATACGCCGAGATAGAAATCGCCATTCGCCCTCACAGACAACTTGCGGGGCAGGTTCCGCTTCCCCTTGCTCGCACAAATGCGAGAAGATGGGCGAGTGAAACCTGCAGGGCAAACGCAAAGTCGTTTGTGTATGGGTGGCAGCGGCAAGCGGAGTCTTCGGAGCTTGCCGATGGTTTCGCCCGTCCGCCATCGGCAAGGCCTGCGCAGAGCCTACGGCCTTGCCGCTGCCACCCGTTGACGACGTCCAGGTACTCACTCTCCGGACTTTGCGTTCGCCCTGGTGAAACCTGCCTTGCGGCTTTTCCGTGGCCTGTGAATCTGGTAGACTGGCAGCCATGATCTCGGTTCGATCCATGACCGCGGCGGACATCCCGCTCGGGCTGAAGCTGGCCCGGCAGGCGGGGTGGAACCAGATGGAAGCGGACTGGCGGCGATTCCTGGCCATGCAGCCGGACGGGTGCTTCGTGGGCGAATGGGATGGCGCGCCGGTCGCGACGACCGCCGCCTTCATTTTCGGCCCCGTGGCATGGATCGCCATGGTCCTCGTGGACATCGAATCACGTCGCAAGGGGATCGCCACGACCCTGCTCCAGCACGCCCTCGATTTTCTGGACGCGCAGGGCGTCCAGACCGTCCGGCTGGACGCCACCGCCGCCGGGCAACCGGTCTACGAGAAGCTGGGTTTCGTGCCGGAATACTGCCTGACCCGCTACATGGGGACGGCAGCTCACAGGGGCGCGGCCCCCGGGACGAGGGACGACAAAATCGCGGAGCATGGGACGGTTGCGCAGCTCGTCGTGCCGCGGACATCTGGTCCGCGCGTGTCGAGGGCCTCCGGCCCTCGAATCGAAGGCGGGACGCCTTCGACACACGCGGGCGGGACACCCGCGACACGAGCTTCGCAACCGCGACCGTCGGACGATCCTTGGAGAGAGGTTTTCGCCTTTGACCATCGGATGACGGCCACGTCCCGCGCGAAGATGCTCGCCCGATTGTTCGAGGAATCCCCCGATCTGACGCGGGTGTGGCATCAGGAGGGCCAACTCCAGGGGTACATCACCGGCCGGCGCGGCGCCAACGCGACCCTGATCGGCCCCTGCGTCGCGACCGCCGAGGCTGGTCCCGTTCTGCTGGGCGGAGCGCTGTGTTGCTGTGCGGGGCAGCCCGTGTTCATCGACGTCCCGCGAGACAACGCCCCGGCCATCGCACTCGTCGAAAACAGCGGCCTGACCGCCCAGCGTCACTTCATGCGGATGTGTCGCGGCGCGCGAATCGAGGACCACACGGAGGCGATCTGGGCCAGCTCCGGTCCCGAGAAGGGCTGAGAGGGTGTGGTCGCGGGATGGGCGAATTCCGGTGTCAACGCAGCTTGATCGTGGCCAGGGCCAACGCGGCGAAGGCGGCGGCCATCAGCCAGAAGCGCACGACCACCTGCGGCTCGCTCCAACCGGCCAGGTGGAAGTGGTGGTGCAATGGGGCGCAGCGAAAGAGCCGCTTGCCGTGCGTGTACTTGAAGTAGGCCACCTGCAAAACGACGCTCATCAGCTCGGTCACGAAGACGCCGCCGATGATCAGCAGCAGGATCTCGTTGCGGGTGACCAGGGCACCGTAGCCCATCGCGGCCCCCAGGGGCAGCGAGCCGGTGTCGCCCATGAAGGTCTGGGCGGGATAGCAGTTGAACCAGAGGAAGCCCAGCACGGCCCCGAGAATGGCGGCGTAAAAGATGCTCAGCTCGCCCGCTTCGGGGATGTGCGGCAGGAGCAGGTAGCTGGCCCAGGTGACCGGGGTCGTCCGCGACATGGCCTCGGAGGCCACGTAACACAGGACCACGAGGACCAGGCTGACCATGGCGACGCAGCCGCCCGCCAGGCCGTCCATGCCGTCGGCGAGGTTCACCGCGTTGCTGGTCATCGTGATGTAGAAGATCGCGATCAGGATGAACGTCCCGGTGGCCAGGGGCAGCCCGTTCTTGTAGAACGGGACCCAGAACAGCTTGCCGTCCGCGATCTTGTCGAAGTCGAAGAACAGGAACGACGCGATCAGCACCGCCCCGGCGATCTGGAAGAGCAGCTTTTCCCAGGCCAGCAGACCGTTACGGCCGCGCTGACGCGAGGCGGCGGTCAGCTTGAGCCAGTCGTCCACGGCGCCCAGGGCCCCGAACCACAGGAGCACGAAGATGGCCTTCTGGACGAACGGGTTGTTGAGCTTGGCCCACAGCAGGGTGGTCGCGACGGCCGAGGACAGGATGATCAGGCCGCCCATGGTCGGGGTGTTGGCCTTTTCCTTGGTCAGCTCGTTGAGGGCCGCGTGGTGAAACTCGGGCCGGTCGCCGATCTTCTTCCGCATCAGCCGGCGGATGATTCTCGGACCGATCAGCAGGGAAAGGACCAGGCTGGTCAAAATCGCCAACACCGCGCGGAACAGCACATACTGATACGCATAGAAATGCAGCGTATCAGAAAAGAAGCCGCTGAAGTGTCGAAGCAAGTGATAGACCATCTTTATTGATTATTGATGATTGACAATTGAAGATGGAGAAGGAAGCTCGGACTTCCTCTTCAATAATCCATTATCCATAATCCTTAATCAATCTCTCGACCACCCGCTCCAACCGGGCTGTCCTTGAGCCCTTGACCAATACTATATCGTCTTCCCGGAGGAATTCCTGTACGTGGTCGCGGACGGCCAGGGCATCCGCGAAACTTCTTGTCTGGAGATCGTGCCGTGCGGCCTCTCTCGCGGCCTGGGCTGTGGTTTGCGTCGCCGCCCCAACGGCCACCAGCAGATCGACGCCCGCTTCGGCCGCCGCCCGGCCCAATTCGGCGTGATGAGCCTGCGTCTGCTCGCCCAGCTCGGCCATCGCGCCGCAAATGAAGACCAGCCGGCGGCCGCGATTCGCGTCGCATGCCGCCCGGAGGTTGTGCAGCATCGCCAGGGCGTTCTTCATGGACGCGGGGTTGGCATTGTAGCAGTCATTGAGCACGGTCAACCGGCCGATCTGCAGGGCCTCCGCCCGCATGGAGACGGCGGGCAGCCCGGCGAGCGCCGCGGCGAAGGCCTCGACCGTCAGGCCGAACTGGTGGCAGATAGCCCAGGCGGCCAGGGCGTTTTCGACGTTGCCCGGACCGGGCAGCGGGACCCGAACCTCCGCTCCGCCGACGAGGAAGGAACTGTCGAGGGCTCCGCAGACGATCTGCTCGGCCCGGTAATCGACGCGATCGGATTTGCCAAAGGTCCGGAACGGCCTCCCTTTGCTCCGGCAGGCCGCGACCAGAGGCTCGATATCGCCGTTGACGAGGAAGACTCCCTCGCCCGATAACCCGTCGCTGATCGATATCTTCTCGCGAATGATCGTCGCGAGGCTGCCGAAGCCCTCCAGGTGGGCCGGATGGGTGTTGGTGACTACCGCCACGTCCGGCTGGGCGATCCGCGTCAGATAGGCGATCTCGCCGGGGTGGTTGGCGCCCAGCTCGGCCACGATGATCTGCGTCTGCGGCTCGGCCCCTAGCAGGGTCAGCGGCAGGCCGATATGGTTGTTGAAGCTCTTGCTCGCCTGGTGGACACGGAAGTGCCGGCTCAGGACATGATGAACGATCTGGCGCGTCGTGGTCTTGCCCACCGAGCCGGTGATGGCCGCGAGCCGGAACGGATTCATCCGCCGATACGCGCGGGCCAGGTCGCCCAGCGCCTGCACGGTATCCTTTACCCGCAGGACCGGTCCCTCCGTCGGCCCGAGGCCCTCCACAGCGCGCTGCACCACGGCGCACGCCGCCCCTTGGGCAAGGGCCGCGCGGACGTAGTCGTGTCCGTCGAAGTTCTCGCCGGGCAGGGCGAAGAAGCAGTCGCCGTTCTTGATCGTCCGTGTGTCCGTGCTGACGCCCGTGATACGGATATCGGAGCCGTCAACAGGTCCGCCATCCACGATCCCGGCCAGAACGCTCAGAGACAGATCCTTCATTCGTCCTTCTTGTCACTCATAATCCGTGGCCGGTAAACGCCTTAGGGCACATCCAACACGAGAGCGGCAGCCTGGTTCAGAACCGGGCAACAGTGTGGGTGGGTGGCAGCGGCAAGGCCGGAGGCTTTGCGCAGGCCTTGCCGATGGCCCAGAAGCAAGACCATCGGCAAGCTCCGAAGACTGCGCTTGCCGCTGCCACCCATCATCTGTTACCCGAGAAGCCCGTTTCTTGAACCAAGCCAGAGCGGCAGTATACGTCTGCTCCCGGGGCAAATCAAGCCGGATACCGCGCTCCTTGCAGAAACCCCTCGCTTCGAATATCATAAGATAGATGAAAGTGAGGGCGGTCATTGGGATGATAAAAGCCGATGGCTGGTTTGTCGTCAGAATAAGAGGCAGCCATCGCCAATTCAGGCACAAAGAGAAGCCTGGTGTGGTCACCATAGCGGGCAAGCCGAACGATGACCTTGCGCCGGGAACGTTGAACAGCGTGCTGAAACAGGCGGGTCTGAAATGAGGTATCTGGTCATCATCGAGAAAACGGGGACAGGGTTCTCCGCCTACTCTCCCGACTTGCCAGGTTGTGTTGCTACTGGCGCTACGAGAGAGGAGACGGAGAAGAACATGGCGGAGGCCATCGCCTTTCACCTGGAGGGCATGCATCAGGAAGGGCTGGAAGTACCGCAACCGCAGAGTTCCTCAACCTACTTGGACGTTCCTATCTGAGGTGAAACGCTCCCGAGGGTGTTCTTGCACCGCATCGTCAGCGGGCTCGGGTGCACGATCGCTCCTGCAGGCACCGGCGGGCGATGTCCTTGTCGCTGAAGTCGAACTTCCTGGCGCCGATGATCTGGTAGGTCTCGTGCCCTTTGCCGGCGAGCAGGACGATATCGGCGGCGCGGGCGCTTTCGATCGCGAGATCGATGGCCTTCCTCCGATCCGACTCGACGATCATGATCTCCGAACGGGGGCTGCGGAATCCGGCCGTGATATCGCGAATGATCGCCTCCGGGTCCTCGGTCCTGGGGTTGTCGCTGGTCACGAAAACCACGTCGGCGAGCCGTTCCGCAACGGCGGCCATCCGAGGCCGCTTGGTCTTGTCGCGGTCGCCGCCACAACCGAAAACCACGATCAACCGGCCCCGGCACAGGGGCTTGAGCGTCGTCAGCACATGCTGCAGCGCGTCATCGGTGTGGGCGTAATCGACCAGGACGGCAACGTCGCCGTCCTCGGCTACCTTCTCCAATCGGCCCGGCACCCCCGGGAGCGACGACAGTCCGGCGGCTACCGCGCCCAGATCCAGACCGGCGGCCAAGCATAGCCCGGCGGCCGCCAGGTGATTCGCCACGTTGTACCGACCCAGAAGCGGGGTACTGACGCGTTCCCGGCGGCCCCGATATTCCAGGAGGAATCTCGTTCCTTCAACTGTCATCGATTCAATCCGGGCGGACAGGTCCGTCGGCTCATCCACCGCATACCAGCAGAGGCGGGCCCGCGTCGCTCGGGCGATCGTCTCGGACTCCGGCACATGGCGGTTCAGCACGGCGGTGGCCCGCGGCGCCAGGTCGGCAAACAGCCGCGTCTTGGCCGCCAGGTAATTCTCTTTCGTCTTGTGGTAGTCCAGATGGTCGCCCGTCAGGTTGGTGAAGGCGGCCGCCTGGAAGTCGATGCCGGCGAGCCGGTCCTGCGCCAGGGCGTGGCTGCTGGCCTCGATCACCATGTACCGGGCGCCCGCATCCACCATCTGGCGCTGGGCGTTGGCAATCGTCAGGCAGTCCGGCGTGGTCAGGGATGATGAGCTGACGCCGGCGCCGGTGTCGTAGACGACCGTGCCGAGAAGCCCGCACTTGTTGCCGGCGGTCTCGAGGCAGCAGCGCACCAGAAACGTGACGGTGGTCTTGCCGTTGGTGCCGGTCACCGCCAGGTTCGTGAGCTGCGCCGCGGGGTCGCCCTGGGCCGCCTGGGCCAACCACCCGGCCGCCACCGCGGGACTATCCACCGGGACGAACACCGGCCCACCAGGCCCAGCGGACGGCTCCGGCAGGGACCGGCCGCGCTCGCAGACGATGTACTTCGCGCCGGCGGCTACGGCCGGGCCGATGAAGTCATGCCCGTCACAGTTGGGGCCGCGGATCGCGACGAAGACATCGCCCTCCTGCACGCGGCGCGAATCGATCCGAACACGTGCCGGCGCACCCGCCGATACCTTCTTCAGTAGTTCGTCCAAGGTCATGGTCTACCATCCTGTGCGCATCGTCGCGCCCGTGAGCCCCACCGTCGGTAAGTCGGCTATTTTACGTTGGATAGCATCGTGGTGCAACCGTGCCGGGCCGGGCGTCATAGCAGTATTATCATCGGCACTGCGGCCGATTTGCGATGAAAAACGGGCCGTCGGCGGTATAATGGCCCCGGCGCGCCGCCGCCGGTGGGCGGGGCGCGGGCAAACGAATGGGTCCTATAAGCGCAAGCGTCCGATAGGTACCGCGTTCTTGAACTCGTTATGTGGAAGGAATCGCCCGATGACTAGACGAAAACCCTTGATCGTTCTGGGCCTGCTCGCGACGCTTTGTGCCCCCGCCTTTGCCGCCACGGAGACGGACTACCTGGCCGTCTTCATGGAGGGCAAGAAGGTCGGCTACGCGATTCACACGCGGACGGAGGCGGGCGGCCGGGTCACTACCAGTGAGGAGGTACGCATCACCATCAGCCGCATCGGCATTCCCGTAACGATTCAGATGACGGAAACGAGCGTCGAGACCGCCGCGGGCAAGCCACTGCGCTTCGAGACCGTCCAGCAATTGGGGGCCATGACGATGATGAAGGTGGCCGGGACGATCGATGACGCCGGCGCCGTCGAGCTGACGAGCAGCTCCATGGGTCAGGAGCAGAAAAGCACGATGCCGTGGCCCGCGGGCGCGGTCATGGCGGAAGGGCTGCGTCTGCTGACGCTCGAAAACGGCCTCAAGCCCGGCGTGGAGTACACGGTGGATATCTTCAGCCCGGGCGTCATGCAGGCGGTGAACACCAGCGTGAAGATCGGCGAGAAGAAGCCGGTGGACCTGCTCGGCCGGGTCGTGAAGCTCACGGAAGTAACGACCGTCCTCCGCATGCCGGGGGCCGGCCAGCTTTCCAGCACCAGCTTCGTGGATGACAAGATGCGGACCCTCAAGAGCGTCGTGCCCATCGCCGGCATGCAGGTCGAGATGGTCGATTGCCCCAAGGAGTTCGCCCTCGGCAGCAACGATGTCCTGGACCTGATCGACCGGATGTTCGTCAAGAGCCCCCAGCCGATCGACAATCCCGGTGCCGCGTCGTCCATCACGTACGTGATCCGGCCGGCCCAGGGCGCGGATTTCACCATCCCCTCGAGCGATAACCAGACCGCCCAGCGCCTGCCCGACGGCCGGATCTCGCTGGAGATCAAGCCGGTCAGGGTCTCGAAGGGAGGCACATTCCCCTATAAGGGCGATGACCCGAAGCTGCTCGAAGCGACCAAGCCGACGCGGTTCTTGCAGAGCGACGACAAGCGGATCGTGGACCTGGCCCGCCAGGC
>Ga0194125_10008152_pt1 | contig 14868 bp, 9 predicted proteins | sample TA2KigC250mmetaG_FD_148626 | JGI IMG/M metagenome (GOLD analysis project Ga0194125, IMG submission 148626) | Freshwater microbial communities from Lake Tanganyika, Tanzania - TA2015034 Kigoma Deep Cast 250m | ecosystem: Environmental > Aquatic > Freshwater > Lake | place: Tanzania: Lake... | reverse complement strand
GGGCGCGCGACGGGGGGCTGGAGTGGCGGACGTTTGTGGCCGCGAGATCGTCGGACCCGCTGTTTCGCTTCGGGCGGGCGCAACTGTGGTTCGAGGGTGCGCCGGCCGAGGGGCGCGGCATCGTGGTCGCGTGTGCCGGCGGCGGGGTGGCCGCGGGCGTCGAGCTGGCCACGGGAGCCATCAGGTGGCTGATGCGCTACGACCAGGTGGCGGGGCGGCGGTGGTCCCGCCACGACGGCTGGCGGAGCTGGACGCCGTTCGTCGCCGGCGGCGTGGCCTATCTGACGCCGCCCGACGCGGAGTTTCTCTATGCGGTGGCTGTGGATAGCGGCGAGGTGCTGTGGCGGCGGGAACGGGGGGAACATCGTTATCTGGCCGGCGTGGTGTCGCATCTTCAATTGGCACATAGCGGCCATGTGCGAATTGAAGATGCGACACCTCTGGCGTGCGTCGTGGGAGCGGAGGCCACGTGCCTTGGGCCGCGAGGGGAAACGGTGTGGCGGGCCGAGCTGCCGTCGCCCGCGGTGGGGCGGCCGGCGCTGGCGGGGCGCGTCCTGCACGTGCCGGTGGCCGGCGGCATCCTGTTTCTCGATGCGGGCACGGGGAGCGAGCTGGCCTGGACCTCGTGGGAGGACTGGGCGGCGGCGCGGGCCGCTACGCCAGGCGCGCACCTGGCCTCGGGCGACCTGGTGGTCGCGGGCGACAGGCTGTTCGTGGCCACGCTTTACACGCTCAACGCCTTCGGCGCGTTTGAGCGGCGGGAGGCCATCGAGCGGCAACTTGCGTCGAAGCCGGACGACCCGCTGGCCCACCACGCGAGGGGCCAGGAGTGCCACTGGTCGGGCGACGCGGCGGGGGCGGTGGCGGCGTTTGAGAAGGTGCTGGAACTTGCGACGCGGCAGGCGGATGCCGTGCCGGCGAATGTGCTGGGCGACGTGCGGCGGCGACTGGCCGATTGCCACGCGGACCTCTCGCGGCGGCACGAGCGCGCGGGGCGGCCCGACCTGGCGCTCGCCTCGTGCGAGGCGGCGTTGCGCTACGCGGCCCAGGGAGCTGCGCGGCGGCCGCTGCTGCTTCGCCTGGCACGCCTGGCACAGGCCGTAGTGCGGGCCTCAGCCCGTCCCCCGGAAGACCGCCTGAAGGCCGCACTACAAACGGCTGTTGCCGCTTATCAAGAGGTACTGGGCTGGGCCGAGCCAGGCGAGGGCGATTGGGAGGCGGCCCGAGGCGAGTTGGACGCGCTCTTGCGCGAGGCGGGCCGTGGGGCCTATGAGGCGTTCGAGCGATTGGCCGCGGCCTCGCTCGAGCGGGGCGGGGAGAGCGACCTGACGGCCATCGTGAAGCGCTATCCCAATAGCCTCGCGGCGCCGATGGCTCTGGAACGGCTGGCCGAGGTGGCGGAGCGGGAGCCCGTTGCTGGCAACGGGCGCGGCCGGCTCGCGGAGGCGCGGCTGTGGCTTTACCAACTGGTGCGGGACTACCCCGCTGCCCCCACGGCCCCCGAGGCGCTGCGGCGGCTGGCCGCGCAATACGCCAAGGCCGGGGCTGTTGCGATGGCGCGCGGCGCGCTGGACCGCCTCGGCCCGAAGACGGGCATCCCAGATTCCAGATTACAGATTACAGAGCAGACGAGCCAGATCAAGCCGCCGCTTCGCGTAGGGTGGGAGGCGCGGCCGGAGTATGGGGCGACGGAGCCCGTGGTTGCCGAGGGGATACTCGTGCTCGCGGGCCGGGCCATCGAGTGCCGCTCCGCCGCCGACGGGGCGGTCCGCTGGGTCAACCGCCCGGGGTGGATCGGCATCCGCATCGAGGACGCCGAGCGGCGCGGCGGAGGCGTTCTCATCCGGAGCACGGTGAGCGACGGCTTCGACGCCCCGGCCGAGCGAGCGGGCCTCCGCGGCGGCGACGTTCTTGTCCGCTTCGACGGCAAGCCGCTCCGCGACGCGCAGGACCTCATCAACACGTGCACAGAGCGCCGCGCCGGCGCCGTGGTCCGCCTGGAGTTCCTGCGCGGCGAGGAGGCCCGCACCGTGGAGCTGAAGCTCGGGGCACGGCCCAGCCTGGCCGACGAGCCGCAGCAGGCGTTCCTCTCGCTCGTCGGCGTCGTGGGCAGCCACGCCCTGGTGCGGAAGCGCACGCGGCTCGACGCGGTGCGGCTCGACGATGGCGGCGTCGCCTGGTCGCTCCCCGTCGAGGGGGCCGAGCGCGCAGGCGAGGCGCCCGCGCCACAGGTTGCTGCGGCAGGCATCGTGGCCCTGGTGGACGGCCGCGGCCGCCTGGTGGCCGCCGACCCCGACGCGGGAGCGGTCCTGTGGCGGAGCCAGGTCGAGGAGCCCGTGGTCCACGAGCTGGCCCTGTGGGACCACGGCCTCGTCCTCGCCACGTCGCGCCCCGCGACCGTGCGGGTCATCAACCCGTTCGACGGACGCGTTCGATTCGAGGCCGCTGAGCCCCTTGCCCTGGGCGCGCCCTGCGTCGCGCTGGACACCGGCGGGCGCCTCTGTTACGCTATGGGCGGGAGCGTGGGGTGCTGGGACCCCACGCGCCGCGCCGTGGCCTGGGGCGTGCGCATCCCGAACTTCGCGGCCCGCCGCCTGTGGGCCGCCGGCGCGGTCGTTGTCGCCCAGGGGGCGGACGGGCAGGGCACCGAGGTGATCGAGTGCCGCCGGCTCGCCACGGGCGCGCCCGCCTGGTCGCTGGCGCTGGGCCGGGGCGAGCGGGTGCTCTTCGCGGCGCTGGCGGCCGACGGCTTCTACCTGGCCTCGCGGCAGGGAACGCGAGCGACCGTGCGGCGGCTCGACCCCTCGACGGGCGAGGTCGCCTGGTCACGCGTCCTCCCGCGCGAGGAGGACCTGGCCGCGTGGGACGCAGACGGCCCGGCCCTTGTTCTCGGATTGACGGTGTCCGACGACCGGGCGGCTGGCCGCGCGGACCTGGCCGTCCTGCACAGGGCGACCGGCGAGCCGCACCAGCGCCTGCCGCTGGGGGCCGGCGTGCTCAAGAGCCTCTCGCGCGTCGGCGCCGCGCTCTGCGCGGTGGTCGAGAGCGACACGGGGCAGCCCCGCGGCCCCGCATGGTTTGGCGACGACATGGTGATCGTGCAGCCCCCGCGGTTCCGCATACTCAGAATCACGGGGAATCCGTAGACAACAGGAGATACGTAATGGCAGACTCCGAGCTTCCCGAGGACGTCATCCCCCTCGCTGTCGAGGAGACCGACCTGGAGGCCGTGCAGAAACTCAACCAGGCCTATCAGACGATTCGCGGGGAGCTGGCCAAGGTGATCGTGGGCCAGGAGCAGGTCATCGAGCGCCTCCTCATCGCCATCTTCGCCCGCGGCCACGGCCTCCTCGTCGGCGTGCCGGGCCTGGCCAAGACCCTCATGGTCAGCACCCTCGCCCGCGCACTCCACCTCACCTTCAGCCGCATCCAGTTCACCCCCGACCTCATGCCCTCGGACATCACGGGCACGGAGGTGATTATGGAGGACAAGAGCACGGGCGAGCGGTCGTTCCGGTTCCTCAAGGGGCCGATCTTTGCGAACGTGATCCTCGCGGACGAGATCAACCGCACGCCGCCGAAGACCCAGGCGGCGCTGCTCGAGGCGATGCAGGAGCGGCAGGTGACGGCGGGCGGCGAGAAGCGGGTGCTGCCCGACCCCTTCTTCGTCCTGGCGACCCAGAACCCCATCGAACAGGAGGGCACCTACCCGCTGCCCGAGGCCCAGCTCGACAGGTTCATGTTCGAGATCATCGTGGACTATCCGAGCGAGGCCGAGGAGTTCGACATCCTGCGGGTCACGACGGCGCCCTTCAGCGCGCAATTGAGCGCGGTGCTGAGCGCGCAGGAGATCATTGGCCTCCAGCAGCTCGTGCTCAAGGTGCCGATCGCCGAGCACGTGATCCGCTACGCGATGCGCCTGGCCCGCAGCACGCGGCTGAACGAGCCTGGGGCGCCCGACTTCATCCGCCGCTACGTCCGCTGGGGCGCCGGACCGCGGGCGGGCCAGTACATGATCCTCGGCGGCAAGGCCCGCGCCGTCCTCAACGGCCGCTACTACGTCTCGACCGAGGACATCCGGGCCGTCGCCCACCCCGTCCTGCGCCACCGCATCATCAAGAACTTCAATGCCGAGGCCGAGGGCATGACCTCGGACAAGTTGGTGGACCGCCTGCTCGAGGCCGTGCCCGTCCCGGAGCACGACCTGGCGGCCGACCCACGCCTCCCGGACGTGCTGAAGGAGGCTTGAGTGGGCCAGATCGCCCGTGAATCGGCCCCTAGCCGCAGAAAATCGGCGATTTTCTGCGAATTTGGGCTTGACAGAAGGGCCAATAACCGTTATATACGGGAGAGAATCGGAGGGGACGCGGCCCGACGTGGGCACGCGACCTCGGGTCACGGAACCCTTGTTGGGGGTGTATGCGAGAATGGCAAAGAAGGCAGCGAAGGTGGAGCCGGTCGTCGTAGGCAGCAAGATCAGGGCACTCATTCGTGCCAAGGGCGCCATGATGTCCGGCGAGCTGCTCGATGCGCTCAACGCCTGCGTCGTCTGCTGCGTCGAGAAGGCCATCGAGCGCGCGAAGGCCAACAAGCGCAGCACCGTCAGGCCGCAGGACCTCTAAGCCAACTGCGTCTCGCATGACATAGAAGGACCTCCTCGGGGCTCCCGCCGCGAGGGGGTCCTTCTATTTTCCAGCCTGTCGCCATGCGTCCGATCCGTCGGATCCGTCGGATCGGTCGGATCAGAGTGAGTTCGCGCGGGTCACGGCCGGTCGAGCCAGTCGAGGCTGAGGCCGAGCACCTCGTTCTGCCAGGCGACTGAGTAGAAGCTGTGGTTTGCGCCCTCGATGGTGTGGAAGGCGGCAGGGATGCCCTGGCCGCGGCAGAAACCTTCGTAGAACTCCGGCGCCCCCACCGCCTCGTCGTCGCGGCTGCCGTAGATGAACAGGGCTCGCCCCTTGTAGCCGCGCAACTCGGTCATGATGTCGCGGAGCGAATCCTTCGGGTTCCGCGTGCCCTGGGGCGCGGCTCGGCGGCCGAAGAGGATGCGGGTGATGATGCCGAAGCGGATTCTGCCGCGGAAGAGTTTCGCATACGTCTCGCGGCGGAAGAGCTTTCGCGCGTAGTCGGCCAGGAAGATGCCGCGGCGCTTCACCTCCTGCTTGCGGGTCTTGAACGGGGCGAAGAGCGGGGTGGACCAGAGGAGAAGGCCGTCCACCTCCTTGTCGAGCGAGGCGGCGCCGAGGGCCACGTTGCCGCCGGAGCACAGGCCGCACCAGTAGGTGCGCGTCAGGCCGGGCTGTTCGAGGAGCAGGCGGCGGGCGGCGCGGGCGTCCTCGATCATCTGGTCGAGGTTCGTCGCCTCGTGGTCGCCGTCGCTGTCGCCCCGGCCGCGGAAGTCGAAGGTCAGGGCGTGATAGCCCGCGGCCGCGAGCCGTCGCGCCGCCTCCACAAATATCCGGTGCGGCCCCACCCGATAGCCCGTCCAGCCGTGGAGGAAGACCACGCCCGCCCCCTTCGCCTCGCCCTCGGGCGCGTGGAGGATGCCGACGAGGCGCGTGCCGCTTTGAAAGACGACAGGGGTTTCCAGGTCTTGTCCCCTTTCGCTTCGGGTTATTTCCGATTGCCGATTTCCGATTGCCGATTTCAGACAGCCATTGTGCCTGGCCGAGGGGGTGTTTTCAATCGGCAATTGGCAATCGCAAATCGGAAATCAGGTTGTGACACACGCGCCACACCTCGTGCACTTCCCGTCTCGACAGTCCGGGGTGGTCTCGCCTCGCTCGGCGCGATGCTTCTCCGCGAGGAGGAACTGCTTGGTCACGCCGGCGAAGATGTGGTCCCAGGGGAGCCATTCGTCCTCGCCCCAGCGCCGATGGGCGTAGTCGCTGATGCGGACGCCTGTCTCCTCGAATGCCTGCTGCCAGAGTGGGAAGCGGAAATGCTCGTCCCAGGCGTCGAGCTGCGCGCCGAGCCGCCAGGCCCGCTCGACGGCTTCCGCGACCCGGCGGTCGCCGCGGCTGAGGACGGCCTCGAGGAGGCTGGACTCGACGTTGTGGAACTTGAACTTCACGCGGCGGCCGCGGGCCTGGGAGCGGATGCGGGCCTGCTTGGCCCGAAGCACCTCCGGCTCATCCATCGGCTCCCACTGGAACGGCGTGTGGGGCTTGGGGACGAAGGAGGAGATGGTCGCGTTCACCTCGCCGCCGCGCCCGCCTCTCTGCGCCGACACCTCGTAGGCGAGGTCCACGATGCCGTCAACGTCCTCGTCCGTTTCGCCTGGGAGGCCGATCATGAAGTAGAGCTTCACCGCCCGCCAGCCCTGGCGGAATGCCTCGCGAGCGGCGCGGAGGAGGTCGTCGGTCGTGATGTTCTTGTTGATTCGGCGGCGGAGGGGGTCGCGGGCGGCCTCGGGGGCGATGGTGAGGCCGGCCTTGCGCACGCCGCGAATCAGGCTCGGTATGTCCGAAAGCTGGTCGCCCACGCGGAGCGACGAGAGGGCGATGTTCACCCCCTTCGGGTCGAAGGTCCCCGCCATTCTGCCGAGCAGCTCGCGCAGTTGCGGATAGTCGCTCGACGAGAGGGAGGCGAGGCTGATCTCGTTGTGCCCCGTAGCGGCGTAGGCGGCGCAGGCGATGCGGTGCAGGGCCTCGACCGAGCGCGGCCGCACGGGCCGCCGCGTCATCCCCGCCTGGCAGAAGCGGCAGCCCTGCGTGCAGCCCCGCATGATCTCCAAAGTGATCCGGTCGTGCACCGTCTCGATGAAGGGCACGATGGGCCGCTCGGGGTAGGCCGCGTGCTCGAGGTCGCGGACGACCGCCCGGGTGATTGGGAGTGGTGGCACAGGCATCTTGCCTGTGCCCCCCACAGGCTGGAAGCCTGTGCCACCAGGCCCCTCGCGGTAGAGCGAGGGGACGTAGAAGTGCGGGCTGGCCTGGGCGAGGGCACGAAGGCGCTCGGCTCGGGGCAGGCCGCGCGTCGAGCGGATGGCCTCGGCGAGCGTGAGAACCATCTCCTCGCCGTCGCCCACGGCGAAGAGGTCAATGAAGGGAGCGAGCGGCTCGGGCGACATGGCGCCCGGCCCGCCGGCCACGACGAGAGGGCAACGGTCGTCCCGCTGCTCCGAGCGGACCGGGATGCCCGCCAGGTCGAGCATGGCCAGCACGTTGGTGAAGCACAGCTCGTACTGGAGCGAGAAGCCGATGGCGTCGAAGGCCGCCAGCGGCGTCCGCGTCTCCAGGCTCACGAGCGGCAGCCCGTGGGCGCGGAGGGCCGCCTGCATGTCGGGCAACGGCATGAACGCCCGCTCCGCCGCGATGTGAGGCTGGCGGTTCAGCACGTCGTAGAGGATGGCGATGCCCAGATGCGACATCCCGATGGGATACGTGTCGGGGAATGCCAGAGCGAACGTGAGGCCCACAGAGGCGTGGTCCTTCACCACGGCGTTCCACTCGCCGCCGATGTACTGCGCCGGCTGCTGGATGCGGGAGAGAATCGTGTCGTAGAGGGCCATATCCATGTTTCGTTGCCGGTTGACTTCGGGTTGGCTTGCTCACGGCATCATCCGTAATGCGTAATCCGTAATCCGTAACCAGAGAAGAGGAAGCCCGGCCTCGTCCTGTCTTGTTACGGATTACGGATTACGGATTACGGATTCAGGAGCGCATGAAGGTTTCCTCGGGCATCGGGGCCATCGCGCGGCGGGCCTCGGCCTCGGGGTCGAGCACATTTGTGGCCAGGCTCACCCGCTGGTAGGCGCTGACGTTGGCGACGAGGGCCAGGCCGATGAGCGAGGAGAGGATCGAGGAGCCGCCGTAGCTGACGAGCGGCAGCGTGAGGCCCACGATGGGGAGCTGTCCCGCGGCCATCGCGGTGTTGACGATGGCTTGCGTGCCGAGCATGGCGGTGACGCCGACCACGATGAGGCGCCCGCCTGGGTGGTGGACCTCCTCGGCCACCCGCCCGCACAGGATGAGCAGGAGCAAGTAGAGGGCGAGGACGGCGTTCGCGCCCACGAAGCCCCACTCCTCGCAGATGACGGCGAAGATGAAATCGTTGTTCCGCGTCTTGGCCGGAATGAAGTTCAGGCGGTTCTGGCTCCCGCGGCCCCAGCCCTGGCCGAAGAGCTGGCCCGAGCCGATGGCGATCTTGGCCTGTTCGAGCTGATAGAGGTCGAGGCGAAGCAGCTCCTGGCGCGACCGCGGCTCGTCCTGGGTGAGGAAGCCGAGGATGCGCTCCTTCTGATAAGCGTGAAGGTGGGGCCACAGGAGCGGCACTGCGGCGGCCATGGCGGCCACCACCGCCAGCAGGTGCCGCGGGCGGGCCGCCGACGCGTAGAGCATGGCGAAGGCGATGGGCAGGAACACCAGCGCCATCCCAAGGTCAGGCTCCCTCACGATCAGCGCCATCGGCACGGCCACCATCCCCAGCGGCACGAGGAGCCCTGAAAGACGCCGATGCGACTCCGTGTCCATCAGGTAGCGTGCGAGGGCGAGGATGACGAAGAGCTTCATGAACTCGGAGGGCTGGGCGCGGAAGGGCCCGAGGTTGAGCCAGCGCCGCGCGTGAATCTCCTCGCTGGTCACGCCGAAGAAGAGGACGAGGACCAGGAGGCCGAGGCCGATGCCGTAGAGGATGAATGCGTGCTCGAGCAGGTGGCGGTAGTTGAGCGCCATCACGGCGAGGAAGGCCGCGAGGCCGATGGCTATCCACTGCACCTGCTTGGCCGGGCTGGTCGTGTAGTAGCCCTCGCCCATCGGGCCGGAGCGGTATGAGGCGCTGTAGACGAAAGCGACGCCGATGGCGAGGAGCGCGGCCGCCGTGGCCAGCAGAAGCCAGTCGCGGGCACGAAGGCGCAGGCCGCGTATCATCATCATTGCTCGGCCCTCCGGTCCGCCGGCTGCGCCGCCCCGGCGTCGCCCGCGCTGTGGGCGGGGCCTCCGTGCCCCGCGCGGGGCAGAGACGCCCCGCCCACACCGGCGGGCAGCTGGGTCGAGCTCTGCAGACGCTGACGGGTCCGCTCGCGCAGGTCACGGCCGGGCACGCCCTCGAGGTAGCGTTCGGGCAGCCGCTCGAGCACGCGGCGGGCCAGGGGGGCCGCCACGTCGGCCCCGTGAATAGTGGCGTCCTGGTGTTCGAGGGCGACGGTGAAGACTACGCGCGGGTCGTTGGCTGGGGCGAAGCCGACGAACCAGCCGATGGGGCCGCGCCCGGCGCGTTGGGCCGTGCTCGTCTTGCCGCACACCTCGTAGCCCCACTCCGAGACCCATTCGCCCTGCGTCTCCGAGCGGCGGAAGACCTTGTACGCCGTGCCGCCCAGCTCGTGGCACACGGACCGCATCACCCTGTGCAACTGGCCGAGTTTGGCCTCCGTGAGGGGGAGGGTGGGGCACACGCCCTCGCCAAAGCTCTCAACCGCGCCGTTGGGGCGGACGATTCTGTCCACCAGCCGAGGCCGCACGAGGCGGCCGCGATTGGCGATGGCCGCCACGAAGCGTGCGACCTGGAGCGGGGTGACGAGGAGCCGCCCCTGGCCGAGAGCCAGGTTGCACGTGTCGCCTGGATACCAGGCCTCGCGGAACTCGCTCCGCTTCCACCCTGGCGTGGGGAGCAGCCCCGGCTTCTCGAAGGGGAGCGACACGCCCGTGCACTCGCCCAGGCCGAACAGTGCGGCCCATTTCACCAGGTTCTTTATCCCCAACACCTCGTGGGCCGTCTTGCAGAAGTACGAGTTGCACGACCGCTTCAGCCCGTCCTCGATGTCCACGTGCATGGGCACGGAGTGGTTCGCGCAGCGGAAGCCGAGGTAGCTGCCGGTGCACTCGACCTGTGCTGGCGCCTTGTTCTCCTCGAGCGCGGCCACGGCGACGACGAGCTTGAACGCCGAGCCGAGCGGGTAGTGCTCCTGGATGGCGCGGTTGAGCATGCTGCCCGTGCGGTCGGCCGGGTCGGGCGGGTGCTTCGCCAGCTCGTTGGCGTTGAAGCGGGGCGAGCTGGCCATCGCCAGGATGCGGCCCGTCTGCGGCTGCATCAGGATGATCGAGCCGATGTGGCCCTCGAGCGCCATCTCGGCCGCCGCCTGGAGGTCGCTGTCAATCGTCAGATACACGTCCGCCCCCGCCTCGGGCGGGACCGCCTTGTCCGCGATCACCTTCTGCGTGTGGCGCGCGGCGTCCACCTCCACGGTCACTTGCCCGCGGGCAGGCCGCAACTCGAAGTCGAGCGCCCGCTCGATCCCGTTCCGCCCGATCAGATCGTCGGGCAGGAACCGCTTGGCCTTCGAGCCGCCGTAGGACTCGTGCCAGCGGTCGTACTCGTCGGCCCAGATGCGCTGGACGTAGCCCAGGACGTGGCTGGCCATCGCGTTGCAGGGGTAGCTGCGCCGAGCCGTGACCGTGACGCGGAAGCCGGGATAGCGGTCGGGATGCGTCTCCACCTCGGCCGCGGGCAGGAACCCAACGTCCCTGGCCACCACGATAGGGTCGCTCAGGCGCTGCCAGCCGCGGCCGACGAGCGCCAGCCCCTTGAACAGCTCCCGCAGCAACTCGGCGGCAGGCACGTTCACCTGCGCCGCCACCGCATCCACGACCGCCGCCGTTCCGCGCGGCACCACGACCATCGCCGTGCCGTGCTCCTCGCGCTCGGCCAGCTCGGTGCCCTTCAGCCGCAGAAAGGTCGCCGCCACCCCGAAGCTCACCTCGTAGCCCTGGCCCCGCGAGCCCTCCCGCACCACCACGGCCACGTCCCGCACCCCCGTGATGCGCTCGCGGCGCGCGAGGGCATACAGCTTCAGGATGGGGCGGCACATCGCCTGGGCATCGGGCAGCTCCGACGGCACCACGGCCACGCTGTAGCCAGGCTCGTCGAACGCCAACAGCTCGCCCGCGGCCCCGCGAATCGTGCCGCGGTTCGCCTCGGTCGCCCGCGTCTCCACGCACACGTTCTCCGCGTAGTCGCGGTACTCCTCGCCCTTCACGATCTGGAGGTAGAACAGGCGCGTGGCGACCATCAGGAACCCGCCGAAGAGCAGGATGAGGATGACGCGCATTCGGACCTTGAACATATCCAACGCCTCAATGACACAACGCACGCTGCGCGGCGTGCAAGGGGATGAATGGATGATTGGATGGATGGATGAAAGAGGCCGGCTCATGGTCTCTGACACCCATCCACTCATCCACCCATCCATTCATCCTCTTACCCATTCACCCAACCCCTGCAAACTCAGACCGCCCCCGCAGGCCGAACCAGCGGGCCTTGTGCCAGACCAGGCCACCGACGACTGCCGCGATGGCCGCCGCGCTCACCGCTGTCAGAAACGTCCGCCGCGCCAGAAGGCCAGCGGCGAGGCCGTTCCCGCTCACCACCTCGGGCACGGCCAGCGCCAGACTCGTCGCGGCCGAGCAGCCGAACGCAAAGGCCGCACGCGTGAGGAAGTGCCCGCCCAGCGTCCCAGGCCGCCGCCGCGACGCCGCCCACCCCACCACCGCAAACACCCCGGTGCACAAGCCGAACGGCCCGACCGAGAACAGGTCGCGCCCCAGCCCCAGCACCGCCCCCGCGATGAACGCCTCCGCTGGGGCTACGCCGAGGCTGAACGTCGCCAGCAGCGCCACAAGCAGGTCAGGGAACGCATCCCCGAACCTCGCCAGGCGCATCAGCGTCGCCTGAATCAGCACGGCGACCACGGCCACGAGAACAAAGGGAACCCAGCGCACTCCACGCCTATCCTGACCCGCCCGGGGTCACGGGGAAGGGGAACGTAGCCGCAAGCGTCCCGCTTGCGGGCTCTCCGGGGTCTCGACAAGCGGGACGCTTGTCGCTACGCATGAATGCCATGGCCCAGCCACGCCCTGGCGGCTTCCATGATCGCCTCGGGCAGCGTCGGGTGGGCGTGGACGGTGTGGGCCAGCTCCTTCACCGTGGCCTCGAGCGAAACCGCCATCGCCGCCTCGGCCACCACGTCCGAGGCGTGCGGCCCCACCAGGTGCACGCCCAGCACCTGCCCGGTCGCCTCATCGGCCACGAGCTTTGCGAAGCCCGCCGTCTCGCCCATCGCGACGGCCCGGCCCAGCGCCTGAAGCGGGAACCGGGCGGCCTTCGCCTTCCGGCCCGCTGCCGCCGCCTCGGCCTCCGTCAGACCCACCGTGCCCACCTCGGGGTTGGTGAACACGGCGGCGGGGACGCACCGGTAGTCAATCTTCGCATTCTGCCCCGCCGCGTGTTCCGCGGCCACGATGCCCTGGGCGCTCGCCACGTGGGCCAGCAGCAGCTTCCCCGTCACGTCCCCGATGGCGTAGACGCCTGCCGCGGTGGTCTCGCAGTGCTCGTCCACCACGACCGCGCCGTTCTCCACCTTGACGCCCGCCTCTTGGAGGCCGAGGCCGTCGCTCAGGAGCCGTCGGCCGATGCAGATGAGCGCCAGCTCCGCCGCAACCGTCGCCCCGCCCGACAGCGTGGCCGTCACACCACCCTCCGTCGCCGCGAGCGATTCCAGCTTCGTGCCGACGTGGACCTTGACCTTGAGCCTCTTGAGCGCCTTTGTGATCTCCGCCGACACATCGGCATCCAGGCTGGGCAGCAGCCGCTCCAGCATCTCGACCACCGTGACCTCGACGCCGAACTGGGCGAAGACGGATGCAAACTCGCATCCGATGTAGCCCCCACCCAGGATGAGCACGCTGGCGGGCAGCCGGTCGAGCCTCAGCGCCTCGTCGCTCGTGATGATTCGCTTCCCGTCGAAGGGGACGAACTTCGGCCTCGCCGGCTCCGAGCCCGTGGCGATGATGATCTTCTCGGCCTCAAGCGTCTCCTCCCCGCCGTCGTTGAGCTTCACCGCCACCTGCTTGCGGCCCGCCAGGCGGCCAGTCCCCGCCACCACGTCCACCTTCGCCCGCTTGAGCAGGAAGCCCACCCCGCCCGTGAGCTTCTTCACCACCGCGTCCTTGTTCGCTTGCACCTTCGCGAAGTCCACGGACACCGCACCCGTCTGGATGCCGAAGTCGGCCCCGTGGCGGGCGAGGGAGCAGACCTCTGCCGCGTGGGCGAGGGCCTTGGTGGGGATGCAGCCGCGGTTGAGGCACACGCCGCCCAGGGCATCGCGCTCGACCACACAGGTCTTCTTGCCCAGTTGGGCCGCCCGCAGCGCCGCCACGTAGCCGCCCGGCCCGGACCCGATCACCACCACGTCGTACTTCGCCATTCGCTGCCTCGCTCGGGGAAGGGGGAGAACTCGCCCACCGGTTTGATTATAGGCGAGCCGCCCGCGCTGTCAACAGGAAAAACTCGAGCCGCCCGCACACTGCGACAGCCCCTCTCCCTCACCCCTCCCCTCCCTCTCCCTCTCCCTCTGCCTCTCCCTCTCCCTCGGGGAGAGGGGCGGGGTGAGGGTGCTTGGGTTCCCGCGGGCACCCCAGAAGGCACCCTCACCCCTACCCTCCCCCCGAGGGGGAGGGGGGAGAGTTCCCTCTCGCTAAACACGTACCTCCCCGAGGGGGAGGGAGAAGGAGAGCCAGCGCCCCAATGTTGCTCAAAGTGGCTCAAAGTGGCTCAATTGCGGATCGGGCCGTTCTCGCCCTCCGGCGGGCGAGCTTCCCTATGTGGCTCAAAGTGGCTCAACAGTGCGCCACGCGCCGCCCGGCCCCTCCCCCCCGGCAGGCGCCAGTGCCACGCGGCCTGCCAGCCCGTCGAGGACGGCACGACGCCGAGGCGCCGCTTCGCACGCCTCACCGAGGCGAGCGACAGGCCGGCGCCGCGCGCCCGCCTCCCCACCTCCTTCTCCGGCACCGGCCCGTCGCGCAGGACCTCGAGCAGCCAGGCCGCGGCCTCGGCCACCCGACCATGCCCGGGCGACACGCCCTCCACGGGCGAGGGCTCCCAGGCCAGTCTGGGCACGTCCGGCCGCCCTGGCCAGCCCTCGACCCGAAAGGCCAGGCCCGCCGCCTCTGCCACCAGGGTGTTCTTCGTCGGCATAAGTACCCGCCGTTCCGACACTTCCGCATCCGGCACCACCTCCCAGACCGCCCGCGCGACCGACCTGGGGCGCTTGCCCGCCACGGCGAGCACCGCGGCACCCGTTTCCTCCGCCAGCTCGCCGAGCGCGGCCAAGACCCCTGCGACGCCCCCTCTGCTTCGTCGAGTGTCGCGCTGCACAAACGCCTCCACGGGGTCAACCACCACCAGCCTCACCGGCCCGTTCATCCTGATGGCGTGGCGGACCGCCCCCAGGCATTCCTCCAACGCAAATGTCCGTCGTGGCAGCACTTGCGTCGCTTCGGCCACCCGCACCTCGGCCACCCGCGCCAGGTCCGCCCCCGCCGCCTCGAGGCGCGCCCGCACCGTCCCTGCCAGATCGTCCTCCGGCACCATGAGCACCACGCTGGCCGCCATCCCAGATTCCACATTCCACATTCCAGATTGGGACCCCAATCCCGCCTCCCCGCCCCCTCTGGGCTCCCCAATCTGTAATCTGGAATCTGGAATCTGGGATTCCCTGGCCTCCGGCCAGGGACCCCCTCGGCTCACCCGCGCCGCTATGTCCAATGCTACCAACGACTTACCGACTCCCCCCTCCCCAGCCAGAAGCGTCACCCGCCCCAGCGGCACACGCCCCGGCCACAGCCACTCCACCCCCTCGGCCTCCACCGCGTCCAGGGGCACCAGAACCGCCTTCGCTTCCGCAGGCTCGACCACTGAGCCGAAGTCCGTCTGCACTGAGTTCCGCATCGCTCATCTCCTCACAGGCTTCCAGAGCGTCCACCGCCAGCGCCCCCACATTCCCTCCTCTCCCTCCACCCTTACAAAGGCTTTCCCCCCCGAAAATGTGTGCCCGGAAATTTTCGAGGCGTGGGGCGATTTGCATAACGCTTT
>Ga0194125_10008151_pt1 | contig 14868 bp, 11 predicted proteins | sample TA2KigC250mmetaG_FD_148626 | JGI IMG/M metagenome (GOLD analysis project Ga0194125, IMG submission 148626) | Freshwater microbial communities from Lake Tanganyika, Tanzania - TA2015034 Kigoma Deep Cast 250m | ecosystem: Environmental > Aquatic > Freshwater > Lake | place: Tanzania: Lake... | reverse complement strand
CCCCACTACCCCCATCTTCTCCATCCAGTGCAGCAATCTGATCTGCAATCATGTCGGGGCGTGACTTTATAACCTCAGCCGGTGGAGGCATGTGGATAACTTCAGAAGGCGTCTGAATCTTTTTGGTTCTAGTCTTACGGGGTTTCTTCTCTTCTGTTTTGGTTTCTGTTGGCGCAGCTTCCTTTTCTAGACGAGCTATTTCATTTTGATAAGCCTCGACCGCCTGTTCGCGTACATATGGATCTGTGACGTTGTATTCAGTCAGCGTGTCGTTTAGGTTATCTAGGCCAAAATCAATAGCCTCTTCTGGGCTGCTGTATTCTGAAGAGTTACGATTTTCAAACGACGTAAGCGCCTGAGCACGAGCAAAACCTATTGGATTAGTACCGGGAGTTTCAGCAATATTTTCAGTTGTGGGTTCAACTGTGGGTTCAACTGTGGGTTCAACTGTGGGTTCAACTGTGGGTTCAACTGTGGGTTCAACCGTTGGTTCAGCCGTTTTTTCTGTTATCTCTCCTTCTATTGTTACCTCCCGCTCAATAAACTGCACTCCTTTTTGCATGTTAATTATAAATTCTCGCTCTGGTGCATGCCCAAGAGCTACAATCGCTTCTTTTGGTACGCTGTATGATTCAACGATCCAGTTTTTTGGATCTGATTGCGTAGCTTTAACAAAATTTTTAGCAGTTATTTTATTTGTTGTTACGTTTAAGTACGGCCCAATAGAATCTGTAAAGCGTTTTGTTTTATCTCTTCCACGATACAAAGTTACTACATCAGGCAAAAGAGCAATATTTTGTTGTAGTGCATCCTGATAGGCATCATTTTTCTCAGCTTCTTTAGCGTAAGTATTTCTATTTTTGTTGTTATAAATGTAGTTCTGACGCAAGCTCTCTGTGTCGGGGTCTAAATACCCTTCTAAAGATGCTTCTAAGTTATTAAAGTCTATATTGTCTTCTACATCTTTACCTTCTGCTTTCTCTAATGCACCTGGTTGAACTCTGGGTGTACCAGTTGTCTGGGGCGTAGAAGCAGGCTCGAAAAACATTTCAACAATTGGGTTTCCAACGTGTGTGTTAGCAGTGCCGTCTTTGTTGTACAGTTTTTCTACAGGGGCTAGTCCAATTTCAGGCTTCGTTTTGGCAGAATATTTGCCACGTACGGTATTTCTGTCTTTATCAATTACCGCAACTATAGGTTCAGCCCCCGCCGGTAACTCACTAATGTCTGAAATCTTTTGAAACTTACCATCACGGTCATATCCAAGACGAATAGAAGCGTTCCCGCCAACATTGTCATCAAGAATACTTCTGCTATCTTCAGGCGTTACATAAAACGCAAGGTGTGGTGGGTAGATTTTACCCTGTCCTTTACCTGGTGACTTCTTAGTTCTGCTTGTGCGCCCAGCCTCGTCCAACTTGTACATGCTGCCTTGGGCTGTTCTAAACCCAGTAGGTGTGGGTGTAGGTTCAGCCGGTGGCTTAAAAGAGATCTCATCCAAATCACCAGTAATGTCACCCTCATCTACTGGGCCTACTGGTTCTTCAGTACCGACAACCGTTTTCTCGGATATTTGTGCGCGTTGCTCGTCACTGATAGGTGCCTTAGCTGCGGTCTCTGGGGTGGCTGGCTTGGCGAATGGATCTTCGATCTCAGCAAGTTTTTTCTCTTTCTCCGCTTTTTTGGCCTCAGCAGCCTTCTCAGGCTGAGTAGCCACATCAATCTTTTTACCAATCTCAGAAATTTCTTTACCGATAAGTCGGTTTAGCGCACGTTCTGCGTTCTGAAGGCTACTGTACTGACGCTCCTTACCGTCCTTACCCTTAGCGATTTGGCTAGTAACCGGATTAAAAAGCACAAACTTATCAGGCTCAGCAGGTGAAGGCTGTACGATAAAATTCGTCGGGGAGTTTATAGCGTTCTCTGGGCTGGCAATGTTCAGAATACTTTTGAACGACTGTGCAGCCTGCACGTACTCTGCCAGTTTGGACTCCCTCTCCTCCTGGCTCATCAAACTTCCTCGTTGTTTTATCTCCTGACTAATCTGCCCCATACGCCGTTGGAACATCCCAGCAAGTATGGTCTGCACACTTTTGTCTGACATGTCTTTTTCAAGAAGTGTGGGCATCGCTACGGAGGAGGAACCGATACTGATAGCTTTAGCATTAGGGCTAACCCCAAGGGACTCAAGAAGCTCGGGCGTTATTTTCAGAGGCTTACCTTCTTCATCTACAAGAGAGATAGGTTCAGCAGTTTTTAAGATCTCAGCCTTTTGACGATCCCAATCTCTAGCAAGTTGATCCTGAGGTATGGGTTTGCCTTCGACTTCAGCCTGCAGCCTATTTAGGAAGTCTTTATTAGACATACCGCGTTGGACATTACCAATACCCGTAGAGATTGCACCAAACGGACCACCAAGTATCGGCCCTAAGATCGCAGCCTCCATGTACTCTTTAAGTGCCTCATCGCTTGACAAGTCAAGCCCAGCACCCCAACGCTCAAGCAATGTCTGTAGTGGCTCCTGCACACCTTCAACGAGTGCACCAGCGCCGAAGCCTAAGGCCATGGACTGCTTCGGGTTTAGCCCAGAGAGCTTCTTAGCCGCAGCCTCAAATCCTTCTTTTTCAAAAGTCTCTACGGTCTCTCGTGCTACTTTCTCAGCAGACTCTCTACCAGCCAGACCAAACAGGCGACCGACAGGCTTAAAGATGGTAGTAAATGGAATGAGATCAACACCGGCCTGGGCAGCAGAAGAAGCAACAATCTTTGTTACGTCAGGGGCTTCAGTAGCTTCACCCTTTGCTGCTTTTGCTTCTTGTACTTGTGCCTGACGGCCTGTTGTTTCTGTAAGGTACTGAAGGCCAGCCACGCCTAAGAATGTAAGAGGGGCGACAATTGGAGCAGCAGGTCCAGACACAACACCAGCCGCCGCTGCCGCAGCAAGAGGGGGCGCCATAAACCCAATAGACTGACCCGCTAATTCTCTAAATAGCCGTGCCCCCTGACCAACAGATTCAACATCTTCAAGCCTTTGGAATTGGTATGGGCTTTCAGCGCTTGCCGCTGCAGCACGACGAGTTTCTTCGGTGGGGGATCCTAAATAAGAAACTGCTTCTGGTGCACCACCTAAAGAAGTTATGCCCTCTTTGAATCCACCGATGAATCCGGCTTCGGGTTTTACTGCTTCAGGGACTTCATAAGTGGAAATTGGGCCAAATAGTTCATCCAGTAGGCGCTCTTGTATCTCGGCATTGGACATCGAAACCGGAAACGTGAACTCTCTACCGTCTGGAAACCGGACAAACTTCTCTCTTGCCACGGTTATTCCTCAGTATCCCTGTCACGTTCGCCAAAGGTTGCACCAGCAAATAGTGGCAAAGCCATATATCCACGAATTTTTCGCTCATTTTCTTCTAACTGTTTCAAGGCTAACGGACGTTGATCTGGCAGTAGCCCCCCACGTAACGCGGTTCTTATATTTTCATTTTCTCTTTCTAACTGCACTATGATCGGTGCCTGTGGCATCCTCCCCGCCCCCGAAGGAGGACGAGCAGCCATTGCTTTACGATAACTATCCATTGACCGAAGTTTCTCACGCTCAAGCGCAAGCTGGGCCTGTTGAGCTTTAATTGTCTGCTCCATCTTCATGGCGTCAGATATGCGACCACGATCATAGAGTTCTTGTTGCAGTGCGATCTTCTGATTCAGATCATCAATACCGTCTTGGAACTTAGTACGCTCACGATTTATAGCCGTAGCAGACGTGCCACCAGCGCCAACAGCCGCAGCAAGTGCTTCTAAGTTACCCATGCGCTTGCCACCTAAAGCCTGGGCTGCAGCCAAGAAGGGTTCTGAAGTCATGGCTTTGCCGTAGCTCTTTTCCCCACGAGCGCGACGCTTCTCAATAATATCTCTAGCACCGGAGCCAAAAGCGCCTAGTCCTTCAGCAGCCATAAGTTCTTTCTCGGCCTTCAGGATATCTTTTGCGCTAAGGCTCTTTAACCCAGCAGCAACTTCTTTAGCCTGTTTTACTTCCCCTTTTGTGGGTTTTTCTTGGGCGACTTTTTGTTCGGCTTTTTTGGCAATCTCGTTGTCCACACGGCGAACGTCGGCCTGTGTAGCTTGTCTACCAACAATCGGCCCGGAAGTATCTTGGGAACGGAGTGGGGGGCGATTTACCATCTGAGATGGCATTGGTGCAGACATCATAAGCAGTTCGTCTAAAAAGCTTCTTCCACCCGCCTGAAATGCTACAACGCCACCACCCGCCAACGTTGTGGGCTGACCAAACTCAAGACCACCTTGTTCTGCCTGGGCTACGACGTTGTTAAGGCCAAACCGATCATCTGCGGAAAGTCTTTCGCGCATACGATTCTGCATTAACTGGGCTATCTGACGTTCTGCAATAGTCCCCTGATTCTGCATCTGCGAAGCTTGTTCAACTTCTTTCAAAACACGCATACGGTTACGACGAGAAACTTCGGCTAGGGCCAAAGCGCCATACCCGCTCCCAATATAAGTACCTAACTCGTCATCAGTCATGCCCGGTATACGGGCGACCGTCTTAAAGTACTCTTCAGCACCTCCCTTTTCAGCACTAGGAGGTATTGACGGTACGGCCTGAGGAGCCATAGGAGCGGCGGATGTCTGCATTATCTATTACCCCCTACCTGCGGGATTCATTGCGTTATAAAGTCCTATGCCCCCCAGCCCCAACTGCATTAAGCTTTGGAAGTTTGAAGGGGGAGGAGTAGTAGTCGTTTGTGTAGAACTAGTTAATGGGATACCACGTAACAAGTTAGAAAGCTGACCTACCTGTGTCGCGCCGTATTCAGCCTGTTGCATCAGTGCCTGACGCTGAGCGTCTAGTTGTTGTTGCTGAAGATTTCTTTGGAAGTCTCCAAAAGCACCTTGAGATTTAAGGAGGTCCAATTCACCCGCAAGGCGTTGCGTACCCATACTACCGAACACCTGTCCTAGATTACCCAAACCAGTAGCTGATTGTAGAGCAGCAGCCTGATTTGCCCTTTGTGCCTCAAGGCTTTGGCCTGCACCAAGTTGTTGTACACCGAGCATAGCCGCAAGGTTTTGTTGTCCGACGCCTAATCCTGCAGCGCGATCTCGTTCAAATTGGCCCTGTGCTTGAGTAAAAGCTTCTTGTAGACCCCGTGCTTGAATATCCCCCAGTGTCTGCCGCAGACCTGATTCCCGATCACTTTGCAAAATAGCCTGCCGTGCACCACCGTAAGTACCCTGTCTTGCGGCTGCTAAATTCCCACCAAGTTGAGCACGTTTTGCTGCTTCTATAGCCGCACGTTGTTGGGCGTCCACCACACTTTGCATATAAGGGGACATGTACCGCTTGGCAACATCCGAAGTAAACATCTCCGGTGCACCCATTTGATACTGCGTAAGCTGAGGAGCCGTAACCCCTGGCGTACCCATAAAACCAGCCGCAGCTTCTTGTGCGGCTTGTTGCCCCAGATCAAAAGTTCCAGGCACCTCCATACCGGCCAGACGAGCGCCAACTTGTTCTTGAAACTGAGACATCGGAGCTATTGCTCCAGCCCCCATAAGCCCAGCACCGATAACCGGTGCGTATTGCGTTTGAAAAGCTTGTTGCCCAGTTAATCCACCAGGAAATATTGCGCTTATACCTCCAGGGATTACACCAAAGCCACCACCTTCACCCGTGTAAAACTTCTGTAGTTCCTTGGGGATTTCGCTAGATATAGCAACTTGTCCGACTTGTGCCATGGTTCTTTCCTTACGCTGGCATTAAGCGCTCAGCATTAATTTCAGGGGGTTGCTCTGTCGTGCCATGCCGTGCTTTACGGATTCTATCCATCATGGCGTAAAGTTTCTTCGCTCCAGCATTGCTGGAACCATTGCCAATATCTGCTACAACATCAGCAGGCACTACAAACTCATCATTGGCTAACCGGGCTTCTTGTACGCCCTCAATATTGGCAGGTACATTATCGCTCATACCATCACCAGCACCTTGCACCATCCGAGGTTCACCAGTTGGCGCAGTCGTGCCACCATACTCAAACGTAGGCATGCCACCGTTAGCCAAAGCAACAATGCCACCACCAGCGCCCATAGAAATACGGCCTAAGCTTTGAGAGTAAAGGGCATCAAATATTTTTTGTCTTTGTCTCTGCTCTTCTGCTAAACGCTTTCTTTCTTCCTCTTCCGGATCAGGCGCAAGTGCAGCAGCAGTTGTTGCGCCTATAGCAAGTGCAGTAGAGGGCCTGACCCCTACAGCCTGGGTAAACGCAGCAGAAGCTTCAGGTGAACCACTGATTATGTTCTTGAACCCGGTCCCTGCTTCTTTAACGCCTTGAACCGTAGGAGTCGTAGTTAAAGATGGTGTACCAGCAGGGACTTGCGATGCAGCCGCAACTTCAGCAGGGGGTAGTTGTGCTCCGGTTTCAGTGGGTATGGGGGGCGCAGGTCTACCTAAATCGGCTACATTCATCTCAAGGGCAGCATCGGGAGGTAGGAATCCTGGGCTTGTCGGTGTCGTTGGCAGGCCAGATGGCACAGTTGCAGGTGCACCCATAGCAGTTTGAGTTGCTGTGTTTAGATTAGAAGCGGCCTGAGCAGCATCAGCCGGGAACATATTAGGATTGTTCGCCATTATTTGATCAGCCGTAATCGCTCTAGGCATACTTGGAGCAGTAGTACCCCCAGCAGATCCAGGTCCAGTAGAAACACCTGTCTGCCCAGCAGCCTGCAGGCCTTCTGCTAACTTACCACCAGCAAAAGCCATGATACCAGTGCGAAGACCTGCCTTAAAGTTAAACCCTTTACCAGGAGCCGTAAACCCGCCAATAAGCCCAGCAGCAATTGATTTACTTGCAAGTGCGCTAAGCCCAAAAGCAGATTTCCCAAACCCAGCAATTGCAGCGCCAACCCCCGGTATTAAAAATGGCAAAAACGGTAACAACTTTTTAAAGAATTTGGCTTCAACCAGCCCAGTTTGCGGGTTAATGCTTAGATCCCCACCCATCCGCATAGCCAGCCCACGCAACCCTTGTACTTCTTCAGGCGACATGTGGACGAGCATGGAGTCACCGCCACGGCCTTTATCGGCTAGGTTTTCGGCAAGAGAGGCTAGGCCACCTTCAGCAAGTTCGTACCCCCTTGACCTACGTATATTTGCTGGTATTCCTGTAGAAATAATTCCTTGAGGTATAGGATCAGTTAGTCCCATACGTATCTGCATATTTCTTATTGCACGAGCTTTTTCATCTTCAGTCATTCCACGAGCTTCAGCTTCACTTAGACGGGGGTTAAAGACTACGTTGCTTTGATACGGAACAAACTCGTAGTTTGTAATCTTTCCAGATTCATCACGAACCGGCCTACCGTAAGCCCCATACTCATCAGGAACCTTGCGGTCAGGTCTTGACTCAGGCCGTAAAAATCCACCAACTAAGCGGCCTTGCTCATCGAGAAACTCTGACATATTAAACTGCGATCCGGCGTCTTTTGCAGAGAGCTTAGGCATACCACCTTCTTGGTATGTAACTAAACCACCAGCTTGCCCACCGACAGGCGCAGGGGCAACTGCAGTAGTTCCTGGAGCAGTTGGAGCAACAAAACCAAAGGGCGATACTTGTTGAGAACCATAGGTGAGTGTTGTTGCTTGTGGAGGAGCTATTGGCCCCCGAAAGGCAGCTTCAGGCAGTACTCCACCACGTCTTGCTATTTCTCCGGTAGGCCCATAAATGTCACCAATAAAGTCACTGACCCTTTGCGGTGTCATAGTCGGCCCAAACTTTTCTGCGTAAAACTGCAATCCTGCTGGATCAGGCGCTCGACCTAAAAATCGTTGGTAAAGATCAGCAATCCCCCGTGGGGTAGTTGGGCGCCCTGTGATACCAAGTATTTCTTGTGGTTGTGGTTCAGTTGGAAATGTGAACTGTTTTTGTGCTGTAGTAAATTTTGGAAAACGTTCCTTAAATTCCGATGAATCTCTAAGAAGTTCACTTACCCTAGACAGAGGTAACTCTTTACCGGCGCCAGATAAATAATAATCTAATCCTGGAGTGTCTGGATCTCGACCTAAAACAGTTCTATACAACTCATTTAACCCTGATCTTCTAGCAGCTACAGGATTTGCACTAGCAGGATTTAATTCAGGTGAAGCTTTAAAGAGTCTTTCTACTTCAGACAAAGGTAAATCTTTACCGCCGCCTGTCAAATAATAAGCTAAACCTGCCGCATCAGGACTACGCCCAAGGATTCTCGTGTATAAAGCGGTTATAGCGTCTTCTCTGTTGGGTTGAGGTTGAGATTGAGATTGAGATTGAGGTTGAGCTTGTCTTGCTGCGGCTGCTCTTTCTGCGGCTGCTCTTTCTGCGGCTGCTCTTTCTGCGGCTGCTCTTTCTGCAGCTGCTCTTTCTGCAGCAAGTCGGTCTGCTTCTGCGTTTGCGTTCGCGTTAGTTGTAGTTGTGGTTGTACTAAATATTGGTGCACCAAGATTGCTAATTGCCCATCGGTTAGCAGCAGCCCGATCTTCTGAAACTGCTCCATAAGCAATTTGTGTCGAAAGACTTGCTGGAGACGACCTTCCAGCCAATATCTCATTAACCCAGTAGTCTTTACCTGCTGCATCTGGAGTTCTGCCTAATACATTTTGAAAAGCGCTTGCAACTAAGTTTTCTGCGGCTGCTCTTTCTGCGGCTGCTCCGGCGCCGGTACCTCCTTGGTTTTGTTGACTACGGTACGCTTGAGCTTCTGTTGAAGCGCGAATAGCCTCTCTAATTGCCTCTGGGGTTGTTAGAGTAGTGCCACCAGGCGTGCCGCCACCAAGCCAGTATTGAGCGCCTGCTGGATCTGGAGCGCGGCCTAATTCTTGTTGATATATTTGGTTAAGTTGGGCTTGGGTTATAGCCATGTCATCTTAGCCCCCCGAAGGGGGCTACCTCGTTAGTTAAGCGCGAGCAGCAAGCTCTTTCTTAGCTTCAACCACAAACGCCGCTACCAGATTAGAACGTGGTTCGTAATGCTCCCAAAACCGCAGACCTTCTTCGTCAGGCTTACGCCCTAGAACATAGTCATACAGGCAGTGGATAAAAAACGTGTCGTCTTTAGTGACTTCTGAGACCATGGAACTCTCCTTTGGTTAAGTTGAACTACAGGGGTACTACGCGATTACTATTGTAGGCGCAACGCCTTGAAGCGACAAGCCTGCTGCGGGGGGTATGGCTACTGTTCCTCGTAACAAACTTGGTGCGGCACCTTGAATCACCAGTCGGTCTGGCAGAGTCGGTACAAACCTCGGGGGCAGCGCAGACAAGAAGTTGACCGTCACAATAGCTGAGGCGATTTCCGGTCTTGTTGGGCTTGTCCCCGCCGCATAGTGCTCAAGATAAACATCTGCCCCGTCTGACCACCAGGCAAACTCTAAGTATTCATCTGCCTGAACCGTGAATATTCCCGAGATATTGGCTGTCACGTGCGACCAGATGGACCCACTCTTCCTAGCCGGAATGTCAAACCGTGTGCCACTTAGAGGGTAATTTGTACCACTGTTCTTGACCCAGATCTCAAACTCAGCTGCCGCATTTCCCCGGTTGGCGAATTGGAACCTGGCAGTCACTAGGTACTGTCCGGGATAGGCAAACGTAATCCGGCTGTTATTTTCTACATTGATCCCGTCGCTTAGAATTATTTGGTTTAGGGTGACAATGTTCTCTGAAGTCACACCTGCACTGTCCTGATCCTGATCCGACATTAACAGAGCGTAGGGAACTTCTAACCCAAGCCCGAACCCAGACAGCGTACCCCCTAAAACATTTCCACTGAATGTACCACCAGTAAAATCCCCAACAAAATCTCCAGTAAACGTACCACCAATAAAGTTCTCCGCTTTGTACGACTGCGCCTGTTGGGGGGTGAGTGAGTCTATGAGGTTAAAATACAGCCTAAGCGCCCGGATAAGCTCGGCCTGCTGCCGTGAGTCATATTGCCCAGGAGGGAGGGGTAGAGCCGGAGCACGGAACCCAACTAGCGCCATTACCGTCGCCCATCTTCGCGCACACTAAGTCGTACCGAACCCAACTGCCACTGCACATTTAAGTCAGCAGAATCCACCCTGAAGGCGACCTGCCTGCCGCGTGCCCGAATAAAGACTTGCCCCGTGTATGTCTGGCTTATCGGCACCTCAATGACCGGCTGGGTGTCAGATGCTTGGTTCTCATACGCTGTACCAGAGAACCGCTTGGGCTTAATGGTCATGGTAAGCGTTGGATTATCAGCCGTGGACCCGTCAAATCTAAAGTCTGGGATCATGCGGTCAGTTAGCATGAACTTCTCACCATCGCCTAAGTCAAAGTCTGACGACTCAATATAAGACTGCATCGGTGACGTGTCATCGTTTACCCCAACCTCATGCTCAAATAAGTGTCCTGTTGAGGCGCCGTTTAGAGTTCTGGCAGCTATAGGGTTTCCCCTAATAGCGGTGTCTAGCCAAGCCGTGCGGACAAGAGTGCCGTAATACCAGACCTGTTCCAGGTGGTTATAAATTACATATTGATCAATCCAGTTAGAGTTGGCAGTGGGATAGAACCACCAGATTTCCGTAAAGCCCTCGTTGGTGCCACAAATTATCTGATCTGACTGGTTAAAGTTGATGTCTTTGAAAACATAATCCCTGATCGTGCAAGGTAGTGTCTGAACCTGACCAGTATAGACATAGAACTTGTCCTGCCCCATCCAGTAGGTCACATTGTTTGCCGAGGCCACCGCACGGGGGCTGATGATGGAGATATTGTCAGCAAGTTCTTGTAGGGCAAACACGTCCGTGGTGCCTGTGTATTGCAAGGAATACAAGTTTGAATTAGTCCAGACCAATATTTCCTGTCTTGTAGGCAGTGCACGCACGATCTCCGACCCGCGAGAAACCCGCAAGAATCCAGCACTACTAACCGCACCGCCTGGGGTTGTGCCTGTGGGGCTCCAATACTGAGGCTCATCCTGACTAGCCCAACGGATCAGAAGCGGGTCATAGTCGGTAGAGATACCTCCAAACGGCTGACATCCAAAGGCTAAAAGATGTTTATCATTCTGAGACACAAGAGTCTGCATAGCGATATTGGGCACGCTACTAGCCCCAGCAAGACTGGAAAGAAGCACCGCCCGAACGCCTAAGGCTGTAGAAGGACTCGCTAAGGAACCCCGCTCCCAATAATAAATAGGCCCTTTGCGGATGTTCATCACCAAGTCGTTATCGAAGTTGTCGAACCACCAATCCCTTTGCATCAACACAACCGGATCAGGACTAGCCAGCCCCCACGGTGTCTGCGGATCATTCCAAGACCCAGTACCCCAGCCGTAGCCAAGAGTAGCGGAGGCGAACCCAGGGTTTATTTGGCAGGCTATGGAGATACTTGTGCCGCCTTGGTTAGATACGGTAGATGAAGCGGGGGTAGTTACAGTAATGGTAAATACGCTTGAACTAACAACAGTGACTTGGTGTTCTTTGTTTATTTGGGTAATTGGTATGTTAGCAATGGTTTGAGGTGATCCAGTTCCAGTAACGCCTGAGATAGTCACATAAGCGCCTGTCTCTAACCCATGGCTTGATACCGTGAATGTGACTGTGGTTGATCCATTTGTCGTGGCAATGCTGTTGTTTGTAGCCGGAGAGATAAGGGTGGTTCTCAAGGGCGTGATGTCATAAAAGACCCCACCAACCTCAATGTAGACTTTAATGTTTGTACCGACTGCTAAGAAGTTATCCGAGAAAGACGTGATCCAGTTCCACATCTGACGGCAGACACCGAGAAACGAATTTGGCGTAGACTTAATCCAACCACCTAATTTCTGAGGAAACCCAGAGAAAAACCGGATCTTATCCCCGTCAGAAAACCCACCCTCATTGGCGTAGTTCGTCGTGTCTTTGACGATCCCCGGTTTAAAGTTGAGTTTAAGGAAGGGCACTCAATAGCTCCATACGCTCGGGGTTGGTAATTGACCGGATCTTATATCCACATGAATAAAACGACCTGTGCCTTTTTGTTGCACACCGATGCCGGTGAACCCGTGCTTAAAAGCTAAAGCAAGAACCCTGTGCGCCTCCGCACTCTCTACTGCGATGTCGGCTGCAATGCCTAACGCATGGGCGCCAGGGGCGGTTTTCTTGGCTTCTACGGGGTGCTGTGGACAACGATATCCGGAGGTGATCTTTATGGGTTTACCGTACTCGGTGCGCATCGCCTGGAGCTTATCCAACAGACCTTCTTGGACACCCTCACCCCCGCAGTGGGAGCAGATGAACTCTCTGACCGAGAAGTTGGGGTATTTTTCCCAGTTGATCACTTCTTCTTACTCCAGATTTCCGCAATTTTTTCCATACCACGAGAACCAAAATAGAAGGAAAAAATAAGCATTCCCCATTGCCCGAGAAGAGTCACATACACTTCGTTAGCGTTATGCCCATAAGCCGACATCATCGCAAAAAGGAAGTAGGCCGCAAAGACGGCAATTAAAGCCATAGGACGGATATTCTTGGATAACCACGAGTCACTCGCCATGTCTGCCTGCAACCGCTTGGTGAGTTCCTCTTGTTCCTGTATGTCTGCCTGAATCTTGGCAAGCTCCCCCTTCTGCTGCATCTCCATGAGCGCAGCCTGAGCCTTGGCTTTCTGCTCTGGATCAGGAATAACCTTATCCAGCACCTTCATGCCGACATCCAATAGGGCTGCGAGGGGTAGCATTACGTTTCCTTAATCAAGATCCACGCCATCTTGCGTCTGTTCTTCCACCGGTCTACCTCATTCATTTGGTGTTAGGGCCGGTTTGCTTCCAGTTGCGCCTGATATGCCGCAATGACTTCTGGTGTCCAGACTACGTTAGCGATTGCGACTACATTCGCTGGTTGGCCTGTTAGGTCTTGGCCTGGGGTGAGGCTGGAACGATGGTAAGTCTTGGTGAGTTCTACACCGTCCTCTATGATCTTTGTTGCCTCACGGTAGAGGATGATGCCGTTTTCTTGGATGGTGATTTGATCAATTACTACTTGTTTGGTGATTGCCATTTTATTTTCCTTTCAGTTAAAGTCCGTCTGCATCGTCCGAGGCAGATAATTAAGACACTTCATACACTAATGAAAAATCTATTCTTGCAGAATTTCCAAATATTGCTAATGCGTTTGTAGATGCTGTTCCAGCCGTAGTTCTTGAAAAAAAGTCTAAATGAGTAACAGATTGTGCAAGATAAGATGTTGGTGTAATAACATTCACAGCAAGAGTTTCCCAGTAATAAACGCCTCCACCCATATTTCCACCACCGGGACTACCACTCATTGCAAAAGGAAGACCAGATATTCTGCTAGTAGACCCCGTTCCTAATGTTGTAACTGCCATCACCGCACTAACATAAACAAATCTACCAATTTTTGTATATTTCCCAGATTGAATAGAGTATGTCGTATTTCCACCCAAACTAGGCGTCCAAGTCCCTTCCTCATAATCATCTAGCGTGTTTGCGTCTGAGCAGGCAGATTGTGTTGCGGGGAAGGTGATGCCGTTAGAGACTTGTAAGACACCGCCGTTTGCTGTGGTGCTGGTTGTGCCTACAAGTAAAGTTCCTGCGCTGGTGATACGGGCACGTTCTGTGGCAGAAGTCGAAAACGCCATATGGTCAGAACCATGATTGTAGTTAATATAACCACGATAAGTGTCTGTGGTTGTTGTTCCATCGGCAAACGCAAGTCCACCATTACCCGCAGTTCCGGTATAAATTGTTATTCCTTCACTTCCAGAACCAGAGCCAACAACTAGATTTCCCACTCCATTTGCTGTGTTAATTGTTGAGGCTACAGTATTACCAATCCCAACATTACCGCTGGAGTCAACACGCATCCTCTCCGCATTGTCCGTATTAAACACAATAGTTCCGTTAGAACCTGTGTCCGTGACTTCTACTTTGGAGTCGCCTACTTCAATCTTTGGAACCTCGCCATCCGTATTTAACTGGTTTGCTAGGTTCGCTAGGTTACGGGGTATTGCCATGATTAAACTCCTTTAAGCAGCCTTCGCCGTTAGGCGTTTGGCAAAGTCTTCAAAATTCCCATAGAACTTCTTGGTTCCAATATGTACGCAGGTCATGCGTGGGTCGAGCCATACATCAAACCCAAGGTCTTTGAGCTTGTTGAACACCATCGTGTCCTCACTGTGCAACTGCCCGTCTACAATCCGAATATCACAGACCATACGACCCTCTCGGCCTTCATTCTGATACGGCTGACTTGACTCCCACAGAGCCGATACCGCAGCCTTGCTCATCTTCACAAAGCCCAGACCTAAGCCTTCCACCTTTACCAGACCATCTGTTGCGGTGAGGTCTTGGGTCTTTACCGTATAAAGTTCTGCGTCATCTGTTTTCTTGCGGTATGTTCCACCGATCACATCTTTGTCTGATGCCAGCAGTTCCATAATCCACATCGGATGCCATTCAAGGTCTGCGTCTATCCAGATCACCGCATCGTACTCACCCTCAATCGCCAGCCGAAACAGATCGTTTCTGGCCCTCTGCACCAAGGCATCGTAGGACATGAATATCGGATGCAAGAAGATGCCGTTATCCTGCGCCACCCGAACAGAGTTCACTAGGCTGGTGGTGTACCAGACATCCAGTCTGCCATCGTGGGCGGGGGTGGCGATTAAGACTTTACGCATTGATGGCGGCTTGCAGCGGTGCTAGGTTTTGGCCCTGCCAGAAGTCCTTGGCGACCATGATCTTTAGGTGATCGACATTGCGCTTGATTGCGTCTGCCTTTTCTTCTGCCGTCATGCGGTCATCGTGCTGCCCTGCGATCAGTTCGTTGATGAAGTTGACCGAATCGAGTGC
>Ga0194125_10008145_pt1 | contig 14873 bp, 11 predicted proteins | sample TA2KigC250mmetaG_FD_148626 | JGI IMG/M metagenome (GOLD analysis project Ga0194125, IMG submission 148626) | Freshwater microbial communities from Lake Tanganyika, Tanzania - TA2015034 Kigoma Deep Cast 250m | ecosystem: Environmental > Aquatic > Freshwater > Lake | place: Tanzania: Lake... | reverse complement strand
TATTTGTAAAACTAGTTTTACATTTTGGGCATGTTATTTCTATATTTTTATCAGGAAATTTCAATTTTTGACCGCACGTAGAACAACTCACTATTTTTTCTTTAACCAATATTAATCTATCGTTAACCTCAGTGATTTTGTGCTCTTTTTTATATTTTTTAATAGCTTCCCAAATATATTTGCTTATGTCCTCGGTTACTCTATCAAAACCAAGTAAGTTTGCTGTCTGCTCAATTAGATTATCCTTCGGCATGCTATATTCCGTTTCTAATGCTAACAATGCTGCTTCTCCTATTTCTTCCAAAGCAATAAATTCTATATTTTTATTAACATCCATTGAATCTCGCCGTCTAACAACAGGCTTTTCCATATCTACTGGCCAATAAAAATTCCCCTTTTTCTTAATCATCTTCTCAGAAACGCTAATATGTTCAGCTTCACCAAGAATTTCTCGTATCCTGCTTCCCACTGCACGTATCCCCCAATGTTGCACAACTCGCCTTTCTGCTTCGTCTTTATGAACAGGGCCTTCGTACTCTACAACTTTCTTTAATATTGAACAAATTTTAGAAGTATCTGATAAATAAAAATTCTCAGAGGCAAGTGTTTTATGGATGGGGGTTAAAGAGTAGTCTTTGATTTGTAGATTATTTCTCTTTGAAGTAGGATTTCTATATTGGATTTCATATCCAGAGTTAACTTTTAGTTTTTTTTTATAAAATTCGCCTCTTTTTGCTTTCTCAATCACGTTAATTAGTTTTTCAAATTCTAAACGAGGATTTTTAAACCAATCTGTGGACCAAATTCTGTAAATATTCCAATTTAAATCTTCCAAAACTTGTTCTCTTAATCTATCCCTGTCCCTTGCTGTTGCTGAAGAATGATAATGTGCCCCATCGCATTCTATCCCAAGAACATACCGCCCCGGCCGATCATCATCAATTATTGCTAAATCAATCCTGTAGCCTGAACATCCCACTTGTTTTCTTACTTTAAGTCCTTTATTTACTAATAAGTTATATACTGATTCTTCAAAAGGAGATTCTAAAAAACCGCCTGTATCAGCTTCGCGCAATAAAGCAGACTTTCCCTTTTCGGCAAAATCTAAATAATGCTTTAATAAATGGACTCCTTCGCTATCCGTTCTCGATAAATCAAAATCATCGCCTCTAATTGAACTAAATATTTCTAAGCGCTTTCTTGCACGAGTTACTAACACATTTAGTCTTCGGGCACCACCAATTTGATTGATAGGCCCAAAATTCATAGGTAGCTTCCCGTTTGGATCTTTCCCATACCCAACACTTATGAATATCACATCTCTTTCGTCGCCTTGAATAGTCTCTAAATTTTTTACAAAAAAATGTTCTATTTTGTCTCTAGCAAAAAATACTTCAAGACTGTTATCTTGTCTTAACATTTCTTCTATTACATCTTCTATTGCATATTTCTGTCTTATGCTAAATGTTCCGACTCCTAAGCTTAACTCTGGATGTTCTCTAAAATGCTTAAAAATAGCCTTTGCGACTTCTCGAGCCTCCTCAACGTTTGTCCCACTTCCACCTCTATCGTAAGATGTACTAGGTAAATAATGAAATTTTATGCCTAAATGTTCACATTCTTCCTCTGCGCAAGGAAAAGTAAAAAGGTGATTTTCATAAAAATGCTTATTTGAGAAAGCAATCAAAGATTCGTGTTTGCTTCTATAATGCCATCTTAACATTGTCCGGGAGATACCGCTAACCGCACACTCATCAAGAATACTATCTAAATCTACTGTTTCTTCAGTAAATCCTTCTTCATCCTCTGGAGTAATGACTTCTGATTGGAAAAAGCTTGTTGGAGGTAATTGTTTACTATCTCCAGCTATAACAACTTGCCTGCCCCTCAATATTGCACCAATACTGTCTTCTGGTGGTATTTGACTAGCTTCATCAAATATAACTAAATCAAATTTAATTAATTCTGGATTCAAGAATTGAGCTACTGTTAAAGGACTCATCATAAGGCAAGGCTTAAGATTTATAACAACATTCGGGGCTTGTTCAAAAAACTTTCTAATTGGCATATGCGCCCGTGTTTTCCGTGATTCTCGCAACAAAATACCTAATTCAGACCCTTTAGAAGGTGTATAAGAAGGCGTGTAAGTAGTATCGAATTTTCCAGAAAGCTTATGTTGAATTCGTATTTTTGCTAATTCTATTTGTTTCTTATCAAGCTCACAAAATTTTTGTATTAATTTTTCATGATCTTCACCACGGAACCTTTTTAAAGAGGCTCTTTCTAAAAAAGCTACATCTAACCAACACCTCAAAAATTGACATTTAAATGTATCAACTATTTTTTCTATAGGTATTTTTATTGACAGAACCTTATTAACAAAATCTTTTAAGCCAAACTCTTCGCATGTTTCTAAGATTTCTTGGTATCTTGTCCAATCTTCTATTAAGTCTATATTATTTCGCATATTATTAATTTTCTTTAGTATGCCTGATAATAACGCTTCATCATACTTTGCACCAAAGGCTAAAATTTCATCTATCTTGGTAAGTTCAATAAATAACTTAGTATCATCTTTTAATTTGTTTAAGACACTAGACAAATTACCTAGAATAATTTGAGAATTTTCTTTATCAATTTTATGCTTTTCTAACTCTTCAAATACATTATCCATAAAATATTTTTTGATTACATAATAGCGAAATTTAACCATCCACTTTGAAAAGTTATCTAAAGACTCCCAATCTGTATCTTTACCCTTCCATATTTCACCAAACAATTCACTTCCTAACTTATTATTGTTTATTTTTTCTAAAGTTTGTTTTCCTTCTTTTATCCTTTCTAAGTCAGCAATAATTTCTTTTATGCGGGGTTTATATTTCTTACCAATTATATATTTCTTCAATAAGCTACGGTCCCTCCAGAAAGAAGAAGTTAAAAACAAAAACGGATTTTTGGAATAATGACAATATCTATTAATAAGGGAATCAATTTCTATATTGTCAGAAATAAACTTATCAATATTATATTTAGTACTCAGCCCTGCCTTAAACTCATTAAAAAATTTAACATTTTTTATTATATCTTCTATTTCCCAAGACAATGAATTCCAACGTTCATTTGTTAATATCGATTTCGTTACAAGGGGCGATTCTTGTAAAAGCTTATTTGCCTCGATGAGAATCTCAATATCCACAATCGTAGAAGGCTCTTTAAAAAAAGTCTCTTTTGCTAGTTGTTTTATATAGTCTTGCAGAATAGAATAATTATTTAATATTGATTCCGCTACTTCTTTTAATCTCAATTTTTCTTGATAATAAATACTGGTTAGTTTAGATCCATACCACGGATACTCTAAAGGATTATGAATTTTTGATAAGATATCTGCTAGGCTATCTAATAAATCGCAGCTTGCATCATATTTTTTCCTATCCCATTCTTGAGAATCCTTAAAAACAAAAGCAATATCTTGAATTTCAGGATGAATATTTATAATTCCAACGGCCTGATACGGTGTCATCTCTAATTTACCAAAAGGAGTATGAATATCTTTAACATAATTATTGAGCTCATTTCTTAGTTTTTCTAATTTTGTGATTTCGTCATCATGTGAATGATCTGGCTTCTTTTGCATTTCCAGTACTCTAACTAATTCTTTTATAACTTCATTCTTGTTTGCTTTTCTACTATGTAACTCTAAGCAAAAATCTCCAAGCCCATTGTTATCAAGACGTTTTTTTACTACCTCTAAAGCAGCCATCTTTTGACTGACAAAGAGCACCTTTTTATCATCCGCTAAAAACTCTGATATTATATTTGCTATCGTCTGGGATTTTCCCGTTCCAGGAGGACCTTCAATCACAAGATTTTTTCTTTCTTTAACTGCTAATATTGCCTGCTGCTGACTTGAGTCTGCATCTAAAATCTGAAAAGTTTTATGAGGAGTCAATATCTTATCTAATTCTTTTTGTTCCAAGAGTAATCCTAATGAAACCTTTTGTTCTCCAGGTTGACCACAAATCAAGCGAATCACTGGATTATTTAATAAAATAGATAAGAATCTCTCAATATCTTTATACATAATAAATTTAGCAAAAGAAAATAGACTTAGGTATATATCATTTGTAACGCTCCATCTATCAAATTTTCTAATAGCCGATTGAATTTGAGAAAATATTTGCTGGGGATCTATATTTTCTAGTTCCTCATCAATTGGTTCTATTGTAATTGCAAAATCATTCTGCATCTTTAAGATCAAAGCTGGATTCAGAATTAATGGTTCTTCTTCATGGACTTTTAACTTAAATTTACTTCTTACTGAGGTGCGCGTCAATTCTACCGGAACTAGAATTATTGGTGCTTTTAATTTAACGTTGGATTCTTCTGATTCATACCACTCTAAACAACCAAGCGATAAAAATAAAACATTATAGCCCTGTTCCTCGATAACAGAATTGGCCTTAGAATAAATACGGAACAAATTCTTAGGTAACTTCTCTTTAGCTAAATCTGTCTGCAAATACTTATCCCTATATCTTTGTTCAAGCTCTTCTTTTTTATATGTTTGAAATTCCATTGATAGCTCTTCTTTTATTTCTTTATTATCTTCACTTTCTTTAAATAATTCATCTTCTGATGAAGCAACGGGTAAAAACTCCATTCCTTCATTTTCAATCGCAAGTAGACTTAAAATCTCTGTAGGCAATTCATCTGTAATTTTTATTGTAGTAACTTTAGTGGGGCGGAAATTTAATAATCTATTTCTCTTAGATAAATCAATTAGCTTGTCTTTCCACTTTTTAATACGTTCTTCAACAATATTGACCATCTTTTAACTCAAATTGGTTCTCTAAAATTTTTGTTTCTTATTTCTTCCCACCAGCTCATCTAAACTAATCCCAAATGCATCCGCTAATTTAAGCAAAGTTTTCAACGTAGGATGCTCAGCTGCTCCTTGTTCTATTTTTGTGATTGCATTAAAAGAGAGGCTGGCCTTTTCAGCTAATTTCTGCTGCGTCCAATTGCGTTCTCTTCGCAGTTCTTTGAGTCTCTTGGCAAGCATTTTTTCTACTTAACTAAATGATAAAGTTTTAGTATTATATCTTTAGTGCTTAATTTGAAATACTGAACGCTTATTATTTTACCACAAGAAAATTGGTGTCAGAACTCCGTATTTCCTTGTAATTAAACAAATTATGGATTAATTATCTTTATCCTCGGACGCCCTCTTCGCCTCTTCTTTCTTATCGCTAACCATACTTCTATCTGTTTGAGGAATCTTTCCGAAGAAAATTGTATTTGACCGTTTAGACTTTTATGAATAAGTTTTAATTTATCATCATCTAATAGGCTTGAGGCAAATTCTCTATATCTCTCTATCCTTTCTTCCATTGTATTGCCAAGACCTAAGAAAACAGGATTTTCTTCTCTATTTATCAGATTATCTTTTTCGATTTTAATCTGAGAATGATAACTTGAATAGGGATATCTTTCAGGATGTTCAACTATCCCAGCACGAACTGGATTCTGCTCAATATAGCACATTAGCGTAAGAAGATATTCATCATCGCTTACAATGGGACTTCTGAATCTCCCTTGCCAAATATGACCTGTGGTTTTATATCTTTTATGATAATAACGGGTATGAGCAATAGTAATTGCTTTCATTATTTCGCTGATTGTGCCATCTTGGGAAGTCTTTATCAAAAGGTGGATATGATTACTCATCAAGCAGTAGGCGAAAATTTTAAAATTAAACTTCTCTTTGTATCTCCTTAGAATATCCAGGTAATGTAGATAATCTTTATCTCCGGCAAAGGTAATCTGGCGATTATTGCCACGATTTAAGACATGATAGGTCAAATCTGGTAGGTGTATTCTTAAAGGACGAGGCATAAATTAATTATAGCAGAAGATAAGTCTATGTCAAATAATTATTACATATCTTGTTTATGTATAATGAGTTATTGAGTTCTGACACCAATTTCCCTGAGTTATTGAGTTCTGACACCAATTTCCCTGACACCAATTTCCAGGGATGCCGAAGTATAACTTCCTGAGAGGCTTCATTCGGCAAACTGCTGACCCCTTGTTCAATTCGCCCTGATTTTCCATGTAGGCGAATTAATCCCTCAGCTTGAAGCCCTTGATGGTCGGGGCGGACAGACTTGAACTGTCGACCCCTTGAACCCCATTCAAGTGCTCTAGCCAAACTGAGCCACGCCCCGATTTGCTGGGCTTCAAGCTGAGGGAAACCCCATTTCCCTCGCTATCACTCGGGACTTCGTGTCTCACTCTGTTTACCACTCGCAGGTGCTCTAGCCAAACTGAGCCACGCCCCGCTACAAATCAGCTATTAGGAAATGGGAATTAGGAATCGGTAACAAGACTTTTTTGCCATTTACTAATTCCTATTTACGAGTTACTTGTTACTTTTTCTCGTTTAACTCTAACTAAAATCTTCTAACTCCTCCTTGCTTTTCCTTGTCATTAAATCGCTTACTGCCTTAAGAGGTGATTTTTCTTCAAATAAGACCTGATAAACTTCCCTGGTTATAGGCATATCTACGTTATTAATCTGGCTCAGTCTATACGCAGCTTTGGTGGCATTTACACCCTCCACAACCATCTCGGTGCTTGAAAGCACTGTGTTTAATTTTCTTCCCTTTGCCATCTCCTCGCCCAACCACCTGTTTCTGCTATTTAAACTTATACAGGTGGTTGCCAAGTCCCCAAGTCCGCTTAAACCACTAAAGGTCTCTGGCTTTGCCCCTAACTTTACACCAAGTCTTATTATCTCAGAAAGCCCTCTGCATAAAAGGGCCGCCTTTGTATTTGTGCCAAAACCCAAACCGTCGGATATGCCGCAGGCTATGGCAATAATGTTTTTTAAGGCTCCACCCAGCTCTACTCCAATAACATCAGAATTTGTATATACCCGAAGTCTTTCATTTGAAAGCAGTTCCTGAATTACTCTCATATATTCAGAGTCATCTGATGCACATACTATAGCAGTAGGTAAACCCCTTGCTACCTCAAATGCAATAGAGGGTCCTGAAATCACAGAAAGTCTTGCCTTGCCTAAAATCTCTGTTATCAGTTCTGACATCCTCTTTAAGGTCTCTGTCTCAATGCCCTTGGTGGCACTAATCAGATTTAAAGAGCGCAATTTGTGTTTTTTTATTTTATTCAAGACATCCCTCATATACTGGGAAGGGACTGCTAATATTAGATAATCAACATTGTCCAGAATAATCTCAATATCATTTGTAAATAAAATCTCATCCGGAATCTTTACTTGCGGCAAAAACTTTTTGTTCTCCCTATTTGTCTGCAGAAAATTGATGTACTCTAAAGAAGGTCCCCATACCCTTATCCGAAACCCCTTGTTAAATAAAAGGATGGATAAGGTTGTGCCCCATCCGCCATCGCCTATTATGCCAATAGTTTTCATAAGTTAGGTGATTTACTATATCATAATAAAAAATTGTGGTCAATAAAAAATCCGTCTCCTCTGGACGGATTTTCAATTTAATACCTATACCTTCTTATTTTCTTACGCTGCTGCCAATTTACTCAGTTTACGCTCAATATAAAGTCTTAATCGGCTCAAACTTGCCTCAGAAATTTCTGTAAATCTAACTCCTACATAGTATCTATCAGAAAAAGGAATCTTTTGCGCCCAAACAACCACTCCCTTTGCAATTATAGGTATATCATCATCTCTTAGATAAATCTCAACCAAAATTTTTGTTGATTCCGCAACAAAATCATTTAAAAGCCTTACACCTCCCATACTTATGTCTTTTGAAAGACTGCCCTTTTCGCAGGATTTTGTGATATAGACCATATTCTTATAGATAACAGGAAGGTGTGCCTCTACCCTTTTAAATCCTCTCCTTTCTATTAGGGACTTGTTCATTTAATCACCCTCTTTAAAACTTATACGTTTACTTGCTGTTTCTTCTCTTGTCTAATTTTCATTATATATTTAAAAGTCACGAGAAAGAGTTGATTTGCGAATACAACATAAAAATCTCCTAAGACCCTTAAGATTAAATAGTCATCGTTATTCTTTACATCATGGAATTTTGTAATAAAAAATTGCCTCTTTGAGCAATTTTTTCTTGAAATTTCCTCACCTAAGAACCCTGCTGAATCATAGGGAAGATTGGATACCTCTTGTTTTTTTATAACATAAATACAACGTTTCTCCGCAGTCGTCACAAAACCCTTGTCTTCAAAAACCTCCTTAACAGAGATATCAGCGTGTTTTTTATCCTGTGAAATCAGGTTTCTGAATAGAATCTCACGCATTTTAATCCCCCTTTAAAATGAAAGCCGAATCGCCTTCTTCCTTCGGCAACCCGGCTGTCACTTGGTGACCCGTGGCTTTGCCCCGAGCGTAACCACTTCCTTTTAGTGGCTCCTCGGGATCCCCTTCGGGATGTCCCAGTCTTGCGACTGGTTTGCCTTTATCGGGTATTATTTTTTAATTTTAAAATGTCTTTAGTTTCATCTTAAAAAAAATATTTTCAGTTAGTTCTAATCTAAATATAGTATATAAATTTTCAATGTCAATAGTAAAATAATTAACTTTTTTTTATATTAACTAAGCAGCCTTTGCCCTATTTTCTTCTCAGTCCCTTCAATTAGTCTTTTTATGTTATTCCTGTGCTTAAGACAAATTACAAAAGCCAATATTGAACTAAAAAGAATCAGTTCAAATCTACCATTAAATACCAAAAAAAATATAGGTGAGAAGATAGCTACTACAATTGAAGAAACAGACACATATTTAAAAACTGCCAAAATAATTAACCAGAGAGAAAATATAAAAAACGAAATCTTTAAATCCAGTGCTAAAAATACGCCTATTGCCGTGGCTACACCCTTTCCACCTCTAAATTTTAGAAAAACTGGCCAGATATGTCCGACCACTACAAAGAAACCTAAAATAGTTTTTAAACAAATTGGGTCAAGATAACGAAAGTAGATATTCAGAAGCATTGTAAAAAACTGGACCACAAAGTATCCCTTAAAAATATCAAAAAACAAGACAAGTAAGGCGGGTAATTTCCCAAAAATCCTGAGCACATTGGTTGCGCCAATATTTCCACTACCATATTCTCTTATATCAATTCCCTTAATAAGTCTTCCGATAATAAAACCGGTTGGGATTGAACCTATGAGGTAAGAGATTAGTATTCCCAAGAGGTTAAATAATAAATTAACTACTGTCATTTAATAAAATCCTTATGGGTGTACCAAAAAAAGGGAAGTTTTCCCTCAGTTTGTTTTCAATATACCTTAACATCTCTTTTTTCAGTATATCTTTCTTTTTTGCCTTTATGTAAAAGGTTGGTGGTTTAATAGAGTTTTGAAACATTTTTATATTTTTTCTTGCTAAATCCATAGGATATGAGGAAATTTTATCAAAAATCCTGTTTTTTAAAAAATCATCAAGTTGTTCTTGAGGAACTCTATAGACTGAATTTTCAAAAATTGATTTTGCCACATTAAGTGTTTCAAGCACATTAAAACCACTTATAGCTGAGGTTAATACAATAGGGTAGTTTTTCAAAAAGGGTAAATTTTTTAAAAGGTAGCTTTCATATTCAGCAAAGTTGGGTTTCTCTATTAAATCAAGCTTATTTACAACTATTATACAACATTTACCTTCTTCTATCACTGTATTAATTATCCTAATATCATCTTTAACTATACCTTCACGCACATCAATCAACGCAAGGCATACGTCAGACCTTCTTATGCTTTCTATTGTTCTTACCCTTCCATAGAAAGTTATCCTATCCTTAATTTTTCTTTTGTGGACTATTCCTGCAGTATCAATAAGTAAAAATTTTACCTTGTCTTTCACAAGAAGGGTGTCTATGGCATCCCTGGTAGTATATGGAGTCTCACTAACTATAACACGCTCCTCGCCCAAAAGACAGTTTAAAAAGGAGGATTTGCCTACGTTCGGCCTTCCAACAATTGCTATCTTTAGCACATTCTCAGAAAGTACCAATTCCTCCGACAATTGTACGTGCTCAAGTATCTCATCTAATAATTCCTTTATTCCTAATTTACAGGTAACTGATAGAGGTCGTGGTTCTCCTAAGCCAAGTTGGTAAAATTCATCTACATAATTTCTCAATTTTTCATTATCCACTTTATTTACTACTAAAATTACCTCTTTCTGAAATTCTCTTAATAGGTTAGAGATTTCTATGTCTAAGGGCAACACCCCTTCTTTTACATCGCATACAAAAATCAACAAATCTGCCTCCTTAATCGCTTGATTTGTTTGCTGGAGAATCTTTCTTGAAAGTGTGTCGTTCTTACTTAAGGTAATTCCTCCTGTATCTATAAGGGTAAATTCTTTCTTTTTATGTTTAAATCTTGCAAAGAGTCTATCTCGGGTTACCCCTGGGGTTTCATCAACTATGGCTTTTCTTCTCCCAATAAGGGAATTAAACAGAAATGATTTGCCTACGTTTGGCCTTCCAACAATTGCAACAGAAAAATCAGACATCTCTAAGGGGAATAATGGGAATTATTATTGGTAGGAACCCTGGGCTCCATTGAAGAGTTTACTGCCTCGTATTATATACCCGATTCCGGATAAGACAGTAAAAATAATGGCGATATTCCACAATATAAATGAAAATTTAAACTGAAGAAGCATGGCTATTATCGTCAACATCTGAAAAAAAGTGGTCAACTTTCCAAGTAAACTTGGCATAACCTTTAAAGAGCCTGCGACTATATAAATAAGCAGGCTGCCAAATATTATTATCGCATCTCTCGAAACCACAATAATAGGAACCCATGCAGGAAGCCTAAGTTCTTTTGGCATATTTCCTATTACTGACAGGCATATAAAGGCGCTGATTAAGAGAAGTTTGTCGGCTATCGGGTCTAAAAAGGTTCCTAATTTTGTCTTGATATTTTTTATCCTCGCAATATAGCCATCAACAGCGTCCGTAAGCACTGCTACAGTAAATATGCTGAGTGCAACAAACCTTAGGACCTCCTGCTGGGGAGAATAATAGACTAGCGATGCGATAAAAAACGGCACAAGTAAAATCCTGAGTATAGACAATTTATTGGCTAAGTTCATAGAATAATTTAGCTAAAAGTTATAGATTTAAGTTATAAGTTAAGTTTTTAAATTAACAATCCCCTACGACTTTTGCTAATTACTATTATTTTTTATACTTCAATTCTGTTCCGCATTCAGCACAATACTTAGCGCTGTCCGGATAGCTCTTTCCGCAACCAGAACAGAATTTTGGCTGTGACTTCTCAGCCTGTTGAGCATGTTGTAATTCCTCAGTAGTTGTTGCCTCTGTCTGGGCACTTGCCGCTGTCTGACCTTTAAACCTTAAGGGAGTTCCATCGTTAGGGCAGTTCCGAACACCTCCAGTAAATCCCTGACCACAGGTTGGACAGAATTTTGTCTCCATCATATCTCCTATTAACGCACCGCCGGCTGCACCAGCTGCCGCACCTATGAGGGCTCCCTCTTTGGTATGGCCACTCTGATGGCCTATTATCGCACCTGTGCCTGCTCCTATAAGAGTACCTATACCTGCGCCCTGTTGGGTTGTTGTACAACCTGCTAAACCAAATACAAGTAAAATTAAACTAACTATAACCACTCTCATCTCATTTCACCCCCTATCCATTTAAATTAAATTTTATCATAACTACCTTTATAAATCAATCTTCATTTTATAATCCTTATCCTGTTAAGTGGCCAATAGATTAGAAAGGCCTTTCCCACCAGATTCCTCTTTGGTACAAATCCCCAGTACCTCGAATCCCTTGAGCTTGCACTGTTATCTCCGAGAACATAAAAGGAATTGTCTGACACTTTTATCTTTTGCTCTTCAGCACCAAAATCTCCTCTGTTGTAATAGTATCTTTGCAAAAAGGAATTTGAATTCAGGGGTTTTTCGTTGATATAAATTTTCCCATCCCTAATCTCAACAGTTTCTCCTCCAAAGGCTATCAATCTCTTTATAAGGTATTTCTTCTTCTCTTCGGTGGATTTAAATACTATCGCCTCTCCTCTCTTTGGCGGTACAAAGTGGTATATAAATTTATTAACAAATATGTGGTCTCCTTCAATAAGGGTAGGTCTCATTGAGCCGGTAGGTATCTTAAAAACCCCCATTATAAAAGTCCTGACAAGTAATGCAAGGACTACTGCTATAACAATAGACTCAACATATTCATAGACAATTGCTTTGCTGGGCAAACGTAGTTTAATCTTCAAATTTTAGGTCCTCCTAATAACAAAATTTTATTTTGTATGGTAATAGGCCAATGGTAATCTATAGTCATAAAAAGAGAATAATGATTATTAGATCTTTAATACCGTCATAAATGCTTCTTGAGGAATCTCTACCTTCCCAAACTGCTTCATACGTTTCTTGCCAAGTTTTTGCTTCTCCCAGAGTTTTCTCTTTCTTGTAATATCTCCTCCGTAACACTTTCCCGTAACATGCTTTTTAAGGGGTCTTATGGTCTCTCTCGCAATTATTCTTTCTCCTATGGAGGCTTGTATAGCCACTTCAAAGAGTTGCCTCGGTATAACCCCTCTCAATTTTTCAACAAGCTGTTTTCCTTTTATATATGCTTTTTCTTTTACAACTATAAAAGAGAGTGCATCGCAACCTATCCCATTTATAAGTATGTCAAGTTTCGCAAGCTTACTGGGGCGATATCCCTTGAATTCATAGTCCAATGAGCCATAGCCTCGACTTACCGATTTAATCTTATCGTAAAAATCCACTATTACCTCTGAAAGCGGAAATTCATAGGTAAGCATCACACGGCTTATGTCAAGATATTCGGTGGATATGTGTATACCGCGTCTTTCCTGCGAAAGTTGCATTATCACACCAACAGCATCAGTAGGTACTATCAAAAAGGCCTTTATATAAGGTTCTTCAATCTGTTTAATCTGGGGTGGGGGAGGGAGTTTAGTGGGGTTATCTATTTCTATAGGACTTCCATCATTTTTTATCACCCTATAAACGACGCTCGGGGTAGTAGCAATTAGATTTAGACCAAATTCTCTTTCAAGCCTTTCCTGAACTATATCCATATGGAGAAGTCCTAAGAATCCACATCTAAATCCAAATCCTAAAGAAGCAGATTTCTCCGGTTCGTATATAAAAGAAGCATCGTTTAGACTCAGTTTATCAAGGGCATCCCTCAACAGAGAAAAATCCTTGTTGTTTACTGGATATATGCCACAGAATACTAGGGGCTTTATCCTTCTATAAGATTTAAGTGGTTCTTTTGCAGGCATCTTAGCAGCTGTGATTGTATCCCCTATATGGACCTCCTTAGGCTCCTTGATATTACAGATTAAAAAACCAACCTCTCCATCTGATAACTCCTCCACGGAAACCATCTTAGGAGTAAGAACCCCGAGCTCCTCTACCACATAAGATTTCAAAGTTCCCATCATTGTTATAGGAAGTCCCTTTTTTATAGTACCATTAAAAATTCTTATGTATAAAACTACCCCTCTAAATGTATCATAGGTAGAATCAAATATTAAGGCCTGTAAGGGTCTGTCTTTTTCTCCTCTTGGAGGGGTTATATTCTCAATGATATTTTTAAGAATCTCCTCTGTTGCAATACCTTTTTTCGCGCTTGCCAAGATTGGCGTCTGTTCTATCTTGAGAATCTCGGATAACTGAAGACCTACCGCCTCTGGCTGGGCATTTGAGAGGTCAATTTTATTTATAACTGGTATTATCGTCAGATTATGCTCCTTTGCAAGATAGTAATTTGCTACTGTCTGTGCCTCAACTCCCTGGGCTGCATCTACCACCAATAATGCGCCCTCACATGCAGCAAGAGATTTTGAAACCTCATAGGAGAAGTCTACATGACCTGGGGTATCTATTAGATTTAAGGTGTATCTCTTGCCATCGCTATGGTTGTAGTTTAGCCTAACAGCGCTTGCCTTTATTGTTATACCCCTTTCCCTTTCCAAGTCCATATCGTCAAGCAGTTGGTTCCTAAACTCTCTTTCTGAGATTGCACCAGTAAATTGTAGGATTCTATCTGCCAATGTAGATTTACCGTGGTCTATATGCGCAATTATACAAAAATTTCTAATGAGCTCTCTGTTCATGTTTATTTTTCAATAAAAAAACCTTGGCTTTCTCTACAAGCTTGCTAACAGCTTTTTCAGAAAAAGACTCAGCGCATATCCTTAAGATAGATTCTGTCCCAGAAGGCCTAAAAAATATCCAGGAATCATCTTTAAATATCAACTTCAGTCCACCTAAACGTTTTATGGTTTTAATAGGTTTTCCAAAGGAATTTCCCTTGATACTATTAGAGAGCCTCTTGAAGATTTTATCCCTCTCGTTTAAAGTAAGTCTTATATCCTCCCTTTTATAAAAAAACCTGCCAAATTCTTCTTCCATCTTTTCAATAATATCTATTATAGATTTTTTTCTTTTAGCAAGCATCTCCAAAAGAAGAAGTCCTCCTAAGATACCATCCCTTTCAGGGATATAACCCTTATAACCTATACCGCCTGATTCCTCTCCGCCGATTAATATATCCTTAGTGCGCATAAGTCTTGCGACATGTTTAAAGCCAACCTGCCGTTCGTAAATCTTAAGATTATACTTTTTTGCGATTCTATCCAAGGTTTGGGTTGTCTGAATGGAGCGCACAATGGCCCCCTTAAGATTTCTATCCTCAATCATATGAAGAAGCAATAGACAAAGCATCTTCTGACCATTGATAAATCTACCATCAGGCCCCATAGCTGTTATCCTGTCTGCATCTCCATCATTTGCAAGGCCAATATCGTAATTGGAAGAGCTCAT
>Ga0194125_10008143_pt1 | contig 14873 bp, 20 predicted proteins | sample TA2KigC250mmetaG_FD_148626 | JGI IMG/M metagenome (GOLD analysis project Ga0194125, IMG submission 148626) | Freshwater microbial communities from Lake Tanganyika, Tanzania - TA2015034 Kigoma Deep Cast 250m | ecosystem: Environmental > Aquatic > Freshwater > Lake | place: Tanzania: Lake... | reverse complement strand
TGGTGCTAAAGAGCGCCCGGGTTCTGGTTGAATTTGGACGCGCGCATAATATTTACGAAAAACAGGACTGAAAATCGCACTGAAGTGCGGCCTTCTCAAAGACAAAAAACAAACTTGCATTTTACTCTCCTGCCTCAATGCGGAAAGAACCATTAAATGTTGGTGTAAATTCCAACTCATTGTTTCTCTGGTTAGTTGAGGACATTCTTATTATCCTCGTTCCTACACTCTATATTAAGTCAAGCGACCGATTGCATTGTCTTTCATTTTTGTTTCCGTGTCAAGAACTATTTTCTGCTTCTCACATCCCCCCATTTTTATACCAGCCGTATTTTCATCTGTTAGGGCTCAATCAGATCTGCTCTGTACGGCGAGGTGTCGTAATGCCTCGTGTAGCGAAGGCAGATTTGCAGGACCTGACTGATTCTGTAATAGACAAACTGCTGCAGATTAGCCCGGTCTTTTTTCTAAAACAGACCAGTTTGGGGAAAGCCTCGGCGATCTATACTATAATATCTTTGCCAGAGTAGATAAAGTACTGAGCCAGGACGAGTAGCATGTTAAGATACTTGAGTTTGGTATCGCTGCCAAGTCTCATGCTTTCCCAGTCAAAATCCTGCTTCATTTGACGGTGGACTTCTGCGATCATCCAACGCTTGCGGTAACCATTGACAGCCTCTTTTATGAAGATATTTATTATCAATTTATTAGACTACTATATTGTCCAATTGTAGCTCAAATTGACTTCGAGATTTCGCTCCCACGATGAGAAAACAAAAATAGTCATTTTGTCCAATAGCAAGAAAATGCGTCTATCGGGCACATTATGGACATTATATGGTATCTGCCCGTTTTGACCTTTTATAAAACCATGAAACTGGACTCCCGTTATCCGTAGATTGTATCTGTGCCTTGCACTCAATTCGGTGGACAACATACTATTCTATCTCTCTATTTAGTAATCATATGTTGTATCGTAGTCTCAATTTTCCGGGGGATTCCTTTAAATCTCAGTATAAGTGGGTATGTCAGATGATTTAAAGCAAGTATCTCCATGAACAGTCAAGATAATCTGAACATCATAACCTCCCAGGTAACCGATATTAAAAGACCGTTTACCTCAGTTTGCTGTTTGTCTCCTCCTTGCTTGATTACCTTAGTATAACCTTAGTATAACCTTACGGTTGTAAGGTTATACTAAGGTTATACTAAGGTAATCAAGCAAGGAGGACATGATCAGAATGGAGTAAGTGTCATATATCGCAGTACGTTCCTGGCTTGAGGATAGATCGGTCCGATATGGGTGATATCACTGGCGGACAAATAGCTGAGAGAGAGAAGTTTAGTACATCCCAACTGATCTCAATCTGAGGGAAAACAGGCAAGAACATCATCAATCAGAGCATTTCCCTTTGGAGCGTCCACACCTGGCTTTGCTGACACCCGCTGCAATACCCTCCGGAGATGTCAGTGTTTCCACTCCCTTGTGGTCACTACATTGGCTATTAATGTGAAAATACTCCATCCCCGCATTACGATATATTGTTTATGTTCAAGACATTACAAATTCATCCACACAATCCCACACCCCCCAAATGGCTGGATTTATACCTCAAAATAGGGTAAAACGGTAAAGTCCGGATAAGTGGTTTTGGGACTTGTATATGAGTCAAATTGAGTTCAGCGCCGCGCATGTCCAAAGTTGGGATCGTAAAAGCGCATGCGTGAATCAAGATTATTTAGCCCAGTTAATGCAGTAGAGATTCCCCAGCAGGATAGCACAGTCTAAATCCACTCCTGCCTATCTCTCTGCCTCATAAACACATACGACCACTGTGACAGGTGATATCATTTAGAAGATTTGGGTGAGGCTTTCTATTTGTTCAATGAGAGTCAGCAGGGAAGTCAGTTGTGAAGAAAACACTTGACTAAAAGGCATGGTAAAAAATTATGCCCTTAAATGATAAAAGTTTTATGCAAGATCAAGGAGAATAAATGGTCAAACTGAGATTGAGAAGGATGGGATCGATCAATCAACCATCCTACCGGATAGTGGCAGTTGATGCCCGGGTGAAACGTGATGGCAGATATATTGAAAGTATTGGGCATTATGACCCCAAGCCCAACCCTTCAAAATTTGAAGTGGATACGGAACGCGCGCTGTATTGGTTGGGCGTAGGCGCTCAGCCGACGGATACTGTTCGTTCCCTTTTCCGCAAGGCAGGCGTTTTGCAAATTTGGCATGAACGGAAGCTCAAGAACAATCAAACGGAAGTGGAAGCACAATAAACGAGAGGTGACACATGAAAGACCTGCTTGAATTCTTAGTGAAAGCACTTGTCGATGATCCCAGCGAAGTCAATATCACTGAAATTACCGGTGACAAGGTAACTCTTTATGAACTGAGAGTTTCCAAGAGCGACATCGGGAAAGTTATCGGAAAACGGGGCAGAACAGCCAACGCTATCAGAACGATCATCAACGCCGTAAGTACAAAACAAGGAAAGCGAGCTGAAGTAGAAATCATCGAGTAGATGGAAACCTCCGACCTGATCGGAATAGGCAAACTGGGCGGTCGGGATGGCGATGGCTATTATCATGTGATGGTCAAGCCCTCCCTGCGGGCTACAGTAGAAGCAATTACGGATTGCTTTTTGATCTTTAGATGCGATAGAGTGTTTTACGTGACTATCAGTGACGCCAAGCTGTCACAAGGACGGTGGTACGTCAGATTTGCCGAGGATGGCATTGATGAGGAACGGTCCCTGCACAAAGAAGTGATCCTGGCGGTCGAACCGGAAGTTCTGGATAGCGGGAAGGACGACGAAGATCTGGATGATCTAATCGGATACCAAGTTATTCAGGGCGAGGCAGTGATCGGGACGATCTGCGATTATTTCGATAATACGGCGCACCATGTCCTGGTGATCGAAACTATTGCCGGGAAAGAGCTTATGATTCCTTATGTGGATCATTACGTGCTCTCGGTGCAGGCAGAACTCCGGACGGTGATCGTGCAGAATGCCGGGTCCTTGCTGGAACTATGCGAATAGATATCCTTACTTTGTTCCCCGGCATGTTTGATGGCTTCATCACCGGCAGCATGGTTGCCAAGGCGGTGAAGCAAAAGGTACTGGATCTGCGCCGGGTGGATATCCGCCATTATGCCGAAGGCAAACACCGTCAGACCGATGACTATGCTTACGGCGGTTTTGCCGGGATGGTGTTGAAACCGGAACCGCTGTACCGGACAATCAATCATTGCCTGGGATGCCGTCCCACGCCGGTCATCTATTTCAGTCCTCAGGGACGTCGGCTCGATCAGCAGATCATCCAGGGCTACAGCAATTGCCGGCATTTAATCCTGCTCTGCGGACATTACAAGGAAATAGACCAGCGGATCAGAGACCTGTGCGTAAGCGATGAGATCTCGCTGGGTGACTATGTTCTTTCCGGGGGTGAAATTGCTGCGATGACGGTAATTGACGGGATAGCCCGGCTCTTACCGGGAGTATTGAGCGATCCGGAATCAGCCCGGTCGGATTCCTTTAATGAGCCCGGTTTGGGATTTCCCTGCTGGACGAGACCGGATGAGTTTATGGGACAAAGCGTACCGCCTGTTCTGACCTCAGGCAATCACACACTGGTGAACGAATGGATTGTTCAGCGTTCTGGCCGGCTGACTCGTACCCGGCGCCCCGATCTGGATGACTCTGAATAGGTTGTACATCGGTTTGGTGCACTATCCGGTTCTCAATAAGAACGGAGAGAGCATTATGACCTCACTCGTCAACCTGGACATCCACGATCTTGCCCGGTCCGGCAAGACCTTTGGCATCGCCGGATGCTATCTGATCACACCGGATGAAGGACAGACCACTTTGATCCATCATATCACCGAATTTTGGCGATCCGCTCCGGCGTTGATGTACAATCCGCATCGAAGCGAGGCATTGTCACTGATAAAGACCGGCAGCTCCATTGAGGACTGCATGAACGAGATTACAAACCGAGAAGGAATGCGACCCAAAGTAATCACGACAACCGCCCGGAAACTGGATTCACAAATATCATTTGCACAGATAGCAATGATAGTCGGATCGGAACCGGTGCTCATCCTGTTTGGCACTGGTTACGGCTTGACCGATGAAACTCATACCGCTGCCGATTGTATCCTCGCCCCGATCGAGGGGAACGGGGAATACAATCACCTTTCCGTCCGCAGCGCCGTGGCAATTGTCTTAGACCGCATTTCTTCCGAGAAATAAAGGGAGGAACAATGGATATTCTGCATCAAATCGGCAGAGACCAAATCAGAACCGACTTTCCCGATTTTCGCGTGGGCGATACGGTGAAAGTCCATTATAAAATCAAAGAAGGTAGCAAAGAACGTATCCAGGTTTTTCAGGGGATCGTCATTCAAAAGCGCGGTGCCGGGGTTTCAAAATCCTTTACCGTGCGTAAGGTCTCCAATGGGATCGGCGTGGAAAAGATCTTTCCGCATCATTCGCCCAATATCGACAAACTGGAGATCGTCCGCTACGGTCGCGTCCGCCGGGCTAAACTATTCTACCTGCGTAGCGCAAAAGGAAAAGCCGGCAGGATCAAGGAACGCAGAAGATTTAGTGCATGATCATGCCAAATCCATCACCCCCTTCCCACTATTGGCGAAGGGGGTTAGTTTTTTCATTGGGAGAAGATCGAAATGCTGTGTGCATATCATTCGCCACAACTGAATCTGTTGATTAACATCGACAATGACACAATTACAAGTATTGACTTTATTGAGCTCCTTCCGACCACAATACAGACAGATAATATTGCCGCTTCAAACGTGGATGAGACGGGTCTGATTGCCGAAGTATATCGACAATTGGATGAGTATCAAAGTGGTCAACGCCAGGAATTTACGCTACCGTACATTCTGAACGGCACACCTTTTCAAAATCAGGTGTGGGGCGCACTGCTGTCCATCCCATTCGGAGAGACGGTCTCGTATTCCGATCTTGCGGAGCGGAGCGGTCGCCCCAGAAGCGTCAGGGCTGTCGCCAATGCCATTGGCAGCAATCCTTTGCCGGTGATCATCCCCTGCCATCGGGTAATCGGGAAGGATGGGAGCTTGACCGGATTTGGCGGAGGACTGGCTCTGAAGCGTTATCTGCTCGAGCTGGAACGGGGATAAATCCATGATTCAGGGGATCGGCACGGATATTATTGCTGTCAAGCGGATTCAGAATGCCTTTGAACGGAATCCAGCGTTTGGTGACAAGGTCTTTACCCCGGCTGAAATCGCTTACTGCCAGAGCAGAGCACATCCCTATCAGTCATTTGCGGCTCGCTTTGCCGCCAAAGAAGCAGTTATGAAGGCATGCGGGACGGGATGGAATGCCGATCTGACCTGGCAGAATATCGAGGTGGTGAGTACAGAAAACGGAGCACCATCGATCAGGACTTATCATCAGACGGCTGCCTATCTGGAGATACATGGGATCCACAGAATTCACCTTTCATTGTCCCACGATGGGGAATATGCCACAGCCTTTGTGGTGTTGGAACGAAATTGATGCTTGACAGTTTCTTTCTGTATCAGTAACGTCATCGTCTGGATATTGTTATGAACGCGATTGTTTTTTTGGGAATCCAAGGAAGCGGTAAAGGTACGCAGGCAAAGCTGCTGAGCGAACTCATCGGCTATCGGCATATTAATATCGGCGAATTACTCAGGGCGCAGATCCAGAAGGGAAGCGATACCGGTAAACAGGTGGATAAGATCACGACCCGAGGTGAATTGGTGTCTGATGAACTGGTCATAGATATGATAGGTGCGGAGACATCGCAGGAGAAGAAAGGTATTATCTTTGATGGATTTCCCCGCACGTTGGCACAAGCGGTGGTCTTGTTGGAAAAGTATCATCTGCTAAGGGTTTATTACCTTGATCTGCCTGAACAAGAAGCAGTCAAGCGATTGTCTGCCCGGAGAACCTGTCGGGTCTGCGGGGAGAACTATAACCTGTTGACCCATCCACCGCGGTCGCCTGCTCTCTGTGATATCTGTCCGGGACATCTGTGCCGGCGTCCCGATGATAAACCGATCGCGATCCGTAAGCGGATAGCTGAGTTCTATCGGCAGACCCATAATCTCAAAGACCTCTTTGAAGAGAAGAACCTGCTGTTGACCGTTTCTGCCAGCGGCGGGATCAAAGAGATCGCTGAGACCATCAAACGAGACATTCAGATCCATTTACCGAGATGAAACAAGAAACGACAAACAAGGTCCTTGGCAGTTGTGACAAAGGGGCTTATTTTCTGGCTTTTGCCAACTTCCTGGTTTTATTCTTTGAGCCGGTGATCGATTATTATGTGAATTTCCCCTGGGTGGTGTGGATACTGGCATCTCTTAATATAGTGCTACTATGCCTGATGATCATCAGCCGCTTGGGGTTCCTGAAAAAGCTCAAGACCGCCAGGATACTGCTCTTTGACATGATCATCCTGCTGCTTGGGATATTGTTGATGCTCGTGGAAGTACGTCTGGTTATTTTCATTCTATTGATCCGGCAGACCTATTACTTCATCGAGTATGTCCTCTTTCGAGCGTTCGAGGGTAAGCTGGTCAAATTCCTGATAAGTAATCCTCCGGTGACGGTGATGTTGAGTTTTATAGCAGTAATTGCAATCGGAACAATCCTGTTAATGCTGCCAGCTTCTTCAGCCACAAAGCAGGTGACACCCTTTGCCAATGCTATGTTTACTGCTACTTCGGCCACATGTGTGACTGGTCTTGCTGTATACGATACAGGTGCTCATTTCAGTCGCATGGGGCAGCTAATAATCCTCTTGCTTATTCAGATCGGAGGTCTTGGGATTATGACAATATCTACGGCCTTTGCTCTGATGTTGGGCCAACGTATTACACTGAAGCTTGAGAATGTGATGCACAAAGTGGTTGGGGGAGTGTCAAAGATCAATTTAATCAAGCTACTAAAAAGTATTTTCATCGTGACGCTGATGATTGAATTTGTGGGTGCGGTTGTATTGTATGGCGCATTTTCACCGAATCTGAAGCCGATTGATGCTGTTTGGTATGCTACGTTTCATTCCGTATCGGCATTTTGTAATGCAGGGTTCTCCTTATACTCGGATAATCTTGTCGGGTTTTCGGACAGCATCAACATCAATGTGATCATACCTCTTTTAATCATAGCCGGTGGGATTGGATTTGCTGTTGTTATTGATCTCTACCAGTATTTTTTCGGCCGGGAGAGATTCCGTCGTTTGATGTTGCATACAAAAATTGTGCTAATGACAACAGCGTTTCTATTGGCAGTTGGATTTGTTAGTTTTTTTATCTCTGAATACGATGGTACGATGAAGGGTTTTTCCTTTTCCCATCGGATCATGAGCAGTTGGTTCCAATCGGTTACAACCAGGACAGCGGGATTCAACACGATCAGTATGAGTGGCTTGAGCCCGGCTTCGGTGCTGATTGCTATTGTACTGATGTTTATTGGCGCATCCCCGGGTTCTACAGGTGGCGGGATCAAGACCTCTACCTTTGCCATTCTGGTCCTTTCAGTGACATCCATGCTGAAGGGGAAAAAAGACCTGTCCATCTTCAATCGGAAGATACCGGTATTCAGTATCAGGGAAGTGACCAGCTTGATCGCTCTGTCGGTTTCTATCGTGTTGATGGTTGCGTTCGTAATGCTTCTGGTGGAATCCCATTCCATCGATAAGGTTGTTTTTGAGACCGTGTCTGCTTATGGGACGGTCGGACTGTCAATGGGAATAACCGCGGAACTGTCTTTAATCGGCAAGCTGTTGATTACTATGCTGATGTACATTGGCAGGATCGGACCGCTTACTCTGATCTATGCCATAGCCATCAGAAGGGAATCAATTCAGGTCAGTTTTGCGGAAGAGAAAGTGGTAATTGGATAACAGCAGATGCGATTGTACTGCTGGTTAAGGAGTTAATAAATGGCAAGATATGCAATAATTGGATTGGGAAGGTTCGGTTCCACGATAGCCACCATCCTGGCTGAGAATGGGATGGACGTAATAGCAATTGACCGTGATCAGACTTTGATCGATAGTATCAGTAGCAAGGTAACCTCTGCAATATGCGCCGATTCCACCGATGAGATCTCTCTGAGATCGCTCAACCTCAACGAAGCGGATGCGGTTATCATCGGAATTGGCAGCAACATCCAGGAGAGTATTCTGACTGCAGCCATCCTGAAGAAGATCGGAGCAGGAGTGATTTATGCCAAAGTCGAGAACCAATTGCATGGCAGGATCCTTGAACTGATCGGGGTGCAACACATACTGCTTCCCGAGGAGATGGTGGGCAATCAACTGGCCAAGACACTGATATCTCGGAATATTCTGGAGTATGTCAATCTGTCATCGGGACATATCATGATGGAGATGGTTGCACCTAGGGACTTTGTCGGGAGAACCCTGCAGGATCTTTCCATGCCACAGAACTGGGGTGTGAACGTAATAGCTATCCGCTACAATTTTCTTATGGTTACAGATGATGGCAAGAATGTTACAGAAAAGAGGCTGAATGATATGCCTGGCGCCAATGACACTATTTCTGAGGGTGATATCTTGATTTTGCTGGGGCCAAAAGGCAATATTGATAGGTTGATCTATGAAACATCGGCAAGGAAGGAATGATATGAAACGCTCATTTAAAGCCAATATCCAGTCAATTGTGCTCATTCTCCTGCTCATTGTATTGATCCAATCCACTCTGCTGTTGTTAGCTGTCAATGAAGGAGTATCCGTCAGGAAGAACATCCAATCGATTGTGATCACGTTCTTTTTCATTATTTTTAGCTCCCTCATCTTTACATTCTATTTCTTACCCCACAAAGTCCACCAAGCTCTGAAGGAACTACAGTCGCTGATCGCCGAGATATCGGATGGAAATTTTGATAAAGACATCGATGGCTCGTTATATGATGCCGATTTGGAGATACAGAGGATCGTTGTCTCCATCCGGAAACTCTTGAGTGTGTCACGTCGCTTTGATCAGTTAAAAACGGGAAAGATCTATGAACAGAACCAGCGGATTCAACAGATGATCAACCTTATACCTCAGGGCATAATGATCTTCAACCTGTCCGGGGATCTGGCTTACTGCAATGATGTTATGCGCCGTAAACTGATCTGGATACAGGAGGGGATCAACATTAATGAGGTAATGCTAAAGAATTCTTTTGAACGATGCATATTCGAGATTATTATCGACTCGCTCAGACATGGTAATAACGTATATGACAACGATGTAAACGATTCAAATGGAAATCGTGTGGTTTCCATCAACGGTTCCATTATCAGAGATCGTAATGGTCTTCCCTCCGGAGGTGTTTACGTCCTTGATATGAGTAACGATGTCGCAGCGCATTAGGATTGAATACACTGCCTCTGAGTCAGAACGGCTGGACAAGTTCCTGGTTGGCCTCAAGATTCAGGAATTGCATTCTCGTACTTTTATCGAGAAACTGGTCGTTGGTGACCGTATTCTGGTCAATCTGATACCGGTCAAGAAGAGTTATCTACTCAATCAGGGCGACATGATCGATGTCCGTTTACCGGACCCGGAGCCGGTGGATATCGTGCCACAGGATATACCGCTCAGCGTGATCTTCGAAGATGAGTACCTTGCGGTGATCAATAAAGAGCCCGGTATGATCGTGCATCCTGGCTATGGCAATGCTGATAACACCTTGGTCAATGCGATTGTCTTTCGATTCGGCGAGGATCTGTCCTCAGGCAGAGAACCTAACCGTCCCGGTATCGTGCATCGTCTGGACCGAGGCACTTCGGGTCTGATGATTATTACCAAGGATGATGCCACACAGGCATTGGTCTGTGATATGTTTGCTCGGCGGAATATCCGCAAGGAATACCTCGCCATCATTTCCGGCATCCCTGATCCTCCATCCGGCAGGATTGAGACCAATATCACCCGTAGTATGGCAAATCCCAGAAAAATGTGCGTTGCTGAAGAAGGAAAATGGTCTGTCACGGATTATCAGATTGTCCACTTCTATCATTTTTTTGCCTTGGTCAGAGTGCATCTCCTTACCGGCAGGATGCATCAGATCAGGATTCATTTTGCTCATATGGGATTTCCGGTTCTCGGTGATCTACTCTACAACCGGATCAACTATGTACGTAGCCTGGTACCGGATAATATGAAACGAAAGGTCACCGATTTGCTTTACAATCAACTGTTACATCAGGCATTACATGCATACCGACTCCGTTTCCACCATCCGGTAACAGGAGCGGAGATCGATCTGGTGGCACCACCACCACCCGACTTTATCCAAGCCATTGATTGGCTTGATAGCAATTTTGCTATTGACAATCAAAAAACCAATTTAAACTTAATCCTCAGTGACAAAAACGAATGGGAATGTTGATGAATACAGACGTTAACAGTGTCTTTGCCTCGATTGAAGAAGCGATTGCCGTCATTAAAATTGGTGGTATGATCATTGTCGTGGATGACGAAAACCGTGAAAATGAAGGTGATCTGCTAATGGCGGGAGAAAATATCACCACCGATCAGGTCAATTTCATGATCTCGCAGGGGAAGGGATTGCTCTGCGTCCCGATGCCGGAAGAGTGGCTGCGAAATCTAAATATCCCTCTGATGACGGATAACATTACCGATCGGCATGGTACCAAATTTACCCTCTCGGTCGATGCCGCGCATGGTACCACGACAGGTATCTCTGCTACTGAGCGAGCGCTCTCGATCAGAAAACTGGCAGACCCCCTGAGTAAGGAAACTGATTTTGTCCGTCCCGGTCACATTTTCCCGCTCTTAGCTGAGAAAGGTGGGGTGCTCAAACGTGCCGGTCATACTGAAGCAGCCGTCGATCTGGCTACCCTTGCCGGTTTATATCCGGTCGGTGCTATCTGTGAGATCATCCGGGAGGATGGTGAGATGGCACGGCTAAATGATCTTGTTTCATTTAGCCGGAAACACGGACTTTTGATCATCACAATTGCCGATCTGATTCACTACCGCCGTAAGAAAGAAAAACTCGTTACCTGCCTATCGCGAGCCAAGTTACCCACTCAATTTGGGTCGTTTGATATTTTTACCTTCAGCAGCACTGTCTCGGATGAATATCATCTGGCGTTGGTTATGGGGGATGTTTCCACCGATGAACCGGTGTTGGTGCGTGTGCATTCCGAATGTCTGACCGGGGATGCCCTATTTTCTCAGCGATGTGATTGTGGTCAGCAGTTACTTCATTCTTTCCAGATCATCAGTCAGGCTCGTTCCGGCGTGATCCTGTACATGCGCCAGGAAGGGCGAGGCATTGGGTTGCTCAATAAACTCAAGGCATATCATCTTCAAGATCATGGTGCCGATACCGTGCAAGCCAATATCGAGCTTGGTTTTGCACCCGATCTTAGGGATTACGGCATTGGTGCCCAGATTCTCAGGGAACTCGGCATTAAGAAGCTACGATTGCTTACTAACAATCCCAAGAAGATCGTCGGCTTGGAAGGATACGGACTGGAAATCGTAGAACGTATCCCCATCGAGATCAAACCATCGGAACAGAACCGGGATTATCTCGCTACTAAAAAACAGAAAATGGGACACATCTTGAATGAAATATAAATATGGATACTTGATCGTGGTCCTTCTGACGCTGATGTCGGCAGTCTGGACCCAGATCACCGTTCCGGCAAAGGAAGGGTTTGTCAACGATTTTGCCCGAATTCTCCGTGATTCCACCCGCATTTCCATCAATAACTGGGCGATCGAACTCAAAGAGAAGACGGACATTGAATTTGCCATCGTGACCTTGCCATCCATCGGTGATTCCGACTACCTGATGTTTACCACTCAATTGTACAACACCTGGGGGATCGGAAACCGCAGGGACGAAGGCGTTCTAATCTTCCTCACCGTTGCCGAGCGCAAGCTGAAGATTGAGACCGGTTACGGCGTCGAAGGATATCTGACCGATGCCTTCTCAGCTGATGTCCGGGATCAAATGAGGAAGTATTTGTCGCAGGGCTCGGAGAACTGGGATCAGGCGTTCATTCAGGCGTCATTGATGATCCTGAACCGGATCGCTCGCGAGAAGAACGTCCAACTCACCGGAGTTCCTCGACACCGTGGCGGGATGAATGAAAGCGCTAAAGCCGCTGGGGTGATCGGATTCATTGCGTTGTTGATCATCCTGGGTATTGTCACCAAAGGCAGGATCTTTGAATGGCTGCTGATTGCCGTCATTATGTCCCGGCACGGCGGTGGCGGTCACTGGGGTGGCGGTGGATGGGGAGGCAGCTCCAGTGGTGGCAGTAGTGGTGGCTTTGGTGGTTTTGGTGGATTTGGTGGATTTGGTGGTGGTCGTTCCGGTGGTGGTGGTGCAGGAGGAGGTTTTTAAGCATGGAATTTTTAAAGTCGCTCACGTTTGTTTTGTGGAATATCGCCCTCGGTCTGGTGATCCTCTATTCTGTTAAATGGCTGTTGTTCAATCCCAAACAGCGTCGCTTTCTGGGTAAACGAGTACCCCTGACACCTGGCTTTTTCATCCGCAAGCGTGACTGGATCTTCAACAAGGTCAGGGATGTTTTACAGGATTACCTGGACCAGGCAAACGATCTTCTGAACAAGAGCGGGTACCTTGCAAAGTGGGAAACGATGGTCTTTGACGAGGTATTCAGGAGGACCAAGTTTATCGATGCCTGGAAATTGATGCCCCGAAAGTGGAAGGAAAAGCTTCGTGATCACATCGCCCAAGCCGGGCAGAACGTCGCACGTCGTATCCTGCGCAAGATCATTCCGGACCTGGTTGCCAAATATCGGTTGGAATACAGAATAGACGATTTTGATGAGCAATTCAGCGCCCAGGTGATCTATTCCTATTTCCGCCGGTACGTATATCGTTACCTGCGCTATTTCGTCATCGGGATCAATCTCCTGTTCGGGATCTCAAACATGATCTGGTACCTGATCCTGCTGATCTTCTGAACCGGATTACAATGACAAAGCACCACGGATCACGGACGGGATCGCATCTCTCGGCAGATATGCGCAGATTACTCCTGCGTTTTGCCACCGTTTCGCTGATCATAATGTCGCTGATCCTGCTTTCATCTTTACTGGTCTGGATCTTCGAGGGCGACGGAACGGAAAGTAACACGATCCGCAACATCTGGGATGGGATCTGGTGGGCAGTTGTTACGATCGCAACGGTCGGTTATGGCGACAAGTATCCGGTTACACCTTTCGGCAGAATGGTGGGATTGACCCTGATCGTCGCCGGCTTTACCAGTTTATCGGTTTTTACGGGTTTGATCGCATCGATGTTTGTCGAAGATCGGCTCAAAGGAGCAAAGGGCTTGAAACAGGTCAAAACACACAATCATATCGTCATTTGCGGCTGGAACAAAACCGCCGATGTAATCTTGAAAGCAATGGTGGAGAAGGAAATGACCGATATCGAAGTCGTTCTGGTGACCAATCAAACGCCAGAATTCTTCGAGAGCGTCGAATCCCGTTTTCCAAGTCTCAGGATCAAATTTGTCCGGGGTGAACCAACGTCCGAGGAGATCCTCCGCCGGGCAAGCATCCATGCCGCCTCCCAGGTGATCATCCTTGCCGACCAGAGTCTGGATCTGGCAAATGCCGATGACCGCACCATCATCATCGCCAATGCCATCCACTTCGGCGCCCCCAAAGCGAGGATCACGGTGCAACTGATCAATGGCGATAACCGTAATCTCCTTATCCGTATCGGGATCGAGAATATCATGGTCTATGACGAGGTGGGCGGATACATCCTGGCAAACAGTATTCAGGACGAATCCAGCTTGGCTGTCTACGACCAGCTTGCCCGTGATCCCAAGAGTTATCTGAGCACCATCCCGATTGAGGAGCAATTCATCGGCAAGCCCTTTGGCGAGCTCTTTCAACACCTGCTCAAAGAAAAGGGAATGATGATCATCGGGCTCATGTCCAAAGAACCGGAGATCGATCTGGAAGCCGTCTTTACGGATAATACGTCCGCCATCGATCAGTTCATCAAAAGCACCCTTGCCCAGTCGAAAAAGCTCAAGGCAGAGGACAAACACAATTTTCGCTGGAACCCCAAACATGACAGCCCCGTCCAGGAAAACGACCATGCCATTGTTCTCGTTTAGGCGGTTATGATGTTAGATATCAGCATTCTTGCCGGAATCCCCCTGTTCAAGGGTCTCAATCAGGAGCAACTGAAGATCGTTCAGCCCTATCTGAAACGGCAGCCGATTGCCAAAGGCCAGTACATCATCCAGGAGGATACCGTCGGTGATCTGCTCTATATCCTCTGTGACGGCACCGTAAAGATCACCAAACACCTGATCAAAGGGATGGACGATGCCGAAGCAAGAGAAAAAGTCCTGGCTACCCTGACCTCAGACCTGCTTCCCACTTTCGGCGAAAATGGCGTCCTCGGAAACAGCGTTCGCACCGCCAATGTCATCGCCCATACCGATTGCACGATGTTTACCCTCTCCCAATCCGACTATGAGCAATTGACCCAAAAGGATATCCATGTCGCTTTCGTTATCATGCAGAATATCGCCTGCAAGCTTTCCACTCTGCTCTATAATACCGATATCAACGTCGTCAAATTAGCCACCGCTCTCTTTATCGCCGTCCAGAAATAACCCGCTTCCTCCTTGCTTGATTACCTTAGTATAACCTTAGTATAACCTTACGACCGTAAGGTTATACTAAGGTTATACTAAGGTAATCAAGCAAGGAGGAGGGTAGAAACCACCCGGAATATAACGGGGAGTGAAGCAGGAAAATCAGGTGGCGCATAACTCCTGCTGAC
>Ga0194125_10008140_pt1 | contig 14875 bp, 10 predicted proteins | sample TA2KigC250mmetaG_FD_148626 | JGI IMG/M metagenome (GOLD analysis project Ga0194125, IMG submission 148626) | Freshwater microbial communities from Lake Tanganyika, Tanzania - TA2015034 Kigoma Deep Cast 250m | ecosystem: Environmental > Aquatic > Freshwater > Lake | place: Tanzania: Lake... | reverse complement strand
GGAGCCTGAGACGCATGACGCGTTCTGGAACCGCAAATTATTTGGGGACGCAGCCAATCTACCGAATCTGGGAGTGTCCGTCAACCGCATGGGAATGGAATGTTAGCCAAGGTTGAGACGGGACGAATGTTTTGACCCCCAAAGTAGACATGCGTCGTTGAGTCCTCCCATATATGACCTATGATAAAGTCATCGTATCCATCTCCATTCAGATCGCCAGCACCGGAAAGGAAATGACTATCACCGTGCCATTCTGTTGACGCGCTGAATTTTGCATCAGGCACGCTGTCCACACTATTGCCCCCCAGGAAGAGATAGGCGGTACGGGCATTGCCTGGTGCCCCCACCAAGAAATCAGTGAACCCATCACCATTCACATCCCCCGCCGCGGACAATGCGTAACCGAAGAAATCGAACTCGCCCTCGCCCCTGAATGTTCTATCGGCGGTCGTGTCCGGATTATTACCGCCGAAATATAGATACGCTGCACCGGCACCGTCTAGCCCTCCTCTATCATTTCCCCAAGCGCCAATCAATATGTCATCATACCCATCGCCGTTTACATCCCCGACTCCGTCAAGGCGGGATCCGAACCAGTCCCCGGCATTGACCCCAATGAATGTGAGGTCCGGTTTTGAGAAGCAACCATCATCATTACCATAAAAGAGGTGGACAGCGCCCTTGAGATAATCAGGGTCTTGTTGATTCTCGGTGTATCGGTTCGAGGCGATCATGAAATCATTATGCCCATCACCATTGAAGTCCCCTGCACGGGCCACGCTAGGTCCACCGTTATCATTCGTCGTTGTCATATTCATAAGTTCAATAGGGCTCCCGTCCCCACCATGGAGAGACACATCCATTGTGGCGTTCAGCAAGACGGCGTTTCTGGGCAGATAACAGGAAGTGTTCAGACGTTGACCGGGTGAAACATGGAATCTGATCCTATCCTCACTGCCATTGAAAAGCGTCTGCTTTCCAAATCCTCCGGCATTGGTCCCGTTAAATGAAAAAAGGGTCGTGCCGTTCAGGGTGATCTTCAGATTCTCCGGGCAATCGGAGCCCTCCCAGTCCGGCGGAACACAGGCTACATTCATACTGGCATTTCTTACATGGCAGTCGGCCGGCAACGAGAGATTGACATATTCGGTGTAGGAGGTGCCTTTCAACCATGGAATCGCTTCTGTATCCCCGTTTGTGAAACGGATTATCGTTGCGGCATCAGCAAGCCCCAGGTTGATGGCAAAGACGGCAATCACCATGGTTATAACTTTTCGCATGTCGAGAGCCTCCTTTTGGCAAAAAGCCGATCGACAATTCATACTAAATGGCGCGTCCTTCCATCCGCACCCATCAGCAAGGTCATTGATTTGCGCGCATTATAACAATATTGGAGCGCGCTTAAGTATTATTTAATGATGACTGAAATCACCGATTGAGCGGCTGCGCTCTCCAGGTCTCAACCGAAAGTCCGCTCCTCCTCCAATCCTGCGTCTCCCGCTCCACCGGGACTTCCGACCGGTTGCGGACCTCCGGCCAGAAGGCCGCGCCCCTGGTCCACCGGCTCTTCCAACCGCCCCCCTTCGCCTTCCCCACACATGCGCCAGCGACGCCAGCACCAGCCCCATCAGCGCCAGTCCCGCCCCGAATCCCGGTATCCCCGAGCCCGACCCTCCCTTGTTGCTCACGGTGACCGTGCGGTTGACCGTCTCGGAGTAGTCCATGCCGTCGTACGCCCGCGCCTGGACGGTGTGCTTGCCGTCCTTGAGCTTGGATGTGTCGAGCCTGTACTGCCAGTCGGTGATTCCCGTGGCGTCCACCCAGTCGCCGGAGTCCACGCGCACCTGGACCTTCACGACCTCCAGCGTCCCCTTCACTATACGTCCCGTCACAGCCAGCTTCCCGGAGGCCCTCTGGCCCTCGATCGGGGCCACCACCACCACCTTGGGCCGCACCCGCTCCGAGACATTGACCGAGAACTGCTGGACATCCTCCCCGCCACGGCCGTCCGAGGCCTTCAGGACGACCGGGAACTTGCCCGCCGCGGCCGGGGTCCAGCTCACGCTCCCCTTCTGGGGGTCGACCGCCATTCCCTCCGGCGGGACGACCAGGGAATAGGTCAGGACGTCCCCGTCCTGGTCGGCGGCGCTTGCGTTGTACGAATAGGGCAGCCCCTCTATCGCGGTCGTCACCGGGACCGACTGGAACCTCGGCGCCCGGTTGCCCTGGACCACGATTATGTTGAAGTCCAGGAGGAGGCGCTCCTTCCCGTCCTCTATCCGGACGGTCACGGCGAACGTCCCGAGCTGGCCGGGCACCCATCGCAACAGGCCCGTCCTCTCGTCCACGGTCATCCCCGGCACGCTCGAGAGGAGCACGAACCTGAGCGCGTCCCCGTCGTCGTCGACCGCGGGTATCTCGTAGAGGTAGGGCTCGCCGACGAAGGCGCCCGGGACGGTCTGGTTGGTCAACCGGGGCACCCTGTTGGGGACCGTGATGGTGAAGTCCTGTTTCACGTTGAACATGCCATCGGACACGGAGATCGAGACCGGGTAGCTCCCGCCCGAGGATGGCACCCAGCTCACGCGCCCCGAGACGGGGTCGATGGTCATGCCCGCAGGCGACTTCAGGAGCGTGAACGCCAGGACATCCCCGGCGTCGCCGTCCTCGCAGGCCGGCCGGTAGACGTATTCCGTCCCGCCGACGCCCTGGAGCGGCGGGGCGCTCGTGAACACGGGCGGGTCGGGAACATTGGTGACGACCACCCGGAACAGGTTGGATTCGACCATCGAGCCCCACCGGTCCGTGCAGTTGACGACTATCTCGACGATGCCGGTCCAGTTGTCGTTCTGGTCGCCCTCGGCGGCGTCCACCGAGATATATCTGTTGCCCATGAGCTCCACGGTCACGATGGAGGTGTTGGTCACGGAGACGAGGTTGAACCTGAGCTGCGCCGTGGAGTCGAAGTCGTCCTTGAAGTAGGGATGCAGGTCGACGGGCTCGGAGATGATGGTGTCCTCCTCCATCTCGAAGTCCGGGATAGCCTGTATCAGAACGGGCGCCTCGTCCGCCACCACATTCAGGGCGGAGAGCCTGACGGGTCCTGGCGTGGACGACCGGATCGTGATGGGTACGATTATATTGCCTTCGGGATCCTTTTGGTCCTTGTGGCGGAATTGGTATTCCCTTAGTACCTCGGTAAAGTCCTGAGTGGTTGCGACGATTTCGTATATGATGCTCAGGTTTGAAAGTCTTATCGTTCCATCGTCCTTCCCGGAGACCAGCAGTGTGAGGTCTACATACCGGTTCCCGGCGGAATCGTTACCGGAGGGGAGGGACGAGGCCAGATAATCATTGACCGCTGAGGAGAAATCTTCCGTTTGACAGGATTCGTTGCAGTAGCCCACCGCGTTCCAGACTGTAACGGGACCCATTTTCAAGACGGGGTCAAGGATGCCCGGAATCGTATCCATCACCAGGACATAACCGTTCCAACCCTGGCTATCACCCCCGATCACGAAACTTCCATACCCGTTTCCGTTCACATCGCCGGCTTTCGAAAGCGTCCGGGCGAACCAGTCCCATGCCCTTCCCGTGATTGTGAAGTTGGTGGTGTTCGTGGGGTTCTGCCCGCCGAAGTAGATGTACGCCCGTCCCGAGTTGACCCCGTTTGCGGTGTTTCGCGGAGCGCCGATCCCGAAATCATCGTATCCGTCGTCGTTGATATCGCCAAGTCCCGAGACGGCGTACCCCAGACGGTCGTCGTTGTTTTCGCCGAAGAACTTGAGGTCGGCGATCGAATCCATGTTCCGGCCTCCGAAGTAGAGAAAAGCCCTGCCCGGGTTGCCACTGAAGTACGTGTAATCCGCGCCGACCAAAACGTCATCGGAGCCATCTCCGTTCACATCGCCGGCGTCCGACACCGAGCAGCCGAAATGGTTGGTGCCGGGCTCCATCAGCATTATATCGGAGGAGTTGTCCAGTTGGGAACCGCCGAAATAGATATACGCTCTCCCTTCCTGGTCCGTCCCGACTATCATATCATCATACCCGTCGCTATTCACATCACCCGCGTCCGATACGCAACTGCCGAACTTGGCGCTGCTGCTGGTCCCGCACATATACAGGTCGAAAACGGGGTTCATCGGATTTCCGCCAAGATAGACGAATGCCTTTCCCCGATCACCTGAATGCAATGTGCCGACGATCACGTCAGAATAACCGTCGCCATTGATGTCCCCTGCAGCCGAGACAGACGAACCGAAGTGATTCTCCGCCGAGCCGTCGCAGAGCACGACGTCGGACACGTTGTCCATGTTCCTCCCGCCGAAGAAGACATGTGCTATCCCGGCGAACGATCCGTTCGTGGAATTGTGGGGGGCTCCCACGATGACGTCATCGTATCCGTCCCCGTTCACGTCCCCGGCGCCACTTACGGATATACCGAAATCGTCGTTCGGGTTCCCAGTGAGAATGATGTCAGGTGTTGAATTGATCGTCTTTCCACCGAGGTATATACGGGCCATGCCTGCGCCTGGAAGGCCGGCGATCACATCATCGAAGCCATCGCCGTTCACATCGCCCGCGCCCGCCACTGAGCGGCCGAAATCATCCAAATCGTAATCTCCGGAGAGATTGGCGATGGGGACCCGTTTCATCGGTCCCGTGCATAATATATCAAGCGTGGCATTGGTCACCACGGCTTTCTTCGGGAGGCGCAGAGTTAGATTGCCGGAGCCGCCGCTAGAACCGTAATCGAATGCGGCGTCGCGCTTTTTGCCCAGGAACCTGTCCTGCTTGCCCAGGCCTCCATAATCAGGGCCGTTGAAGGACCATAACGTGGTACCATCGAGAATGACCTCCACGTTCTCGGGACTGGCATCGCAGGGGGCTCGGCAAACGGTCGAGATGTTGATGGTGGCCTTAGTGATGTGGCATTCGGCCGGCACCCTGAACTCGACGACCGAGGTGTATTCCGGACCGGAAAGGTCCGCCGTCGCGCTCGCCCCGCCGTCCTTGAAGACGCTGATGGTCGCGGCCCCCGCCAGGCCCTGGCCGATGAGCAATACGATGACGCACGCGCACGCGCCCGTTCGCATGTCTGGAGCCTCCCGGTTGATTCCCGTCTATGCCTGCCCCGGGTCGGGACCCGGTGCATGAACTGCGGGGGAAATCACCCGGTGGGGATTTAATCGTATTGGAGCGGTTCGATGTGATACAAAAAGGCATCGTCATCCTTCGGACGCTCAATCGGGGGGCGCGTCGAACAAACGGATCGTCGCGTTGACACGAAGGAGCAGGTTCGACCCATCCCGCTCAATGCAGCAGCCCGTTCAACCCCATCCCGGCCGTCCCCGCCACCATGCACACGAAAACCCACCAGAAACTCCATCTCGGCCAGGGTTTGTTTTGGGGGTTGTAGCCCATCCTGAACTGCTCTCCGATAGCGAGCATCGCCCATACGAGCAGCGCGATGTTGAAGAACCAGGTGGCGAAGTCCCCGGCCTCCGGCGGAAGATTGGTGAGGAACCCGAGCCTCGTCGACGCGCCCGAGAGCCCCGCCTCCTGGGGCACCCGCGTGATCAAGAACACGAACGACATGTGCGCCAGGAGCAGCCAGCAGAGTATCATGGAGTGCATGTTGGCCCAGTTCCATGACCGTTTCTCCATCCAATCTTGCAGAAACGGCTTTTTCCTCGCCCTTTCTACGGCCACGACCAATCCCCACGCGACTGCGATCGCGACCGTCACGAACGAGCAGTGCAGCGTGTCGAACGACCCGCTCGCCGTTATCGGCAACATGACGGACTGGACCACCGCTATCGACCTTGAAAGGGCGCTCTTCCGGTACCAGGCCGCCCCGACGGTGAGGATGATGACCGAGAACGCCCAGTTGTGGGCCCACCGGTTGTCCTCGAGGTAGGTGTCTATCGTGAAGGGCATGAGCCAGAAGACGAGGTAGGCGAGGCCCATGGCCAGAAGCCCGAGCCCCGGGCCGACCGCGTACCTGTCCAGCAGCGCCCGGACCTTCGATTGCGTGACACCCTCCCCGGCCAGTGAATCTCCCCGCGCTGCACTGGGAGGGCCCGCCGGCCGGATAAACCTTTGCGCAAATCCCCCGGACCGATTCGAAGGACCTTCGGTCCTCCTCTCCCGAAAATCGCCCCTTCATCGGTCGGGGCGAGGTTCGTGAAATCCGGGGCATCCAGCTTTCAGGCGCCCCAGCACCCTGCACCCCCGTAGACGAGCTTCGCTCGTCTCGGCCTAAAGGACCGGCCTCGGGCCGGTCCTTTGCGGTGCACCCTGAACCCTGCACCCTGCGCCTCGCGCCTTCATCCCTCGCGCCTTGCACCTTGCGCCTTGCTCCCTCGCGAATAGTAATAATCGTAGATCTTCTGCGGGTCCACGCCGGTGGCGTACCAGGCCCTCGCCTTGAGGATGCGCAGGCAGTGCTTGAACGGCCCGTAGCGCCGGAAGTGCTCCGTGCCTGTTATGACCTTCTCGTCGAGGAGGGTGAGCTTGCCCATCTGGCGCAGCGCCTTTGAGAGCCGGACGTCCTCGAAGAACGGCACGTCGAGCTCCGGCAGGCACTTCTTGACGGCCCCGGCGCGGCCGAACAGCGCCCGGTCCCCCCACATCGCGCCCCCCACCAGGTCGAAGAAGTCGGTTATCCTGGCCGTGAAATCCAAAAACACGGAGGGCCGGTCGAACGCCAGGCGGAACCCCCCGCCGACCACGCGCCTGTCCGAGAGGGCGCCGAGGATCGCCCCGTCCCAGCCGGCCGGAAGGAGCGTGTCGCCGTGGAGCAGCAGTACGATGTCCCCGCGGGATTCCGCCACGCCGCAGGCGAGCGCGTACCCCCGGCCCCTCCTGGCGCAGGACACCACCCGCTCGTTCTGCCCCCGGGGCTCCACCACCCCCGCCAGGGATTCGTGGTTGAGCACGATGACCAGCTCGTGCCCCGTCGAGGCGCCGTGCACCCGGGCGCGCACCTCGTCGAAGGCCGGCGAGACCCGGTGGATGGGCATCACGACCGAAAGGCATGGGGCGTCAGCCGTGGCCGCCGCCCCCCTTGTCCGGCGCGAGCAGCCCGGGGTGGCGCCGGAGGTAGCCCATCGTACGCGAGCGGCGGAAGGCCGTCGCCCGGTTCCTGCGGGAGAGCGTCCGGAGATCCCCCCTTTTGTCGACATCGTTGCAGGGCGGAAGCACCCGGAGCCGCCACCCCGCCTCCCGGATCCTTCGGGCCGTCTCGCGGAACGTCCGCTCCGAGCTCCAGGGCACTCCCGTGAACGCCCCGGGGACGAATGCCCCGCGCCTGAAGCCGATGACGTAGTAGCCGCCGTCGCCGCTGGGGCCCAGCACCGCGTCGGCGCGCTCCAGGGCGCGCCCGGCCATGCCTATCAGGCAGGAGGACAGGTCCGGGACGTCGCTCACGAACATCACCACGCGGTCCGCGCCCGCGGCGAACAGGTCCTCGAAGGCGTGCATCATCCGGCCGGGGTGGTCGCCGCCCCGCTGGGCCAGGAGCCTTTGGCGCGGCCCCAGCCACCTGCGGAAGGCCCCGGCGGCGCCCGGCGGGTGGTGGCACACGATCGGAGAGAGGGAAGCCCTCCTGAAGGCGCCGAGGATGTCGAGCACGAAGAGCCGGTAGAGCTCGGTGGCGTGGCGGCTCCCGACGCCGGCCGCCAGCCGGCACTTGACGGCGCCCCGGACGGGGTACTTGACGACCAGGACGTGCTCGGAACGTTCATTCCGTCCATCCCCGCCGTCGCCTCTCATCCCTGGAGCGCACCCCCGCATGACGAGCCCGCCCCGGCCGTGCACCCGAAGCAGTGCTCCCCGGTCACCACGGCGCGCCGGGCGTCCCGGTCGACGTCGTAGCCGGCGATGGTGGCCCTCCCGGCCGGACCGGAGGGCAGGCGGGCGGGAAGCCCCCGGGCCAGGTTGAAGTCGCAGTCGTAGACCGTCCCGTCCCAGCCGACGTCTATCTGCGAAAGGCACATGAGCTTGTCGAGCGTGGCCGGGTTGAACGCGCTTTTCAGAAGGCGCATGTAGGCCCGCTCGCGCCCCTTGCGCCGGAGCTGCCCCAGGAACCGCCCGGCGGGCATGTTGGTTATCGTGAGCAGGCCGTTGAACGATATGCCCAGCCTGCCGAGCGCCTCGCGATACTCCCGCTCGAGCCCGGCCTGGGGCGCCGGCAGGAAGTCTTTCTCGGGGTTGAAGACCAGGTCGAGGACGAGGCCCGGCTCCCTCCCGTAGCCCAGGGCGTTCAGGCGCCGGAGCGCCTCGAGGCTTCTTTTGAAGACGCCCCGGCCGCGCACGTTGTCGACCTCGGGCCTCAGGTAGCAGGGCAACGAGGCGACGAGCTTCACGCCGCTCCTCTTGTAGAAGCGCATCATCCCATCCATGCCGGGCTCGAGCAGGACCGTGAGGTTCGTGCGCACCTGCACCGGGTGACCGTCCCCGCGCAGGGCGGTGACGAGCCAGCGGAGGTCCGGGTTGAGCTCCGGGGCGCCGCCGGTGATGTCGACCAGGTGCGGCCGCATTTTCCGGGCTACCGCCACGACCTCGCGCATCGTCCTGCGGTCCATGAGCTCCGTTCTCCGGGGCGAGGCCTTGACGTGGCAGTGGGTGCAGCGCTGGTTGCAACGGAGGCCGACATTGACCTGCAGAACCCTGACGTCCCGGGTGGAGAGCCCGGTCCCGGTCAGCTGCCGTATCCTCGTTTCGAAGGGGTTCAACGAGCGCCTGATTGCCGGTCGGGAAATTAAACCCATCGCTGGTCTGACCCGGCCCCGACCCGCCTTGTCCGGGGGCTCCGGCACCCATTCAGGGCAGGGGGTCAGGCGGAGGGCCGGGCCCCCTGCGCCCTCGCTTTCACCCACCCCCCCGCGCGGGATATATATTGCGGCGTCCTAAGTCGAATCCGTGGCTATGAACTCCGAGGCGGGACCATCAACGGAGCGCGCGGATGAGGGGCCCTTCGGGCCCCTCCATTACGACGGGTCCGGAAAGGAAAAGGGGAGCGACTGGAAGGCGGGTTCCGCAAAGATCCAGATAAGGCGCGGCGAACTGGCCGTCCTCAAGGGCGCCGGCGCCTCCGTCATCTACGAGATGGCCGTTCGGTGCTTCCTCGAGCTGGGCCGGCCCGCCGTGCTCGTGGACGGCGGGTGCCAGGCCGACCCCTACGAGGTGGCGGCGATCGCGAAGCGGCTGGACCGGGAGAGACGGGAGGACGCGGGCGGATGGAGCGGGGGAAGCGGCGGTGGAGGAGGGAACGGAGGGGGCGGGGGAAGCGGAGGAGGCGGTAGGAACGGTGGCGGCTGGGGGAGCGGCGATGACGGGGGGAACGGAGGAAGCGTGGGAAAGGGGACGTCCGCCCGCGCAAGGCGGGTGGATGAAGACGAGGTGCTGCGCAACATCCACGTGGCGCGGGCGTTCACGGCCCACCAGCTCGAGGCGCTCATAGTCTCGCGCCTGGAGCCGATTCTGGAGCGGGTCCGGCCGGCGTTCGTCGGCGTCATGAGCATCGACGTGCTGTTCTTCGACGAGGAATTGGACCGCTACGAGGCGCGCGTCATGCAGGCGAGGTGCGTCCGCACGTTGCGCCGGCTGGCGCGGGAGCACAACCTGATGGCCGCGGCGACCGAGAGCGGGGCGGGGGCGCGCGGGGGATGGAGACGGTGGTGAGCGGGCCCGGGGCACGGGGGCGGCGGCCGGGCGGAGGGGCCGGATGGCGCCGGATGGGCGGAGGGTGGAAAAGGTTTATATCGTTTGGAGTCATAATAGTCCAGAAAGTGGACTATTATGACGCAAATTGGGTTTGCCATGGCGTGGAGGAGGCTGCTCGTGGAGGGCCGGCAATACGTGACGGAGGGGGAGCTCCGCCCCCTCTGCGCGGAGATGGGGAGGGGCTATGACAGCGTCGTCCATTACCTCCAGGTCCACGGCTACATCGTCCGCGTGTTCCGGGGGGTGTTCTACGTGAAATCCGCCGACGAGAGGGAGCGGGGGTATGTCAGGCCGGACATCCACACGTTGATAGCCCGGGCGCTGGAGCTGCGGGGCGTGGGGAGATGGTACTTCGCCCTCGAGACCGCGCTGAAGCTGAACGGGATGACCCATGAATACTACACCCTCGGCACCGTGGTCACTGGCTCCTACAGGACGACGAAGGCCATCGGCATCGCAGGCTTCCGCTTCCGGTTCCTGAAATGGAGGCGGAGGATGCTGGGATCCGGCGTCGTCGCGAGGAAGGGGCTCCGGTTCTCCGACCCGGAGAAGACTGTCCTGGACCTCGTCTTTCGCAGGGGATACGAGGGGGGGGCCAGGGGCAGGCTGGACCGGCCCTGGGCCGGCCGGCTGCTGGACCAGCATGGCGACAGCATCGATCGGAAGAGATTGCTCGGGTACCTGGAGATGTACCCGCCGTGGATGGGCGCCGGGATGAAGCGATTGTTATGAAGGAGTTCTTCGAGCGGCTGAACCGCATCGGCAGGCCGGCGCGTCCCGACCTGACCGAGAAGGACTACCGGCTCCATGTCCTGCTGGGAGGGATCGCCCGGGATGATTTCCTCCGGGACGGCCTGCTGTTCAAGGGGGGCACCTGCCTCCTGAAGGCGTACCTCGGCTACTACCGCTTCTCCGAGGACCTGGACTTCACCTGGGGCGACCCGGCCGTCCGGGACCTGTCCTCGAGGTCCGCGGCGGCCCGTCGGTGTTCGGGCCTCATAGACGAAATTTCGGTCCGCCTCGTCCGCCTGGCCGGAGGATGCGGGCTTGGGTTCTCAGGCAGGAAACGGGACCCAAGGGAGGTGCGCATAGGCAGCGGCGGCAGGATGGCCACGTTCTTTCTGCGGTATCCGTCGGAAATGCTCGGCGGCGAGGGCGTCCTCAAGGTGGAGGTCAATTTCATCGAGAAGCTCCTGTTCGGGCCGGGAACGAGGAGGCTCCGGACCTATGTGGAGGCGGTGGATGCCGGGGAGCTCCGGTTCCTTTACAGGGACCTGTGGAACGGCTATTCGGCGGCGGTCGATTTCCCCTGCTACGACCTGAGGGAGATATTCGTGGAGAAGGCCCGGGCGGCCATAACCCGCAGGGGGTTCAACACCCGGGACCTGATGGACCTGCATTTCATCCAGAGGGGGGCCGGCCTGTCGCTGGGGAGATACAGAAAGGCGATAATCGAGAAGACCGGTTTTGCCCTGGATCTGTACCGTAGGTACAGGGAGAACATCCGCCTGGAGAGGGTTCCCTCCGACGCGGGGTTGGCGGCCGGGGCGGAGAAGCTCCTGCTCGGCCCGGTGCCGGAGGACCTGTCCCGCGAGATGGGAAAGATTCAAAGGCGGCTCGACCGCATCAGGGACGATATCTCCGCCGGCCGGTGAGCGGGGGGACCCGGGCTGCAATGTCCCCGGCGCCTGTTTGAGCCTGATTTCTGGCCGACCCTAATCGGCCAAATATTCAACCTTTGGTGGCATGGCTGCCGCAGGTTCAAGGCCGGCAGGGCGATCGTCGTGACCAGGGACATCATGGAGGAACGCAAGCTGGACGGGGTCCGGCTGAGTCTCGTCCCCGCGTGGGCGTTCCTGCTCGGGCTTTGATTCCTCCGCTTGCTAAACTCGTGAGGGGGAGCGGCGGGCGGCCGTGAGGGAGAGAGCCGGCGGCCGGCGGGACCCTCCATCAACGCGTAGAGGGACATCGAGGGATAAATGGTTATATATAATCCTCAAATCCCTCACCTTTCGGGGTATTTCCATGAACGGGGAGAGAATTCTATCGATATTCGTTGCCGCCGCGCTGGTTCTAGGACCGCTGCTGCTCTTCGTTCCGGAGGGGGAGGGTCTCGAGCTCCGGCCGGACTTGAATCTGAGCCGGGCCCACGCCTCGTTCTGGGGCGAGGACGCGGGGGACTATTCCGGCTACTCGGTCGCGGGCGCGGGGGACGTCAACGGGGACGGCTACGACGACATCCTCATCGGCGCCTACGAGGACGACGATGGCGGCACCAGCGCCGGCCAGACCTATCTCATTCTTGGCAAGGCTTCCGGATGGGCCAGGGACACGGACCTCTCCGCCGCCTCCGCCTCGTTCTGGGGCGAGGACGCGGATGACTTTTCCGGCCGGTCGGTCGCGGGCGCGGGGGACGTGAACGGGGACGGCTACGACGACATCCTCATCGGCGCCTACGGGGACGTCGACGGCGGCAACATGGCCGGCCAGACCTACCTGATACTGGGCAAGGCCTCCGGATGGACCAGGGACACGGACCTCTCCGCCGCCTCCGCCTCGTTCTGGGGCGAGGACGCGTATGACTATTCCGGCTACTCGGTCGCGGGCGCGGGGGATGTCAACGGGGACGGCTACGACGACATCCTCATCGGCGCCTGGGGGGACGACGACGGCGGCAACATGGCCGGCCAGACCTATCTGATACTGGGCAAGGCTTCCGGATGGGCTATGGACACGGACCTCTCCGCCGCCTCCGCCTCGTTCTGGGGCGAGGACGCGTATGACTATTCCGGCTACTCGGTCGCGGGCGCGGGGGATGTCAACGGCGACGGCTACGACGACATCCTCATCGGCGCCGTCTACGACGAAGACGGCGGCACCAGCGCCGGCCAGACCTACCTGATACTGGGCAAGGCTTCCGGATGGGCCAGGGACACGGGCCTCTCCGCCGCCTCCGCCTCGTTCTGGGGCGAGGACGCGTGGGACTATTCCGGCTACTCGGTCGCGGGCGCGGGGGACGTCAACGGCGACGGCTACGACGACATCCTCATCGGCGCCTACGGGGACGACGACGGCGGCAACATGGCCGGCCAGACCTACCTGATACTGGGCAAGGCCTCCGGGTGGGCGATGGACACTGACCTCTCCGCCGCCTCCGCCTCGTTCTGGGGCGAGGACGCGTCTGACTATTCCGGCTACTCGGTCGCGGGCGCGGGGGACGTCAACGGCGACGGCTACGACGACATCCTCATCGGCGCCTACGGGGACGAAGACGGCGGCAGCGCGGCCGGCCAGACCTACTTGGTTCTCCCTAACACTCCGCCGCCGGCCCCGAAGAACCTGAAGGCCTCCCTCGCCCAGAACCAGGCCCAGATAACGCTGACCTGGGACGCCGCCGATTCCTGGGCCGAGCCCCTGGAGTGCTACAGGATATACCGCTCCGCCGACGGCGTCAACTACGACCACCTGGCCTTCCGAACCCCGTCAGACAGGTCGTATGTGGACACCAACGTCTCCTATGGCCGGACCTATTGTTACATGGTGGTCACGGACTTCGACGCGGGGCTGGCCGAGCGGGGTGCCTCGACGGTCTCCATCGTCTGCGACCGCGACACCGACTCCGACGGCATCGGCGACCTGGCCGACTGGGACGACGACGGCGACGGCTACGTCGACGGCCAGGACGCCTTCCCGCTAAACGGCGCGGAGTGGCTCGACACGGACGGCGACGGCACCGGCAACAACGCCGACACGGATGACGACAACGACGGGATTTTGGATGTCAACGACCCGGAGCCCCGCAACCCGCAGAACGCGCTGCAGTACCACCTGAACTACCTTAACACGACGCTGCAGACCGTCCAGACCACTGTGAACGGCTTCTCGTCGACGCTCAACACGATGAACACCAACCTGAACACGCTCTCGAGCAGTGTGTCCTCGATGCAGACGTCTTTGACGAGCCTCATCAACAACATCGACTCGGACATCGCCACGATGAGCTCCCAGGTCAGGGGCGACATAGCGGGGCTGAACGGGACTTTGCGCGCCGATATCACGGCCGTAAGGAACGGCATGACCGCGATGAACGCCTCGCTCCAGTCGAACATCGACAACGTCCGGACGCTCGTGAACGACGTCTCCTCGGATGTCTCGGCCCTGGACGCCTCGATGAAGGCGATGAACAGGAGCCTCGCCGCCGACATCGACGCAATGGAGGCCCGGCTGGCCCTCGACATCGAGGCGCTCGGGGTCGCGCTCGAGGCCGTGAACGCCTCGCTGCTGGCGGAGCTTGCGGCGCTGGACGCTGACATCGCCGATTTCCGCTCGGACCTGCTGGACGAGCTAGGCAAGCTCAGGGCCTCGATGGACGCGACGAACAAGACGCAGACGGACAACTACAAGAAGCTCGAGAACCTGATAAACGGGGTAAACGCCACGACCCTGGCCGACATCAAGAGCGCCGTCGCCGAGCTGGACGCCGAGACCGCGCAGATGGGCTTGAACCTGAACGGAAGGATCGACGAGTTCAGGGCGACGACCATCGGACGGCTGGAGAACATATCCAAGGTCATGGCCACGGTCGACGACATCAAGTCGCTGACCACCGAGGTCAAGACCGTCCAGGCCGGCGTGAACAACGTGAAGGCCGAGCAGGCGACCACATCGAAGAATGTGGCGGCGCTGGCGCCGCCGTCGTGGCTCGGAGTGGTGCTGATAATCATAGTGCTGATGCTGGCCGCGGTCATCCTGATGAGGGGCGGGAAGAAGGGCGCAGCGCCCGCCTCTGCCGCGCCGCCTCCGGCCCCGCCTGCCGGGCCGAAACCGCTGGAGCCACTGCCGCCGCCGGAGGACTGAGCGTCCGGTCGTCTCCCGCATCGCGCCGCGTTACTGGCACCCGGGCAGGGCGCGGATTCCCGGCTTCCGAAAAAAACCCTTTAATATTGAGATATCCATGTCCATTCGAGGTCTGAAGATGTCCCGGTACCGGATTGTTGGTGCAACGTGGATTGTCGGACCCAACTTTCAAATTTGACTTAAAAACAGCCCATTCTACTATCGGTGAGCCATGTAGTCAATAGTGGAAATTAATTGAATATATAATAGTCAAAACGACACTATTATCTACTCAGTAGTCAATGTA
>Ga0194125_10008137_pt1 | contig 14877 bp, 13 predicted proteins | sample TA2KigC250mmetaG_FD_148626 | JGI IMG/M metagenome (GOLD analysis project Ga0194125, IMG submission 148626) | Freshwater microbial communities from Lake Tanganyika, Tanzania - TA2015034 Kigoma Deep Cast 250m | ecosystem: Environmental > Aquatic > Freshwater > Lake | place: Tanzania: Lake... | reverse complement strand
GGGATTCGTGCGGGAGGAGGTGAATTCCGGCCTCTTCCAAGAACTTGTACAGGACCATTCCCGGTTCAACATGGACGCTGCGCGCGCGGCGGGCGTATTTCTGCCGCTGCTCGAGTTCAAGACACAACTCTTCATCGCCGTGGTCCTTCTGCTCGGCGGCGTTCGCGTGCTGAACGGAGAGACGGACATCAGCGCGCTCTACGAGTTCATAGTCATGGCTGGCGTCTTCTACGGCCCCATCCAGACGTTGGGAAACCAGTACAATGCCGCCCTCTCCGCCATGGCCGGAGCCGAACGCGTGTTCAAGTTGCTGGACACGAAGCCGGACTGGACCGACGCGGACGACGCCGCGGACCTGCCGCCGATACGCGGCAAGGTGGAGTTCAGGGATGTAACCTTCGGCTACAACCCGGCCATGCCGGTTCTGCACAACATCTCGTTCGTCGCCGAACCCGGCCAGACCGTGGCGCTCGTCGGCCACACGGGCAGCGGCAAGACTTCCATCATCAACCTGCTGGCGAAGTTCTATCTGCCGGGGGCTGGCCAGGTGCTCGTGGACGGATGCGACATCGTCAAGATCCGCAGCGATTCCCTCCACCGTCAGATGGGCATCGTCCTGCAGGAGAACTTCCTGTTCACGGGCACGATCATGGACAACATCCGCATGAGCCGCCCCGACGCATCAAGGGAAGATGTCATCCGCGCGGCGAAGGATCTGGACTGCCTCGACCTCATCGCGTCGCTGCCGGACGGATTCAACACCGTTGTCGGCGAGAAGGGCTCCGGCATCAGTCTCGGCCAGCGCCAGCTCATCTGCTTCACACGCGCGATGCTGGCCAATCCCAGGATACTCATTCTCGACGAGGCCACGAGCTCGGTTGACACCCTCACCGAGGCCCGTATCCAGGCAGCTCTCGAACGGCTCCTGTGCAACCGGACAAGCTTCGTCGTGGCCCACCGCCTCAGCACGGTAAGGCACGCGGACCTCGTGCTGGTTCTTGAAAACGGCCGTATCGCCGAGCGCGGAACACACGACGAGCTGCTGCGCCGCGGCGAAATCTACACCGAACTCTACCGCGAGTTCGTGAGGTCGGGAGCGGAGTAGCGCAAGCCGCGAGTTATTCGCCAGGAGCCCGGCGCTCCGCCAGCGCGGGCGGAATCCCCGAATCGCAAGTGGGGCAGAGAAAAGTGCGCTAGCCCAGTATCTGGCGGACGACGTCCGCGGCAGTGTAATCCGGGTTCCCGTCCGAGCAGAAACGAGCGATGCGAATGAAATCATCGCCCAGCGTGACGAGGGGAAGTTCGACTCCGCCCCCGGCAAGCCGCTGCGGCATCCCGATGTTGGCAACGAGAGCGTTGCAGAGACACTTTCTCCCCTCCGCGTCTTCCACGCGGCCGCCTTTCGCGAGAAATGCCTCGAACGGTTCGGCGCCGCACCGGTACCCGAGAGAGCCGTCAGGCTTGCGGTATACCTCTCGCAGGAAACCGAGATCGCAGACACGCCGCCGCTTGTCGTAGACATCCGCCTCCGAGAGCGTGCCCTCCAACTGCGCCACCTTGAACGGAAACCCGGTCGGTGAAGCCCGCCCGTCGGTGAACACCTTCGCATCCCCCGCAAGCGCCTTCTTTACCAGCGAACGGCGGATGGATGGCTCCAGCCCGGATTCAACGCACAGGGCAAACGGCGTGCCGACCTGAACGCCGATGGCGCCCAGCGCCAGCGCGTCCTTCAGCCACTGCGCAGAACCGTAACCTCCGGCCACCCAGAACGGCAGGCCGAGTGATCGGAAAGCATCCCAGTCAACCACGTCACGCGGCCCGTAAACGGGCTGCCCGTCGTCGGTCAACTGCCTCTTCCCGCGCGGGGGCGCATTGTGGCCGCCGGCCACGGGGCCTTCGACAATGAAACCCGTTATGTCGCTCCCGATCCTGCGGGCCATCATCGTCGCAAGTGTCGAGGACGAGACAATGGGGAGAAACATGGGCTTCTCCAACGGCGCCATTTCCATGCCCGGCTCGATGAAGTCAGCGGGGGAAAACGTCACCACGACCGGCTCAAGACCGGCGGAGCCTGTGACGTTGATCGTGTAGGACGCCGGCCTGTGTTGAGCCAGCGCGGAGATGGCGGCCGGGAATTCCATCGGTATGCCCGCGCCGACTACCACGGCGTCAACGCCTGCCAGCATCGCGCCGTAGAGCGATGGCAGGTGCGGCATCTGTATCTTCTCGAGGTAATTAATCCCAACCAGTCCGCCGTGCCCCTCCTTGGCGAGGAAGACTTCGACGAAATTGGCGGCAACACACAGCTCCTGCGCGGCGCGATTGGGCTCCACGGTGTGCATGAGGGCCCGCGCGTACGGCTCGCCAGGTTTCAGCCCTTCTGGAACATGATACTTGGCCAGTATCCGTTCGGATATGGACCGGAAGGGAAACCTCGCGAGCGCGCGGCGAATGTGGCCGCCTCTGTCGCCTTCCTGGAGTCGTCTGGCCATGATGCCGTCCAACCCCGTCCCCGCCACAATGCCCATCTGTCCAAGGGTCGACACCGCACGGGCAAGCGACCAGTTGGATACACCGGCGCCCATCCCGCCTTGAATAATTATAGGTAATTCCGCTTGCATCTGCGGACCTTACCCGATCTCGCGGAAAATGGGGAGAAATGCTTTTTGACGAACTGCGTCTGATGTCTCGCGCGGATGCCGACCCTATGAATCCGGCGCATCTTCGACTTTCGGAAGGTCTTCCACTCCAGAGGGATGAGTGGAACGAGATGACACGGTCCGCATCACCCCAGGTTTCTGCAAAAAACTGAAAATAGCACACTTTTCGGCCGCAATAACACCCCTGTCGGGCCTGGTTTTCCTGCATGGACAGTGGGACGTGCGGCAGGTTGAGATCCTCAGCAGTCAGATCGAACGCATGACGGCTTGTCCCAGTCTCAATCTGCGAGTGCTCTTCGTTGCCGCCCCCATGCATCCGTCCCCAATTCCCCTTGCGCCCGTCTCCAGAGCCATGTATCAGCATGGCGTTCAGAGCTTACGGGAGATACAGCGGCGATGGCAGATTTCAACAGGACTTCACGGATCATGGCAACGTGCGCAAAGGCGATGCCCGCGCTCCTTGCGGAAGAAATGGGTGCGCTGGGGCTGAACGTGACACGCCGCCTTGATGCCGGGGTCGAGACTGAAGGCTCGCTGCTTGACGCGATGCGGATGAACCTGCAGCTCAGAACCGCGCACAGGATTCTCTATCTCCTGGCGGAAACGGTCATTACGAACCCCGACGAACTCTATAACTGGGTACGGTCCGTGCCTTGGGAGCAGTATGTCCGCCCCGACGGATACGTGTCGGTCCAGTCGTCAGTGCTTCACTCCTCGATCCGGGACACGCGCTTCGCCGCCCTGCGCTGCAAGGACGCGATAGTGGACCGCATCCGCGATGCCATGGGCCAGCGCCCTGATTCAGGCCCGGAAGATACCGGGTCCGTTGTCTTTCTTTTCTGGCGCGACGAATACGCGGCAATTTACGTGGACACGTCGGGCGAGCCGCTGTCGCGCCGCGGATATCGGCGGCTTCCATGGAAGGCGCCGCTTCGGGAAACGCTTGCGGCAGGGATCGTCATTTCCTCCGCATGGGACGGGCAGTCGCCGTTCGTGAACCCCATGTGCGGCAGCGGCACACTTGCGATCGAGGCGGCGCTGATGGCCACCGCAACCGCGCCCGGCCTGCTCAGGAAGAACTTCGGGTTCATGCACGTTCCGGACTTCAGGCGGAAGGACTGGGAGGAGCTCAGGTCCGACGCGATCGGGAAACGCCGCACCTGCGGCTGCGAGATCGTTGCGTCCGACCATGACCAGCGCGCGGTGAAGACGGCCCAGGCAAACGCACGCGCGGCCGGGATGGGCGATTCCATACGCTTTGAGACCTGCGATTTCGCGCGGACAACACTGCCCGGTTCCGGAGGAGTGGTGATACTCAACCCCGAATACGGCGAGCGGCTCGGAAAGGGAAAAGACCTGTCCGGGGACTACCGCGCCATCGGCGATTTCTTCAAGAAGCAGTGCCGGGGCAGGCGCGGCTTTGTGTTCACCGGAAACATGGCGCTGGCAAAGGGCATCGGCCTGAGATCGAAACGGCGTGTCCAGTTCTTCAACAGCACGATCGAATGCCGCCTGCTGGAGTTCGATATCTACGAGGGAACGAAACGAGTGTCCAGGCAGGGATCCGCCGGGCAGGACGTCAACGAACGCCCCGCGCCGCGCCGGGCTGGCCCCGCCCAAGCTTGACGCGCATCCACCTGACCGGCGCGAGGGACTTGTCCTCGTTCAGCCCGTAGAAATACCCGCGCACCGTGATGCCTTCCGGCGACGCAACCTGCTTCAGAACGGCGGCGCCGGCAGCGCCGCTTTCAAACGAAACGCGCCGCCACACGAATACGCCGTCCGCCTCCCTTTCGCCCTCAAGCACGACGGTTTCGGAAGGATGCCGCAACACCATCCAGAGCCGGCCATCCTGCACCTTGCAGACACCGGGATATCTCAGTTTCATCGTTCCTTCGTCGCGGGTCACAGTCTCCTCAGTCTCGATGCGGACGAATAACGGGCTGACTGCCGTGTACTTCTGGGCCACCATCACCGCCGGGCCTGCGATCAGCCGCGGCACAAGGCCCTCAAAGGAATCGGGCGTTGAAGGGGGAACACCGCCGGGCTTCTGCCCGAGAGGGTCGTCGTAGTGGTTTATCCGCCCCTGCCACATGCCCTCCAGCGGCTTGAAGACACCGGCAAACACCTCGTCGGCAGGAGTAGTCGCCGGAATACGGGCCACGTCATCAATCGCGACCTTGCGCGAACAACCGGGAGCGCACAACAGCAGCAAACAGACTGAAATGACCGCTCCGACCATTACCGCCTCCATCTCCGGCCGCATACCGGGCCTACTCTTCGCCCTCGACGGACGCCGTGCCGTTCGTTTCCGAGCCGATGTCGGCAGCAGGCTTCCTCCCGAACACGCTTCCCAAAAGTCTGTTCGCGCCGCCGCCGACAGCGGAGCCGGATGTCTTCACAACGTCCCCAACGCTCTTCAGAAGTCTGACGAACACCATCCGCACCACGTCGGTCACAGTCGTCTGGTCCTCACGCCCGATATTCCTCATCTCGATGGCCGGAAGCGGCATCGGCACGCCCATTCCCTGAAGCATTCGCGAGGTCACCCTGATGCGGCCGTTCTTGATCACCAGCAGATCGATCTCAACCTTCTTCGCGTCCTCGTCAACCGTCTCTGTTTTCTTCTCCCCCTCATTGTCCCCGGCATCGAGAGAATCGATGAGCTTGCCGAGGTTGCTTCCGGTAAGCGACATCTCGTAGTTGATGTCGGGGCCGTCAATGATCACCTCGCGGATACGAACAACGTCGCCCATGAGAGAGCCCGTGTCCATGGCAACCCGCAACTGGTCCAGTTTCAGCAGGTGCGCGCTCTTGAACCCTTCCGGGTTGCCGACCGTCAGGCTCCTGAGCTGCAGGTCTCCCTTCCTCAGTGCGATACTGACGCCCTCAAGAGACACAGGCACGCCCAGCATCGCAGGCCCAGCCCCGTTGACCGCGGTCTTTACCACCGGGCCGGCGGCGAGCGAAAGAACAAGGGCAAGGAGCGCCAGCACCGCGACAAGCACAAGCACAACAACACCGCATACTTTCAGCGTTTTCTTCATGCACCACAGTCAAGAGCATCCTGCCTTCTGAAGCAATCGTTTTCCCATGCGGCGGCCCTCGCCGCGGTTCGCGCCGACCGAAACGCGCAAAGCGGTTTGCGTTGGGGGCCCGGCAAGGCTAGATTCCGGCCGTCATGCGCATCAGTCACATCGCGGCAGTGCTGGCCGTGTGCGCCGGTTTCGCGTGGGCGACGCAGGAATCGAGCGCATCTGCGCGCGTGTTTGACTACGTCACCGTCCGTGCCAACGACCGGAGCGGCAGAAAGGTCGAATCGGTCAGACTTCAGTGGAACGAGAAAGAGAACGGGGCCGACTGTTCCTACGTCTCACTGCGCGAGGCCGGCAGCGAGTTTGTCAGCATTTCCCTCGGCGAGTCCAACCGCGTTCTGTCCGCGCGGATGTCACGGATGAACTCGGCCGGCCGTACCGTCGCCGGCGCAAGGATCATTGTCCGCGGAAACACTGTCCATTCGGAGCAGTTCCGTCCGGACGGGCGGGTAAGATCAAGATCGCGCGAACTGGACGAGCGGCCGCTTGTCGCGGATGCGGGCTTGCTGTTCTGGCTGCGGGAGTTCCCCTTTGGAACGGATGGCGAGCTTTCCGTCATGATGGCGGCGTTCACGGGGCACTTCGTGACCATGAGGTTCCGCGATGAAGGGCCGGAAACCGTAACCGTGCCCGCCGGATCCTTCGAATGCCGCAGGGTCGTCGGCGTCGTTGATCTTGTCGCCACGGAGATAAAGACAACCTACTGGCTGACCGCCGCGGAACCGCACTTCCTCGTCAAGTTCGAGGGGAGGCGCGGCATATTCATCGCGCCGGTGTACACAACGTCACTGGTCTCCACCAACGGCGTCGGCGTTCCCGGCCTCGACTGAGGGATCGTCCCCGCGCTCGAACGCCAGGGCGCCGGTCGGGCAGATCTCAACGCACCGGCGGGCTGCTTTCTTCAACCCGTCCGCAAGCGTTTCGCCAAAAGGAACGTCAACCCGCACATCGAATCCCCGGCCGATGAAAGCGAGGCCGAGTTTCTCCGATTCCTGCTCGGTCGCGCGGACGCACAGTCCGCACTTGATGCACTTGCCGGGCTCGTAGATCACCTCGGCGTGCTGACGCCTTATCGTCACAGGAAGGCGCGACTCCCCCTTGAACCTGGCGGCCGTCGCCGCAAGGGCGGTGCTGTGTTCGCGAAGCCTGCACGATTCGACTTTCCGGCAGTCGCAATGCAGACACCTGGCCGCCTCCTCGCGCGCTTCGGCCGCAGTGAAGCCCGCGGCTTTCCCGCCGGCGGGCGCAACTCGCCCGCCGGACGACGCCTCACTGAGGAACGCGTCCATGTCCGCCTTCTCAAGTTTCCCGACTACGGAGCAGAAACGCTTCGCGGCAACACAAGCTCCGCCGCGCAAGAACGCGTCGGCGGCCACCGCGGCCGCGCGCCCTTCGGCCGCGGTCCTGACAGCCATGCGCCCGCCGACCCCTGCAACCGCGCCCGCGGCGAATACGCCGCGTCGTCCCGCCGAAAGCGTAGCGGAATCAAGCCGTATCCCCTTGTCGCCCGCGTCAAGCCCCATCGCCTTCAGCACGGCGGGGTCAGTCACGCCGGCAGCCAGCACCACGGCATCACAATCCGACAGCAGCCCGTCAAGCGCGACATCCTTCCCAAGAGCGGTGCGGCACGAGAACACAACGCCGGCCGATGCAATCCTCGCGATCTCGCGGTCGAGCACCTCGCGGGGCAGGTCTTCTTCCGGCACCGCGCTGCGCAACGTTCCCCCGGGCAGGTCCGCGGCCTCGATCACAGTGCACGCGTGGCCGAACCGGGCGAGAAAGTAAGCCGCGCTCAGCCCGGCAGGACCAGACCCAACAACGAATGTTTTCTTCCCCGACGCCGCCGCGCAACGCACGCCCGACGCAACGCCGCCGGCGAAATCGGCTGCGTATCTCTTCAGCAGGCATATCGCCACGGGGGCGTCGTGCCGCCCCCGGCGGCACGCCTTTTCGCACGGAGCCTGGCATATGCGTCCCAGAACGCCGGGAATCGCGATATGCCGCAGCACGGTCGCCAGCGCGGCGCCCGGGTTGCCTCCCGCTATCTGCCGGATCATCAGCGGTATGTTCATTCCGGCCGGACACGCGCGACGGCACGGCGCGTCGCAGTCGCCGACATGCTCGCTCAGCAGCAGTTCAAGCGCCTGGCGGCGGGCCTCAAGCACTTCCGGACTGCCGGTCACTATTTCCATGCCGTCCTCGGCCAGCGCGGAACAGGCGGGATGAAGCCTGTTCTTCCTGGTGTCGCAGACCATGCAGACCATGCAGGACGTGAACGGCGGGAAGGCCTTGTCGTGACACAGCGTGGGAATGCCTATCCTCAGCCTGTGCGCGGCGTCGAGGATGGTTTCCCCGTGCTCAACGCGCACGCTTCTGCCGTCTATCGTGAGTCTCGGCATGGATTCACCCGCCTCCCGACGCCGTCTTCTCGTCGGCTATCTCTATCGCCTCGACGGGGCACGCCTGCCTGCATACATCACACCGCGTACACTTGCCCGCGTCTATCTCGTGCCTGCTGTATGGTTTCGGCTCTATCGCATCCACGGGACAAGCCTGCGCGCAACGCGTGCAACCTATGCACTTGTCCGTCACCCGGTAGCGGATCAGCTTCTTGCATTTCTTTGCCGGACAGAACCCGTTCACGTGGGCTTCATACTCCTCGCGGAAGTAGCGAAGAGTCGACAGCACCGGGTTCGGAGCGGTCTTCCCCAGCCCGCACAGGCTGCCCTTCTGAATGGAATGGCCAAGCTTTTCCAGGAATTCCACGTCGCCCTTCGCCCCGCGCCCGTCGCACAGGCGGGTAAGGAGCTCCAGCATCCGCTTCGTTCCGATTCGGCAGAACGTGCACTTCCCGCACGACTCCATCTGGGTGAACGCGAGAAAGTAGCGCGAAATGTCCACCATGCAGTCGGTATCGTCGAGCACGACCATGCCGCCCGACCCCATGATGGCGCCGGCGGAAACGAGTTGGTGGTAGTCAACCGGCGTGTCGGCCAGGTGCGCCGGAACGCATCCGCCGGACGGTCCCCCAACCTGTATTGCCTTGAGCTGCCTTCCTTCCGGCACGCCCCCGCCGATGCGGTCAACAATCTCGCGAAGAGTGATTCCCATCGGGACCTCGATCAATCCCCCGCGCGCCACCTTCCCGGCAAGCGCGAAGGCCTTGGTCCCCTTGCTGTTCTCAGTGCCCATCGCCGCGAAGGCCGCCGAACCGTTTCTCATGATCCACGGCACAAGCGCGTAGGTTTCCACGTTGTTCACGAGCGTCGGCGCGCCCCACAGACCGGATTGGGCGGGGAACGGGGGCCTTATGCGCGGCATCCCGCGCCGCCCTTCGATCGCGGCCATCAGCGCGGTCTCTTCACCGCAGACGAATGCACCCGCGCCTTCAACGATCTTCAGGCTGAGCGAATGGCCGCTGCCCATTATCCCCTTGCCAAGAAACCCGCGTTCCTCGCAGATGCGCAGGGCTTCGCGCACTCGTTTGGTGGCAAGCGGATACTCGGCACGGATGTACATGTGCCCCTCATTCGACCCTACGGCGAAGGATGCGATGCACATCCCTTCGATCACCCGGAACGGGAACGATTCCAGGATCATCCTGTCCATGAACGCGCCGGGGTCGCCTTCGTCGCCGTTGCAGATGATCCGCTTCTTCGCGCCGCGCGCCGCCCACACAAACCCCCATTTCTCGCCGGTAGGGAAACCGGCCCCGCCTCGACCGCGCAGCCCGCTTTCCTTAATCTCGCCGATTACTTCCTCGGGCGTCAGCCCCTCGATGCACTTCTTCAGGGCGCTGAAGCCCCCCAGCCTGATGTAGCCGTCGATATCGAGCGGATCGACTTCCCCGCTGTTCTCGGTTGCGATCCTACGCTGCGGGCCGCAGTACGCGCCGTCGCCGCCCCCATCCGTATCAACCGCAAACCTGCCAACCGGCTCCCATGCCTCGTCCGTCAGGATCCGGTCCAGGACACACGAACAACCCGCGCCTAACCGCCTCGCCATGCCGGGCGGACTGAAATGATGCAGCAGTATCTGTCGCACATCCTCCTCGCCGACCTTGCCGTACCTGTACGACTTGCCGCTGCCGTCCAGCACCTCGATCAGCGGTGTCTGGTACGAAATGCCCGTGCAGCCGACCCCGCGAAGGGCCACCGGCAGACGCAACGCGGCGACTTCACGGGCGAACGCGTCGCGCGTTTTCGCGGACCCGCCGGCGACGCAACTGGAGCAGAGGCATATCCGCACCTCGCCAGCGGCCCCTTCCGCCATGCCGTCCCCGCCGCTTTCCCCGCGTGACTCCAGCGAGGCCAGGAAATCCCCGATCACCGCACCCGCCTGGGTCGGGTCAACCGGGCCGTAGATTGCGTTGTCTATCTGGACCGCCGGCGCCAGCATGCAGCAACCGAGGCATGCAACCTTCTCCAGCGTGAAGTTGAGCCCGGCATCGGTGTCCTCGCCATCCGCAAGCTTGAGGTGACGGTGAAACGCCGCGTGCAGGTTTTCGGCGCCCTTGACGTGGCACGCTGTTCCGATGCAGACCTTGACAACATGCTTGCCCGCCGGCTTGTGCCGGAACTGGCTGTAGAAAGTCGAGACGCCGGCGATGCCGGCCGGCGTTATCTCGGTCGTCTCGCAGACGCGGCGAAGGGCCTCCTGCGGAAGGTAGTTGTACTTCGCCTGTATGGCCTGCAGTATCGGGATCGTCGCCTCACGGGTCTTCCCCGCAACGGCAATGATCGCGTCAATTTCCTTCAAGTCCATGGTCTGGTCGGCCGCTGTGGTCTTTCCGTTGGATTTCCGCCCCGCTTCGGCACGGCGCCACGTCAGGTTATGAGCTTTGGCACGTCGTCGGTGTACGTGTCTTCCTTGTCCCGCAGAAAAGCGCGCAGAGACGGGCTTGGCTCGCTTCCCCTCGGGGGCTCGGGCTTCCCGTCCATGAGAGCGCGGGTCCTGGCCACGGCCCCGGCCACGGCCCTGAGCAGCTCATCGGTGTTGACCGGCTTGATCAGGTAGTCATACACATCGTACTTCAACGCCGCCGAGGCCGTCCCGGGCGCGCCGAAACCGGTAAGAAGTATCACGGAAAGGTTCGGCTTCCCGGCCTTCAGCAGACGGAGCAGTTCCATTCCGTCCACCGGCCACATCTTTATGTCGGAGACAACGGCGTCGTAGTCCTCCTTGTCCAGCATGCGTACTGCCTCCTCTCCGTTCGGCGCGGTGCCCACCGTGTAGCCCTCCGAACAGAGAATCAGCTTCAGCGATCTGAGAACGTACTTCTCGTCGTCAACCAGCAGTACTCGCCCGGAATTCATTGCTCCCCCGGCGCAGAATCCTGCGCATTTGCCGTCCCGTCACCCGATCCACCGGCGCCCGCCGCAAAGTCATCCGCCGGCAAAGCCGGCGAAAGGAAGGCAACAGCCAGCGCGGCGGCGGCCAGCAAGGCCAGCCCCCACCCCACGACCAGCCTGCCGACCGCCGTCTCGGCGAGTACCGAGTCCGCCGGGGGCAGCCGGCGCGGGTCAGGCATCCGCCGCCGCAGATCCGCCGCCACTCCAAGCGCAACCACCGCCAGCGCACCGAAAGATAACACCAGCGGCACGCCCGTCTCCATCCTGCGCTGAGCCCGGAAGAACTCGCGCCGGGCGTCTGCGTCGGCAACCCTGATCCGCCGTTTAAGACTCTCGTTGCCGGTGTCTTTGGAGAACTCGGCGCGCAAACGGACCAGCGCCGGGTCGTTCAGCGGATCGGCGGCGGTCAGTTTCACCACGGAAAGAACAAGCAACCCGCCAAGCACCGCGCTGAACACGGCGCATATCACCCCCGTTCCAAGCGATACATGCCGCACGAAGCGCAGTAAGGCGGTTCTGCCGGTGTCATCCCCTATCATGATCCAGCCTCCGCCCCGGTGTCCTTCTGCCTCTCCTTTGGGCAGTACTCAAAACACCGCGCGCAGCTTACACACGTCTCTCTGTCCGGGACATAGTCGTCGCGCCGTCTTCTCACGGAGAACTCGTAGAGCCTGGCCCAGAATGCAAGGCCCACGAAGACGCCCGCAAGAGCGCCCCATACCACGTACCTGTCGCGAACCAGGTCTGCCGCCTGCATCAGGGCAGCCCTGGTGAGCCCGCTCTTCCGGTACGTCTCCGTCTCGATTGTAACGCCCTCAAGGCCGGCGCGATCCTCAAGCAGCACGGCTTCCGCCGTGGCGACAGTTGCGTGGCTCCTCGACCACGCCGCCGACACCCGCGCTCCGATCCATCCGCTGGCTGCTGCAACAACCGGCAGAAGCGCGAACAGCAGCACGAGCCGCCTCCGGCCCGACACCCGCGGTTCGGGCGCCTTCTTCGGAAGCGGCATAAGGATGGCGCCGAACGGGCACGATTCCTCGCACAGCCTGCACTGGACGCATTCGTCAGGCGTGATGGTCACATGCCTGCGGGCAATCTTCGAAGCCCATCCCAGAAGGACCGAGTACGGGCAGATAAACCTGCAGTAAGGGCGGCCGATGACTGTTCCGAGCAACAACAGCAATGCGCCTGCGGCCATCATATAGGCCGGTCCGCCAAGCCTGAAGAAGCCGACAAAGGGGTCGTAGCGGCAGATGATGAACCGCGAACCGGTCACTGCCATCACCACCGAGGCCGCGAGGTACACAACGGGTATCATGCCGAGTATGCAGGCTATCCCGGAAGGGACCTTCAACGGCCGCAGCAGCACGATGTCCTGGATCGCGCCGAGCGGACAGACCGCCGCACAGAATGTCCGCCCGAAAAACAGCGCCGCAAGCAGTGGTAGAAAGAAACTGGCCACAACCGCATAGGGTATGACATAGGAACGGTCCGCCAGCGCAAGCGAGACGTTCTGCACGGACCCAACGGGGCAGACGCAACCCTTCCGCCAGAAACCGAAGTACAGCAGGCAGAACAACATCAACCAGAACGTCTCCCGGCGCGAACGCCTCTTGAGAACGATCCAGCTCGCAAGCGCAATGGCCCCGGCAAGGACCGCAACGTCGAGATTTTCGAGGATATCGGCCCTTGGCGGCGGAGTCAGAGTGCCCGGCATCGTGTACCCGGTCTCAAACTCTGGCTTCGGAAACCGCTCCACCGCCGCCGACGGAATTGCCGTCGCAACCAGAAACGCCAATATGGCTGCGGCACGCCGAATCATGCCTTCTCCCCGCCTTCTTCAATCGGTTGAGTACGGCCCTGCTCACCCTTGAGTATGTACGGATGCTTCGCCGGGACACGCTTGAACGCATCGGCGGGACACGCTTTCGCGATCGCACACTCGTTGCAGTTCACGCACCTGTCATGCCGGACCTGCAGGTAAAGCGACCCGTTCCCGAATGATCCGCACCCCTTCACGCACACTCCGCAGCCTATGCAGAGGTCTTCGTCAATCGTGTACTCGTAGTAAGGGTCCTCCACCCATGTCCTCTTTATCGCGGCAACGGGACACAACTGGTTCTCTGCCGCCGTGTTCAACTCCTTGACGTACGGCTGGTGGTAGCCGCCGCAAAGCTCGCAGTAGCCGCACACGTCGTGCGCGTGCACACACTTGACCGCGGACGGCTTCAGGACACACTCCGTTGCGCAACGTCCGCATTGCACGCACTTCTCGGGGTCCAGTTGCCAGACTGTGTCGCCCCCGGACCCGCGCACCGCGGCGGCGCCAGCCGCGCCGCCGAGGGCTATGGCCGCGGCGCTGTTGAGCCCGGTTCGAAGGAATTGCCTCCTGTCAACCTCGCGGCTCATCATCGATTCCTCCGTACCGCGCTGTCGCCGGCCGCCTCGCGGCCGACGCCGGCCCGCTTCAGGTGCAGAGCCTGTGGAGTCCCGCACCCGTCCAGACCGGGACACCCGCTGCAAACGCCGCTGCCGGTGCACGATTGCGACCCTGACACGGCACGCCTGCCGGCCAGCGCAGCCGCGCCTGCCCCGAGCGTCGCGATGGCTGAATTCCGCAGGAAGGTCCTGAAGAACTCCCTGCGGCCGATTTCGCCCGATCTGCTGTTCATGGCATCACCGGTCCTTTTCGACAAACACGCGCACCTGCTCGCGAGCCGGGTCGAGCACGAATATCCTTCCCGATGAATCCGACGCCAGATCAAGCCCGCGCGCATGGTCCTCGAACATGTCCGGCCCGGCAACGACCCCGCGGAAATTGCCGGCCGGGTCATATATCTTCACCCGAACGAAACCCTTCTCGCTTGTCACAAACGATCCGTCAGGACGGACTGCAATGTGCGTCGGATTGCAGCACCCGCAGAAACCCTCGACCCCCATGGACGAGTTCGCCCATGAAGCGCGCCGCCGCCCTTCGTAGGTGTAGTTCCTGAGCTCGTGCCTCCCGGGATCCACCACCCACAACTCGCCAGGCCGCCCTACCGCCAGGTCGAAGTACGGGCTCGGAATCACAAAGCCCTTCTCCCCGGCCGCCTCGTCCCTGTCGCCGATTCGCGCCGCGCCTTCCCCGGACGGCCCCGTCCTCCAGACCGTGCGGTTGCCGGCGTCGGCGACGAAGACTGCTCCTTCGTCCACCGCTATCGACGTCACAAACGCTCGCTCGCCTCCGACCTTCCATGACGTCTTGAAGAGAAGATTGGAATCGAGCACGTCAACACGGTTGCTGAAGCCTATGAACACGTCGCCGGACTCCGATACGGCCAGGCACCTGGCCGCTCCGCCGATGGCGCAACGTCCGACTTCACGCCATTCCGTGTCATATGCCGCCAGCTCCCCTGCTCCGCCCACCCATACGCGGTCCATGCCGTCCACAGCCACGCACGAAGGCGACTTCACGGCCGGCGAAAACAGCGCGGCCTCATCGGCGATGATCAGGGACGGATCAATTACCGAGTGGGCTGATATGTCATACTCGAAGTTCGCGCCAAGTGTCCTTCCCCCGTCACGCGCGGCAAGGCGCGCGAACAGGACAACTCCCGCGGCGACGGCTGCAAGAACCGCTATCTGCACGGCAACCTTCGCGCTTCCGCCGCGGAGACGCGTGCCTTCAATGACCGCCGGCTTGATTGTCGACACCACGGCCCCCTCCCTGCCCTGCACGCAGGTCAAGACAGATCATCTTCGTCGAATCGCGCAGAACCATCCGACCGT
>Ga0194125_10008134_pt1 | contig 14879 bp, 13 predicted proteins | sample TA2KigC250mmetaG_FD_148626 | JGI IMG/M metagenome (GOLD analysis project Ga0194125, IMG submission 148626) | Freshwater microbial communities from Lake Tanganyika, Tanzania - TA2015034 Kigoma Deep Cast 250m | ecosystem: Environmental > Aquatic > Freshwater > Lake | place: Tanzania: Lake... | reverse complement strand
GGCTTCTCTTTGGCCAAGAGGCGACAACCACCTTATCTTCGTTTAAGCCGTCTTTTAAGATTTTCTCCATAATTTTAATTGACTCTTCCAGGCAGTGTACCCACTCTACAAGCTGCGCGGCGGTGTTTAAATAAGGATTATGGCAAGGCGCTTTTAGGCCTAATTCCGCCGCCACCTGCTTTGCCTTTTTGTGCAACCGGTCAAAATTATTGTTGAAGCGGGAAAGTGCGCCCACGGCATAGGGTTTTCCGCCTATCGCGGATACCTTTGCCCGAGAATAATCCAGCACTGTCTCGGTAAAAAGCTTCCTGTAATCGCTGGCTTTTGTTTTCTGCCTGCCGCTAACCACCAAATCGCCGTCATACATCGCGTATTCTTCTTCGGAAGACAGCGACATATACTGGGTCGGCCTCTGGAATTCGGGAAATTTAAGTTTCTTTACTATTTTTACGGTCTCCTCGCCGTCTTTACGGCTGTCCAGCATCAATTTATAGAGTTTTTCCAACCCTTCCTTTGCGGGCGCTTGAGTCAAGCCCCCGATGACGTAACTAATGGGATGAATATGCCTGCCGGCCAAAACCTCGCCGGCGTAATCGCTCATCCGCTTCATCCGTAAGGCCATTTCAATCACCGGCTTATGCGTCTTTATTAGCGGCACGATACTCTTTACGCCCAAGAGGTCAGGCGCGGCTAAAATATAAATATGCAGGATATGGCTGTCTAACTGCTCGGCATATAAAAGCAGTTTTCTCAGCATTATGGTTTCTTCAGAAGGTTTAATACCCAGGGCGGCCTCGCCGGCCTTAATGCTGGCCAAGCTATGGCCGCAGGCGCAGATACCGCAGATACGGCTGGTCAAATGCTGGGCCTCCCAGATGGAGCGGCCCACCAGCATAGACTCAAAGAAACGCGGAGACTCAATCACCTGGAATTCGCATTTCGCCAGTTTCCCCTCTTTTACATCCACGACAATATTGCCGTGCCCTTCCACGCGGGTTAAATACTGGACGTCAACAGAAACATTTTTGGAAGCCGGCTTACTTGAACGCTTGGTCATATTTCTCTCCCATAGAATCATTATAAAGGGTAAAGTGCTGCAATATCTCCTCTAATTTTAAACCGTATTTTAATAAAATATCCTTTTGCCCGTCTGCGGCCGGATTATCCACTAGGCCCCGGCAGCCATAACACCTGTTGCCGTTATTAACGCACCAGGAGTTGCACCCTGCGCGGGTAACCGGGCCAAGGCATTCCTGGTCTTTCTCATAACGGCAGACATTCTCGTTCATCTTGCACTCCGTGCAAACCGCATAATTAGGCAGAACATAAGGCCTGCCCATTAAAAGGCACTTAATCACCGTGATTATCTCCGGGATATACGCCGGGCAGCCATGGATGAAGTAATCAACTTTCACTACCTTATGCACCGGCATGGTATTAATCGTATTTATGGTATCGGACTTTTTGCCATAGACCCGCTCTTTGGCTAATTCTAAAGGCGCGCGGTTTTTAATTCCGTTCACGCCGCCGATAGTCGCGCAGGCGCCCAGGGCAACCAATACATTTGCCTTTTCCCTGATTTTCTTTACGCGCGTCACATCCTTATCCGTCGTAATACTGCCTTCTATAAAAGCGATTTCATAATCCTGGCCTTCTTCGGACATAATCTCGCGGAAATTTACGATATCCACCAGCCCGGCTACCTCCAGCAGGGCCTGGCCCATATTCGCAAACTGCAGCTGGCAACCTTCGCAATCGGTAAAATCAAAAAAAGCCACTTTTGGCTTAGCCCCTTGACTCCGCTCAGGGTTAAACTGCTTTTTCATGGCATTCTCCTTTAAAATCTTTGAGCTGGGCGTAGTTAAATACCGGCCCGGACTGGCAGACATAAACGCCTTCTATCTGGCAATGCCCGCATTTACCCAGGCCGCAGCGCATCCTTCTTTCCAGCGAAACAATAATCTGGTATTCGGGAATCTGTTTTTTGAGGATTTCGGCGATGACAAACCTGTACATTATGGGCGGGCCGACCACTACCGCGTAAGTCCTGGCGGGATTAATATCCACGCCGGGAATTAAAGTGGTAATCAGGCCTACGTTTCCGTGCCAATCCGCGTCAGCGCGGTCTACGGTACAATTTATCTTAATCTCCGACCTTTCCATCCATTCCTCGGTCTCCTCTTTGAACAAGAGCTCTGCCGGAGTTTTACAGCCTACTAGTATCCACACATTGCCAAAATCGTTTTTATTATGGGTGATATACCTGATTAATGACCTAAGCGGCACTATGCCCAGGCCGCCGGCAACTATCACGATATCGTATCCAAACATATGGTCAATGGGAAAGCCCCGGCCAAACGGGCCGCGGATGCCCACAATATCGCCTTTATTTAAGGTATGCAGCTTATTGGTGAATACGCCGACATTTCTTACGGTCAGGTCAAAAAAGCCTTTATCGGTAGGCGAAGAACAAATGGAAATCGGGGCCTCGGTATAACCGAATATGGAAACCATGACGAATTGCCCGGGTTCATGCCCCAAGTTAATCTTTCCCTCCAGCTGGATACGGAAAAACTTCTCTTTATCCGTAAGCATTCTGGCCTCTATGATTTTGCCTCTCATCGGCTTATAAGGAGAGGTCTTCATTTTTTCCAAAAGTATTTCGCGGTCAATCATTTCGCCTCCCCTCTTTCTGCAACACCCGACGCAGAAGGACGCTCCGGTGTGCCGCTTTCTGCGGCAAGTAAAGAATTTACCGTCTCTATCAGGCTGATCTCGGCCATGCAAGTCCTGGTGCAGCGGCCGCACCCGGTGCAAAAATAGCGGTTGAATTTATCCACCGGATATTTGAACTTTCTGTAGTAGCGGTGCCGCTGGCGGCTGTCGCGCCCTTTGCGGAAATCCTCGCCTCCGGCGACCTTAGCATAATCCTCCATCTGGCAGGAATTCCAAATGCGGTAGCGCATCCCCTCGTTTAAAGATAGTTTCATCTCGTCGCTAGTATCAAAACAATAACAAGTCGGGCATACGCTGGTGCAATTGCCGCAGGCCACGCAACGCCTGCCCACATCCTGCCAAATCGGCGAAGCAAAATGCCGGTCAAAAGTTTCGTAAATCTTGGCTAAAGAACCGTTAAGCTCTTCCTTAAATATCTTCTTCTTGGCTTCCCTGACGCGCTCCAGGCTAAGCATATCCGCGTCATTGGCTTCTTTAATATAGGTAAGGCCGCGGATGAGCTTTTCTCCTTTTTCGGAGTTGATGTGCAGGATAAATTTCTCTCCGATATCTACGAGCATTAAATCATAGCCGCCGCGCGGCACATGGTTGCCCATAGAAGTGCAATTGGCGTGTTTATCGCAATACTCCAGGCACTCAATGCCGATAATAATCATTTTTTCTTTCCGGTTCAGGTAATTCGGGTCTTCGGGGGATTCCCGGAAAATTACGTCCAGGCATTGGATGCCGGCGATATCGCAGGTATGCACGGCAAAAAGGATAAAGTCTTCAAATTCCTTGATGGCCTTGGCGGTCTTAAAGGGCCTGATTTTGAATTTAAACAATTTTTCTTTTTGCGGGAAATAATATTTTTTGGGGGGCAGTATAGTGGGGATATATTTCAGGGCGATCTCGCTAATATCCTTTACCGGCCTGAAAACAAAAAGGTTCTCTTTTTTCCGGGGGGCGTAAAGCCTTGCCCTCCCGCTCAAATACTCCAGCCAGATATTCAAGTCTTCTTTTTTTATGCTCGCGTATTTCATCTAATTCGCCTCCGATTATGCCTCTTTAACACTAATTCTCACGGATTAACACGGACTTTATCCGTGTGTATCCGTGTTAACAAAATCTAACTTAGTAATTTCCAATTCCGGGCCGTAAGGAACCTTGTGAAGCTCTACTTTAAGGTTTTCCCAGCGGGTGCCGGCTGACTCTTCGCGGTAATGCGCCCTAAAATGTTGGCTGCTTATACCGCCGAATTCAGAAAGAGAAATATATATCTTCCTGATTTTCTTGGCAGACGATTTCTCCTCTTTATCCAGGTATTGGAATATATTTTTTAAAAGGTGTGTTTCGTGCATGGGGCATTAATAATTGGAAAATCTATAATACCATAATTTCTCCGGGGGTCAAGAGAAAAAGGCTGGTAATCTGTCAACTTGGAGAGGGCGGCGGGGGCGATAACCTGGCCCTGACCAGGTCGCTGACTAACTTACTATCTGCCTGGCCGGCCACTTTGGCAGTTACCTCTTTCATCACCTTACCTATATCCTTCATATCTTTGGCGCCGACGGCAGACACCGCCTCTTCAATTATCTTCTTAATCTCCCCAAGCGGCAGCTCGGGCGGCAAGTATTGCTTTAGGATTTCCATCTCTTTTGCCTCTTTATCCGCCATATCCGGCCGATTGCCCGCCCTAAATTGCGTAATTGCTTCCTGCCGTTGTTTAATCTGTTTTTTAATTACGGAGATAACCTCGCCGTCATCCAGGGCATTCTTTTTCTTAGCGGTGGCGCAATTAATCATCTCCGCGCGCAAAAAGCTTAAGACCGAACTTTTTAGGCTCTCCCTTTTCTTCATCGCCTCTTTATAATCATTCAGGATTTTTTCTTCTAGCATCTTCGTCTCCTTCTTTACTTAGAATAAAACATATTTCCTGAATTTGGCTAACCGGCGCTCTAAATCTTTGCGGCCCAGTTGCGCGGTTTTCTGCACGCCAAAACCCTCTACGTTAAAGGAGGCGGCTACCGTGCCGTAGGCAATGGCCTTTTTAATGCCCGCCTGGTTTATCTTTTTCGCCCGGGCGAGAAACCCCATAAAGCCGCCGGCAAAAGTATCACCCGCGCCTGTCGGGTCAACTACCTTATGGGTAGGATAAGCGGGTATAGAAAAGATAAATTTATCGCTCAAAAACAGCACTCCGTGCTCTCCTTTTTTAATCAAGACCATGCGCGGCCCTTGCGCGCGCAACGCTTCCGCGGCCTTGACCAGGTTGGCTTGGCCGGACAAGCTGCGCGCCTCCTGGTCGTTAGCCACATAAATATCCACTTTTTTTAACAGGCGCAGCAGCGCCCTGCGCTTGTGGTTTATCCAATAGTTCATGCTGTCCAACCCCACCAATTGGGGAGAATGTAAACGCCTCAATAAATGCATTTGTATGTCCGGGTCAACATTGGCCAGGAAGATATTTTTTATTTTTCTCTGCGCCGGGGAAATTACCGGCCGGAATATTGACAATACGCCCAGCTCGGTATTTAAAGTCAGCGCGGTATTCAGGTCTCCTTGGTATTGGCCTTCCCATTTAAAAGTTTTTCCCTTACTTTTTATCAGGGAAGTCAGGATAACGCCCTTTTGATGGAGGAAATTAATGTATTTTTTAGGAAAATCCTCTCCGATGATCGCCACCAGGTTGACATCGGCAAAAAGGCGCGCGGCCATGGCAAAATGCACGGCTGAGCCGCCTAACATATGCCTTCTTTTGCCAAAAGGCGTCTTTACTGTATCTAATGCCACTGTCCCCAAAACGATTATACTCATAATATTAATATCTTAAGTGCGAATATGAGAAGACCAGAGTATCAGAGCTGGAAAATCAGATTATCAGAGCATTAGAAATATAAAAAACTTCCCTGTTTTTTCTGATAATCTGATCCTCTGATAATCCCGCTCTGATATTCTGATATTCCGATAATCGCTTTTAATCCGTCATCTCCCAGCTACCAATAATAATGTCATTATCCCTATCAAAATACAATAATACCCAAAATAATGGAATTTCGCCCGCATCAGAATCTTCCTTAATAATGTCAACGCCAATATGCCGCTTGAGAAACTAAAAATAAAGCCCGCGGCAAGCCCGCCGAGATTGCCTTTAAGCAGAAAACAGATGCCTTTAGCCTCTAACACCGCTGCCCCTAATATGGCAGGCAGAGAAATGATGAAAGAAAAATTAAAACTTACCTGCGGGTTAACCCCCCGGAACAAAAGCGTGGAGATGGTCATTCCCGAACGCGAAATCCCGGGGACAATAGCCAACCCTTGAGTAAGGCCCAAGATTAAGGCATCCTTTATTTGCACAATTGCCTTCTTTTCGGAAGTGAATTTTGTTAAGATAAGCACCGCGCCGGTAAAAACCAGCGCCCCTGCCGCCATTTTCGGCAGGCTAAACAAGCGCTCAAAAAAATCCTTTCCCAATACGCCAATGACGCCGGTAATCGCCGTTACCACCAATATCAACAATAATGTTTTTTTATCGCGCAATGCCTTTAATATCTCGTGAAAAAAGAAAACCGCTACTGCCAGGGCTGTGCCTAAATGCAAAACCACGGCTGCGGCGGCATTCTGCGGGCCGGCGCCTAAAAACTTTTGCATAATCACCAGGTGCCCGGAACTGCTCACCGGAAAAAATTCGGTAAGGCCCTGCACTATCCCTAAAATTATATAATTCAACATACCAATTTCAATACCTCTTGCCTTAAGTTTTTGGCAATAACCTCATAATCATCCAGGCCGGCATCCTGCGCCTGCCTTTGGCTTAGCTCTTTTAATGAAACCGGCCGGCCAAAAATAATTTTTAAGGCCGCCGGGCGCGGCAGGCGGTTCGTCCTCGGCCAGGCCTGGTGCGAACCTTTAATATAGGCGGGGATAACCGGGATGCCTAATTCCTTGATTAATATGCCGGTTCCCTTTTTAAATTCCTGGATATTCTCGTCTATGGAACGCCTGCCCTCGGGAAAAATGCAGACTATTTTTTTATGCCTCAATGCCAAAGAAACATACTGCAGGGCCTCGGTTAAATGCGCTGCCGGATCCAGCGGGATAAGGCGGCCGGCCTTTATCGCCCATCTAATCAGGGACAGCTCAAATATCTCGCTGTAGCCCAAAAAGAAGGTATTGCTGGCGCGGCTAAATGGAACGCCGGCAAAAACCACCAGGCCGTCCAGATAACTGGCGTGATTGGGGCAAATCAAATACGGCCCTTCTTTGGGGAAGAATTCCCTTCCTTTTATTTTCAGCCGCCAAAAAACGCCAAAGATAAATAAAAACAGGCACTTAAATATTAAAGTAAATAATTTATCTAAAATTCCGGCCTGAAGCCTTATTTTTTTAAGCTTGCCTTCGGCAGGTAAATCTTTTAAAATCTGGCCCCAGCTTTTTTGCTGCGCGCTTTCGCTTTTATAAGCGGAGCCCGTGCCCATAAAGCCCTGTATATTGAGGATAATCTCCCTTACCGTAGAGATACTATAAAGCAATTCATCGGGGATTTTTATCTTTAAAAGCGCCTCCAGCCCCAGTCCTAACTCCACCCTGCTCAAAGAATCAATGCCCAAATCTATTTCCAGGTGGCTGTCTAAAGATACGGGTTTCTTCAGCTCGCCGGACATATAATTAAGGATTTTTTTGGCCAGCTCAATGTTCAAAACCGCCTTGTCCTCTTCGGAAAACTCCACAGGCCCGGCCTGCGCCTGGGGCTCTTCCGGCTCAGCTTGAAGATATTTTTTCCTGACTTCATACCGCTTAATTTTCCTTAAGGCGGTGGCGGGCAATTCTTCTTTGGTAATAGTAAAGCCCATAATATGCTGATAAGAAGGCAATGCCTTGGCTAAATTCTCCAGTTCCCAGCGCATCTTAAGCTGGATGTTTGCTTCTTTTTTCTGGCGAAAATATTCCAAATCCGGGACAATTATGGCATGCAATGATTCTATTAAGCGGCCGAATTTCTCCTGTTGGCGGGAAAGGACGCAGATTTGTTTTATATAGGGGCTCTTACTGTAATACTCTTCAAGCTCCTCGGGATAAATATTCTTGCCTGAAGACAAAACAATCACATCCTTTTTCCTGCCGGTAAGAAAAAGATATCCCCCCTTGTCAATCCAGCCCAAATCCCCGGAATAAAACCAGCTGTCTTTAATCACTTCGGCAGTTAAATCCGGGCGCTTAAAATACCCCTGCATCACATTCGGCCCCTTAATGAGCACCTCTCCTACTCCGGCGTTATCCGGATCGAGTATCTTTATCTCAACATCCGGTATGGATTTACCTACCGAGCCGATCTTTATTTTTTGCGGCGGATTCAGCGTTACTATCGGGGAGGTTTCGGTCAAGCCATAGCCTTCAATTATTTTAAATCCGCGCCTGGATAAATCGCGGTTAATCTTCGGCTCAAGCCTTGCCCCGCCGCTGACCAAAAGGCGCAAAGCCCTAAACTGGCTGCGCAGCTTTAGTGTAACTAAGGGCATTGAGAATGGCCGCAAGATGAAAGGAATCTTTTTCAGCCGCTCCCGGATGGCTTTATGCAGCATGGTAAAAAGCTGGGGCACGCCGACTAAAATCGTGACCTTGGCCTCTTTGACGATTTGGGTTAAATCCGCGGGCTTAAAACTCAAGGCATAAGTAACTTGCGCGCCCCAAAAAAGCGGCACAATTAAAGTTACCATAAAGGCGTAGGTATGGTGCAGCGGTAAAATGGAAAGGATATTATCGTCCCTGTTGCAGATATTCAACGCCTGGACGCTCCTAAAATTAGAACAGATATTTCTATGGCTTAATAAAACGCCCTTGGGTTTGGCCGTAGTGCCGGAGGTATAAATCAGCGAAGCCACATCTTCAGAGGAAACTTCTGGAAACAACGACATATCCGGCTTAATCTCTTCTATATCCGCAAAATTGATAATAGCCTGCTCTTCTTGGCCGGGATAATCTACTAGAACAAATTTGAGAGAGTAATTCTGAGCCTGGACTTTAAATTTTTCCGTAAAGATGGCCTGAGAGGAAAAGATAATCCTCGCCCCGCTGTCAAGTATCAGATTATCTATTTCCTGGCGGTTTAACTGCCGGTCTAAAGGCACACAGGCCAGGCCAGCGTACATTATGCCTAAATAAATTACGGCCCACTCCGGCCGGTTCTCTAAAACCAGGGCGGCAAAATCCCCTTTTTTAAAACCCTGCCGTATTAAAAACGCGGCTACCTTATGGCTGGAGGCCTCTAAATCCCGGTAAGTAATAGTAAACCACTGGTTATCTTTCTTAAAACACAAGGCCGCTTTATCCGGGTAGCGGCGGGCACTTTCGCTGAATGTCCTATGGATTACTAAACTGTCTTGGTTCATCGGGTTTTTCCCCTGTCCGGCAGGCGCAAAAGAAAAATCAGGCCCAGCGTCATAAATAAAACTAAACTTAATAGCGCCGCGCGGTATCCCCATTCGCCGTATTGTTTAAACAATAACACTATCAACCCCCAAAAAATTGCCCCCACTACCGCGGCAATATAACCGACCAGGTTATATAAACCAAATACCTCGCCGATTTTCTCAGGCGGCACCAGCTTTATCACCATGGCGCGGCCGACCACCCAGGTCGCGCCCAGGGCCACGCCGCTTAGCGCGCCGATAACCCAGTAGAAATGAATATCTTTAGCCAGCGCGCCGCCCAAAAAAGCAATTATCCAAAGTATAAAGACGGCGCTTAAGATGCGCTTAGCCCCTAAGTAATCGCTAATTACTCCGGAAAAAAAACTGCCGGCCATGGCAAAAAAAGTAGAGAAAGTAATCAAGTTAATCACCTGCGCCTCACCTAATTTAAAAACCCGGCTGGCATATATAGACATAAAAAGAATAATCGCGTTAACCGCGCACAAGCCGAAAAACGCGGCCTTTAAAAAATCCGATAGCCCGGGAAAACTCTGCGCGCCGGAAACGCTCCCCCGCAAGCTCTGAAAAATTTCCGTCAGGCCTTCCTTTTTAAAATAACGCGGCAGTCCTATTTTTGCCTTGGGGTTTTTATCTTTCACGAAAATCAGGCAGGGCAGAGAAAAAAATAAGAATAAAAGGCCGGTAGGCAAAAAAGTAGCCCGGTAGCCGCTGGCAAGGACTATGGGCTTAAAGATATACAATGCCAAAATAGCGCCGGTATATCCGAACATCTTTCCCAAGCCGGAAACCAGGCCAATTTTATCCGGCGGGGCGATGCCTGCCATCAGGGCATTATAAAAAACAATGGCGGTCTGGCAGCCAAAATTGGCAATGGCAAAAAATAACAGGGCGAAAAAAATATTATCCCTGCCTAAAAGCATGGTAAAAATAATGGAGAGTAATGTTAAATAGGCCAGAAACGGCCGGCGCCTGGCGGCGGCATCAGAAACAGCGCCGAGAATTATCCCCAAAATAGCCACAAAAAATGTGGAGATGCCGAAAGATAAGCTGTAAAAAATCTCCGGCTGTTGTCTTTCCAGGGTCAGCCAGCGCACAAAATACAGAGAAACGATATTCAGGGCGAAAAACTGGTTGGAGAGGTCGTATGTAGCCCAGGACAGGATTACAGATATATTTTTTATCTTCTCTCTATTCATATTTTAGGGACTTCTTTGAATCTATTCACAAGGGTATCCCCAAAAATTCCTGCAAGTCTTTAGGTAACTCTGCGCGCAGAGAAATTATTTTTTTATTTATGGGATGAATAAATTCTAAGGCCCGGGCATGCAGACACAGGCGCCTGGCTTTAACTTTAAACTCCCGGCGCAGGGCGAATTTAGTATCGCCTAATATGGGATGGCCGATAGCCTTAAAATGTATCCTTAATTGATTCGTGCGGCCGGTAAGGGGCCTGGCCTCTAAAATGGTAAAGCCCTTTCTTTTCTGGATAACCCGGTATTGCGTAACCGCTGCCTGGCCCTCAATAGGCGTTTTTATTTCGCCCTGGTTTTTAGCTAAAGCCCCCTGCACAAAAGCAAGATATACCTTTTTAACTCTTTTCTGCCTAAACTCATCCATCATCATTCTCTGGCTGGACTTTCCCTTGGCGTAAATAATTAAACCTGAGGTCTGCCGGTCTAAACGATGGCAGGGGTGCAGGCGGTATGCTATGGCCTTTTGCGCCAAGTCCGCGTTCAGAACGCTGGTTAAGGTGCGCGATTCTTTTCTCGGCGTAGGTATAGTTACTAATCCCGCGGGCTTATCCACGACCAAAAACCAATCATCTTCGTAAATGATTGGAATATTCATAATTTTGTGTAATGTTAATTGTGTAATGTGTAATGCTGGTGTAATGGTTCTATGTGTAATGCAAAAACTTTGTTTTTTTGTATTTCCATTACACAATCTTTTGCGTTACACCCACATTACACTTTACACATTACACTTTACACAGTATTTATCTCAGACTATTTGCAGCATCCGGTCAATGGCCTTCCTGGCGCGCAGGCGGATACTATCGGGAACCTCTACTTCTTCCTTAAGCTCTTCTAATGCCCAAAGAATCTTCTCCTGAGTGGCGCGCTTCATATTCGGGCAAACCGCGGCCTCTGACGCGGGATAAAATTCCTTTGCCGGATTATCTTTTTTTAACCGGTAAATCAACCCCACCTCAGTGCCGACAATTATCTCTTTGGCGCTGGTTTCTTTGGCAAACTGGCACATTTTACTGGTAGAAAGCACTTCGTCCGCCAAGGCCACTACTTGCGGCAGGCACTCCGGATGCACCATTACCTTGGCTTGAGGATGAAATTTTTTCTCTCTTTTTATGTCTTCGGGCAGGATTTTTACGTGCGTGGGGCAAAAGCCATTCCAGGAGATAAGCTTCTTATGGGTGTGCTTAGAAACATAATCTGCCAGGTATTTATCCGGCACAAAAATAATCTCTTCTTCCTTAATTAAGGCGTTGACTACGGCCACGGCATTGGTAGAGGTGCAGCAAACATCTAACTCCGCCTTTACCTCGGCCGAAGTATTAACATAGCCGACTACCACGGCCTTAGGGTGCTCCTTTTTTAATTTTCTCAGCTGCTCGGCATTAATCATATTTGCCATAGGACAGCCGGCGTTAACATCAGGCATAATTACTTTTTTATCCGGGCAAAGAATGGAGGCGGTTTCCGCCATAAAATGCACCCCGCAAAAAATAATCACCTTGGCTTCGGTTTTGGCGGCAATACGGCTCAACTCCAGGGAATCTCCCCGGTAATCCGCCACGTCCTGGACCTCGGGAAGCTGATAATTGTGCACCAAAATAATGGCGTCGCGCTTTTTCTTTAATTCCCTGATTTTTCCCGACAAATCATTAAATTCCCTCTTCATTTTAGCACCGTTTGCAAATCCAATCGGGTACCGTTTTTAAACCCGAGATTGTAACTGTACCCTGGAGATTATTATAATTACGTTAAGCTAAAACTTCATCAATTATACCGCCGCCCAATACTATATCTTTATCATAGAAAACAGCGGATTGTCCGGCAGTGGCGGCAAACTGCGGCTTTCTAAAACAAACCTTAATCCTGTTTTTCCCGGGCGCGATTTGCGCCCAAGCTTGCCTGTGATTATATCTTATTCTGACCTTAACAGCAACCTTCTTTTTTAATTCTTTGGCAATAAAGTGCGGTTCCTTAACCCAAAATTCCCTGCTGCAGGCGTCCTCTTTGGCGCCTACCATAATACTATTATTCTTGGGGTCTATCCGGGTTACATATAAAGCCTGCCCGCTAGAGATGCCTAAGCCTTCACGCTGGCCAATAGTATAAAAGGCAATCCCCTTATGCTGGCCAAGGATATTACCTTGTTTATCCATAACCGGGCCGGGCTTTGGGCCCGCGGCCCTTAATCCGCGTAATCTTTCTTTTAAAAATCCACGATAATCTCCGCCGGCTAAAAAACAAATCTCCTGGCTGGCTAATTTATCCGCTACCGCCAGGCCAAACCCGCGCGCTAATTTACGCACCTCTTCCTTCGTATAATTACCCAGCGGAAAAATTATATGTTTAAGCTGGTTTTGGTTCAGCCGGTATAAAAAATACGACTGGTCCTTAAATTTATCCCTGCCTTTCTTCAATAAATATGTTGGTGACGTGGCGACGTGGCGACGTGGCGACCTTTCTATACGCGCATAATGGCCGGTAGCCAAGTAGTCCGCATTCAAAGAAAGCGCCTTTTTTAATAAAACGCCGAATTTAATATATTGATTGCACCTGACGCAGGGGTTAGGAGTGCGGCCCCCGAGATACTCTTGACAAAAATCCCCGATGACAAATTCCTCCAATTTCTTCTGCATATTTAAGACATAGTGCCTTATCCCTAATTTATGCGCTACCTTACGGGCATCTTCTATCCCCTGAAAACTGCAGCATCCCGGCCTCTTTTTTGGAGAATCGGCCAGATTAAAACATATCGTAATGCCGATAACTTCATAGCCTTGCCTTTGTAATAAAGCCGCGGCCACCGCAGAATCCACTCCCCCGCTCATCGCTACTACCACGCGTTTCTGCATAATTTTTAAATTATACCATAAATTCAAAACCTTGTCTTTATGCCCGCCTCAATCCATTGCCTCAATCCATCTTCCCGGCTGAGGGATGCCTTCAATTTCCTGATATTCAACATTAAACAGGTTGGTGATATTTAAAAAAGCCTGGAGGCCAGACTTGACTTGCCAGGAAAAGCGTGTATGAAAAAGCGGCCAGCCGTCGCGCTGGGGCTTCTTCTTATAGCTTAACCCGAAAAGCTGCGCTCCAATTTCTCCGTATCCTTATTTATATAGCGGTTGCCGTACGGAATAGGAGCATTGTTTCTAAATCTAACGCGGGGTTATCTTTGGCTGCGGCAGAATTAACACCAGCCAATAGGGCGCCGATAAAAATTAACCCGTAACGCATCACTCTAGGCATAGGCCTATTATAAAACGTAACGGGTAATTGTCAACCTGTAATCAATTTTTAGTTTACATTACCGGCAATGCGATAGGTCGCCTGCAGTGACTTTCTGCGTCAGGCCGGAATCATTTCTTACCAGGAGCCCGCCGTCTCTGTCAATATCAACGGCCACGCCCTCTATAAGCCTGCGGTGGGAAAAAACCTTTATCCTTTTCCCCAGGGTAATATTATAATCGCGCCATTTTTCCAATATCGGGGCGCCGCCCTGCGCCTTAAAGACTAAATAATTTGCCTCCATTTTACGCAATATCTCCTTAAGCAATTCTACGCGGTTGATATTTTCCTTCTTCTTCTCTTTCAGGGAAACCGCTCCGCTGCATAGTGTCTTTTTGTCATTATTCACATTCAGGCCGATGCCGACCACCACAAAACGCACCTCGTCCATCTCCGCGTTCAACTCGGTCAATATCCCGCCTAATTTTCTATGATGGATTAAGATATCATTCGGCCATTTTATTTGCGCATCCTCGCCCACCGCCTCTTTTATCGCCTCGCAGATACTGACCGCGGAAAAAAGCGTAAGTATGGATGCCTGGGACGGCAGAATCTTTGGCCTTAAAATCACTGAGAAGTATAGGCCTTTATATTTAGGCGAAAACCACGCCCTGCCTAACCTGCCCCTGCCCTTAGCCTGGCCCTCTGCCAAAACCAGCGTGCCTTCGGGCGCGCACTTTAATCCCAAGCCCATCGCCATATCCATTGTTGAAGAAACCTGGTCAAAATAATAAATCTTCCTGCCCATAAACCTGGTATTAAGGTGCTGGGATATTTCGCCGGGCAATAATCTATCCGGGCAAGAGAGCAGGCGGTAACCCAAATGCGGCACGGCCACGATATCATAGCCGGTGTCTTTAAGTTCCTGGATGTGTTTCCATAATGCCTGGCGGCTGATTCCCAGGCGGTGGCTGACCTGGTCGCCCGAGACATAATCCGGCTTTCTTTTTAAAAAATCTAAAATCTTATTTTGCATAGAAAAATAATCCTTTAGGGTAGAAAGGCATGCTGTCGTTTTGTGTAATGTGTAAACCCCGTTAGACCCCGACCTAAAGGCCGGGGCTTTCTGGGTCTAACGGGGTAAAGTGTAACGTGTAATGTGGGTGTAATGCAAATAAATGTGTAACGGAAATACAAAAGCCGTTACACCAGCGTTACACATTACACATTTAACATTACACAGATAATTGTATAG
>Ga0194125_10008131_pt1 | contig 14882 bp, 11 predicted proteins | sample TA2KigC250mmetaG_FD_148626 | JGI IMG/M metagenome (GOLD analysis project Ga0194125, IMG submission 148626) | Freshwater microbial communities from Lake Tanganyika, Tanzania - TA2015034 Kigoma Deep Cast 250m | ecosystem: Environmental > Aquatic > Freshwater > Lake | place: Tanzania: Lake... | reverse complement strand
CGAGGTGGTCGAGTGGCGTGAAGTCGAATCTAGCCGGCGCTCCCCAATGCCGCATGATGACGTTGCCCCTGGCATCATTTCCGTCGGGCGTATCAACCGCCGGCAAATTGGGCAGGACTAATAAAAGACGCTCGATTTCGTCCGCCAGCCATCGTTCTTCGGCTTCGTCCTGCTGAATTTCATCGCCGACCCGACGCATTTGGGCTTCTAGTTTGGAGGTATCAGTCTGATTTTTCTTAGCCGCGCCGATTTGCTTGGAGACAGCGTTACGCTGCGAGCGCAGCCGGTCTAATTCACTCGTTAGGTCGCGTTTTCTCCGGTCTGTTTCAAGTATCCGGTCGATATCCACCTGAACGCCTCTTCGCCGCCAGCCTTCGATATACCTTTCCGGATTGCGTCGTAAGTCTTTTATGTCGTGCATTTATAGATTGATTACCGCATTGAATTTGGCTGGCGGACCTCCCAGCCCGCTACCGCTTAAAAGTCTAAAGTTGAAATTACAAGTTGTAAGTAAAAGTCGTGAACGAAACATCTTCCGGCTGTATCGTGATTGGCTGTATTCACTTGCATTAATGGCTTTCAGTATGTCGGACAGGAGGACAGGCGTCCCTGCCTGTCCCGGGAGATATGGCTGCAAAGTGGACAGGCAGGGACGCCTGTCCTCCTGTCTATACTATAATGCCAGTTTCTTTTGCAACGAGGCACTAGTGCTGCGTCAACAATGCCCTGTAGCATGTCATGCTGCCCCCTGCGCAGGCAGGGGGAAGCACCTCGTCTGGAAGCGGGAGACGGGATTCTTCACTTCGTTCAGAATGACGACCTCTCACGCTTGACACAACACTAATGTCTTAAATCCCTTCGCCGCGTAAGATTTTTAGGAAAGTCAGGAATAATATTTTCAAATCGAGGCTTAGCGAGATGTGGTCGATGTAAAAAATATCGTAGCGTGTTTTTTCAATGACATCGCGCAACGATTCGTCGTATTTGTGGCGGATTTGCGCCCAGCCGGTGATGCCGGGCCGGACTATCAGGCGTCGCTCGTAGAGCGGGACTTTATGCCGGAATTCAGACACAAACTCGCGCCGCTCCGGACGCGGTCCAACCAGCGACATCTGACCTAACAGCACATTGAAAAACTGCGGCAATTCATCCAGATGAGCGCGACGTAGAAATCTGCCGACGCGGGTTATGCGCGGGTCGTTTTTCTGCGCCCAAACGACGCCGGTGCGTCTTTCTGCATCGTGCACCATCGAGCGATACTTATACATCGTAAATTCCCGGCTCTGTTTGCCCACGCGGCGCTGTAAATAAAAGACCGGCCCCCGGCTGTCGAGTTTAATGAGAGCGGCTAACAACGGCGTAATTATCAGCACCATCGCGCACATTACAGCGCTCACAACGATGTCCATAGCCCGCTTGAGTATTATCACCAGCGGCGAGATTAAACGGCGCGATACTTCGATGAAAGGCAAGCCGTGTATCTGCACTGTCCCGACCAGCCCCACGACCATTTGATAATAATCCGCGACTAACATCACGCGCACCGGCAGGCTGATGCTGAGGTCGAGCAATTCCATCATCTTTCGGTTGTCAGCCTCCGCCGGCGCAATTAGAATCCATCTGACTTTGGCGTCTTTAATGATTTGCGGCAGGTCTGCGGTCCTGCCGATCGGCCGCATATTCTCAGACGCATTGGCCGGCGCAAATACATCATCGACAAAACCAACAATGCGGAAGCCCCAGACCGGATATCTGTCCAATTGCTCGAAAAGTTGTCGGCCGACCTCATTGCAGCCGATGATAATTGCGTCTTCGAGTCCGATGCCGCGCCAGCGAAAATAGCGCTGCACATTCCTGAATAAGAACCGCGTCGTCCCCACCAAAATGAACATTTCCGCTGCATATAAGAGCAAGCCTATCTGGGTGAGCGCTACCGGCTGCGTTCGGTCGAAGGTCGCAATATAGATGATTACTACGCCGATTACAACCGACTTAAAGACTTTGGCGAGTTCATCGAAGCGCGAGATGACCACATTGCGGTTATAAAGCCCGTTGGCGGCAAATACTACCCACCAGAACAACACCATCGGAGTTAGCGCCCACCAGAAGACCGCAATAGCGCCGGAGGCTTGCACGACTTGCGTCGTCGGGTCGGCCGTGAACAGCGCGCTCTCAAAGCGCAGCACATAAGTTAAATACAGCGCCAGCGTCCCGGACAGCGCATCCGTTATCAACAGTATTATATTTTGATAACGTTTCATAAACCGGCTGAATTGGCTTCGATGAATGGCATAATTTTTTCAAACACAAATTCAGCTGTCAGGTCTTCCATACAATGAATACGGTCGAATATGCAGCCTTTGAAAATCGTGAAGAAACAAGGGCTGCACGGCAGTCCGGCGCTGACACCAAGGCAGTTACCCGGCGGCAGTTTATGCTGCGCGCCGTTAGGTCCGTAAATTCCCACAGTCGGTATGCCGACCGCCGCTGAAATATGCACCGGCGCCGAATCGTTAGTGATAGCCAGCCGCGCGAATTTCAGCAGCGCGGCGGTTTGACGAATGGAATATCGACCTGCCAGGTCGAACAATCGGCCGGCGGCGAATTTATTCGCCAACGCGCAGGCTTCAGCATCATCACGGCTGCCGAGCAAGACTATCCGACACCCGAATTTAGACATCAATCGCTGCGATAGTTGCGCCCACTTTGGCGGCGGCCAGCGGCGCGCCGGCTCGGCTAAATTGGGATTGCGTCCGCCGCCAGGAAATAGGACGATGATCGGATGCTCATCTAATCCCCAACGATGTAAAATATCCCGGGCGGCTTCAATCTCAGCCTCCGAGCAGAACCATTCGTAGCGCAGATCCTCTAAAGCCGGTTCGTCAACCCGGCGTCCGCCTAACTCCCGCGCCGCTAAATCAGCCAATTCCCAAGCGGTCAGCGCGCTGTGCCGACTCTCATCTAATACAACGCTATTTTGGGCGATCTTATTCCGGTTTCGACGCGCTGAAAAGGGCAACAAATCCCCCGCTGTTAATCCTCTCCGCAACGGCACGAAGGAGATTGGGAATTGGTCATAATTAGGCGCATAATCGTCCAAGTCGCTGAAATGAAATCGCCGGGTGAGACCGAGCGCATCGACGAATTTAATCACGGCTTTGTGCTTGTGAAAAAGCACTGCCGCATCGTATTTGAACCGGCGCAATTTTCGATACAAGACAAGCGTAGGCTTGACAGTTCGCAAACCCGGACGAAAGAAGACCGCATTCGGAACGACTATCGTTTCGTCCACATTAGGATTGCCTTGCATAGCCGGCGCCGACCAATCGGTGGTCAATAAATGGATTTCCGCCTCCGGCAGCCCGCTACGCAGCCGCTGGAAGGCCGGCGAAGCGATAACTAAATCGCCGAGCGCATTCAGTTTTATAATTAACAGCCTCACACAGCGCCGGTTGGATTATTGTCCGGCCGCAGCGGACGCAAGTTCCTTGCGAAATATGATAGCATCAGTAATGATTTCAGCGATAGGCAATAACCTGCAAGCACATTACGGCGGTTTTTATTCCAAAGACACAGCGCGGCGAGAAACATTCGCATTGCGATACATATAAACCAAGTCCAGCGGACTATTTCGCCAGCGGCCGGACCGTAATGTTTGCAGACGAACAGGCAGCGGCTCCAATTTGCTGAAGCGACGCTTAGCGGCGGATTTGACTTAGCGCTCGCGCCGCCTAAATGCTGCACCCGCGCAGGCGGATGATAGTGTGTTTCCCAACCGGCGCGCTTGAGGCGCAGACTGAGGTCTTCTTCCTCTGAATACAGGAAATACGATTCGTCGAAACCTCCGACCGATTCGAGAGCGCAGTTTCGCACCATCATCGCTGCGCCTAACAGCCGGTCAACCGAAGCCGAGTTTATCGGATTATGCATCATCCGCCAGCGGTTATCGATATGATTGACCGGCAGCCAATACGTCAAGCCAAACGCATTTAACAACGAAATCCAGACATTCTGAAATGGAAAGGTGGAACGTTCGACCCGGCCGTCAGAACAGATTATCTGCGGTCCTGCGCATCCGACCTGCGGATGTTCGGCTAGATAAGCCGCGAGTATTTCGATGGCCGGGCTTATAATTCGAGTATCCGGATTTAAGAACAAAGTCCAATCGCCTACTGAGTATCTAAAACCTTGATTATTACCATAAGCGAAGCCGCCATTGTAGCGACTGCGAATTAACAACACCCAGGGATAATTATCGGCGACAAATTGCGCCGTTCCATCCGGCGAGGCATTGTCCGCAACGATGACTTTAATCGAGCCTTGCGCCGCCAATTGTTGCAACGCTTGCAGACATTCGCCGATTTCAGCGCGCGAACAATAGGCGACTATAACAACAGTGCCTGATACTGGCAATTTACTTCCGTAATAATTGGCGGTAGAGGCGGTAGTATTGCCGCGCCGAGTGGAGGATATCCAATTTTTTTGCGCGTAGTCAACGCAGCGCCGCCGATATTCTCCCAAATTAGCGACAACCTCCTGCGTCGCAGCAAACGAGTCCGGCTGTTCCAAATTTGCGACGCAGCCTAAACCGAATCGCCGCGCCGGACCGGCGATATGCCCGCCGACCGATTCATCGACGACCACCGGAATGCCCGCGGCTGAAAATTCAGCATATTCGACTGCTAATTACCCAATTCAGCAGCGACAGAAACAAACCCAAAGCGATGTCCGTCATCTTGCCCGGCATCGCTTCCGGCGCGGCGCTCGCTCTGAGCCAACCCTCTTCGGTTAAGCCTGTCGAGCGGAACACTCCTTCAAATAATCGGCCGGGCAGCGCGAAACTATTTTACTTGAGATCTGGAATATATTTCTTAAGATATCGATAATAGGCGCAAACGCAGGAAGGCGCATACCATTCAGACTCCATCGAACCGGTAAATAATAATATCGGCAGCGAAATAGTTTTAGGCTGCTTCACCAAAGCGAAACGTTCGACTTCCCCGCGGTTGGAGATAAATACAGCACGCGCCGCTCCGAGGGAAGGAAAATAATTGTGCGTCTGAGTCGTTATTCTAAGCTCAGCGCAAAACTACTACTGCCGACTCCTAGCGAAGGCGGCGTTCGTTTCAGTAAAACAACCTGAAAAGCGCAGAGAGTCCAAAAAAATAGCGCGATCACCATAGTCAAACAAGAATCTAACAACCCGCCCACTAAAACAACAAACAGAGCCGCATTCAGAGCCGACATCAATTTTCCGTCCGATATCTCACCTTGCTTGTAGAGGTATCCGACGCGGCAATATCCCCGCCAGATTATTGAAAATATAATCGAAAAGAAAAAGACTGCGGCGATGAAGCCGTAATCGAAAATCATTCGTAGATATATATTGTGCGGATGACTGGCGCCGATAAGTGAATAAGGAAATAGCGCATTATAGACTTCGTAAAAATTCTGCACCCCCAAACCCCAAAACCAATGGTCTTTCAACAACATAAGACTATTCTTCCAAATTTGAATACGACCGACCGCCGACCAATCGGGGATAACTCCGACGCCGAAAAGCATCATCATTCGTCCGATTACAGATGGCAGCATTGCTACCGCCAGAAGCAATCCGGGTATGAAGAGAATTAAAATCCGCCGGTCGCGGCGCGCTAAAAGTAAAATCGCGACAATCGTCGCGAGCAATATTGCCCGCGTCTGGGTTAGGACTAAACCGACTGTCAAGCCGGCGATAATAAACGCATCCAACTTTTGCCAGGACTTCTGTCGTTCGTCAAAGATATGCGCAAGCGTCAAAGGTATTAACATACCGAATATCACTGAGGCAATATTGATCGAGCCCCAGTTGATGACCTGGCGATAGGCGCCAAACATTACATAATTCCCCACACTAAGAAATCCAATCAACGCCATTACTAATCCGGCAGTGCGTATATGTAGATGAATGTCGGTTGTCGAAATTTGGCTATTATAAATTATAATAAAAACGTATAACGGCAGCAGGATGGAATATTGGAAAAAGAAGCGGCCTATATCCGGTTCAAACGACCGCCCGACAGCGGCAATGCCCAGTGCAAGTATTATGATAATCCTGTATCCATAGGGAACGCTCAACCAAATACGGCCGCTGGCGAATCTTTCAGCCGCAAATGAGACGGTTAATAATATAATTAGCGCCAAATATAAGTTATTATTCGGATAGAGATAAATTATCGGAAACAGGAAAGTCAGAAAGAGGCGAAAATTATAGAAGAGCAGCGCAGCCAACCCCACACCTGCCACAAATGCGGCTAAGATCCCAATTTGAGGTTTATTCACAATCCACGCCGCCAACAGAGAGAGCGCGACAATAACTATTAAAAGACCTATGAATAAAAGCGGCGGTGTGCGCGGCGCGGCGACCGGATTTAACCTAATGTCGGTCGAAAGGTCATTCATTTCTGTTTCGGCCGGCGAGCAGTTTTTTAACTTCTCTAATTTTCTGCCAGTCGCGCGCATTTTTCTGCGGCAAGCCCCGCCAATACTCAAGCAGCACGACGACAACTAATGTCAAAATAATCGCAGACACAGACGCTACCATAACTATCAACTTGCGCGGCGGACGGGACTTGTAAAACGGGACCGTGGCGTGGTCTAAGATCTGCACATTCGCCGTTTCGCGTTCTTCTTGAATCCGGGCGTTCTCATATTGCGGATATATATATTCGAGCAGCGAGCTTTGAACGCGAACCAAGCGCATAAGGTCGGCATAGCGCCTGGCGAGCAGCGGAATGTCAACTAATCCGATGAATATACCGCCTTCGCCTTGCGCCTGCAGTGCATCGCCGCGCGTGCGCAGTTCATCGATGGTCGCACGCAGTTGTTTTACGGATGGATGATTCTCGCTGAAACTGTTGCGCAGAACCTCAAGTTTGATTTGCAAGGCAAGTTGCTGGGCTTTAAGGTCGGCGATAGCGTTTATCATCGCCATCGTCTGTTCAGATATCGATATAGTATGATGCTGTCTTTGAAAACTGATGACGCGGTCTTGTAAAACCGCTAACGTATCGGTAATTTCGGCGATGCGCTTACTGATATATATGCGGTTTTTACGCGCTGTCTCGCTGGTGATGTCGCGATAAAGATTATCCAATTCTTCCACGCAGGCTTCAGCCAGTTGGGCGGCTAATTTTGGATTGCGGTCTTCATAATGTATTTCGATGGACTGGTCGACGCGGGTTGATACTTTAATATGGCTGTTTATTTCTTTAAACGCATCTTCCAACGGGGCGTCAGGACTAATTTTATAGACTTCGCGCAGATTGAAACGTTCCATCAAACGCAGGCGCAGGGTTTTGCTGCTCAGAATGGTCTGGTATATTTCGAGCGTCGGCACTTCCAGCCCGAAACTCATCGCCGCGCCGACGATATCTTTGGAGAGAAAACTCGGCAGTCCTCCGCTGCCGCCGGACGGCGGCAGGATGACCGTCGTCGCCCGATAAACCACCGGCAGCGTCAGAGCGATAATCGAGGATATTATTGCCGCTACCAGAAAAGTAGCGACGAACAACTTCCACCAGCGGGCTAAGAGTAAGAGAAAATCGTAGAAATTTAATCGAACTTCGGGGATATCTTCGTTCATTTAATTACTCGTTTAAATTCGGTAACTCACATTGAAATAGGCGCGGTCAGGGTCGATGCTGTTTTGTTCGTTCTTTATCCAGCCAATTTGCAACGCGCCGCCGGGGAAGAACTCCCATTTCAGCGCTAATTCGGAACTTGTCCAATTCGTGCGTGTTCCGTTTAAAAACGCGGCGTCGAATTCGTCGAAATCAGCCGGGCGAAAATCATCCGGCGAACCGCCCAAAGAACTATGACGATTCCGGCTCAGAGCAAAATCCAGCGTCCAACTGCGATGCGGTCGATATTGTCCCCAGAGCGTCAACCGGTCGGAGTTGGGCTTAAGGTCGGCGCCCAAATTAGCGCGCCAGTGTGTGTAACGGTTGACCGGGAAGATATGCGAATATACGAACGGATCCAAGCGCATATACTCGATGCCGGCTTCACCGCCAGCCAACCCCAGGTGCGAACTGCTCGCCCCGCCAAGATAGCCTATTTTATTAGCGACATCGCTCGTCCCAATGGCGGAGGTCTTCATATCGTCTATCAGCAAGGCGCCGTAGAAAACACCGCGCTGGGGATAGATAATTCTGAAATCGCCCGACATCAGGACATTGTCTTGGTCGTCGCCAGCGTGCTGGGCAGAGTATAAGAAGGCTAAAGGATTGAGGTAAGCGAAATCCATCCCGCGCTCGCCCCAGACCACGGCTTCGCTCACCGCAAGCGTCAACCAAGGTCGCAGCGTGAACTCCATTCGATGCGCAGCGAGCCATTTTTGGCTTGCTGCCAGCCGTGTCCAGCCGTCCGGTGTGCGATAAAGCGTATCCGCGGGGAAACCCCAGTCCTTTAATTTCCCGGTCAAATAAGAATATCGAAAGCGGGATCCGATATCGGCGATAATCTGCAGCCGGTCGAAAGTGGTCGCGTTCGTTGAAATCAAGAGATTACTGAAATGTCCCGGCCCCCAATCGACCCGCCCCTTGCCGAAAATTAGTTTGAATTTGGCAATCTGCAGAGATATATGCGCTTCGTTGAAGTCATAATAAGTCTCGTTGCCGCCTTGAAGCGGTCCAACATAACCGTAACGGTCTTCTAATAACTGCTCTCGATGGATATAAGGTCCATTACCGCGTTCGGTGTTATCGACGAACTGGAAATTGCCACCTAAGAAATGCAGCCTGCCGTGAAATTGCAAGCCCGAGCCACGCCGCATAATCGTCTTGTCTCCTCTGTCTACGCGCACAGTAGCGAGCGGATCGAAAACTATATAGCCATCCTTATTTTGATGGGTATATAGTCTCCAGTGTGGATTTTCGAGCGCCGGACCGGGCGACCAGCCCACCGACCGCAGGCAACGTTCATCCTGCCAGATGTCTTTTACTTCCGCGGCATATTCACTTAGGTAGTAATCCAAATCGGCGGTAAGAATGCAGTCTTTAAGCAAGCCGTAATCATCGCTTAGCCTGATCAAGGTCCGGGCGATATCGGCGTAAGACAACGGTTGCAAGGTTGAAATATTCGCCGGCAGAAGGCCGCGCTCGGCGCAGCGGTCGAAAAACTGATAAACTTCCGCATCAGCCGGCGCCGGCGGCGAACCGTCCGCAGCGAAAACATTCAGCCCGGCAGCCGTCAAAGCCATCACTGTAAATAGGACAAGCCGCATCAGCGGTCACCATATTGCTGCTGGTAGTATTCGCGATAAGCCCCACTGGTTACCGACTCGACCCAATCTAGGTTCTCGAGATACCACTGGACGGTCTTGGCGATGGCTTGAGTGAATATGAACTTCGGCCGCCAGTCGAGTTGGCTGCAGACTTTGGAGATGTCCATCGCGTAGCGCCGGTCATGGCCCGGACGGTCTTTGACATATTTGATGAGCGATTCGGGCTTCCCTAATATTTTAAGAACTGTTTTGACCAAATCGATGTTCATCAATTCGCACTGCCCGCCGAAATTATAGATTTCACCGGGATGCCCTTTCTCAAATACCGTAACTAAAGCGTCGCAGTGGTCGTCAACAAAAATCCAATCACGAATCTGCCTTCCATCGCCATAAACCGGGATAGGTTTATCGGCCAGGGCGTTGCGAATGAGCAGCGGGATTAACTTTTCGGGGAATTGATACGGTCCGTAGTTGTTGGAACAGCGGGTTACGAGCGCCGGCAGCGAGAAGGTCTTAAAATAAGCCCGCGCCAGCAGGTCGGCGCTGGCTTTGGAGGCTGAATAAGGGCTGTTCGGCTTGAGCGGCAACTCTTCGGTGAACGCGGGTTCGTCAAGGCTCAAACTGCCATAGACTTCGTCGGTCGAAACCTGCACGAACCGTTCGACGCCGACTTTCTGCGCAATTTCGAGCATAACTTGCGTGCCAAGCACATTGGTGCGCAGAAACGGGGCGGCATCGAGGATCGAGCGGTCAACATGGGATTCAGCCGCTAAATGAAACACGCCGGCACAACCTTGTAACGCCGTCTCGACGGACGACGCGTCGGCTACATCGCCGCGAATGAACTTATAACGCGGTTCATCCTGCACATCGCGCAGCGACTCAAGATTGCCGGCGTATGTCAGCAAGTCATAGTTGACGACTTCCCAATCCGGGCGTTGACGCAGGATATAGCGGATGAAATTCGAACCGATAAAACCGGCGCCGCCGGTAACCATTATTTTCATTGTCTCGTCTTTTTAAGGTGGTTTTCAGGTTGAATAAGATGGACGCCAGGGACGAAATGGGCAATATGGACATATAAGGTCTATTGAATAATCCACTTTGCATCAAGGTGGACACCCTCGTCCACCGTTTGTTGAGCGCTATTATCGGCGCACGGGGGCGTGCGCCTTGCATATTATTTTAATCTGGGGATATTTCCATATAATCGCCCCATCGCTCCAATACTTAGAAAAACTTTCGCGACCAATCGTAGCCGATTTCAGGGTCGTCCCAAGACACGCGATGTTCATCCGGGTCGGTATAGCGATAGACCTGCGTGGGAATATTTATAACAACCGACTCCGTCTCCGAAATACACTTCCAGCCGTGATACACAAACGGCGGAATGTGAATCAGAAGCGGTCGATGCTCGCCGATGAAATATTCCTCGGTTGCGTCTTTGGTCGGACTGTCCGGACGCGGGTCGTGCAAAACAAGTTTTATCATCCCTTTGAGGCAGGCGACATTATCAGATTGATGGTGATGATAATGCCAGGCTTTCACAACGCCGGGATAATTGGTCGTCATATAGACCTGCCCGAAACACTCAAACATTTCGTCGTCGGCGCGCAGAATTTCCATTAGGCGCCCTCGCTCGTCGGGGATAACCTTTAGGGATTTTATTTTTACACCTTCGATCATCTGTATTCCTTGATTATTATTAAACTTATAATTTATGTATTATATTATGTAATGTCAATCGTAAAATCATAGATATCGCGCGCCTTTCTATTCTTATATTCGATATGGCGCAGCGGACATCTTAAATCCTTCTTATATCGGCAAGTAGGTCAGTTGCGCAGGGTTGTCAGGCTGCCCCTGCGCAGGCAGGTGGAAGCACCTCGTCTGAAAGCAGGGGCGAGCAGTAATGCAGCCCGCTTGTTGAAGCCGGGGATGCCAATCTGTAGCCCGGCTTGTTGAAGCCGGGAATTCACTTGCCGCCATAATTATGGCAGATAAGCAAACCAAACTAATGAATATCCTTATCATCGATGACGATGTCGGTGTCCGGGATATGCTGACAGCATATTTCGAATACCGCAAATGTTCGGTAATCGCTGTCGGCGAGGCTGCGCCGGCGTTGGCTTTAGTCGGAACTCCACATCAGCCGGATTTCATTTTGCTCGATGGCAGTCTGCCGGAGATAGACGGCTTGCAACTACTGTCGATGTTGAAATCTCAGTATCCTTCCATACCGATAGCGATGGCTTCCGGGCAGCCGGAATCTGAGCGCGCGGCAGACGCGCTGAAATCCGGCGCGGTCGATTATCTGCAAAAGCCATTCGATTTAAAGCGACTGGACAAATTGCTGGCGCAGAGTTCGACCGGCCGGCCAATTGATAAAGATAGAACTATATAAGGCGATTTTTCTGAATTTGTTTAATATAATTGGGTCTTTTGAATAATTTGAGAAAATGTCAAAATTGGCAAGGCGCACGCCCCTGTGCGCCGCATTCTATGCTTGGCTTGGTTTTCGGCGGACGAGGGCGTCCGCCTTGCCATGTCTGAATTTTCTGGATTAATCATCACTTTTGCAATTAGCTCAAAATTTATACTTATTTAACTGCTTGTGGTTTCTTTAACTATCCGATTACTTTGGCGCCGGCAGAACTAAGGTCTTGAGTTCGCTCATCTCTTCCATCGCGTATTTGACGCCTTCCCGTCCGAAGCCGGAATTCTTCACCCCGCCGTAAGGGTAATTATCCACCCGCAAGGTCGGCGCATCGTTGACAATCACGCCGCCGACCTCCAGCCGGTTAAACGCCAGCAGCGCTTTCTCGATATTCTTGGTAAAAATCCCGGTTTGCAGCCCAAACTGCCAGCCGTTCACTCTCTCTACAGCCTCCTCAAACCGTCGGTATTTCGATAAAATCGTCACCGGCGCAAAGGCTTCCTCCCAACTCAAGCGGCATTTATCCGGCACATTTTCCACCGCTGTCGGCTGAACGCGATTGGCTTCTCGCTCGCCGCCGCAAAGCAGCCTCGCCCCAAGATTAACCGCTTCAGCGAGCCACTCCATAATTCGCTTGGCTTCTTTTTCGTCGATCATCGCGGCGATATCGGTTGTCTCGTCGAGCGGGTCGCCCATTTTGAGTTCCTCAACCGCGGGAACGAAGCGCTCACGAAAACTATCATAGATACCTTCGTCAATTAAGATGTGCTGCACTGAGATGCAGACCTGCCCTTGATAAGCATAGCCGCCGGTTGCACAACGTTTGACCGCCCAATCTAAATCGCAGTCCGGCTCGATGAGGGCTGCGGCATTGCCACCCAGTTCCAGGCAGACGCGTCTTGGCCAGCCGCGCTGTTTGAGACTCCAGCCGACTTCCGCTGAACCGGTGAAGGTGACCAGTTTAACACGCGCGTCCTCAATCAACGGTCCAGCCAGATTAGCCGGCGCCGGCAGCACATTAAACGCGCCCGGCGGAAGCCCCGCTTCCAACAGCAGTTCTCCGAGCATTAGAGCCGTCAAAGGCGTATAACTTGCTGGTTTGAGATTGATGGCACAACCGGCGGCGATGGCTGGAGCGACCTTATGCGCCACCAAGTTCAACGGAAAGTTGAACGGCGATATGCCGGTTACCAGGCCGAGCGGGAAGCGCCGCACGAGCGCCAGGCGCTCTCCGCCGGCCGATGTAATATCGAGCGGCAAGACCTCACCGCCTTGACTGCGGGCATACTCAGCGGCTAACCTAAAGGTTGACGCAGCGCGCGTCGCCTCGGCGCGAGCATCGCGGATAGGTTTGCCGGCTTCGAGCGCTATCGTCCGGGCAAATTGTTCGCGCCGCGCGGCTAATAAATCCGCGGCTTGGTGCAAGATGTCCGCGCGCTGGTAGTTACGCAGACTACGCATCATTGATGTGGCTTTTTGTCCCGCCTCGAGCGCGGCTTCGATTTCTGCGCTTCCGGCAAAGGCGCATTCGCCGACCGGCTCGCGCGTCCAGGGACTTTTAATTTGCCGGACATCGCAGGTTTGGATTTTATTTCCGGATATGATGGGCATTTGACTCCTACGCCTTGATTTTTGAATTTGATGGACTATATGGACTTTAGTAAATTTAACAAAAAAGGGACGCAGTCGGCGTCCCTTTTTATTGATTGAGATTAAAAACTAAAGATTTAAAAGACTTTATTGCGCATAACGTTTTTTAAATTCCCCAGCGGCTTTGGTGCGCTTGGCTTTCTCTTCCAGCGGCATTTTACCGAGGAACCATTGATGGTCGGGCATATTCAGGATTTTGTCGATTTCGGCTTCGACCTTTTTGGCGGCATCGGCTTTGCCGTTGTGCCTGGCTTTTTCGACTAACTCCTTCGCCTGTGGAATGAGGCTCATATAAAAGCGGTCGGCGACCTCATAAAAACCATGCCATTGCGTATAGTCCGGCGCGAACATCGAGGCGCCCATCCGCGCCCGGCGGCCCTCATGATGCCAGAGGAAGTAATAAGTCCACTCTATTTCATCGTCGAACTGGATGTCTTTCGTGACTAAACCTTGCTCTGCGAGTGCGCCGATTAAATCGCGGGCTGGAATGGCAAACTTATTATTGTAAAGGTGGACAACATTGTCGTATTGGATATAGAACGATTCGACCCAATCGGGCGTATGACAGACGCCGCAGACTTTTTTCATATCGGCGCGGCGGCTCGCCCAAGGCTTGACCTGTTTGCCGGCTTTAATAGCGGGCGCATCGACCTTTTCAGACACCGCCGGCCGCAGCGTCCAGGAGATGCGGTCGCCGACATCGTGCGTTAGCGGCAGTTCAGGCGTAGCGGACATATGGCAGGTCGCGCAGGTTGGCGCAGCGGAATAGTCTTCGCCCAACACCCACTTCGGGCTGTTCAAATTCATCTTGTCGATATTGCCATAATAAGCGACGCCGTGCTTGGACTCCTCGTAAATCTCCTTCTGTGGATGGTCCGGTCCGAGATGGCAGCGGCCGCAGTTCTCCGGCTGGCGGGCTTGCGCCGATGAGAAATTATGCCGTGTATGGCAAGCCGAACAGGAACCGCGCGAGCCGTCGGGATTGAGCCTTCCCATACCTGTATTGGGCCAGGTTTCCGGGTCTAATTTACCAGGTCCGACGACCTTCACCTCCGCGCCGTGGCATTGCTTGCAGCCTGAGACGGCCGCGGCGCGCCCCTCGACGACTTCGCCCAAGAAATTATCCAGCGAGCCGAGAATTTCACCGGCGCGCGCGTGATGGCTATGTGTAAATTCCTGAACTTCCCGTTTGTGACAGCGTCCACAGTCATTTGGCGATACGATGATGGAAATTAGACAGCCGTTGTGGTCGAAGGCGTCGATGTCGGTTTTTTCAGCCTTGTGGCATTCATAGCAGCCTACATTACCGCCGTAGTGCTTGGAATAGCCCCATTGTTGATATATGCCGTATGTTGTCGCGCGATGACATTCGATACAGGCCTGGCTTTCGTCGGATAAAACCGATAGAATTCCAGGTTGAATCTGACTTTGAACGGCGGTCAGCGCTGTTGGAGTATCCTTGGCTGCGCAGGGCAAACTTGCCGCAGCGAAAATAAGAAATAGCGATAGAATGCGCATTTAGACTCCGAT
>Ga0194125_10008119_pt1 | contig 14897 bp, 15 predicted proteins | sample TA2KigC250mmetaG_FD_148626 | JGI IMG/M metagenome (GOLD analysis project Ga0194125, IMG submission 148626) | Freshwater microbial communities from Lake Tanganyika, Tanzania - TA2015034 Kigoma Deep Cast 250m | ecosystem: Environmental > Aquatic > Freshwater > Lake | place: Tanzania: Lake... | reverse complement strand
GATTCGGAGATTTTGGACTCTTGTAGTCTTTTACCGACGCAATGCCCACATCGTCTATCCCTAAACCCAAAGCAAATTCCTTAATTTTCCCCTTCACAGCGTACCTCCTTTGATGTGTTCGTTCATCGATGGCCATTTGACAAGGCTTTCACGATACTCCATATAGTCCCATATCTCCTGCCGGTTTTTTTTACTCTCCAGAAAGCCATTTTCCATGCTGGAAATCTCCACCCGTAAAGTCCCGATTTTTATCCAATGTCCCTTGACTTTTTGGTCAAGATTACAATCCATCCGGTATATTATTCAATCAGAATCATTGTTCCTTGTTCCAAAATAATCTACCATATTTTAAAGAAAGTTAAAACCAAATAAAGTAGTTGTGTGTCAAGCCAAAGTAGTTGGTGGTTTTTGAGGGTTGTTTTTTTCTTCTTTTTCAATTAATATTCAAATTAAAGCGTTTTTGACCTAAGGAGGGTAGATTATGGCTATGATCAATTTCGGCGGAGTGGAAGAAAAGGTCGTCACCCGTGAAGAATTTCCACTTTCTAAGGCGAAGGAAGTTCTTAGAGAGGAGACTATTGCAGTATTAGGATACGGAGTGCAAGGCCCCGGGCAGAGTCTCAATATGCGGGACAATGGTTTTCGCGTGATCGTCGGTCAACGTCAAAATACTTCTTCCTGGGATAAAGCCATAAAAGATGGTTGGGTCCCAGGAGTGACATTATTTCCCTTGGAAGAAGCTGCATCGAAAGGAACGATCATTCAATACCTGCTATCCGATGCAGGTCAAAAAGCATTCTGGCCAACCGTCAAACCTCATCTTACTGAAGGCAAGACCCTTTTTTTCTCACATGGCTTTTCTATTACTTACAAAGAGTTGACGAGTGTTATTCCTCCAGATAATGTTGATGTCGTCATGGTAGCCCCTAAGGGGTCCGGACTTTCTTTGAGGCGCAATTTCCTTGATGGGAGTGGGATTAATAGTAGCTTTGCAATCTTCCAGGATTATACAGGGAAGGCAGAAGAGAGAGTGCTTGCATTGGGTATTGCCATTGGCTCAGGATATCTGTTCCTTACCACCTTTGAAAAAGAAGTCTATAGCGATTTGGTGGGGGAGAGAGGCGTTCTCATGGGGGCGATTGCTGGGATCATGGAAGCGCAGTATCGTGAGCTTAGAAAACATGGCCATAGCCCCAGTGAAGCTTTTAATGAGACAGTCGAAGAATTTACCCAGAGTTTAATAAGACTCGCCGCCGAAAAAGGGATGGACTGGTTATATGCAAACTGCAGCACAACCGCTCAACGGGGCGCTTTGGACTGGAAGGGTAAATTCCGGGAAGCCGTTACTCCGCTGTTTTCGGACCTTTATGAACGTGTTGCCAATGGGACCGAAGCAAAAATCGTGCTGGAAAAGAACAGTCAACCCGACTATCGGGAAAAATTGAACGCTGAGCTTGCCGAAATGGGAAATTCTGAAATGTGGCAGGCAGGAGCGAAGGTTCGGGAACTTCGCCCGGAAAACTGGAAGAAGAAAGCCTAACCATCTAAACTTCAGATAAACTTACATGTGAGGCCCCCATCGACAAGGAGTTGTGCCCCGGTGATGTATTTGGCCTCCTCCGAAGCAAGAAATAGGGCGGCATAGGCAACGTCCCAAGCATCCCCCATTTTGCCCGTAGGGCATTGCTTATTTCGGATTTCAATCATTTTTTCTACGTCCCCGGCCGCATAAAAATCCTTCAGCGGTTCACGAATCAGCGGCGTGTCCATCAATCCCGGCAAAATGCAGTTTGCACGGATATTCTTCGCCGCATATTGAAGGGCGATTCCCTGCGTTAAACCGAGGATCCCTGCCTTGGTTGTGTAGTAAGTGATATAAGGGATGCCTGTGTAGCGAATGGCGGCAACCGAGGCAATATTGATGATCACTCCTCCTCCCTGGCTCTCCATGTGTGGGAGGCAATATTTGCATGTCAAAAACATGCTCTTGAGGTTAATCGCCATCACACGGTCCCAGGTTTCCTCGCTGGTCTCCACCGGTCCGCCCAATACGACGATGCCTACATTGTTGTGCAGGATATCGATCCGACCATAGGTCTTCATGCATTGATCGACCATCGATTTGACTTCGTTAGACTTAGAAACATCGACCTCCATCACCGTACAAATCCCGCCCTCTTGATCAATGATGGCTTTTGTCTCCTCGGCCACAGACAGGTTAATATCCACCCCGAAAACCTTTGCCCCTTCACGGGCAAACAGAACGGAGGTGGCTTTACCGTTCCCCCAGCCAGGTCCGGCTGCACCGGCTCCGGTCACAATGGCCACTTTATTTTTCAAACGTTCACCCATTCTATTTTACTCCTTTCTTACCTTCCTCCTCCGAGTGTAACCCGGGGAAGCCATAAAATGATCTCGGGATAAACGATACATATAAAAAGACCAATGGCCTGGAGAATCACGAACGGGATTACCCCCCGGTAAATATCCCATGTGGTGATCTCCGGAGGGGAAGCTCCTTTCACAAAGAAGATGGCATAGGCAAAAGGGGGTGTCAGAAAAGACATTTGAAGGTTCACACAGACAAGCAATGCAAACCACAATTGATCAAACCCCAATTCGGTAACGACAGGCAGAAAGATGGGAACGAGCATATAAAGGAGTCCTTGCCAGGATATAAAAAATCCTCCGATAAAGAGAATGAACATCATGGTCGCCAGGATAAACCATTTGCCAAAAGGAAGGCTCATTAAGGCATTCTTAACTAAAACTCCTCCACCTAAGTAGAGAAATACAACATTAAAAATTCCAGCGCCCACAATAATGAAAAAGACCATTGCCGTAACGATCAGGGTTGTATGGGCGGCCTCCTTCACAGACTTCACCGTTAACTTGCGATAGGAAACGGCGAGCACCAGGGCGCAAAAAGCTCCGACCCCCGATGCCTCCGTAGGAGAGGCAATCCCAGCAATAATAGACCCCAGCACAGCAACAATGAGAAAAAAGGAGGGCAACATAAGAAGCCCAGTGTTCCTGATCAGCTTTAAACCAATGGGAGGTCTCTCTCCGACGGGTAGGGCCGGAGCTGTTTCCGGTCGAAGCCAAGACCGTATAAGAATATAGGTTAAGAACAGGGCGGACAGAAGGAGTCCCGGAAAAAGCGCGCCCGCAAAAAGCCTTGCTACCGAGAGATTCGCCAGAGGTCCGTACATGACCAGCATAACACTCGGAGGGATGAGGATCCCCAAACTTCCCCCGGCGCAGATGACACCGGTTGCCAGTCCCTTATCATATTTTCGTTTGAGCATTGAGGGAATAGCCAACAACGACATCGTCGTCACTGTGGCGGCAATGACACCCGTGCATGCAGCAAAAATCGTGCAAGTCGCAATGGTGGCAATGGCAAGACCGCCTCTCAATGGACCGAAGAGTTCGTAAAGCCCCTGGTATACCTTTTCCGCCACCCCGGTTTTTTCAAGGATTGTCCCCATAAAAACGAAGAGAGGCACCGCAATAAGAATCTCACTCTCCATGACATCGAAGACCTGTAACATGGACATGGGAAAAATAGCGGGGCCCTGAAATAGGACGCCAAAAAGAACGCCGATGAACATCAAAGAGAAGGCCAGATGCACCCCCCCAATCACCATGGTCAGGAGCAGTAAAAACATGACAACAGCAGCAATCTGATCAAGGTTCATGATCTTTTCCCCTTCAGGATAGTTGAAATATTCCGAATCAGTTCAGCCAGGGATTGGAGGCTGAGAAGAAAAAATGCTATTGGGATAATTGTTTTGATGGGACCGGAGGGAAAGAACCAGTTCGTTGTGGAAAGCTTTTCGTTCGTGGCCCATGCTTCAGCGGCAAACCTCACCCCGGCGCAGGTGAATAGGATCATGAGCGGGAGAAAAACCACTGCGTAAATCATTGCATCAAAAAAGAGCTTCCCTCGTGGTGACAGTGTATTGTAAACGATATCAATCCGGATATGGCCCTTTTTAAGAAGGGTATACGCTCCTCCCATCAGGAATTGGGCGCTATAAAGCATCCATAACGTGTCATAACCCCATCCGGTGGGGGCGTTAAAAAAGTGCCGCATCACGACCTCATAAATAACCACAAATGTCAGGGGAATGATGATCCAGGCTGCAACCATTCCCGTCCATCCACTGATTTTGTCGATATAGCCCAGGACTTTCATGAATGCTCCTTCAAGTCGTTTCTCAAAGATTTTCCTTTTCACCCTTCCCCTCCCCCTGCCTGCCAATAGGCAAGCGACAGGGAAAGGGATGAGGCGAGCGGGAAGTTTTTAGTCAAACTTGGATAAATCATAGTAAGGTTTATATCTTTGAATAAACTCCTTCTGCGACTTCCAAACCTTGGCAAAGAAAGGATCTTGTTTTGATTTTTCATCCAATATTTGCATCGTGATCTCTCTTGTCCTGGCCTGGTCCTTTTGTGAAAGCTTGGTTGTCACAATCCCGTAGTCTCTAATCTTCTTGTCAAATTCAATCGTTTGTATCCACCACTTCGCATATCCATCAAATGTCGCGGCCATTGCAGCGCTTTCTACAACGGCCTTCAGGTCGGCAGGCAGTTCCTTCCAGGACTTTGTCTTGATCATCAACTGGAATATGTTGTTGGACATATGCACGGGCGGACCAAAACGATACTTGCAAACTTCATGGAGACCGAGTGTGTAATCTGCAGAGGCTTCTAAAAATTCCGCCCCATCGATCAACCCACGCTGAAGGGCGGGGATCACCTCCCCACCGGCAAGCAAGACCACCGAGGCGCCTAATTTCTCCCAGAGATCCATGCTGAGGCCTGCGGCTCTCAGCTTCATCCCCTTTATATCCGCCAGGGTTTTAATAGGTTTTTTGGACCAAATTTCCTCGGGAGGCGTCAAACCCAGAGGGAAGACGATGAGTTCATCCTTATACATTTCCTGAGCCAGCTCCTTCCCCCCTCCACCGTATAGCCAGATAATTAAATCATTAAATTCAAGCACACCTCCGGGCAGGGTATAGTAAAGGTCTCCTGCCGGGTATTTTCCTTTCTGCCAGGCTGGAGTATTAAGACCAAAGTCAAGAAGGCCATCCTTCACAGCGTCGTAAATTTTTGTGGGAGGGACAACCTCGCCAGCATCATGAAGTTGAATGGCAAGCCTGCCGCCGCTCATTTTTTCCACATATTCTTTCCAAAGAGCAATGGTCAATTTGCCAAGCGGGTTGTTAAGCGGGAAACAACTCTGTCCTTTCCACTTGACCTGCTGGGCATGGCTTGGCCCGACCATGATTAAAAATCCCAACATAATAGCCGATACGATAAGAGCAACACCTTGTCTCTTCATCATTTAAGACCTCCTTTCAATGTTCGCCTTTGTTTAGGCGTAGGAATCTTACCTTCCGAGCCGTTGAAATTATTTTCGTTTCTTTGATCTTTTATGAATCACCTCCTTCCTTGTCAGCCAAAAACCACCGCTCCCTTGATGAAGCCGGCTGGCGGCTTCTCTGCTTCGGCCAGGGCACGTCCCAACTCCGGTAGCTGGTAATGAAAGTTGTTAATCTTATCAAAAGGGTACCTGCCGGAATTGATGAGACGCATGGCATCAACCACGTTTCCGGCCTGGCCTTTGCCGCAAACCAACGTGATATCCCGCCAGATGAGATCGTCGAAAACAATTGGGGTCGGCTTGCCACCAGACAAGCCGATGGATACGACCCGGCCGGAGCGCCGCACCAGTTTGATGGCGGTCTGAATGGCTGTGGGCACGCTGGAGGTCTCGATCACCACATCGGGTGGACCGCCGATGAGATCTGGCACTATCTGAAGAGGGTCCTCCAGGTCAACCTCAACGATATGATCCACCCCGATCTCCCTGGCTAAGGCAAAACGGGCCTGATCGGAAGACAGGCCTAACATGACTATGGGGTTCACACCGGCCTCCCGGGCTGCCGCCAGAGCGCACAGACCCTGAGAGCCAGCCCCGCTGATTACGAGGCTCTGGCCAAAGCTCATTTGGCCCAGGGTCTTAATCCAGCGCACTCCGTTGCCCACCACGGAGGAGAGGCTTCCGGCAAGATCGGGTGTCGCCGGGGCCAGCTTATGGAGCAGTGTCCCGGCTATCAGATACACATACTCCGAGTAGCCCCCCAGCAAATGGGGGGGTCGGTCGCAGGCCAGAGAAATTCCATAAAGTCCCACTGTGGGGCAGTTGTGATAGTGATGGTCCGTGTGGCACCAGATGCAGCGGCCACATGGGATGTACGGTTCCGGGGTAACCCGGTCTCCCACAACCACCGGGTATTGCTTAGCTGCTTCAGACCCGATTTCCACCACTTCGCCGGTAAACTCATGTCCCATGATCACCGGATAATGTGCCGAACTCACCTGACCGTGAAAAACCTTGATATCCGTTGAACACACCGAGGTCACCCGGGTTTTGATCAGTATCTCTTCGGGGGCCGGTGGTCGCACCTCATACTCTTGAAGCTCCAGACGCCCCGGCTCCACCAGTACCATGGCTTTGGCTTTCAAGGTTTTTCCTCTTTATCAAAGCTTTGTTTGATGGAATATTTTTATATGAAGTTTGAAGTCAATTTACTTAAATTGATCTTTAGGTTCGGTATAGAACCTTCTTCACGGCACTTATAATATCCTCTTCGTCGGGGATGACGGCCTTTTCGAGAGACTCCGTATATGGGATGGGTACATTCAACGATCCTACCCGTTCTACCGGGGCATCAAGAAAATCGAAGCCCTCCTCCTGAATGAGAGAGGAGATTTCGGCCCCTATCCCATTTCTTCGACATCCCTCATGAACGACCACAACCCGATTGGTTTTACGGACGGATTGTAGAATGGTTTCAAGGTCTAAGGGGACAAGAGTTCTAAGATCGATGACCTCTGCCTCAATCCCTTCTCCTGCCAATCGTTCCGAAGCCTTTAAAGCTTTCATGACCATATAAGAAATCGCAGCGATCGTGACATCCCTACCTTTTCTTTTTATATCGGACTGGCCAAAGGGAATAAGATATTCTCCGTCAGGAACGGGGCCTTTTGTCGCATAGAGGAGTTTATGTTCAATGAACATAACCGGGTTATCGTCTCGTATGGCAGTCTTTAGAAGACCTCTCGCGTCATAAGGCGTTGATGGCATGACAACCTTAAGGCCAGGGATATGGAGAAAAAGCGCTTCAAGGCTTTGAGAATGCTGGGCCGCATTACCCCTGCCTCCCCCTCCCTGGGTACGAATCACCATGGGGATCTTCGCCTTGCCGCCTGACATATATCGCATCTTTGCCACCTGGTTGACGATCTGATCCATAGCACAGGTAGTAAAGTCAACATACATGATTTCAGCGACCGTCCGAATTCCGGTCATCGCTGCCCCCAATGCAGAACCGATGATCGCTGATTCTGAGATCGGGGTGCTCCGGACCCGGTGAGGCCCGAATTCCTCGAGCAGACCCTTGGTGACGCCGAAGATGCCCCCGTACCGGCCAATATCCTCTCCGATCAACATGAGCGAAGGATCTCGCTCCATCTCCTCTCTTAAGGTTTTTCTCAGGGATTCAACAAAGGTGACGTCTTGCAATTCTCCCTCCGGTCGCTTCTTGTCAATAGAAAAGATCCTGTGTTGCCTCCTCAGGCGACGGCGATGGACTCTCCTTTGCAAATCGTATCGCCTCTTCGATCGAGGTTTTCACGTTTCCCTCTATGGTTTGATCCATTTCCTCTGTCATGATTTTCTCTTGAAGGAGTTGGGTTCTAAATGTATTAATCGGACAACGACTGAGCCATTGATCCATCTCTTCCTTTGACCGGTAAGTGGTTCCCCTGCCTGGATCACCCGTAAAATGACCAAAGAAGCGATAGGTGATACAGTCGAGAAGGGTAGGTCCCTCTCCGGCCTTTGCCCTCTCCACAGCCTCCTTCGTTTTCACATACACCCCGATCACATCATTTCCATCGATGTTCATTCCCGGAATGCCATAGGCGACTGCACGGTCCGATATACGCGGAGTAGAAATCGATTCTTTCAGCGGAGTGGACAGGGCATAAAGGTTGTTTTCGCAGACAAAGATGACCGGAAGTTTCCAAAGGGAGGCGAGATTGAGGCTTTCATGAAATGTCCCTTGATTCGTTGCCCCGTCTCCGAAGAAGCAGGCGACCACCTGATCGGTTCCTCGATTCTGGATGCTGATCCCTGCCCCAACAGCAATTGGGATTCCGCCTCCCACAATCCCGTTGGCGCCTAAATTTCCGCCCTCAAAATCGGCGATGTGCATGGAGCCGCCTTTTCCCTTGCAATAACCGGTCGACTTTCCAAGGAGCTCGGCCATCATCCATTTTAAATCCGCACCTTTAGCGATACAATTTCCATGTCCCCGATGGGTATTGATCATATAATCTTCACGATGGAGGTTAAAACAGACACCGACTGAAACAGCCTCCTGTCCGATACAGGGATGGACATTTCCACGGATGAAGTTATGCTCAAAGAGTTCGATCGCCTTCTCTTCGAACATGCGGATGGTCAGCATCTGCTCGTAAAGCTTCAAACAAAGATTTTCATCCAATGGTATGTCCATACGACCTCTATCTGACCATGGCTTTCCCTCTGCCCTCAAAGTAAAAGAAGAGGGGGGTTTTCGACCAATTTTTTTATATGGTTTAAGAATAGGCTGGCTGTGGCCCCGTCAACGATTCGATGGTCTGAGGATAGACTGAACCAGGCCATAGGCCTAACCTTAATTTCGCCTCCATGGAAGACAGGCTTTTCGACCGTTCTCCCAACTCCCAGAATGGAACATTCAGGAGGGTTGATAATAGGATTAAATTTATCAATTCCAAGCATGCCCATATTGGAGAGAGTAAACGTTCCTCCTCCCACCTCTTCGAGAGAGAGTTTCCCCTCTTTTGCTTTCTGGGTGAGGCCTCTAAGAGTGGAAGCGATTTCAATTAATGATTTTTGATCGGCATGATGGATGACGGGAACGATCAGACCATCCTCGAGAGCAATGGCTACTCCGATGTTGATCTCTTCGATCAAATGAATCTGATCCCCTTCGATTCTGGAATTGATGATGGGTTGGTCTTTCAGGGCTGAGGCTGTAACCTTAACAAGGATATCTGTCAGGGTGAATCGCAGCTTGGTGCGTCTTTCCACCTCTTCTCTTAATTGTTCGTAAAGTGCAAGACAGGAGGTCATGTCAATTTCCAACGAGAGGTAAAAATGGGGAATATTCTGGAAACTTTCCGTCATCCGCTTGGCAATAATTCTCCGGATCCCCTTAAGGGGAATTAATTTTTCCGAAGGTCTCTGTATTGGAGGAGCCGCTCCTTTTTCGGTTGCTTTCAAAACATCCATTTTGATAATCCTTCCTGTCGGCCCCGATCCTTTAATGGAAGAGAGGTCAAGCCCTTTTTCCTGAGCCATCTTCCTGGCAATCGGAGAGGCAAAGATCCTTTGGGAAGGCTCTTTGCTTTCTCTTGGCACGGCAGCGGGCAAAGGTATTTCTGCAGGGGCTTCGGGTCTGGCCATTTCTACCTCCTCCACAGCCTCTCCTTCTTCAGCGATGATGGCGATGGGCACGGTTACCGGAACGACCTCTCCCTCATGATGGAGGATCTTCCGAAGAATGCCTGATGCAGGAGACTCATATTGAAAATTGATCTTCTCGGTAATAATTTCGACAAGGGGTTCTCCCTTTTGGACATGGTCTCCCTCTTGTTTCAGCCACTTTTCAATCGTTCCCTCTGTCATGGTCAAGCCTAATTTGGGCATGATTACGGTGGTCGCCATCGTTGATCTCCGAATTATCCTTTCATCATGTGAATTGCCTCTCCGTAAGTATCGAGAGCAGCCTCCCAGAACCCCTCCGAGAAAGTAGGATGGGCAAAGATCATCTCTTTTATCTCTTCCACTCCAATTTCATGCTTCATGGCCATGGCCCCCAGATGGATCAATTCGGTGGCCGAGGGGCCAAAGATGTGGACTCCCAGGACCTCACCATATTTCTTTTCGGAGATGATTTTGACCATGCCTTCCGCGTTTCCCATGGCAATGGACCGGCCACAGGCCATGAATGGAAATTTGCCGATATTGACTTCACCATATTCCTGGACAGCCTCTTCTTCTGTAAGACCGATGGAAGAAGCTTCGGGATAAGCGTAGAGGCAATTGGGAATCATCCGATAATCCACCTGAGTTTCTTCTCCTGACATATTCTCTATAGCGACCTTCCCTTCATGAAAGGCCTTATGGGCAAAGAACCCATTCCCCACGACGTCTCCGGCCGCATAGATGCAAGGAGACGATGTCCTCATATGAAGGTCCACGGCGATGAAGCCATCTTTTAATGAAACAGAGGCCTTTTCTAAATCAAGAGAATCAATATTCCCATGCCTCTCACCCACTACCAGTACTTTTTCAGCCTCCAGCCTCTCTTTTTTTCCTTTTTGACTCACCGTGAGGCCTACGGACTTATTTCTTTCTATGACTTCCGTTGAGACCCCTTCTGTTTCCGTCAAGACCTTCACCTTTCTTTTTGCCAGCAGGCCCTTGCACCGGATGGAAATCTCCCGGTCCATCTTAGGGAGGATACGATTCTCTTTTTCGACGAGGGTTACGCTTACTCCAAATGCATTAAAGAAGGTAGCAAACTCCAGTCCCCGTCTCCCTCCTCCAATGATCGCGAGACTGGATGGAAGCTCCTCCATATGAAGGACTTCGTCACTTCCGATTACCCACTGACCGTCCCTTTTGAGGGGGGGTGCTTCCTTTGGCACTGCCCCGGATGCAATGAGGATTCGATCCGACTCCAATCGTTCTACGTCCTTTTCATCCCTCTTGACACCGATGGTTCGGGGATTGAAGAAGAAGGCTTGTCCCTGGATGACGGTAATACGGTCACGGTTCAGAAGATTTCGTAGGCCCGAAACGACCTGTTGGACGGCTGTCTTCTTCTTTTCCAGCGCTTTTTTAAAATAAGGAAGAGCTTCGCCTTTATCTTTTATCATCCCGGCTTTATTAAAGGCATCCCAGAGAGACGCCTCCTGCAAGAGGGCCTTTGTTGGGATGCATCCTCGATTAAGGCAGGTTCCTCCCCATTCTCCTTTTTCAACCACAGCCACGGACAAGCCTTTTTGAGCGGATAGGATGGCTGGCAGATAACCGCCCGGTCCGCTTCCGATAATGATCAAATCAAAGTTCTTCGGTTGGTTTTGCAATGGGCATGCTCCTTTAACGGTAGGTCACCTGTCGCACAGCTTTGATTACATCTTCGACCTTGGGTAAGACAAAGTTCTCCAGTGTTGGGGAGAAGGGCATAGGAACATCCTTCGCAGCCACCCGAATAACAGGGGCATCAAGATAATCAAAGAGCTCAGAACTGATCCTGGCTGCAAGCTCGGCTCCGAATCCACCAGAGAGGCAGGCTTCGTGAACCACTATCGCCCGGTTGGTCTTTTTGACGGATTGGGCAATGGTGCTGAAATCGAGAGGTTTCAAGGTCCTGATGTCGATCACTTCAGCCTCGATGCCCATTTTAGAAAGCTCGTCAGAAGCCTCCATGCTCATATAGAAGCCTGAACCATAGGTTAAAAGGGTGACCTGATCTCCTGACCGTTTCACCGACGCTTTGCCCAAGGGCACAAGATGTTCCCCCTCATGCACAGGGCCCTCCTTGGCAAAAAGTTTTTTGTGCTGGAAGAAGATGACGGGGTCATCATCGCGTATGGCAGCCTTTGTAAGCCCTTTTACATCAGCAGGCTCGCTGGGGACAACCACCTTTATTCCCGGAGTATGAATGAACCAACCCTCCAGTGATTGGGAATGATGGGCTGCTGCGCGCAATCCTGCTCCGTCGGGCGCCCAGATCACTAAGGGAACTTTGACCTGTCCGCCGAACATATACCGTATTTTAGCAGTTTGGTTGACAATTTCATCCATGGCGCAGGTCACAAAATCAGCGAAATGCATATCCACCAATGGACGCATCCCAGTAAGAGCGGCGCCCAGGCCAGCTCCGACGATGGCTGTCTCGGAAATGGGGGTATCGATGACCCGGCCTGGAAACTTCTCGGGGAGGCCTTTAAATTGGCCAAAGATCCCTCCGTGTGCAATCAAGTCTTCACCAATGATGAAAATCGTCTCATCCCGTAACATCTCTTCATGGAGAGCTTCTGCTAATGCGGCAGAACTGCTCATCACCCTATCTGCCATTGTTTCTCCCCCCTCTGGTTGGTAGGTCTCCCGCGAGCCCTGTCCTTGGGCAAGCAATTTTGTTACGGATTGATGAACATGTCCTCAAGAGCCTCTTCGGGCTTGGGAAACTCACTCTCTTCGGCGAATTTGACTGCTTCTTTTAATTCTATTTCAACTTTTCCTTTTATCTCGTTTTCCGATTCATCGGTCAAAATCTTTTTCTTCTTCAGGAGAGCCGTGAGACGGAACAGGGGATCTTTTTTTTGTTCCCACTCGGCAACCTCCGCATGGTCACGATACTTTTGGGGGTCGCCCTCGAAGTGACCGCGGCGGCGGTAAGTCTTATTTTCAAGCAAAGCTGGGCCTTCACCTCTGCGTGCCCGAGCAACCGCGTCACCCGCGGCTTGGCGCACAGCCAAAATATCATTTCCATCCACACTCATTCCCGGAATATTATAGCCCTTTGCCCGAGAGGCAATGTCGACAACCGAGCAGGCATAGGATGTCCGTGTGGTCGATGCATAACAGTTGTTTTCACAAACGAAAAGAACGGGCAGCTTCCATATGGAGGCGATGTTGAGGGCCTCATGAAAAGGCCCGCGGTTGGAGGCACCGTCACCGAAGAAACAGACTGCCACCTGGTCCGTTTTCCTGAGCTTGATGGAAAGACCTGCTCCGACAGCGATGGGAAATCCGCCGGCCACCACCCCATTTGCCCCCAGGATTCCTAACGAAAAATCAGCGACATGCATTGATCCACCCTTACCCTTGCAGTATCCTGTCTTCCGCCCCATCAGTTCCGCAAGCATCTTCTTCAGGTCCCCCCCCTTTGCGATCACATGGCCATGGCCTCGATGGGTGGTCGTGATGTAATCATCCGGCCGAAGGACAGAGCAAACACCGACGGCGGATGCCTCCTGGCCGATGGACAAGTGGATAAACCCAGGGATTTTGCCGGCGGCGAACATCTCTCCTGCCAGGGTTTCAAAATGACGAATGGTCATTATGGTTTGGTAAAGAGATAGCAAAGTTTGAGCATCCTCAGGCATAACTTTCCTCCTCATCAGCCTTCTCGATCCTAACTTGATTCAAATCGCCTGCTCTCTTGAAAGCCCATGATCAGTTTGGAAAGAAAATCATCACTATCCTGGAGCCTCGACAAGACAAACTTCTTCGTGAACTTAAGGTGTTTTTTCATCAAGGCCGCTGATTTGGAAGGATCGGCCTTTTCAAGAGCTTTATAGATCTCCATGTGCTGTTTATGGGCATCTATTAAATGATCGGAGGTGAGGATGTTGACATTTTGAATCATCCAGATTCGGTCAAAAAGGCTTCCTAATATCTCTGCAAGAAGCCAGTTCCCCGTAGCCTCCATGATCCTCATGTGAAATTCTTGCTCCAAGGCAAGGACCCGCGCCTTCTCAGCCTTCTTGATGAGGATACCGACCTCTTCGAGGAGATGTGAGAGTCTCATCCGATCGGTATCCTTCATACGGGTTGCTGCTTCCTCTGCAGCTACAACCTCCAACGCCATCCTTAGGTCATATATGTCCGAAACATCCTTGAGATTTAATGGCCGGACCACATATCCCTTTTGGGGATGGCGATCTACCAAGTGCTCGTGTTCCAGCTTACTCAGGGCCTCCCGTATGGGTGTTTGGCTCATGCCCAAAGCAGCGGAGAATTCATCAATCCTGAGTTGGACCCCTGGTTTGAGCTTATAATGGATGATCCAATTTTTTATTTCTTTGTAAGCTCGGTCCGTTAAGGAATCCTTAACCCCAGTCTTTTTTCGCAACAAAATTTACTCCTCGTCTCCTCCCTTATCCTCGAGAGAGCAAAAGGGGGGCATCCGTGCTAGTTTCATACTATTAGTTTCTACCAAAAAACAAAAAATAATGTCAAGAGAAATATATTAAAAAATATATTAAAAAATATATTTGGGAAGGAATAAACCTTACCACTAAAGCCCATCTTGGTTAACGTTTGGTAGGCGAATTCCAACAATAAGAATTTTGTCTTTTCTCCAGGGAAATCTTGTGGGTCTCCAATTGGAATGGGATGATTAAGGCATTGGAATCAACGAATTCCAAATATCTTGAACGGTCCTTCCAAGAGGAATCTCACTCCCCCAATCCACCCCCAAAGAAATGAGAAAGGAAATAGCCAAAAGGAGGAGAAAAACAAAAAGAACGGCATCGTGGTAATGATAAAACTTTCCGACCCATTGGGCGGTTTGGTAAAAGGCGGTGTTTTCGTAAGGCGAACCTTTCCGTTCCTTTGAATAATAGGGGGTATCAATTCCGGAGAAAAGAACGAGCAGCCTTGAGCCGAGGTAGAGGAAAAAGACGAGAAGACCTGCACCGATGGCGATCTGAGCCGGGAAGTTCAGGGTGAGAACAATGGCGTAAGTGAGTATGCCATAGAGAATTCCCCCGATAAATGACAAAGGGATTCGAATGGAGAGGGAATTGAAAAAGCCCATAAACGTTAACCCTTCATTTTTTATAATCTTAGCGCTTTGAAACTGGCCAATGACTTTTGTGCGGAAAAATACGGGTATCAGGTGACCAGGATATCAGGGTGCAGAATACCAGGGTACCAGGATCTCAGATAAAGAATACCAGCTTTTGGATTTGACCTGATATCCCAATCTCCTGATGTCCACTTCCTGATAACCTGA
>Ga0194125_10008116_pt1 | contig 14902 bp, 13 predicted proteins | sample TA2KigC250mmetaG_FD_148626 | JGI IMG/M metagenome (GOLD analysis project Ga0194125, IMG submission 148626) | Freshwater microbial communities from Lake Tanganyika, Tanzania - TA2015034 Kigoma Deep Cast 250m | ecosystem: Environmental > Aquatic > Freshwater > Lake | place: Tanzania: Lake... | reverse complement strand
GCGACACGATTAACTCCGCGGCATCGACGCGATGAACCGGTCCGCCTCCGCGATGGCGGCCTCCATCTCGCGGACCAGCGCCGACACGTCGGACTCCACGCGGACGATCTCGTTCTTGATCGACGCGATCGCCTGGGCGTTGAGGTTGTGCTTGAGGAACAGCACCTGGTCGCGCAGGACCTTCAGCACCGGCTCCATGCGGGAGGCGGCCCGCTTCATCGCCAGCATGAGGTCGTCGTACCGCCGCTCGGTGGCGCGCAGCTGTTCCTCGCTCGACTGGCGGAGCGTCGCGTTGCTGTACTGGCCGAGTTCCGCCTTCCATTCCCGGAAGAGCGCCGTGGCCACGCGCTCCACTTCGCGGACGCGGGAGTTCACCGTCCCGGCCTTGGACTCGCTGCGCTGCAGGACGGAGTCGAGCCGCTTGTACTTGGCCTCCAGATCGCCGCCCGGGGATCCCAGGACCGAGGTGAACTCCTCCAGCGCCGAGGCAAACTGCTTCTTGGCCTCGGCCTGCGCGCCGCGGGCGTCCTTGACGTCGCCGACCAGGATGTCCCGCTTCTCGTAGCCGAACTTCTCCATCGTCCCGTAGTAGATCGACTGGCAGCCGGACGCGGCCCACGCGATCGCGATCATTCCCGCCAGCAGGGTCGAACGGCTCATGATGAATCCTCACGGCATGCGCGGAGGCCTCTTCACCCCGCCCCGGCGCGCCTGCCGCCAGAATACGGCGCGGGGGAGGAAAAGCAAAGCGCGGGGCCATGCTTGCGCTTTCCTTCGGGCGCGGCCCCGCTATACTCGCCCGTCGGACACTCCACAACCGAAACAGCAGGAGGACGAGATCATGGGCAGAAAGATCCGGATGGGTATGGTCGGCGGCGGGCCGGGCGCGTTCATCGGCGAGGTGCACCGCAAGGCGTCGCGGCTCGACGGCCACATCGAGCTGGTCGCCGGTGCGTTCGACATCAACCCCGAGAAGAGCCTGCTGCAGGGCAAGCTCCTCAACCTCGATCCGAAGCGCGTGTACACGGACTACAAGGCGATGATCGCCGCCGAGCTGGCGCTGCCCGCCGACCAGCGGATCGACTTCGTCGCCGTGACGACGCCGAACAACTGGCACTTCCCGATCGCGAAGGCCTTCCTCGAGGCCGGCTTCCACGTCATGTGCGAGAAGCCGATGACGTTGAACGTGAAGGAGGCGGTCGAGCTGAAGAAGGTCGTGAAGAAGAGCCGCCGCGTGTTCGGGCTCATGCACAACTACGTCGGCTACCCGATGGTCAAGCTGGCGCGCGACATGGTCCGCCAGGGAGACCTCGGCGCGATCCGCAAGATCGTCGTCCAGTACCCGCAGGGCTGGCTTGCCCGCGCGATCGAGAAGCAGGGCCAGATGCAGGCCTCGTGGCGGACCGATCCGAAGCAGAGCGGCGCCGCCGGCTGCATGGGCGACATCGGCACGCACGCCGAGAACCTGGCCGAGTACATCTCGGGGCTCAAGATCGACAAGGTCTGCGCCGAGCTGACGACCTTCGTCCCGGGCCGGCCGCTGGACGACGACGGCAACGTCCTGCTCCGCTTCAAGGGCGGCGCCAAGGGCGTGCTGCACGCCAGCCAGATCTCGATCGGCGAGGAGAACAACCTTGCGATCTGGGTCCACGGCGAGAACGCCAGCCTCGAGTGGCACCAAGAGCATCCGAACTACCTCCACGTGCGCAAGATCGACGCGCCCGAGGAGATCTGGAAGCGCGGCAACGGCTACGTCGGGGCCAAGAGCCCGGCCGCCGGCCGCGCCACGCGGCTGCCCTCGGGCCACCCCGAGGCGTTCCTCGAGGCGTTCGGCAACCACTACACGAACTTCGCCTGCACGCTGCAGGCGCTGGACGAGAAGCGGAAGCCGACGGAGATGGAGCTGGACTTCCCCGGCGTGGAGGCGGGCGTCCGCGGCCTGCTCTTTATCGACGCCGTCGTGAAGTCGTCCAAGCTCGGCGCCAAGTGGGTGAAGATGCCTTCGGTCTGATCGACGCCGAAGCGTCTGCGGCTCGGCCGCCCCGGCAACGGGGCGGCCGCGTTCGTTTCACAAACAGAAACGGGCGCCCCGAGGAGCGGGGCGCCCGTTTCTCAATGCGTCCGAAGGACGGCTACTTCGCCGACATCGGGAGCACGGCCGACTGCAGGCCCATCTTCGCGCAGACGAAGAAGGCCACGGCGCCGACGATGAACGCGGCGACCGGCGCGGCCGGCACCTGGTAGATGTTCAGGACCGGCAGGATGCCAACAATGAAGCCCAGCGCCCAGGCGATCCAGCCGGCCGGGTTGAAGCCCGCGCGCGGGCCCGACCACTTGCCGCCGTTCAACACGTACTCGACCAGCATCGCGCCGCAAACGGGACCGAAGGAGGCGCCGATGATCTCAAAGACGATGATCGCCTTGCCCGCCCAGCCGGTGATGGCCAGCGCGATGCTGACCGCCGCGCCGATGCCGACGGAGATGAACGGGTTCACCTTCGGAAGCGTCGTCTTGAAGCTGTTCGCCGCGATGAACGACGAGAAACACGCCGGCGGGAACGCCGCGATCGCCAATAGGAACATCACGAGGCCGGCCTTGGAGCCGAGGAGGACCGGGATCAGCCCCGGGGCCTGCAGGATCAGCCCGCCCTTGCCCGCCTCGACGGCGGCCTTGCCGGTCGCCGCGGCGCCATAGGTGCCGGCGACGATCAGGATTGCAAGGCCCGCCGTCAGGATGATCGCGCCGGCGACGCCGAAGAGACCGCCCATCGAAACGTCCTTCTGGTCGCGGCTGCTCGTGCCGAAGTCGGCGCCCGCCGCGCCCGCCGTTGCAAAGAAGCCGACCACGAAGGTCATCATCGAGGCCAGCACGGCGAACGTGCTCAGCGCCGCCGGGGCGTTCGGGGCGATCCCCTTGTGCAACTCGACGAACTTCGACGCGTCGAACGACCCGATGCCGCCCATCGTCTTCGCGAGCAGGAGAAGGAGGACGATCAGGGGAATCAGGGGAAGGTACGTGGCCACCTTGGCGACGTACTGGATGCCCTTCAGGCCGACGAAGGCCGCCAGCACGCCCCAGATCACCATCACAATCTTGACGGCCGTGCCCTCAAGACCCAGGAACCCGGCCACCATCATGGACGAGAAGTACACATTGACGCCCAGCCAGCCGAACTGCAGGACGCCCATCAGGAAGCCGGGCATCAGGAACCCGCCCTGCGCCCCGAACGTCGAGGTGCCGACGATGTACAGCGGCAACCCGGTCTTCATGCCCAGCATGCCGGGCACGAGATAGAACAGGAAGTGGCAGACGGCCGCGGAGATCACAAGACTCAGCAGCGCCCAGCCGATGCCCTGCGAGAGAAGGCCGCCAAGAAACCCGCCCTTTGTGGCCACCGCGTCCTGCCAGAACACGAACCACAGGAAGATGCCCGCGTAGGTCGGTGCGGTATTCTTGTACCAGGGCGCCCGGTTCGCGGCCGGATTCGGCGTCGCGCTGGCGATGTATGAAGGCAACTGGCTCGATTGGTCGCTCATGTCCCGTGTCTCCTCCCGATGGTTCGATTCCCCGGATGCCGCCACCCAATAACGCGGCTATGATTCGTTTCCGCCGGGCGGCAAGTCAAGACCGAATCGAGCCGTGGAATCAAGCGGCGCGGCGGGCACGGCGGCGAAAGACGAAACGCCCGGGCGCCGAAGCGCCCGGGCGTCCGTCGGACACGGCGGCCCCGCTCAGCCGATGGCCTCCGATCCCTTCTCGCCCGTCCGGATCCGGATGCACTCCGCGAGGTCGACGATGAAGATCTTCCCGTCGCCGATCTTGCCCGTCCGCGCGCCCTTGATGATGGCGTCCACGGTCGGCTGAACGAAGTTGTCGTTCACGGCGATCTGGAGTTCCACCTTCTTGAGCAGGTTGATCTCCGTCTTCGCCCCGCGGTAGGTCTCGAGGTAGCCGCCCTGCTGGCCGCACCCGATCACGTTCAGGGCGGTCATCTTCGGAACCTTGGCTTCGACCAGGGCGTTCTTCACGTCGGTCAGCTTGTCCGGCTGAATCACGGCGATGATGAGTTTCATGGAATGACTCCTCTTCTTGGATTGGGATTACTTCGTGAGGAAGCCCTGGAAGTCAGGGTACGCCTCGTTGCCGTGCTCGCCGAGATCCAGTCCGCCGAGCTCCTCTTCCCGGGTCACGCGAAGACCAAACAGGGCCTTGATCGCGAGCCAGAAGATGGTGCTCACCGCGAGCACAAAGACCCCCACGAGAGCCGCGCCCTTGAGCTGGGCCACGAACTGCGCGCCGCGGGAGAGGCCGGTCGCCAGGGCCGCGACATCGGTCGCCACGCCGTTGTCGTAGAAGAGACCCAAGGCGAGGGTGCCCCACACGCCGTTGACCAGGTGGACCGAAAGCGCGCCCACGGGATCGTCGATGCGGAGCTTGTCGAAGAACAGCACCGCGAGAACCACAAGAACGCCCGCCACGATGCCGATCACCGCGCCCGCGCCGACGCTGACGAAGGCGCACGGCGCCGTGATGGCCACGAGGCCGGCAAGACAGCCGTTGAGGATCATGCTGAGATCGGGCTTCTTCTGGATCAGCCACGAGGTGACCAGGGCCGCGAGCGCGCCGGTGGCGGCCGCCATGTTCGTGTTCACCAGGACATGGGCGATCGCGGAGCCGTTGCCGGCGGACATCGTCGAGCCGGGATTGAACCCGAACCAGCCGAGCCACAGGACCAGGACGCCCAGGGCGGCCGACGTCATGTTGTGGCCGAAGATCGGGTTCGCCGTGCCGTCCGCCCGGTACTTGCCAAGCCGCGGGCCGAGGATGATCGCACCGGTCAGGGCCGCCCACCCGCCCACGGAGTGAACGACGGTGGAGCCGGCGAAATCGCGGAAGTTGCCGAAGAACGCCGTGATCCCGCTTTCGGTCGGCGTCGAGCCAAGGATGCCCGCGCCCCAGATCCAGTGGCCGCTGATCGGATAGACGAAGGCCACGAGAAGGAAGCTGAAGACCAGGAAGGACTTGAACTTGATCCGCTCCGCGACCGCTCCGGACACGATCGTCGCGGCGGTGCCGGCAAACACGAGTTGGAAGAAGAACTTCGCCCAGAACGGAACCGGGGTCCAGTTGATCGACGAGTAATCGCCCTCGTACTTCATCGTCGAGAACGGGTTCATCGACGCGTACGCCTCGCCCAGGGCCGGGGAGTTGTCCGCGCCGCCGGCGAAGAAGAGCCCCTTCAGCCCCAGCCAGGGGGTCCCGTCACCGAACATCAAGCCCCAGCCGATGACCCAGAACGACAACGTCGACACCGCGAAGACGACGAAGTTCTTCGCAAGGATGTTGACCGCGTTCTTCGCCCGGCAGAGACCGCTCTCCACGAGCGCGAAGCCGGCGTTCATGAAGAACACCAGCATGGCCGCGACAAGGACCCAGACGGTGTCCACGCCGATCCGGAGCGCGCTCATGCCCTCCTTGACGGGGTCGGCCGCCGCCGCCACGGCCGCCGCCGGCGCGGCAGCCGCGGCCGCCGGGGCCGCATCCTGCGCGGAAGCCCACAGCGCGCCCGTCATCACCAACCCAACCACCAAGGACCACGCCCACCTCTTCACCCGATCTCTGTTCATATCCCACTCTCCGTGTTTCGGTCGATTCTCACCACCTCGATCACATCCAAGACACCAAAGCCGAACGCTTGAAATGCACCGAAGTTCTGCCCCTGCCTTTAGCAGACGCAGTGCCAACACGAAGAAGAACCCGACATTGAATCACCGTAAGATATTATTATTAAACAACATAAGAATAAAACTGCGACGAAACATAAAAGAACTCATTGGCAATTAACGGAACATATATGTATCTATGAAATCGCTATGGTCCAAATATGGATGTGTTCTTGTGCAGCACGACGACGGCGTAGGCAATAGGTTGGATGGGGCAATCCGGCGGGGCGCCCGGATGAAGGGCGGAGACGGGTGCGGGCGGGTAGGGCGCCGGGGCGGACCTACGAGAACGAGACCTTGGGTGCTTCGCGTTCGGCGGCGTTTTCGATCTCGAAGAAGGCGGCGGCTTGGAAGTTGAACATGCCGGCGAGGATGACGGCCGGGAACCCTTCGCGGTAGGAGTTGTATTCGCGGACGGCCTCGTTGAAGGCGCCGCGGGAGGAGGAGATGACGTTCTCGGTGTTTGTCAGCTCCCCGGACAGCTGCATCATGTTCTGGTTGGCCTTGAGGTCGGGGTAGGCCTCGGCGAGGGCGAAGAGGCGGCCGAGGACGCCGCCGAGCTGTCCTTCCGCGGTGGCGAGGGCCTGGAGGGAGGCGGCGGAGGGATCGGCGGCCGCGCGGCCGCGGGCGTCCGCCGCCTGGTTGCGGGCGGAGATGACGGCCTCGAGGGTCTGGCGCTCGTGCGACAGGTATCCCTTCGCGGTTTCCACGAGGTTGGGGATGAGGTCGTGCCTCCGCTTGAGGGCCACGTCGATCTGGGCGAAGGCGGCCTTCCACCCGTTGCGCAGGCGGACGAGGGTGTTGTAGATGCCGATGACCATCCCGACCAGCAGGCCGGCAACCACGACCAGTACGAGAAACGGCAGCATGACGATGCCCTCCGGCGGCGAAGGTAGCGCGCCGGCCGCCGGAATTCAAAACCGAATGTGGTCCGCAGACGGCGGTCAGCGGAGGACGAGTTCCCGGAAGGCGTAGGGGATCTCGCCGATGATGTCGCCGGCGACCATGCCGCTCTGGGACGACCGCCACGCGGCCATGTCGCCCGCGCGCCCGTGAAGGAACACGCCGGCGCGCGCGGCGTCGAGCGGGGCGATGCCCTGGGCAAGCAGGCCGGCAAGGAGCCCGGCCAGCACGTCGCCGCTGCCGCCGCGGGCCATGCCGGGATTGCCGGTCATGTTGATGAAGGCGGATCCCTCGCGCGTGGTGACAATGGTGCCCGCGCCCTTCAGCACGACGAGGGCGCCGGTCAGCGCGGCCGCCGCGCGCGCCGAGCCGATCCGGTCGGCCTGGACCATCGCGGCGTCCCGGCCGAGGAGGCGGCCCATCTCGCCCGGATGGGGCGTCACGATGACGGTGCTCCGCGCGGTGCGGATGAGCTTCGGATCGTCGGCCAGGACGTTGAGCGCGTCGGCGTCGAGGACCAGCGGCACGGGGCACTTCGCGATCAGGGACCGGACGAGCGCGCCGGACTCCGGATGCGTCCCAAGGCCGGGGCCGACGAGGACGGAGTCGAACGTGGCAAGGCGGGGGAGCCAGGCGTCGAGCGCCGCGGCGGTGAGCGAACCGGCGTCGGTCTCGGCGCCGGCGTGCACCATGGTCTCGAGCGAGGCGCCGGCGACGACCGGCAGGATGGAGGAGGGGACGAGCGCCGTGGTGAGCCCGACGCCCGCCCGGGTGGCGGCGCGGCACGCCAGCCCGGCGGCGCCGGCGAAGCCGCGGGACCCGCCGATCACCAGCAGGTGCCCGTAGGTGCCCTTGTGCGAGCCGCGGGCCCGACGCGGGAGGAGGCGGCGCAGTTCGGTCGAGTAGATCATCTGCAGGTCGGACGCCGGCTTGAGCGCGTCCACGTAGGCCGGCGGGATGCCGATGTCGGACACCTCGACGGTGCCGACGAACTCCAGCGCGGCGGCCGCGGTCAGCCCGGTCTTGGGCAGCCCCAGGGTGACGGTGACGTCCGCGTTGACGGCATCGCCCTCGGCGATCCCGGTGTCGGAGTTGATCCCGGAGGGGATGTCGATCGAGACGACGAACGCATCGTTCGCGGCGGCGTTGATGTACTGGATGGCCCAGGCGACCGGTCCGCGGGGAGCGCCGTGGCTTCCGGTTCCGAGGAGGCCGTCGATGAGGAAGTCCGCCCCGGCGGGATGGGCGAGGTTGTCGTCCCAATCCTCGCGCGACGGAAACTCCTCCACGCTGATGCCGTCGGCATGGACGTTGCCCAGGTGCTTGAGCGCATCGCCCGTGATCTGATTCTCGGCGCCGGCGATCCACACCATGACCTCGAAGCCCTGGTCCTTGAGGTGCCGCGCCGCGGCGAAGGCGTCGCCGCCGTTGTTTCCGCGTCCGGCCAGGAGGATGGCGGACGGGGTGTTCATGCCGGCGAGATCGGCGAAGTACCGCGTGACGTCCGCCACGCCGCGGCCCGCGCGATCCATGAGATCGTGGCCGGGGATGCCGGCCTCCTCGATCGTACGGCGGTCGAGCTGGCGCATCTGGGAGGCGGTGACGATTTTCATTCCGCGCCCATTGTCGCCGCGCCCGCCCCCGCGCGCAAGCCCGGCGGACCCGCCGCGGCCGCGGCCTTGTTGCGCGGTGCGCGTCCCAGTAGAGTGGCGCGCATGAAGAAGACCGCATCCTCCCGGCGGGCGCGGCGCGAGGTCCGCATCGGCGTGGTCGGCGTCGGCATCATCGGCCTCGCCCACGCCGATCGAGTCGCGCGCACCCCGCGGGCCCGCCTCGCGGCCCTGTGTTCCCGCAATCCCGCGAAGGCGTCGCTGGCCGCGGAGCGCGGCTGCGCGTTCTTCACCGATCACCGCGAGCTTCTCCGCAGCGGCGCGTGCGACGCGGTCCTCGTCGCCACCCCGCACTACGATCACGTTCCCATCGGCGTGGATGCGCTGAACGCGGGGCTGCACGTGCTTCTCGAGAAGCCGGTCGCGGTCGACCTCGCCGGCGCGCAGCGGCTCGCCGCGGCGGCCGCGGGCCGTCGCCGCCTCGTGGCGGCCGTCATGTTCCAGATGCGCACCGATCCGCGCTTCGTGCGGCTGCGCGACCTTCTTCTGCGGGGGCGGCTGGGCACGCTGCAGCGCGTGACGTGGATCCTGACCGACTGGTTCCGGCCGGACGCCTACTACGCCTCGGCCCCGTGGCGCGGCACGTGGGCCGGCGAGGGCGGCGGCGTGCTCGTGAACCAGTGTCCCCACCAGCTGGACCTGCTGGGCTGGCTGTTCGGGCCGCCGGAGCGCGTCCAGGCCGTCTGCGGGTTCGGCCGGCGTCACGCGATCGAGGTCGAGGACGAGGTCACGGCCGTGCTCGAGTATCCCGGCGGCTGCACCGGCACGTTCATCACGTCCACCGGCGAGGCGCCGGGCACGAACCGGCTCGAGATCGCCGGCACGCGCGGACGGGCCGTCCTCGAGGGCTCCAGCCTGGTCGTGACGACGAATGCAACGCCCTCGGACGAGTACTGCCGGAACGGCGCGGAGCTGTTCGGCCGGCCGGCCGTGCAGGCCGCCGCCTCCACCCTCGAGCCCGCGGCCGCGCCGCACGAGGCGGTGATCCGGAACTTCGTGGACGCGATCCTCGGCGAGGTGCCGCCGGTCGCGCCGCTGGCGGACGGCGTGCGGCAGGTCGAGCTGGCCAACGCGATGCTCTACTCGGCCGTCCGCGGGCGGGCGGTGTCGCTTCCGCTGGATGCGAAGGCCTTCGGCCGCTGCCATCGGAGACTGGTCCTCACCAAGGGCCGGGGGAAGCGCTCACGGTGACGGAACCGGGGCGAAGCGACCGCCGCCGGACATCCGGGGGTGCGGGCCGGCGCATGGCCGCGCTGCTGTCGGCGTTCGCGCTGCTGGCGGGCTGCCGCTCGGTGCCTCCGCCGGTCGCGCCGGTGGGGCAGGGGATCCGTCCCGACACGCGCCGCTTCCGCGTGGCGAGCTATCTGCCCGACTACGCGGTCCGGCAGATGCGGGATCTCGATGCCTACGGTCCGAACTGGCTGGACCTGGTGCATCTTGACGGCGTCGAGTGCCTGATCCTCCACGGAGTCGTCGACCCGACCCCGGCGGGCGGCATTGCGCTGCCGTGGGACCCGGTGCCGGCCAACGGATGGATCAAGTTCTCGGCGCGGGACTTCGCGAGCATCCGGAACACGCTCCAGGCGCGCGGCATCCACGTGGGGATCTCCGTCGGCGGCGAGGGCTGGATGAACGGGGGGGTGCTGGCGCGGGTGGCGGCGGACCCGGCGGCCCGGACGGCCTTTGCGACGGCCCTCGCCCGGTTCTGCTCGGAGAACAGCCTGGTCCTGATCGATTTCGACTGGGAGTACCCGAAGACCCGGCGCGAGGAGGCCGACTACGGGCGGCTGATCTCGGAGGTGAAGCGGAGAGTCGCCCCGGCCGGCGTCGAGATCGGCGTGTGCGTCGGCGGGGCCGAAATGCACGGGCGGCCGCATGTCGACGAGGCCACGGTCCGCGCCGCCGACCGGGTTCACCTGATGGCCTATCTCCCGCCGGCCGACCAGAAGAAGGCGCGGATGGCCTACTTGGACAAGCACGTGCGGTACTGGCTGGATGTCCGGCGGCTGCCCCGGGAGAAGCTCTTCATCGGCATCGGCTTCTACGGCCGCCAGGGCGGGGCCGTCTCGGCACAGCAGCCGCGCAACCTCGCCTACCGGAAGCTCTACGATGCCTTCCACCCCCTGCCCGGGCACGAGGAGGCCGGGGGATACTGGTTCAACGGCGTCGACACGGTCACCCGGCAGGTCGAGTATGCATGGAAGCTGGGGCTCGGCGGGGTCTTCGCCTGGGAGTGTTCGCAGGACGTCACGCTCGACAAGCCCGCCGGCGCGTCGCTCCAGGCGGCGATCGAGCGGACGATCCGCCGGCTGCGCCGGATTGGCCCGCCCCCCGTCCCCCGCTGACCTCCCCCGGATGCTTGGATTTTTCGTGCATTGTTAGAAAAGCGTCATATCATGCCGGGTTCAATCATCCTTCGGTAGGGTGCCCGTGTTCGGACTACGTCCATCCAACAAGCAGACGATCGAGCTGGAGCGGCATGAGGCGAAGTACCTCATCCACCCGGCGCAGATCCCAGCCATCCGGGAGTTCATCGAGCCGTTCTGCGAGCCGGACGACCACGGCGGGGGCGGCGCGCTGCCGGAGTACGTCGTCACGACGCTCCAGCTCGACACGCCGGAGATGTCCTTCTACCACGCGAAGGAGCACGAGGCGCTCGCCCGGTTCAAGCTGCGGATCCGGACCTACGGCTTCGACGGCAAGTGCCCGGTGTTCCTCGAGATCAAGCGCAAGATCAAGGGCGTCATCGTCAAGAGCCGCGCCACGGTTCCCACGGGGCTCTGGGGCGGCGACCTCATCACGAAGCCCGGCCGGTGGGTCCCGTTCCGCACGAAGCAGGAGGAGATGAACTACCTCAACTTCCTGCGGCTGGCCCGGGAGACCGGCTCCCGGCCGATCGTGCTGGTCCGCTATCACCGGGAGGCCTATCTCGGCCGCAACGACCGTTACGCCCGGCTGACGTTCGACACGAAGCTCTGCTACCGGCCCACGCGCGACTGGAATCTCCTGCCGCAGGGCGGCAACTGGTGGGCGATGGATTCGGCGACCGCCTACGGGAAGCCGTACTCGGCGTCGATCCTCGAACTCAAGACGTTCGCGGATGCGCCGATGTGGATGGTCGACATGACGGAACGGTTCAACCTGCAGCGGGTCGGCTACTGCAAGTACTTCACGGCGGTTCGGCTTGACTCGATGTTCACGGGTGCGATGTACTCGGACGCTTCGGAGAACTGCACCTATCGATAAGGTGGGGACGGAAATTCATGGATGAACTGATGGAAGTCTTCGGTCCGGCGCGGGTGCTGGGCCTCGAACAGGTGATGACGGCGCTGCTCCTCAGCTTCGTGCTGTCGATGGTGATCGCCTTCGTGTACCGGCGGACCTACCAGACGCTCGCCTACTCGCGGTCCTTCGTCCACACCCTGGTGCTCGGCGCCGTCGTGTCGTGCACGATGATCATGGCGATCGGCAACAACCTCGCCCGCGGCCTGGGCATCCTGGGAACGCTGGCGATCATCCGGTTCCGCACCCCGATCCGCGATCCGCGCGACATCATCTTCCTGTTCGCCGCGATCGCCGTCGGCATCTCGACCGGCGCGGCGGTGTTCTCCGTCGCCGTGGTCGGCACCCTGTTCTTCTGCCTCGTCGCGCTCTACCTGCATTGGTCGCCCTTCGCGTCGCGACGCGAATACGAGGGCCTGCTGCGCTACATGCTGCCGCCCGGCTCGCCGGCCGACAAGGACGTCAACGCCGTGCTGTCCAAGTACTGCGATTCCAGCGTCCTGATCGCCATGCGGGAGGCCGCGCAGGGCGACGTCATCGAGTACTCCTACCAGGTCCGCCTGGCGGATCCGACCTACCATGCCGATCTTCTGGACGAGCTCCACAAGGTCGCCGGCATCAGCGAAGTGAGCCTGCTCATGCAGCGTTCCACGGTGGAGATCTGACATGAGTGCAGCCGAACGCCGCCGCCTGCCGCGCCACCCCCGGTTCTGGTGGAGCCGCATCAAGTACAAGTGGCCGTTCCTCATCTGGGCCGCCGCGGTCTGGGCCACGTTCCAGCTCTACATGGTCGGGGCGCGCACGGTGCGGATCCCCGGCGTGATCGAGGCCCTTCGCGAGGAGGCCGCGCCGGTCCAGGACGTGCGCCTCGTCTCGGTCGGCGTCATCGCGGGGCAGCAGGTCGTCCCGGGCGAGGTGCTGGCCCGGTTCGACGCATCGCTCTCGGATGCCGAGCTGGCCGTCGAGCAGCTCCAGGCCGAGCGCCAGTTCACGTCGGTCATCAGCGGCATCGGGGACCGCCTCCGCGACCTGAGGATGCGCCAGGCCGCCGAGAAGCTGCGGCTCGACGTCCTGAAGGCCGAGTCGCGCAAGCTCGAGGAGCTGATGGCCGCGGGCGTCCAGGACGCCGCCCGGCTGGCCTACTTCCGCGCCGAGCAGGAGGCGCTGGCCAAGAGCGTGGAGCTGTACCCGGCCGAGATCGCCGCCCTTGAGGCGGAACAGGCGGAGGCGAAATCGCGCCTCGAGACGTCGCGGCGCTGGTTCGCGGCGGCGGCCGAGAGCCCGGCGATGGCGACGAATCCGCCGCCGGAGGGGCTCGAGTCGGTCGCCGAGACCGTGTCCCTCCTGCGCGCGCGGCGCGACAACTACGTCCTGCGCGCGCGGCACACCGGCACGGTCACGCGCGTGTGGTTCCAGCCCGGCGACGTCGTCCCGGCGGGCGCCCCGGTCGTCACCCTGCTGATCCGCGGCGATCAGCGCAACGTGACCGGATTCCTGGGCGAGCACGTCTCGCACGCCGTCACGGAGGGCCAGGACGCCTACGTCGAGCCCGCCCGGCTGTCCGGCTTCGCGAAGCTCACGCCGGCCCGCATCCGCACCGTCAGCCCGGACGTTGCGTGGCTTCCGACCCGCGTGAGCCCCGTCCAGAACCAGCCGATCCGCGGCCGCCGCGTGTCGGTGGAACTCCTCGAGCCGATCGACCTGTTCCCCGGCGAGGCCGTGAACATCTACGTCGGCCGGCCCTGGTGGGTGGACGCCTTCGAGAAGTACGTTCCGCCGGCGTGGCAGGAGCGCCTCCGGAAGCGCGGGTTGTTCGGCGGGCCGGCGGACGGCGCGCCCGCGCCCGCGACCGCGGAACCCGCCGCCGCCCAGGCGACGGCGGAAACCCCCGCCGCGTAAATCCGCCGGACTACTTGCCGCCCGCCTTGGGCGGCCGGTTGAGGTGCTTGAGCAGGCAACCGTCCGCCAGGTCGTCGACCATGGCGGCGGCGCGCTCCTTCCGGATGATCGTGGGGACCGACGCCCGGTAGGTTTCCAACTCCAGCAGGCGCAGCGACTCGATGAGGTCGTAGTAGGCGGTCAGCGCGCGCTCGCGAACCCCGGCGACCACGGCGTCGCGCTCCATGTTCACGCGCACGGCCTCCATCTTCAACCGCGCGATGTCGATCTCCTCCGGCCGGAAGAAGAGCTGCGAGAAGTCCCACATGACGGCCAGCTGGTACTCGTTCAGCCACCGCGGATCCTCGCCCGTCGCGTAGCTGTCCCGGTAGGTCGAGGTCATCCCGAGCGCGTCGGTCGACGTGCGGTTCACCACCGTGTACTCGCGCAAGCCCTGCTGGCCGATCGCCGACCGCAGCTCGAAGCGAGGAACCCAGGCGGCCGTGCGCATCCGCTTCTGCCAGTCGGCGACCGCGGCCTTGGCCTGGGGCACCGCGTCGGTCGCGGCCTGGAGAACGGCCTCGAGGGGAGGCAGGTTCTTGAGCGTCAGCTTCGCATACCGCATGTCCGGCGTCGCCGCGGCCGCGGGCGCATTCGACTGCGCCGAGGCGCCGATGCACGCCGACAGACACGCCAACCCCGCCACCCATCCCAGCATCCGGTTCATCGATATCTCCCCAAGACGGCTTCCCGTTCGCGCCGGCCGTGGATCGTATGGGAAAACGGGTGGACGCGCCAGTGTTTCCGGCGCGGAGGACAGGGCAGACGCATCTTCCTCGAGGTCGTGGCTCCTTTCGGTCGGCGGTGCGCGGAGTGGCTGGTGGACGCTGGAGCGCTTGCGGTTGCGGGGGTGCGACGCGCACCAGGCCGGCCGGATCGCACGGGATCCCGCCCCGCCTGCGGCGTTGCCGAAGGGGGCGCGGACACGAGTCCAGCGCCCCCTTCGTCGCCTTGCATCCGGGGCGGTCTGCCGCGTTCCCGGCCGGGCCCCTCGCGGGCTCGGGGCCACCCGGTGCGCGCCGCGGCATCGCCTTGGCCTTGATTCAAGGATCGTTCGGCTGGGATCTCCCTTTCCCGGCGATGGAAGGGGAATCCTGAGGATCCCGAGCACACGGCCCGGTTTCGACAGGAACAAGATGCGTCTGCCCTGGCGCGGGGGATACGGACGGGCATGGACGAGGGAAAACGGAACCGGCGGATCGGGCGTGGGGCCCGACCCGCCGGTTGTCGATCGTCCAAGGCTTGGAACCTGCGAACCCGCGGACGTCCAACCCTTGGAACCCGCGAACCTTCCTACTTGTCGAACGCGGCGTCGAAGGCGACGGCCGAGGGCTTGAAGTCCATGCGCTTGACGAACGCGCAGGCCTCCTTCGCCCCGTGCTCGCG
>Ga0194125_10008112_pt1 | contig 14907 bp, 13 predicted proteins | sample TA2KigC250mmetaG_FD_148626 | JGI IMG/M metagenome (GOLD analysis project Ga0194125, IMG submission 148626) | Freshwater microbial communities from Lake Tanganyika, Tanzania - TA2015034 Kigoma Deep Cast 250m | ecosystem: Environmental > Aquatic > Freshwater > Lake | place: Tanzania: Lake... | reverse complement strand
CGCGGCGTTCTACAATGACCAGAAGAAGCTGAACCTCGTGCAAGCCGAGCCGAATATCCGCCTGTTCCTGAACGTTCACGTACACAAGGTCCGGAAGGAGGGCGACCGCATCACGGCGGTCATTGGCAGAGACACTCGCACGTCCCAGGACCTGCGCTTCGTCGCGCCGCTGTTCGCCGACTGCACCGGCGACGGCACGGTCGGATTCCTCGCGGGCGCCGACTTCCGGATGGGCCGGGAGAGCTGGGCCGAGACCGGCGAGACGATGGCCCCGCAGGAGCCGGACAAAATGACCATGGGCGCCTCCGTGCAGTGGTACGCGATCGAGACGTTGGAGCCGAGCCCATTCCCCGATTGCCCCTGGGCGCTGCAATTCACGGAGGAAAGCTGCGAGCGGATGACGCGGGGCGACTGGAACTGGGAGACCGGGCTCAACAAGGACCAAATCGCCGATTTCGAGGCGATCCGCGATCACGGCCTGCGGGCCGTCTACGGCAACTGGGCCTTCCTGAAGAACCACAGCAAGGACAAGGCCCAATACGCCAATCGCAAGCTCTCCTGGGTCGCGTACATCGCCGGCAAGCGCGAGTCCCGCCGGCTGCTGGGCGACGTGATCCTGACGCAGCAGGATGTCCAGGAGCAGCGCCCCTACGCGGACGGTTTCGTCACGACGACCTGGTCGATCGACCTGCACTATCCCGACCCCAAGAACACGCAGCACTTCCCGGGCGAGGAGTTCAAGACGATCTGCAAGACGCCCGCGATCAAGCCGTACCCGATCCCGTACCGGTGCTTCTACTCGCGCAACGTGGAGAACCTCTTCATGGCGGGCCGGGACATCAGCGTCACGCACGTCGCCCTGGGCACGGTCCGCGTGATGCGGACCTGCGGCATGATGGGCGAGGTCGTCGGCATGGCCGCTTCCATCTGCAAGAACCGCAATACGACTCCCCGCGGCGTGTACATCGAGCACCTGCCCGAGCTCCAGGCCCTCGCCACCCGCGGCGTGGGCAAGGAGGCCCGCAAGCGTTGACGTAGTGCCGCCGCTCCCGGGCGCGTTGGCGGATTCCTCCCTCAGAGGGTGTGTGAGAAGCCAGCTCAGTAGTGGGTGGCAGCGGCAAGCGGAGTCTTCGGAGCTTGCCGATGGTTTCGTCCCTCCGCCATCGGCAAGGCCTGCGCAAAGCCTACGGCCTTGCCGCTGCCACCCGTCGTGGAGGCCGACGGCCCTGGTTCGTAGTGTGCTCATAAGAGCATAAACAGAGAAACGCTGTGGCGCGTCCGGCTTCCCTGTGTTCCTGTTCACCCTTCTCTATGCTCTTACGAGCACACTACGAACCCGCACACGCTCAGTACCGTCGTGTCGTGGTGGGCGTGGCGGGCTTGCGGTTGATGAAGAAGTAGCGCAGGGCGTCGATGGCGTGGTCATACACGCCGTCCTTGTTGGGCTGTTCGCTGGGGGCGGGGCAATAGTGGTAGCACTCCATCGCCTCGATCAGGCGGGGGCAATTGGGCGAGATGACCAGCGAGGTCTTGCCGTCGCCGGAGCGGATGGCCCGGCGGATCAGCTCGATGCCTTCAAGGACCTCGCTGCGGCGGTACTTCACCGCGATGCCGAGGGCGCGGAGCTCCTCCACGATCCGCTCGCCGCTGGAGGGGCTGCGGCCTGCGCCGGAGGGGTCGCAATAGGTGGCCGCCACTCGCTCCTGGGGACACGGCGTACGGGCCTTGACCTCACGGACGTTGATCTCCAGGTTCGCCTGCCGGCGGACGTACTCGTCGATGACCCGTATATCCCCCGCATGATCCACCTGGATCCACAGACACACGAACGGATTGACGAAGCCGAAGTCCATGGACCGGTAGAGGAGCAGGCCCGGATCATAGTCGACGGGCCGAACGTGGAGCTTCGGGTCGAACTCCGCGAAGACCGCGTTGTCGAGCGACGGGCGCAGGCACAACATCTCGCACTCCCAAGCGGCCCGGCTGCTGCGGCGCATCTGCGTGATGCAGTCATCGATTCGCAGATAGCCGCAGGCCTCCTGGGCCCGGCCCTGGCAGTCGCTCCAGAGCGGACATTGCGAGCAGATCCGGTCGCGGCACTTTTCGATCGTCTCCCAAACGCACCACTGGAAGACCGGCACGCCCGCGTTCCGCGCCGCGGCGACTTCCGTCTGCATCAGGCCGTAGGGCCGGTGCATCGTGCTGATCAGCTCCATCGCCGCGACGATCTCGTCCGTGCTCTGCGTGGTGAACTTGGCCGCCGCGAAGACGTCCGGGCGGAACAGCTCGACCTCGTCGCAGCGGAGCTTCTGCACGTGCGTGCCGCGCACGCTGGTCGCCGACTGCTTGAGGATTTCCACCACCGAGCCATTGGTGAAGCGACACTTGCCCTTGCGGAGCTTCTCGGCCAGGGAGTCCTCGTACCCTTGGCGCAGGAAGGCGGTCACGTACTCGTACATGCGGAGGGACTGATCCCCCGAGCCGCCCAGGATGCGGATCTGGCAGTTGGGCTTGAACCAGGCGTCGAGCAGCGTGGCCACCGCCGCGATCTGGGTCTTGCCGCCGCCGCGATTGGCCCAGACGACCAGGTCCCCGTTGCAGGGCCGGACACAGGGATCGGCACGGACCAGCTCGGACGCACATGAATGCGGGTCATCCCGTAAATCAGCGGGAGCCTGGGAGCATCCGCAGGTGTCCGTGGGTTGCCCGCTCGCCCATCCAGCTTCGGAGAAGCTGTACCACAGGTAGTCCATCGGGCTCCTGTGCTCGGGACAAATCGGCCGGTCCGGCACCACAATACCGAGACATTCCCGGAGGTAGCGGTGCAAGGCGTCCTTCGTCGTCGGCCGCGTCCGGCGCAGGGCTGCTGATGGGTCTGCCTGGACCGCATCGGGGTCTGTGACATTCGCTTCACATGACGAAATCGTCTTGGTCATAGAGTTTTCTCCACTTCCACTTCGTGGCAAGATCATCCGAGAAACCAAAGTTCACCCGCACGCCGCAAATGCGCAACGTCAGATTGACGATGAGGATGGCTCCCACCTCCCAGGTTGCCCAGATTGACTATGGAGCCATGCGCGCGGAAAGAACGATGGTCGTGCCGGGTCTGCTGTCGAAATTCGCGGTTCGTGGGCTGCTGTGTCTGTCTCCACGCCGGCTCACGACCCGTATTTCCCGCATTTTGATGGAAAAACGCGGGGAGAAAGCAGGTCAGGTTGTCATAGAAGCGACTCCTACACTCGGGAAATGCGCCGGGAGCACAAGCCCGTGGCCGAAGACAGAGAATTGGGCGTGGATGCAAAAATACGTATTTGTACGGATAGGAAAACACCGGAGTTCTTGTAGTATGCCGTCGCAAAGGCCATCGGTTCAGCGATTGGATAGGCAGCTTGTAGAGACTTGGGGCCCTTGTGTCTGTACGCGAGAGACAGCCGGTAGGAAAAAAAAGTCATTTTTCCATCAACATCCGGCCGTCGGCAATCGCCAAAGTATAGGCACAGGCATTTTTCTTGCGACGGGAACCATGATAGGTCGATTCCGCAAACGTATCTATGTTCTGGAGAAGGAGCCGCAATTCCGGGCCATGTTGGAGACCTCCTTGACACCGCACGAGGCCTCCATCAGCGGATTCGCCTCGCACCGGGAGTGCGTCGATACGCTTGCGACAAGACCGTGCGATCTGCTGATCGTCGATTTGGACGGCTGCGAGCCCCAGGGGCTCGATATGCTCGAGCAAGCCAGGCGGATGACTCCCTGGGTTGCCAGCTTGGCCATTGTCGAGCACGCCGGCGTTTCCTGTGCCATCCGGGCCGTCAAGGCAGGCGTTGGCGATTGCCTGGACAAGCCGGTGGAGCCGGAACGGCTGCTCGCGACCGTGAGAACCCGCCTGGCGCGCGTGGACACGTCAGCGCGCCGGCGCCCCCGGGCTCTGACCCCGATGGAAATCCAGATTCTGCAACTGATTCTGGCGGGCCGAACCAGTTTTGAGATCGCCGACGAGCTCCACCGCTCCAAGCGAACCGTCGATGTGCATCGCAAGAACATCATGCGCAAACTCCAGGCCACGGGTCTGGTGGACCTCATCAAGCGGGCCCTCGGAATGGGTTTTGCCGACTATCCCACCTCGGCGCAGGACAGGTCCGAGGACGACCAGAGCGAGCAGGCGGGCCCCACGGACACGCGTCCTCGCGCCTGGGAAGGGATTCCCGAGGCCGAAGCCGGGCTCACGGACCCCGAGCCTGACGAGGGCCAACCCAGCGAGCGTGACAGCGAGTTGGACACGCAGTAGGCAAGCTCTGCGCGCCGCCGACCGGCACAGGCAAGCTCCCTCCGGAACGCCGCCGGGCGCAGAAACATAGGAAAGACTCTATGGACTTGTCGAAGAGCGCAGCCCGAGACAGGCTATGGACCGGCCGGGGGTGTTGATACCATCCGAGCGTCCCCTTCCCTGGAGGCCTGCTGGTCAGGGCTCAGAAAACGCTGCGCGACACACAGCAGGGCTTTGGCCCGCCGCGTGGCTCGCGCCGGCTCGTCCGGCAGGCGGGCAGCCGCCTGCGCCAGCGCCTTTTCAATCGCCTGCTCCTGTGCTTCATCCACGAAGAACACGATGGGTATGGCGAAGACGCCGGACTTTCGGGACAGGGCCCGCATGCATGGTTTTGCGCCGAGGAGCCGTTCGAGCTGTCCGCGCGTCTGTGGCAGCAGCTCAGCCAGCTCACGAACCGCGCGGGTCGCGCTCAGCCGTCGCAGCAGGGTCAGCTTCTTTTCCAGATTGTCCCGGCCGCCCAGGCGGTTGAGGGTGGCCAGCAGGAGGTCCGTCTGCTCGTCGTCCACCTTCCAGACCACCGCACCGGCGGTCTTATGACCGAGCCGGCGGAGCGCCTCGCAACGTCGATGGCCACTGATGATCTGAAAGAAGCCGCGTCGCCCGGGACAGGCGCGGACCACCAGCGGCTCATACCGGCCGGTCCGCTCGATGTTCCGGACCAGTTTGTTGAAGTTGGCGCGGCTCATCCGGTTCGGGTTGCCCGGGTGCGGCACGAGCTTGTTCAAGGCGACTTGCTTGATCTCGGTACTCATAACGGCTGAGCCTCCATCGGTTGTTCAGGTCCTTCCGGGTGCAAAGGACTCCCGAGACCCAAAGGACCCAAGACGTGACGTAACTGCGGATGGAACCAGATGTAGTAGGCGGGCCGGTGCGTCAGCTTGCCCAGGAGGTACCGCGTTCGTTCGATGCCGCTGGGCATGGTCCGGCGGCTGCCGTGGCTGCGGAGAAACCGCTGGACCCGGGTTTCCAGGAAGTCACCCGCGGATGGCGCCAGGTGGGCGAGCTTCTGTTGCACCCTCTCGGGATCGACCAGATCGTCCTGCTCGATCCCCACGGCGCTCAGCGCTTCCAGCAGCTCGACCTGCGCCACGGGAACCCTCGGCGCAAAGCACCGCAGACCCGCCCTTTCGAGAAAGGGGTTCACCCGTGGCATCACGCCCAGCGCCTCGACGATGGGAACATCCAGCTTCGGCATGGTCTCGCGGACGAGCCGGACGGCCAGGCCGATCCCCCGGAACCGGGGCTCGAGGACCACCCGCGCGATGCAACGGACGTGGCGGTTGAGCAGCTCCAGCTCCGTCTGGCGGTCGAGCCCGCGGAATACGCCGCCGGTGGCGAGAGTGCGGAGCTCGATGCGCGGATTCGGCATCGTGTACACGATGGCCCCCGCCGGCCGGCGTCCCAACGATCCAAGGGGCCGCTTGAGCCGAAGCGCATAGACCGCCTTGACCGCGACCGGCCGGTCGTCGCGGTAATGGTACGCGGCCAGAGACCGGTAGTCGCGCATGGCGCCCGGCACGATCTCCAGTTCCCTGTGGATGGAACACGTGTGCATTCTCACCTCCGGGTCTTGTAGATCACGTCCGCCGGGCCGGAGAAATCCTTGCTGACGATGACATCCGGGGCCAGGTCCAGGAGGATGTCGTCGCGGCTGGACGCCAGAACCAGCGTGGTGCCCATGTGCTTGGCCCGCTTGTGGACGTTGTACGCGACGGTCGCCGCGGTGATGCGATCCAACCCGCTGCAGAACTCGTCCGCGAAAACGACCGGCTTGCCCGCCGCCAGGGCCCGGGCCAGGCGAAACCGGTGCTTCTGCCCGTCGCTGAGCCACGCGGGCCGATTCAACAGCGAGAACACGTCGCTCAGTCCGACCGTGCCGAGAAGCTGGAGGCCGGTGACCACGTCGCCCTCGAAGCAGTCGATGACCGTCCGGTCCGCCGGCAGGTCGAGGCCGGCCAGATCGACCGCGTCACCGGCCGGCACACACCGTTGGAGCTCGCGCAGCAGCACGCTCTTGCCTGCGCCCGAAGGTCCCAGGATCAACACGATGTCGCCCGGGCGGATTTCGACGCGACAGGCGTGGATCGGCGCCCGCGTGGTGAGGCGGTCGAGAGTCACGCCGAACATCCGGCAGATCCGCGTCCCCTTCTCGCTCAGGGGACCCTGCCAGGCGAATTGCTTTTCGACGGCGTAGAGCGCCATTTGTCAGCTCCCTTCCCTTGCCGTGGTTGGTGACACCGTCGGGCGCATCTTGCGTCCCTGGCGTCCCCTCAACCAAGCCATCTCATTCAGTTCGATTCTCGCGCGCGAACCGGTAGGCCTTGTCGACGAGCGCCCGGGCCCGGCGGTAGTACAGGCGATGCTCCCGGCAGATGCGCGTCAGCGGCAGGCCCCGCACGAAGTAATCCCGGATGACGGCCAGTTCCGCCGCCGGGAACCGTTCCGGGTCCGCCGCACACCGGACGTAGGTCTCGTCACAAAGCCGGTGGATCACCCGGTGGACGCGCCGGCACATGGCGGAGCGACTCGTACCGGCCAGGCGGGCCAGCTCGTCGAAGCTGCTGCCGGCTTCCAGATACCCCTTCAGCAGGCCCCGGTCCCCCGCGTCGAGCAGGTCCTGCCGGGCCCGCAGCCTGTCGATAACCTCCCGCCGCCCGGACCGCCGGTCACCGTCACGTTGCGTCGGCTCCCATCCGTCCAGCACCGTAAGACTGCACAGCCGTCCCATTCTCCCAACTCCCAAAACACGTCCGTCGGCGACGGACGATCCGACCGTTTCGGCATGCGTGTCTGTTTCTCAGACATACAACTGATGGTTTAGTTAACCACGCCCGGTTTTCCTGTCAACCATATTTTATTCACTTTTTACCAAATATTTGTGGGCCTCTTCCCTAATCTCCGTCCCGAGAAGGACTTAGAGACGCAGGAAATTCCTGAAATCGGCGCCACCCTCTTGACGGAACCGCCCGCGCCGGACTACGATGGCGGCACTTATGCGGAGATATGCGATGCAGACGAAATCGAACAGGCAATTCGGCGTGATCCTGATCCTGATTGTGGCGGTTGCGGGCTGCCGGGAGCCCGTGCCCGAGCCGTCGGTACTGGGCGAGCAGATGCGGCGTGAGATGCAGTTGGCCGCCCCCACGGTGGGCGGTCCCAGCCATGAGTTCACGGCGGCCGCGGAACCCGCCCGCCTGGCGGAGGTGGCCGTCGAGGCCCTGCAGGAAGCGGGCGTCCGCCTCGTCCAGGAAGGCAGCACCGACGCCGGCCGCTGGCTGCCGGGCCGGTCCCTGGCCGACCGCAGCGTCCTGGTGCAGATCCTGCCCATCTACCCGGGGCGCTCCACGGTCAAAGTCACCGTAGAAGGGGCCGACACCCTGACCCGCGAGTTGTTGAACCGCCTCGCGACGAACATCGGCAAGCGAACGCGCTGACCGCGCCGGGCTCTCCCCAGGACTGGCAGACGCCGGGGCTACAGGTCTTTGCGAGCCGGCGCCGAAGATAATGATGTCTCACGGCCAGTCGCGCGCGAGCCGATGACGCCGACGGATGGCCAGGGTACGGCGTACGCCCTAGTGCTTCATGACAATTGACTTTCCAGGTGGGTGGCAGCGGCAAGCGCAGCTTGCCGATGCTTTGCCTATCCGCCATCGGCAAGCTGCGAAGACTCCGCTTGCCGCTGCCACCCGTCGCCCCTACCCGGAGGTTCAATTGGCATGAAGCACCAGTACCGCATTTCAAGAGTACCGCGACTATGGTAGTAGATTGCCGCGCTCGGCGAGCCTCACTCGCAATGACCTGGGGTGCCCAAGTATGATGCCTGCGACAAAAGTCGGGGATTAGCCCAACTGCCCCCTGTTTCTGGTCCAGGAACGCGGATCGAGACCGCACTCGCAGACTTTTGTCGCAGGCGTCAAGTATGTCATTGCGAGGAGCCTCAGCGACGAAGCAATCTCTACCCTATAGTCTCAGGACTTGCGAAATGCGGTACTCGCGACAGCTCTGCACACGGTGAAGTCACGACGGCCGATCCACCCGACCCGACGGAAGAACAAGGAAAGGAGGAATCACCATGTCTTTTCCGCGTTGATGGGAAGTGGAGCCGGCTGCGCCGGAAAACGCTCAGACCCGCCTGAAGGCGGAACTCCAAACGGACCAAGCCCCAAACCTCCGGTCTCGGCTCAGGCCCATCCTGCGCGGCACGTTCGTTTCCAGGGATGCGTCGGAGTGTACAGCGTGAGGTGTTTGGGATAGAATCGTGACCAGCGGGTTTCGTGCAACCGCAGCCGAGTCGCGACATCACCGATATCGGGAGAGTTGGCTATGCAAAGCATGACAGGATGTAACGCGGGCCGAAGTTGTCGGATTCTCATCGTGGCGCTGGCCGTGGGCATCTTGGGATCCCTGGTTCAGGGAGGACAGCCCAAGCAGCAACCGGCGGACCCGGCCAATATGACCGTACTGCGGGACCTCGAATACGTTCCCGGCGGGCATGAGCGACAGAAGCTGGACCTGTATCTGCCAAAGGAGGCGGACCCGACCGGCGAGAGGCCGCTGATCGTCTGGATTCATGGTGGCGCGTGGCGGGCCGGCAGCAAAGAGGGGTGTCCGGCCCGGCGCTTCGTCGGCAACGGTTACGCCGTCGCCAGTATCAACTACCGGCTCAGCCAGCATGCGATCTTCCCGGCCCAGATCGAGGACTGCAAGGCCGCGATCCGCTGGCTGCGCGTGCATGCCAGCGAGTACGGCTACGATCCGAACCGCATCGGTGTCTGGGGCGCGTCGGCGGGCGGGCACCTGGTCGCGCTGCTCGGCACCAGTGGAGACGTGAAGGAATTCGACGTGGGCCCGAACGCCGGGGTTTCCAGCCGGGTGCAGGCGGTCTGCGATTTCTTCGGCCCGACCGACTTCACGAAGATGAGCAGTTTCTGGACCACGATGCAGCACGATGCTCCCGACTCGCCGGAATCGAGACTGATCGGCGGTCCCATCCAGGAGAACAAAGACAAGTGCCGGCGGGCCAATCCGATCACGTACGTCACCAAGGATGATCCGCCCTTCCTGATCGTGCATGGCGACAAAGACCCGCTCGTGCCGCACCATCAGAGCGAGATCCTCTATGAGGCTCTGAAAAAAGCCGGGGTGGATACGACCTTCTACACCGTCCAAGGCGGCGGCCACGGCGGCTTCAAAGACCCGCAGGTCGATGTCCTCGTCACTCAGTTCTTCGACAAGCATCTGCGAGACCGATGATGGACAACATAGGCGACGAGTTTCAGCAGCAGACGAAGTACCGGCCGGACCGGATGGCGGGAGGAGGGCTGCGGTGGAACGAGCAGCCGGAGTTGTACAAGACCTATCCCGACCGCGCCAGGGTGACGCTGCCGCCGTTTGAGCCCGCCCGACCGATGACGCTGCATGACGCCCTGCACCAGCGCAGGAGCGTGCGCGAGTTCCAGTCCAGGCCTGTTTCACTGGGCCAATTGGGTTATCTGCTCTGGACTTCGACCGGGATTCGGCGGACCGAGCAGGGCTACGAATTCCGCACCGCTCCCTCGGCCGGAGCGTTGTACCCGATCGAAACCTATGTTGTCGCCCACGAGGTCCGCGGCCTGGAGCCCGGCGTATACCACTACGCTATCCGCGAACGCGCCCTGGAGCAGATCCGCACGGGCAATCTCCGCGGGCCCATCGCGGCCGCGGCACTGGGCCAGGGCATGTGTGCGGAGGCCCCGGCGGTCTTCATTTGGACCGCGGTCTTCGCCCGCTCGAAGTGGAAGTACGGCCAGCGGGCGTACCGCTACATCTATCTCGACGCCGGCCACATCACGGAAAACCTCGCGCTGGCAGCGGTGAGTCTGGGCCTGGGCACCTGTCAGATCGGCGCCCTGTTCGACGACGAGGTCAACCGGCTGCTGGACGTGGACGGGGTGGCAGAGAGCGTTGTCTACATGTCCGTGGTCGGCGTGCCGGCGTGAGGGAAACCGAACTCGGAAAGATCTGAGGCGGAGAGTGGGCGATGCGTGACTTGGACGAGTTGTTCGCGGCCCTGGGGCGGTCGGAATTCCGCCGCCGGTTCCAGTTGGGGACCAAAGAGGCCGCGTATCTTCGCGAAAAGGGCCTGGACGTGGTCCTGGCCCATGCCCGCGACTTCGTCGAGAAGCGGCTCGCGCCCGCGGAGCCCGCCCAGGACGGCCGACAGACCCCCATGCGAAACCACCCCGTCTTCATCGCACAGCATGCCACGGCCACCTGCTGTCGCGGTTGTTTGGAGAAATGGCACGGAATCCGTAAAGGCCGGCCCCTATCGGACCGAGAAGTCCTGTACGTCGTGGCCGTCCTCGAACGCTGGCTGGTGCGGCAGCAGACGCAGTGACCGGCCCGACGACGACTTCGTCCGAAAACAGTTGTATCCGCACCGTGGCCGTACTATACTGCCGGGAGACTCCCAGACGTGAGAGATCGTGTCGGAAGTCCCAAGGAGCTACCGAGGATGGAAATGCCGGAACGGAGTCCGAAAGTCGTTGTCATTGGCGGCACCTACATCGATCTGGCCGTCCGCTGCGCGCGTATCCCCGCTCCGGGCCAGCAACTGGGCGGCTCGGCCCTGTCCTGCGCCGTGGCCGGTCCCGGCCCCCTGCAAGCGGTGCAGGCGGCTTTGTGCCACTGCGACGTGTCCCTGATCAGCAAGATCGGCGGCGTCGCCTTCGCGCAGATGGCGCTCAAGAGCCTCGCCGAGTACAGGGTGGACACCGAGTACGTCTTTTTCGCCGAGGCCAAGAGCACCGGCGTCATCGTCACGCTCGTCGACGCCGAGGGCGAGAACGCTGCCTGCCACTACACCGGGGCCAACGGCGCCCTGCAGCCGGCGGACATCCAACTGGCCGAGGAGCGCATCGGCCAGGCGAGGGTTTGCCTGATCCACGGCTGCCTGCCGCAGGAGGCGATCGTCGCGGCGATCCATACGGCGAACCTGCACCGCACGCCCGTCATCCTGAATCCCGCCCGGCCCATCGAGCAGACCGACCAATTGGGTGTCGATCTGCCATCGGAGTACTTTTCCGCCGATTGCCTCGTCTGCAATCTGACCAGTGCCGCCCAGATCACCGAGGGCTCCCAAACGCGACGGGATGCGTTTGGGAACCCTGCCCAGTCCGGCGCCGACATCCGCACCGCCAAGATGATCGGCTCCGACCTGGTCGCCCGCGGCGCCCACTGCGCGATCCTGACGATGGGCCCGCGCGGCTGCGTGGTCGTGGACCGCAGCGGCGCCGACCATATCCCGGCCTTCGAGGTGGACGTGGTGGACCGCACCGGCAGCGGCGAAGCCTTCGCCGGCGCCCTGGCCGCGTACTGCGCCGCCAAGTACGACCTCCGCGAGGCGGTCAAATTCGCCTCCGCCGCCGGCGCCCTGGTCTGCACCAAGTTCGGCGCCATCGAGGCCCTGCCCACCGAGGCGGACATCATCCAGCTCCTGCAACGCGAAGATATCGACCTGCTGAAGCACCGCCGATAGCCCGGCCGCCCCCGGGAACGCCAATCTCCCGATTGGCCTCCTTGGGATCGGCCTCCCCTCCCGTCGCGCACGGGTGGTACTGCTCCTCGGCGCGCCTTGGAACCTCGCCCCCCATCCCGCCTTCACCGGCTCTTGAGAATATGTTCCACCGCCGGTTGACGAATGTCAATGGCAAGATTCGTGCAACACTTCCCAGGCAAAAACACCCACATCGCGAAAAATTTTTATCCCTTACACAACAAATAGTTGCGTCACGTTCCGTTCCCGCGCGCACGGCGAATCTTGTCAATATTCGTGCAACATTGCCCAAGGGTAGAGGGCCGCTTCAATGCGAGCGGCCCGGAAATGCGGTGACTGCTGCGACGCCTTGTCGCGGTCAGAAAGGACGACGAGAACATGGGATTCGAACTGGCGCTCTTCGGTGGACAACTCGATGCGGAGTTCCTCACCTGGCTCGTGGACGCACACGCCGCGACGATCCGGGAGCATTTCTCGCGCCTGTGGGACTACTACGCCAACCCGATGGTCCCCCTGGGCGGTGGCGCCGCGGAGCGCAAGCTGCACGAGTCGGGACGCGGTTACCTCCAGGCCCAGGAGTATGGCCTGCCGGCGCGGATCACGGGCCTGGCCCAGGGTCCCTCCCGGGGCGCCTCCGGCGTCCGCGTGGTCGGCGACATCCAGAGAAAAGAAGTCGTGATCGAGAACGATATCGCCTGGCGCGTGAACGCGGCGGCGGATTTCCTGTTCGGCAAGCCCCTGCGCCTGATCTCCCGGGCCGCCGAGGGCCGAAGACGCTCCGAAATTGAAACGATTTTGCAGGCGGTCTTTGCGGCCAACGGCGGCCTCGGTTTCTTCCAGGATATGGCAGTGCTCGGGAGCGTCTACGGGTTCGTCGATTGCTATCTCCGGGCCGGCGCCGGGATTCCCAACGCGTCCTCTCGCGTTGGGGGCCCCGCCCCCCTGCCCGGCCCGGGCGCTTCCTGTAGTCTCGCCACCCCCTCCACACCCTCCTCACCCTGCCTTTCCTCCGTGCTGCAATGGGCACAAGCGATCGATCTGGAGCTGATCGAGGCGCCCCGAGCACTGCCGATCCTGGATGAGGATGACTACCGGGTGATCCGGTACTACGTGCAGCATTTCCAGCAGCGGAAGAACGCGGTGGGCCGCCGGGGCTCGTTCCTGTCCCGCCTGCTCGGCGGGACCGGCCCGCGGACCGACGCCCGGCAGGTGGTCGCGGTGACGGAAATCACCTCGCCCGAGCACTGGCAGCGGTACGAGGACGAGGAGCTCGTCGCCGCGGGGGACCTGCCGTGGGGGTTCCTGCCGGTGGTCCATATCCAGAACGTCGCCCAGCCGTACTACTACGAGGGGGTCAGCGACGTCGAGCCTTTGATTCCGCTGCAGGACGAGCTCAATACGCGACTCAGCGACCGGGCCAGCCGGATCACGTTCCAATCGTTCAAAATGTACCTCGGCAAGGGCATCGAGGGTTTCCAGGACAAGCCCGTCGCGCCCGGACGGATGTGGCACACGGACAATCCGTCCGCCTCCATCCAGGAATTCGGCGGGGACGCCGCCGCCCCGAGCGAGGACCTGCACATCGCCGAGATCCGCGAGGCGATGGACAAGACCAGCGGCGTGACCCCCATCATGGCGGGCATCCTCAAGGACCGGCTCGGCAACCTGACCAGCGCCGTGGCCCTGCGCCTGACGTTCCTGGGCATGCTCAACAAGAACGAGCGCAAACGCCACACCTACAGCGAGGGTCTCAAGAAGATCTGCCGGATGGTGCTGAGCATGCTCGACACCGCCGGCGTCTACGGGACCGACGATGCGGAGCGGGATGTCGAAGTCGCCTTCGCCAGTCCCATGCCCGAGGACACGATGGAAAAGCTCCGGGAGGCGCAGATCAAGAAAGAGCTGGGCGTCCCCGCGGAGCAGGTGCTTCAGGAACTCGGCTATCCGCAATGACGTCAAGCGACGCTCGTTGGTAGTGTGCTCGTAAGAGCATATCCAAAGAAACGCCGGACGGCGTCACTACAAACGGCAACGAGCCGGACACTGCAACCGACTTACGCTCTGAAAGGAATACACTGTGAACACCGACGCAACAGAACCCAACGACGAGAAGACCACCGACAATCCGGCCGAGCAATTGGCCGAGGCCGAGGAGAGGATGGCCCGGATGTCCCGGGACCTTGATGACCTGCACCTCGAACAGAAGTTGACGCACAAGCTGGCGGCCGCCGGCGCGGTCGATCTGGAGACGGCGGTCCTGGTGGCGAAGGCCCGGATCGAGGGCCAAAGCCCGACGGACCCCGACACGTGTGTCGCGCAACTGCGAAAGGAGAAGCCCTATCTCTTCGGCGGGCCGACAGAGGCTCCCGCCGCCCGCAAGACCGCCGGCGCGAAAGACCGGACCACGACCGGTCCGACGGCCCTCGAACAGGCGGCCCGCAAGGCCACGCAGACGGGCAGTCGCGCCGACCTGCATCACTACCTCAAGCTGCGCAGAAACCTGTTGTAATTGATTATTGATGAGGGGAGGCGGACGTCCGAACTCCTCTGCCAATAATCGATCATCCATCATCCATCATCAATTTGTGAAGGAGAAACGGACATGGCTTTTACGGGAAAAGCGACGTACTCGGCGGGCACGACCCTGCCGGAACTGGCGGAAGATGTGTCGGATCTGGTCCACGTCATCTCGCCGCACGACACGCCCCTGCTGGATGTGCTGGGCGATCCGCTGCACGAGGCGACCAGCCCGCGCCACGAGTGGCTCGAGGATGAGCTGCTGCCCAACCGGGACGCGATCGACGACGCCACCTGGGTGAACCCGGACGCGGACACGACCTTCAACGTGGACCATGGCAGCCGGTTCCGTATCGGCGACCAGATCCAGGTCCAGGGCAGCGAGGAGCTGATGCTCGTGACCGGAGTCAACGCCAACGCCCTGACGGTCGTGCGCGGCTATGCCGGGACAACTCCGGAGAATCTGGCGGACAACCAGGTCCTCACCATCCTGGGCAACGCCGCCCTGGAGGGCGCGGACAAGCCGACG
>Ga0194125_10008107_pt1 | contig 14912 bp, 17 predicted proteins | sample TA2KigC250mmetaG_FD_148626 | JGI IMG/M metagenome (GOLD analysis project Ga0194125, IMG submission 148626) | Freshwater microbial communities from Lake Tanganyika, Tanzania - TA2015034 Kigoma Deep Cast 250m | ecosystem: Environmental > Aquatic > Freshwater > Lake | place: Tanzania: Lake... | reverse complement strand
GACATACCGGTTGATCACCTGTATGCGATGCCGGTGATGGTCAGGCACTTGAAGACTCTCGGCCTGCGGGATCCGGTTGTCGTTTCTCCCGACTCCGGCGGCGTGAAGATGGCGATAGAGTATGCCAGCACGCTGGACGCGGGGTTTGCCCTCGGCGCCAAGTGCCGCAGGGGCGCCACCGAAGTGGAGGCGATGAACATTGTCGGAGAGGTGGATGGGCGCACCGCTATCATGGTGGACGACATGATTTCGACGGCTGGGACCATGAGCCAGGCGGCAAAGATGCTCAAGGACCGGGGCGCGGGCGACATATACGCAGTCGCCTCGCACTGCATGATCGGCGAGCAGGGTGTTGCGAGGCTGAAGGATTCGCCGATCAAAGCCCTTATAACCACGGACACGATTCCGCTCAAGACAGAGTGGGACTACCCGATAACAGTGCTCACGGTGGCAGAGCTTCTCGGCGAAGCCGTGATGCGGATACACGAAAACCGTTCAGTTTCTTCCCTGTTCAAACCGTGATCAATCAGGAGCAGACATGGCCCAGAGCATAAAGATAGAAGCGAAGTCACGAGAAGGCACCGGCAGCGCGGTTGCAAGGAAGCTGCGCAGAGGCGGGATTCTGCCGGGGATCATCTACGGAGAATCCGGCAAGTGCGTGCCGATACAGATGGAGCGGCACGGGTTCCAGCAGATGCTGAAGCATCATCGCAGCGAGAGCCTGATTCTTGACCTGCTGCTTGACGGCGGGAATGTGCGCAAGGTTCTGTTGAAGGACGTTCAGCACGATCCTCTCACTGACTACGTGGTCCACGTTGATTTCCTTGAGGTCTCGATGACGAAGAGGATGGTCGTCTCGATACCGCTCGACATGATAGGCGAGCCCGAGGGCGTTACCAAGGGCGGCGGCGTGATGGAAGTCTTCCTGCGCGCGATCGAAGTCGAGTGTTTGCCGGGAGATATCGTCGAATCGTTCCATGTGGACGTTTCCGGTCTGCTGGTTGGCGACTCCCTGCATGCCAAGGACATCCAGATGGGGCCGCAGTTCACGCTGGCGAGCGATCCTGACCAGGCCGTGGTAGGCGTTGTCGCTCCTCGGATGGAGGAGGAGGCGCCGGCTGAAGGCGAGGCGGCTGCGGCGGAGCCGGAGGTTATCGGCAAGAAGGAAGCCGGCGAGGAAGAGGAAGCTGCCGCCGGGGAAGGCAAGAAGGAATCCGGGAAGGGCAAGGAGTCCAAGCCGGCCAAGGAGTAGACCGGCGTGGGCATCAAGCTCGTTGTCGGGCTGGGGAATCCGGGCGCCGAGTATGCCCGCACCCCTCACAACGTCGGGTTCATGGCGGTTGCGAAAATTGCGGAGCGGATCGGCTGCAGGCTGAAGCGGAGCCTGCGGTTCAGGAGTTTGATCGGGACTGGCGAGTGGCAGGGGGTGAGCCTGTTGCTCCTGCAGCCGGAAACGTTCATGAACCTGAGCGGCGAGGCGGTCGGGAAGGTGGTTTCGTACCGCCGCGTGGCGCTGGAAGACATCGTTCTGGTGCTGGACGACGCCGACTTGGACTTTGGCCGGTTGCGCGTGCGTTCGCGCGGAGGGAGCGGCGGGCATCGCGGGCTTGCTTCGGTGATAGGTCGCCTGGGGACGGATGAGTTTGCGAGGGTGAGGATCGGGATCGGGCGCCGGGCCGATGCGCAGGATCTTGTGGAGCATGTGTTGCGGCCGTTCGAACCGGAGCAGGCGGTGCAGCTTGACGGGGTGATTGACCGGGCGGCAGACGCTGTTCTGGGCGTTGCGGCTTCGGGGGTTGTGCAGGCGATGAACCGCTTCAATGCGGCGGAATGAGCCGTTGCGGCGTGTGTTGAGCCAGGGAGAAGAAGATCATGGGCAGAATGTATGATGCTACGCTGATAGTACCCAACAACCTCAAGGAAGAGGATGCCAACAAGGTCATCGAGGATGTTGGCGACGAAGTCGTCCGGCACGGCGGGCGTGTAGAGTCCGTGAAGCCGATCGGGCTTCACTCGTTTGTCCGCCGGATGAATAAGCAGGATTCCGGCTACTACGCCCGCATGCTTTTCGAGATGGATCCGGACAAGGTCTCCAAGTTCCTGGCGAGACTGAAGCTGAAGGGCGAAGTGTTCAGGATACAGGTCACGGTTTACGAGCCGCCGGCCCCCGAGGATGAGTCGGCCGCAGCCGAGGAGGTTTCGACCGATGCCTAGTCTCAACCACGTTTTCCTGATGGGTAACCTGACGCGGGATCCTGAGGTACGGTACGCTCCTTCCGGGGATGCAGTCGCTGACATGCACCTTGCCGTGAGCCGAAAGTACAAGACGCGTGACGGGCAGGACCACGAGGAAACGTGTTTCATAGGCGTGGCTGCATGGGGCAGGACTGCCGAGAATTGCGGCAAGTACCTGCACAAGGGGTCGCCGGTGTTTGTTGAGGGGCGGCTCAAGTATGACCAGTGGGAGAAGGACGGCAAGAAGAACAGCCGCATTACCGTAACCGCGCAGCGCGTCCAGTTCCTGGGCGGGCGCAGCGAGGAGGGCGGCTCCCAGCCAGCGGCGGCCCGCGGCGGTCAGCAGCAGAGCGAAGAACGGTTCGGGACCGCGCCGGTTGCCGGTCCGCAGGACGAACAGGGCGGAGATGACGACAACCTGCCGTTTTGATCGCAGGCAGGTCAGAGAGGTGGAGTGAAAGATGGCACGCAACATTGACAGCGGGGCGAGGCGTTCCCGCAGGGTTGGGAAGGTCAAGGATCTGGACAGCCACAACTACGAGCTTCTTCGCCGTTTCATGACGGATCACGGCAAGTTGTTGCCGGCGCGTATCACGGGCATATCGGCGAAGCAGCAGCGGACGGTGAAGCAGTACATTCGCCGCGCGCGGGTGATGGGTCTCCTTCCGTAATTTTCTTTCCGGTGCCGTAAGGGCCGGGGGTCGGCTGCCGCGCGTTCGCGGCGGTGGTCCAAGGATGCCAGGCGCGCAACAGAGGAGTGTTACTATGCCGGTTGAAGTTCTTCTCATGGCGGACGTCAAGGATCTCGGATCCGAGGGCGACGTGGTCAAGGTTTCGGACGGGTACGCCCGCAACTACCTCCTGCCGCGCGGGGTCGCCGCGCCGGTTACGGAGGCCACGAGGCGCAAGCTGGCGAAGCAGCGGGCGGAGCGGGCTGCTGAACTTGAGTCGCAGCTTGGGGGCGCGCGCGAGATGGCGGGCCGTCTGGCGAAGGCGTCGGTAACCGTTACGGTAAAAACCGGAGACGGCGAAAAGCTCTACGGTTCGGTCACGGCGTCTGACATTGCCGATGCGCTCAAGGCACAGGGCATTGAGCTGGACCGCGGCCAGATCGAGCTCGATAGCGCGATCAAGGACCTCGGTGTGTTTGATGTTTCCGTCAGGCTGCATCCGCAGGTCGATGCCAAGGTCAAGGTCTGGGTGGTCGAGGAATAAATGGGATGGCGCAGGAGAAAGCCGCACCTGACTCAGCCCGCGCGGCACGGTTGCCTCCTTACAGCGAGGAAGCGGAGCGTGGCGTGCTGGGGTGCGTCCTTCTCGACGCCGACCGGCTCATAGATCTTTGCATAGAGGCCCAGCTTTCGGCCGACAGCTTCTACGTTCCTGCGCACAGAATCGTTTTCGAGACCATACTCGATCTTCACGGCCGGGCCGGGGCGATCGACATACTCACCGTATCCGAGCGGCTCAAGAGTATCGGGCAGCTCGAGAAGATCGGCGGGGCGGTATTCCTCGACAGGATAGTGGATGCCACTCCCACCTCCGCGCACGCGGAGTACTACATAGACATTGTCCGGCAGAAGTCGCTGCTGAGGAGCATCATTGCCGGCGCGCGCACGGCGGAGATGCGCTGCTACGATTCGGACCAGCCGGCTGACGAGATACTCAGCGACATCGAGCAGTCTTTTCTCGACATTACCGAGAACCAGCACGGATCCATGAAGCCGTGGCCGGACGCCGTGAAGGAAACGGTCGAGCATATCGAGCAGATCTTCAAGACGCAGCGTGGCGTTACGGGGCTGCCGACCGGGTTCCAGAACCTTGACAGGGTGCTGCTCGGGCTCAGGCCTTCCGAGATGGTGGTCATCGCGGCTCGTCCCTCGATGGGCAAGACATCGCTGGCGATGAACATCGCCGAGAACATTGCGATAGGTCTTGGAAGCGACCGAACGCCGCACCCTGTGGGGGTGTTCAGTCTTGAAATGTCCGCCGACGCGCTGGTCTTCCGCATGCTCTGCTGCAGGGCCGAGGTAAACTCGTTTCAGCTATCAAGCGGCTATGTCACCACGGCCGCGGCGCATAACAGGCTGATCAGCGCGGCATCGGAGCTTCAGAAGGCGCGCATCTACCTTGATGACACGGGCGGTCTGGACATCATGGAGGTGCGGGCGCGGGCGCGCCGCATGAGGAAGAAGCACGGGATAGAGCTGCTGGTTGTTGACTACCTGCAACTTCTCCAGTCGCGCGAGTACGCCCGGCAGGGGCGCCAGGTTGAAACCGCAAACATATCCAACAACCTGAAGGCCATGGCAAAGGAACTGCGCATTCCGGTCGTTGTTCTGAGCCAGTTGAGCCGCGCGCCGGACCAGCGCGAGAAGACCGGCAAGCCCAAGCTGTCGGACCTGCGCGATTCGGGGGCGATCGAGCAGGATGCGGACGTTGTGTGCCTGTTGCGCCGGCCGTGCAAGTACCCGGAGGATGAGCATTCCTCCGACAAAATGCTGGCGATAGTTGATGTGGCGAAGCAGAGAAACGGTCCCACGGGTGAAGTGAAACTGAACTTTGAAGAGGAATTCACCAGGTTCCGCGACAGGACTGAAAAGGGAGTGGACGGCATAGGCCCGAGCTTCGGCGCGGAGGAGGATGTTGTTGAGGAGGATATGCAGTGAGGAATCTGCTCGGGTGCCTTGTCATGTCATTGCTGCCCCTGTGCGTTGCGGCGCAGGCTGAGGCGCCTGTAGTTCGCGAGATTGCGGTGCGCAACGACGGTGCGGGCCCGGTTCAGGACGGGTTCGTCCTGTCCTCGGTCGGCTCTGCCGTCGGTGAAAAGCTTGACGGAATGCGTGTGGCCGCCGACGTGCGCGCGCTTGCCAAGACAGGCCGGTTTACCCATGTCGCGGCGGAGGTGGAGGAACTCGCCGACGGGGTGAGGCTGGTATTCGCCGTGCGTTCGAAGCTGCGGCTTGCGGAGCCTCTTGAGATATCCGGGGCGAAGCGGTTCAGCAATGACCGGGTCAGGGACATGATCGGGCTCAGGCCTGGCGACCTGATCGACGAGCAGACCCTTGGCGTGAAGTGCCTGAAGGTCCTCGATGCATACCTCGAGGACAACTACCCGGACGCGTCCATCGAGGTGGAAGTTGTGGTTGTGGACAAGGATGCCGGGACGGGCAGGGGGCGCGCAATCATAGACGAGGGCGCCAGGGCCAGGACGAAACGTTTTGTGTTCAGGGGCAACAGCGCCAGGACGGACTCTGAGCTGATGGACATAGTCGAGCCGCGAGGCTGGTGGGCGCCCACGCGATGGTTTGACAGGTGGCGCCATGATCCGGACAGGATCGAGGGGATAAGGTCCGCGCTGGAGGAGAGCTATCGGGATTCCGGTTTCCTCGACGCAACTGTGACGCTGGCCGAGACGCGCCGCACCGATCACGGGATAGAGCCGGTTTTCGAGATTTCAGAGGGAAAGGTGTACCGTGTCGGGTCGGTAACCGTCGAAGGAGCGACTCTCTTCCCGCAGGCCGAAGTGACGGGAGTGCTTGGGCTGGTGGGGGGAAGGCCGGCATCCGCGGCCTCGATTCGTGCGGCAAGACAGGCGTTGGCCGATTTCTACGGAAGCCGCGGCTACATCGACTCGCGGGTCTCCGTGTCGGTTGAGCCGGCGGACGGGGATGTGGTTGACCTCCGGTTCACCATTGCGGAAGGCAACCTTACCCGCATTCGCAACATCAGGATCCGCGGCAACACGAGGACGAAGGACAAGGTGATTCGCCGCGAACTGCTGGTATACCCCGGCGACGTGTATGACAAAGCCAGGGTGAAACGGAGCGAGCGGCGCGTGCAGAACCTGGGCTACTTCTCCATGGTCCGAAGCCACCCCGAAGACGGCGGGATGGAAGCCGAGCGCGACCTGGTGTTCGACGTGGATGAGAAGAGAACGGGGATGTTCATGATAGGCGCCGGTTTTTCCAGCGTCGACCAGGTGATGGGGTTCATCGAACTTTCGCAGGGCAACTTCGACATAAGCGGATGGCCTTTTATCGGTGCGGGCCAGAAGCTGAAGCTGCGCGCGCAGCTTGGCGAGAAGCGCAGGAGCTACGACATCTCCTTCGTCGAGCCGTGGTTCATGGACGAGCAGCTTGCTCTCGGGATTGACCTGTACCGGATTGAGAAGAACTACAGCGACTACGACATCACGAAAGACGGGGCGGCCGTGAGCCTTTCCACGCCGCTTCCGGGGCCGAACCGCGTCCAGATCAAGTACGGTATTTCCTCGTCGTCCATCACCGATGTCAGCGACACGAATGAGTACTACTACGTGGACGATCCGTCATCGTCCTACCGGTTCCTGAAGGACGATAGCACGATCAAGAGCGAAGTGGGACTGACCCTCCGGCATGACACGCGCAACAACGCGTTTGTTCCGACGGCGGGCAACCGCGTGACCTTTGACTTCGGTGTGGCCGGAGGCTGGCTGGGCGGCGATACGGATACATACGAGATGGCCCTTAGAACGTGGCACTACTTACCCCTGTGGCTTGGGCACGTGATAAGTCTGCGCACCCGTTACCAGGTTGTGGACAGTTACGTGGACGACCAGGAAGTTCCGATAGACGACCGCCTTTTCCTTGGCGGCGGGCAGACGCTTCGAGGGTTCGATTACCGCGACGTGGGGCCGAAGGTGCTTCCGGCGGGAACGACACCTGAGACCGGCCGTTACCGGCCCGTCGGCGGCCGCAGTCTGGCCATGGCCAGCCTCGAATACACGATTCCCGTGGTGAATGGCATCCGTTTTGCCGCCTACTACGATACCGGCAACGTGTGGGCCGATCCGTACGATCTGGACCTTTCCGATCTCGCGTCCAGCGCCGGCATCGGTATAAGGTTCGACGTGCCCGGTTTCCCGATCCGGATCGACTATGCGTGGGTGCTGGAGCCGGACGACGAGCTCACGGAAGAGGACCCGTGGGTGATATGGATCGGGTACGACTACTGACGCCCGGGCGGCGAAGAAAGGCGATATTATGATGAAAACTGTCCCAGTTGCGGCAATTGCAGTCCTTTCCGTTCTGGCTTTTTCGGCAAGCCTTGCCGTTGAAGGATCGGCGGTGGGCATCGTCGATGTTTCCCGTGTGGTCAGGGCGCATCCGGAGGCAAAGGAAGCCGACGCGCTGCTGGAGAAGCAGCTTTCGGAGCTTGAGGCCCACAAGGACGCGATGACGGCAGAGCACGACAAACTCAAGAAGGAGTTTGAGCGCGCGAGGGACGCGGCGTTGAGCAAGGCGATCAGCGAGACGGAAAAGGAATCGCGGATGGAAGAGGCCCAGAAGAAGATCGTCGAGCTTTCCGAGTATGCCCAGAAGATGCGGCAGACGCTCACGGACGAGAAGCGGGACCTCGCGGACAGGAAGGTGCGGATGCAGCGCCGGCTCGTGGAAGGTATCCGCGAGGTGGTGGCCGGACTTGCCCGGGAGAAGGGCATAGACATCGTGCTGGACTCATCCGGGGTGGCCTTGAGCGGGGTTGAATCGGTTCTCTACAGTTCGGATCGTGTGGACTTGACGGACGCCGTTATCGCCGCGATTGCCGGCGGAAAGGCCGGGCAGGCCGGAGACACGGAGACGGTTCAGCCTTGAAAGTGACTGCCGGAGAGTTGGCCGCCAGACTTGGCGGCAGGGTGGACGGCGACTCGTGCACGGTCCTTACCGGGCTTGCCGGGCTTGGGGAGGCGGGGCCGGGCGACCTGAGTTTCCTGGCCAATCCGCGGTACGGCAACCTCGTTTCCGGCACGCGCGCGTCGGCTGTGATAGTCCATGACAAGTGGGACGGCAAGGCGCCGTGCGCGCTGATCCGCGTTGAGAACCCTGACGCGGCGTTTGCTTCGGTTGCGGCGATGGCAGCTCCTGTTCCGCCCGCCGTGGCCGCGGGCATTGACCCGTCTGCGGTTGTCGCGCCCGATGCGCGGCTTGGAGACGGCGTGTGCATCGGCCCGCTCTGTATCATCAGGTCCGGCGTCGAGATCGGATCCGGGACCGTGCTGATGGGGTTGTGTTACGTTGGTGACAACAGCCGGATCGGAGAGGACTGCAGGTTGCACCCGAACGTCAGCCTTCGCGAGCGTGTATCGCTGGGGAACCGTGTCATCGTGCACAACGGCGCCGTCATAGGCAGTGACGGTTTCGGCTACTTCAGGACGGCGGCGGGTTGGAACAAGATACCGCAAACCGGCACCGTGGAGATTGGCGACGACGTGGAGATCGGCGCCAACGTGACAATTGACCGGGCGCGGTTCGGGAAGACCGTGATAGCGCGCGGCGTGAAGATGGACAACCTGGTCCAGGTTGCCCACAACGTGCGGATCGGAGAGCACACGGCGATCGCCGCGCAGGCCGGGATTTCCGGAAGCACGACGATCGGCCGGAACGTGCAGATAGGCGGCCAGGCCGGGGTTGCCGGGCACACAAGCGTTGGTGACGGAGCGATTATCGGCGCGCAGGCCGGGGTCACGAAGAGCGTGGCTGACGGCAGCTTCGTCTCCGGCTACCCTGCAATGCCGCATGACAAGGCGCGGAAGCTGCACGCGATGACCGCGCGGCTGCCGGATCTTCGGGAGCGAGTGGCCGGGCTGGAGAAACGGCTGAAGGCGCTGGAAGATGAGAGGACGGGAGGGGCGCGATGAGGGTGTTTGTTACCGGGGGCGCCGGATACATCGGCAGTGTCACGACGGAGTTGCTTCTGGATCAGGGAAACGAAGTTGTGGTTTTCGACAACTTCTCGCGCGGTCACAGGGAAGCCGTTGACCCGCGTGCGCGTCTCATCGAGGGAGACCTGTGCGAAGCCGGGGAGATTGCCGGTGCATTGGCCGACGCCAGGCCCGATGCGGTGATGCATTTCGCGGCTTTCGCGCTTGTGGGCGAGTCCATGACTCAGCCGGAGCTGTACTACGGCAACAACGTTGTCGGCGGTTTGAACCTGCTTGAGGGCATGCGCAAGGCCGGCGTCGGACGCCTGGTGTTCTCGTCCACCTGCGCCACCTACGGTCAGCCGGAGAAGGTGCCGATCACGGAAGAGACCCCACAGTCGCCGACCAACCCGTACGGCGAGTCGAAACTGGTTCTTGAGAAGGCGATAGGGTGGTATGGTCGGATTCACGGACTTCGCGGTGTGTGCCTGCGATACTTCAACGCCAGCGGCGCAACCCTGAAATACGGCGAAGATCACGACCCCGAGACGCACCTGATCCCGCTGGTGCTGAAGGTTGCGCTTGGGCAGCGGCCGGAGGTGCAGATATTCGGCGACGACTACGACACGCCGGACGGAACGTGCCTGCGCGACTACATACACATTGTTGACCTGGCGCGGGCGCATATCCTGGCGCTGGAAAAGGACGTGACCGGCGCCTTCAACCTTGGCACCGGAACGGGGAATTCCGTGCGGGAGATCATTGAAGCCGCCCGCGAGGTAACCGGGCGGAAGATACCGGAGAAGATGGTGGCCCGCAGGCCCGGCGACCCGGCGCGGCTCGTTGCCGCCGCGTCCAGAGCCAGGCAGCAGCTCGGGTGGGAGCCGGGCTACAAGGATGTGCGCGCGATAATCGAGTGCGCATGGAAGTGGCACCTGGCGCACCCGAACGGCTACAGCGGCAGCGGGGCCTGAGAGCGGCCCGGAACAGGCGCGTTGGAATCGAAAGACAACAGGAATGCCGGCCGTGACAGGTCGGAGCGGAGGAGCGGATATGGCCAAGAAGGCTGAAGGAAAAGAGATGTCCGGCTCGCTGGCCTCTGTGCTGGCGCAGATAAGGAAAGAATTCGGGGAAGGCGCCATAATGCGGCTTGGCGACGGCGAGGCCATAAAGCCGGTCCCTAGCATTTCGACGGGCTCCTTTTCCCTGGACTTGGCGCTCGGCGTGGGCGGTCTGCCCCGTGGGCGCGTCGTGGAGGTGTTCGGTCCAGAATCCTCCGGCAAAACGACGCTGGCGCTTCACGTCATTGCCAGCGCCCAGAAGACGGGCGGGCTCGCGGCGTTCATAGATGCAGAGCACGCGATGGACCCGCTCTATGCGCGGCTCCTGGGTGTGAACGTTGACGACCTTCTCGTTTCGCAGCCTGCTTCCGGAGAAGAGGCTCTGACGATCGCCGAGACGCTTGTGCGCAGCGGCGCGCTTGACGTCGTCGTGATTGACTCGGTTGCGGCTCTTACCCCGAAGGCGGAACTCGACGGCAACATGGGCGATTCGCACGTGGGGCTTCAGGCCCGACTGATGTCGCAGGCGATGCGCAAGCTGACCGGCGTGATTTCGACATCGAAGACGTTGTGTCTCTTTACGAACCAGATACGTGAGAAGATCGGGGTCATGTTCGGCAATCCCGAGACGACGCCCGGCGGCCGGGCACTGAAGTTCTACTCGAGCGTGCGGCTGGATATCAGGCGCATCGGGGCGATCAAGGATTCCGCCGGCAAGGTGTTGGGGAACCACACGCGGGTGAAGGTTGTCAAAAACAAGGTTGCGCCGCCTTTCAGGGAGGCAGAGTTCGACATCCTCTACGCCAAGGGCATTTCGTGGGAAGGCTCCGTGCTGGATTCCGCTGTGAAGTACGGCCTCGTTGACAAGCGCGGATCCTGGCTCTCCTTTGAGGGCGAGCAGTTGGGGCAGGGGATGGAAGGCGCGCGGAAGCACCTTGAGGAGCATCCCGAGTTGACAGGCAAGATCATAGAGAAAGTGAAGGAGAAGGTTCTCGACGGCGGCGAGGTGGTGTTCTCCTCGGGCTCTTCCCGCGACGGGGATTCCGACTGACGATGAAGGCGCGCGAACTGAGGCAGTTGTACCTGGATTTCTTTGCCGGCAAGGGCCACACGGTCATATCCGGCAGTTCCCTGATACCGCAGAACGATCCGACGGTTCTGTTTACGACCGCGGGTATGCATCCGCTTGTGCCGTTCCTGCTCGGGGAACCGCACCCGTGCGGCAAACGCCTGTGCAACGTGCAGAAGTGTATACGGACAGGCGACATCGACGAGGTCGGCGATGCCTCGCATCTCACCTTCTTCGAGATGCTCGGAAACTGGTCGCTCGGCGACTACTTCAAGGAGGAGGCGATTGCATGGTCCTTCGAGTTTCTTACCTCGAAGGACTTTCTGGGCTTCTCGCCTGACCGCTTGTCCGTGACGGTGTTCGAAGGCAACGATACCGTGCCGATGGACGCGGAATCGGCGGCGATATGGACGAAACTCGGGATTCCGGCAGGCAGAATCCACCCGCTGCCGATGAAGGACAACTGGTGGGGACCTGCCGGGCAGACGGGGCCCTGCGGACCTGACACCGAAATGTTCATAGACACAGGGAAGTCGGCGTGCGGAAGCGGGTGCCGGCCGGGTTGCAGGTGCGGGAAGTACTTCGAGATCTGGAACGACGTCTTCATGCACTACAACAAGGACAGGGATGGTTCCTATGCCCCCCTGAAGCAGAGAAACGTCGACACCGGGATGGGTGTCGAGCGTACGGTTGCGATGCTTCAGGGCCGGGCAAACGTGTATGAGACCGAGCTTTTCGCCCCGCTGATCGCGGCTATTGAGGATGCCAGCGGCCGCAGGATGGGGGCGGACGCGGAAACCACGCGGGCCTTCAGGGTTATTGCGGACCACGTTCGCAGCGCGGCTTTCATCCTCGGCGATCCGCAGGGCGTTGTGCCGGGCAACCTCGGGCAGGGGTACGTGCTGCGCCGGCTGATACGGCGCGCGGTGCGCTACTGCAAGAAGCTGGGAATGAAGGAAGGTTCCCTGGCCCCGCTTGCCGGCGTTGTGGCGGACTGCTACAGCGACGTCTATCCCGAACTTGTCGCCAACCGCGCCAAGATGTCATCCGAACTCGCGCAGGAGGAGAGCCGGTTTGAGCAGACGCTCTCCAAGGGGATGTCCGAGATGGAGAAGGTCACGGGCGCCCTGAAGGCGCACGGGCAGACGAAGATATCCGGCCGTGTCGCTTTCAGGCTGTATGACACCTACGGATTCCCGCTCGAGTTCACCGAGGAAATTGCCCGGGAACAGGGGCTTGACGTGGACCGGGACGGGTTCGAGAAGGCGTTCGATGCGCACAGGGAAGTGTCGAAGCAGAGCGCCGACCGGGCTTTCAAGGGCGGGCTGGTGGACAACTCCGAGATGACGACGCGGCTGCACACGGCCACGCATCTTCTCCAGAAGAGTCTTAGGGCGGTTCTGGGCGACCACGTGAAACAGAGGGGGTCCAACATCACCGCCGAGCGGCTTCGTTTCGACTTCGCGCATCCGGACAAGATGACGCCGGAGCAGATCGCCGAGGTGGAGCGGCTGGTGAACAAGGCCATCGAAGATGATCTGCCTGTGACGATGGAGTCAATGACAGTTGAGCAGGCGAGAGACACCGGCGCGATAGCCCTTTTTGACGCGAAGTACGGTGAGAAGGTGAAGGTGTACTCCATTGGAGGGTTCTCCAGCGAAGTGTGCGGCGGGCCGCACGTTGTGAGGACGGGCGTTCTCGGGAAGTTCCGCATACAGAAAGAAGAGTCTTCCAGCGCCGGTGTGAGGCGCATACGCGCCGTGCTCGAGGGCGGCGCGCCGGTTGCAGGCGGGCAGGGCTGAGGGATCGGGCGGAGAGTGCCGCATGACAGTTGAGATCGTTTGCGCCGGGTGCGGCGCCGATACGATGGTCAAACGCGAGCCCGTGTACGACGGCTTCAAGCGTATCGGCGAAAGATTCGTCTGTGTTTCCTGCGGGCATGTGTATGCGTCCGAAGAATCCGTGCCGTTCAAGAAGAAGCGGGAAATGGCGGTTTTCAGCGACGCCGACAAGTCGCCGCAGCCCCGGATATTCAAGTCGGACGACCTGCAGAAGAACTGCCGTCACTGCGAACACTACGTAGTGAACCCGTTCACGCAGCGCTGCGGGTTGCACGGGCGGGTTGTTGAGGCAACGGATATCTGCGGCCAGTTCGAGGCGAAGGACAAGCCCGAAGTCGGTTCATGAGGAAGGCTTCGCCGAAGTCGTCAGCCGCTGGCGGAGCGCTTCGAACAGCAGGACGGCGGCCGCGGACGCAACGTTGAGCGAGTCCGCCTGGCCCATCATCGGGATTCGCACCTGCAGGTCGGACGCTTCCATCCATGCCTTGCTTGCCCCGTACTGCTCGGAGCCGAGAAGGATCGCCACCGGGCCTGACAGATCGGCCTCGGTGTGAGTCGTATCCGTGTGAGGGGTTGAGCATACGACCTTTATCCCGTTGAGTTTCAGCCATTCCAGCGTTTCTGCGGAGCCGGCTTCGGCGACCTGGACGGAGAAGACGGTGCCGATGCTCGCGCGGACGACGTTCGGGTTGTTCAAGTCCGTGCAGCGGTCGCAGACGATCACAGCGGCGGCACCGACCGCGTCGGCCGTTCTTAGTATCGTTCCCAGGTTGCCGGGTTTTTCGATTGACTCGGCAACCAGGACGAGCGGGTTCTGCGGCAGGGAGATATCCTGCAGGCCCCGCCTGATCTGAGGCGCTATCGCGAGGAGTCCTTCCGGCCGGTCACGGTAGGCTATCTTGCGAAAAACCGGTTCGGAGCATTCAAGGAGTGAAGTTCCGGCCCCCCTGGCGCGCTCGAGGATTGACTGTTCGTTGTGCCCCATGAAGAGTTCGGGGCAGTAGAAGAGTTCGAGGAGCTGGTGTCCATTGTCCAGAGCGCGCAGTATTTCGCGATACCCCTCCACAAGGAGCCTGCCTTCGGTGTCGCGGTGTGAACGCTGGCGCAGTTTGACGGCGTTCTTGACCCGCGGGTTCTGTAGGCTCGTGATACGCAGAGAATCCTGCATGCGGGGGCCGTGTGCGGTCAGGTGCTCGGTACGGAATTGGATGGCGAGAGATGCGTGATGTATGCCTCCGCCGTCTTGCCGCCGTCAACGGGTGGCGCGTTGGTCAGGGCATCCGCCCTGTATGCCGACGGATATGTTGATGTGACGGTGATTACGTGGACGGCTGACTGGCTGGGCGGATCGTAGAGGCTGGTATATACGACTGTTTCGCCTTCGTACGCGGACAGGAAACCCCAGTCCAGCTTGTCCTGCTCCATCGCCCACTTGTACTCGAAACCGCCGGAGGCTGTCAGGGTGACCGATTCGCCTTTGCGCAGGGCCGTGCTCGAAGGCGTGATCTTTACCGGAGTGTCGGTTGACTCGGTGTCCTCGCAGCCGGTGAGCGCGAGAGACGCTGCCAGCAAGGTTCCCAGCACAAACGGCATCAGACTTATCTGGCCACGTCTTGTCATGCGGCAATGCTGCCACCAGCCTGGAACGTGTGTCAATAGCCAACGGTCGTCCGGCGGCCGTGGGAATGCGGCGTCGAACGCGGCAGTACTCTTTGACAACTCCCTGCCGGGGATTCAGAATCCCCTTTGTTTTCAAAGGGAGAATGCATGGCCAAACCGATCAAGGGCAAGAGTCATCGCATCGCGGGTGCAGATGGCATTCTGGAGAGTATCTCCGATGGCGTTTTCACTGTGGATGCCCAGTGGCGCATCACATCGTTCAACCGTGCCGCCGAATTGACCTTCTCCCCTGAAACTGGACCAGTTTGAAAGAGAGTCCTCTGGTGGCTAGAGTAGCCGAAGGAGGGCACGATGCGAGGCAAGCGGTTCAGTGAAGAGCAGATCATTGGGGTGCTGAAGGAAGC